>JGI25321J50212_10000602_pt1 | contig 39138 bp, 42 predicted proteins | sample AutmiccommuBRH23_FD_50212 | JGI IMG/M metagenome (IMG submission 50212)
GGAGGTGGTGTGGCTGCTAATCATATAGGATTTACATACCTTCATAGCAGACACCAAAATCCAAACGGAATAGGTAATTGATATTTTGTATCATTTAGGTCGGGATAGAGCTGACTTTTTAACTTCAAAACATGAATTTCTTTGAGCAATTCACTTTATTTGTATTGCATGAGAAACCAAATAGTGATATCAAATCCAGGCAATGACGAAATGGGTGCTTCTTTCCGTTCGCTTCTTGAAGCATTGGAGCAAATTGGAGAAGTTCATCCAGAGGATGAGTTGATTATTGATTTACATCGGCTCTCTTTCGTCCACCCATTCTTAATTTTGCCCATCTGTTCTTTTATCTCAAAGTTGAAGCAAAATAATGTCACTGTAGGAATTAGATATGGTGCCGCTACGAGAAGTTATTTGGAAACAGTATTATTTCCAGAAGGATTTAATGCTATGAATACAAGTGACTGGGACCGTCAGTTATCTAATTTCCAAAACAAAACCTATCTTCCGATTTGCCAGATTCCTGCAGCAAGGGGCACATCAAAGTCAGGGAACAGCTATTGGCTACTTTTGAGAACATACTGCTTCATCAGCTAAAACTAACAGGGCAGATGATTTCTGTCGTGAAGTATCTGATCAGTGAAGCGATGGATAATATAGTGGAGCATGCAAACGTCAGTAATGGTTGGATTATGGTACAGAACTATCCGAACAAAGGTTTTTTGGATATCTGCATCCTGGATACCGGACTTGGGTTATTGGGATCATACAAAGCTTTTGATGTCGCAGGTATAAACACTGACATTGATGCTTTGGAGCAGGCCATCAATGGTAATAGCACGAAACAAATTACCGAAACCCGTGGATACGGTATTGATACTTCGCGCAGAATGTTGGTTGATGGATTAAAAGGAAAATATTTTCTTTTTTCCGGATCAGCATTTTACATCTACACGAACGAGCTTGAACAAATTACCCCATTGAACCGTAATGTAAAATGGACAGGAACTATGCTGGCATTGCGTGTTCCTAATTCAGTACCAGTCGGTTTTGATTATACTGCGTATTTGGAATAGATTTTGCGATTTAATAAATAAACAATACTTTTGACCATGATGAAACAAATCATTAACATACAGGAATATTTACCAACTACGATTACTTCCCGTGACGCGATAGAAGTTTTGAAAAGTCGTTTAGATGTAGTTGACTGTTCTTCGTTCGTTTTTAATTTCTCAGGAATTGATTTTGTTTCCCGCGCTTTCGCAGACGAATTACTGCACTATATCAAGAACAATAATTTCTCAGTTGAATTTGAGAATACCAACAAAAATGTTGCTGAAATATTAAAGGCGGTGAATAAAAATCGAAGCAAAAGAAATAGTTCATTTCATAAAATTGCCGTAACGCAATTCAAGCGTAAGGAAGAACTGAATAATTTCTTATCCTTGATCTAGCTCCCAAACCTTCGACAAAGATTTCTTCATTTTCGAAAGACAAGCCCTCCGGGTTTTCAAAAGCTGCTGGCATAAAGCCATTCATTTCAAAACCGGAGAAGTTGATTTTCCCATTTCACAACCCAATTACAAAAAGACTTAACCTACGCAAGCTCCGGTTAAAACTTTTTGCAAACCCGCATCAACACCTCCAATTTTTCCATTCATTCTTTATTCCTTTTCCTTTTGAAAATCTTCCGAAAATAAAAAGGAGCGGTGTTTACAGGTTTGAGATTTTATGAGAGTGTCATATTCCTGGAAAACAGCAAGAAAGGATTACAGTAATACTTCCATCGCTTCATCTATCAGGGAATTATCCAGTTCTTTTAAATAAGCTTGTGTAATCGCAATATTTTGGTGTCCCATGGATTCGCTGATGATATCGGTCGAAATTCCTTTTTGTTTTAGGCTGTTTGCATAACTGTGACGGGCAACATAGCTTGATAACGGCTTATCAATACCACACAAGGATGCAATTTCTTTTAAACGTTTATTATATCTTTTCAGGACCTTTCTTTTCCGGTTCTCGAGGTGGGAAAATGTCATCCCCTGTTCAAGCAGTATTGGAAAGACATAATCCGTTGGCGTGCTTCTGCCTTTATAATAGTTGAGAATTTCCTGAACCGGAGGTAATATCTTGATTTGAAAGTTCCTTTTTGTTTTGGAACGCGTGTAATAAATCCGGTCATCCGAAATATCACTCCATTTTAAAGCAGCCATGTCAGCAAAATTCATTCCCCGGGTGTAAAAACTGAATATGAAATAATTTCTTGTATCAATTAATGTAGGATACTCGCTTAAATCCAGCTGTGCTACTTTTTGAATATCCTCGAGTTTTAGGGCTTTTTTGATTCCCTTACCCTTGAGCTTTGATACTTTATAAAATTTGAATGGATAAAGATCTTCTTTTATTCGGCCTCTTTTAATTGCACTGTTGAATACGGAACGAATTGATCTCATTTTGACACCAATTCCTCCATCAGTACCACCTCTTGAACGTAACCAGGATTCGTATTTCTCCAAAAATTCCGGTGTAATCTGATGAAAGATTAATTCTTTGCCTTTAGAGAATTTTTTGACTGAAATCAGCGTATCCGAATGGAATCGGGCATTACCTGTCCTGCCGGCAAGCTTTTGTTCTGAAATAATTTCCTCCCAAAAAGGATATATGGCCTTACCGACTGGATTGGTTTCAATCCGCAAAGTGCGCTCAATGTCAGATAACGTATAGTCGGATTTATTTTGTTCCAGATTAGTGACAATATTCGTTGCCCGATCGATAAACTTCAAAAGCAGTCTGTTTTTACTCAAGTAATCAGAAGCATGTTTGGTGAACTTGCCCTGTTTTTCGTCCCATTCTTTCTCAGAAGAAGTATAAGGAGTACGAAAAAATATGGTCTTTCTATCTTTCGTAATTCTTAAATAAACAGGATATTTGCCTGTAGATAATTTTTTCTTTCTCAGAACTGTTTTAAAACTAATCATTTAACTTCATTTTTGGGTACAACATAGGTACAACAAATAGGCAAATAAAGATAGTTAAATAAGAATTATTGACAAAGTTAAATTAGATAAAAAGGTGATAATCAGGCAAAAGAAAATAAATGATTTTAAATGGAAATTAAAATACACTTGCTCATAATCAGGTGGTCCCTGGTTCAAGCCCAGGTGGGCCCACATCAATAAACAAGGCACTTTCAGCGATGAAGGTGCCTTGCTGCTTTTTGGGCGGGTACGATAAAATCATGCTACAGTTAGAGTTTCATAGTTCGTCCGAGTGTTCGTGCCAGTTTACGAGTTCAACAGTTATTTTCGATATACTTCCACCCGGTCGTCGTTTCTGCGACTCCATCTTATTTCGCCGCTATTTAATAAATAAGAATACCTGCATTGCCTGGGCGAAGATTATTAAAATGTGAATAAAGTTTTGTAGAGGGACAAACTCCTTACATAAGTACACGGGAAAATGGATTGCTGCCCGACATTCAGTGGGAGCAAGCAGAAGTCGGAACAGGAAACGAAAGTTCTGCCAAGTCGAGTCGCCCTAAATACGCAGAAAACAGCAGCCTGTGTATTCCTGAGTGGATGCAGTTCTACTGAATTCGGAAGCGAATAGGAAGCGGTCGATATTTCTTATATTTGTTGAACACATTAAAAGAAACTGGGCCAACTATGGAGTCAGGAGAAAGGAGCATTTTGAAAGCAGTTTTGTATCGGAGTATTTGTTTCATTCTGATGCCGGTAATTAGGATGCCAATAATAAAAGGTGTTAAACATCCCGTTTAAATTAGGATTGTTTTTCAAGCCATTCAAGCGGTGTTGTATTGTTTGACTGAAAGGTTGTGGGCACGTTTGCCAGCTGTTTGGTATTTTTGTCTGTCTTGATTTTGCATCTTGACCTGTTCACTTTAATTTTTCAGCTATGTTAAAGGTTGCCTTGGTGCTTTCCATGCTCTTTCAGTTGGGAGCGGCGGTTTATGCCATCAGTTTAATCCGTCGGACACGGTACAACGTATCGTGGATTTTAATTTCATTGGGCTTGGTATTGATGGCCGTCCGACGCCTGTTCGACTTTTCAAGTCTTTTTTGGGATTCGAAACTATTTCAACAAGAAGAAATCAACAGTTGGGTCGGAGTGCTCATTTCTGTATTGATATTCATCGGGGTCATTTTCATTAAAAAAATATTCAATCTACAGGATCATATTGAGCGATTAAGGCTTGATAATGAGAACAAGACCCTTGCGGCAGTTATTGAAGCGGAAGACAAAGCCCGTCAGTCCTTTGCCCGCGAATTACACGATGGTCTGGGGCCGGTTTTATCATCCATCAAAATGTCGTTGAGCGCAATTGATCCGAGTGCCATGGAACAAAAAAACAGACGAATTATTGAACGCTCTTGCCTGGCAACCGATGAAGCGATTACTTCTTTGAAGGAAATATCCAACCTCTTAAGTCCGCATATTCTTGAAAACTATGGTTTAATTAAGGCAATTAGGGCAACTGCCGATCCACTTTTGGAAGGAACACAGATTCAGGTTGAGATCAATTCGAATATCAGTGACCGTCGGTTTCACCGAAACCTGGAGATCAATGTTTACCGCATTGTCTGTGAACTGATCAACAACAGTGTAACCCATGCTGACCCCGGCTACATCCGCATCGATATCATGGAAGAGCAGCACGTTATTTCATTGACCTACAAAGATGACGGTTCCGGGTTTGATCTGGATAATGGTTTGCAAGACAAAGTGATTCCTGGGATGGGGCTGGATAACATTTTTTCGAGAATTAAACTGCTGAAAGGGCAATATCAAATTGATACCTCACCGGACAGTGGTTTTATCATCACTTTAAAAATTCCGATTGAATGAAAAAGCTCAAGCTCTTTTTGGTCGATGACCATGATTTGTTTCGTGAAGGCCTGAAATTCTTGTTGTCAGAATGGGATTTGATCGATGAAATTTACGAGGCTGAGAATGGTCAGCAGTTTATTGAAAGTCTTCGTCAGTACCCGGTTGATCTTGTTCTGTTGGATATTGAAATGCCGATAATGAACGGAATAGAAGCCGCTAAGCTGGCCAAGGAAGTTGATCCGGATCTAAAAATTATTGCGCTCTCCATGTATTCGGATGAAAATTATTATACCAGTATGATTGAGTCGGGCGCAGATGGATTTTTGCTGAAAAATTCAAAATTTGCCAGTGTGAGAAAAGCCATTGAAGAGGTGGCCGGCGGAAGAAATTACTTTTCTCAGGAAATTATTCAGCTACTGGTCAGGCAGCTAAATAAGCCGGACGAAGCAGAAGACAGTTTGATGATCACCGATCGGGAAATGGAGATTTTGGGTTTGATTTGCAATGGCCTTTCCAATATAGAAATTGCAGAAGCGCTTCAAATTAGCAAGCGAACGGTCGACAAACACCGGCAAAATTTATTGGATAAAACGAAGTTGAGAAATACGGTGGCGCTTGTACTCTATGCCATCAAGAACGGGTATTTTAGTGTTAGGTAGCTCTTTTGCTCATTTCGCTACGCAAAATTACGTAAGCCGAGATTAGGCGTTAAGGCTGTTTGTGGCGTTATTGCAAGCAGGTAGTTTTGTCAAGAAACAATTAACAAGTTATCATGACGACAAAACGCGCCCCGAACGAAAACATCAAACAAGTTGGAAAAAAGCCAAAGCTTGCCCTACGAACAAGCTGTTTCCTACTTGTTGGCATGACGATTTCAACTCCTGTTTTCGCCCAATTTAAAGTCGATGGGCAGTTTCGGAATCGGTTCGAACTGCGCGATGGTTACCGCAAACTCGCAGCAGAAGGAGCTGCACCCGCCGCTTTTATTTCACAACGGACACGCGTGTCATTCAACTATGAAACAGAAGGGCTAAAGGTGAAATTTACGACACAAGATGTCAGGGTGTGGGGAGACGAACAATTGACCAGCTCTACCGGCGTACTTGGCGACTACGCGTCGCTTGAGCTTTTCGAAGCTTTTGTTGAGATTCGGACAGGAACCGCGGGCTGGCTTTCGGTAGGGCGCCAGCAATTGGTTTACGACAACCAGCGAATTTTAGGAGCGCGTAATTGGAACCAGAACGGAATAGCTTACGATGCCATCGTTTATAGATGGCAGGCTGAAAACCGGGAGTTCCACCTGGGAACCAGTTGGAACTCGACAGGTGAAAATACGTCCGACAACTTTTTCGATCCCACGCAGATTAAGTCATTGAGTTATATCTGGGCTCAAAGCAGTCTGTCCGTGAGCTGGAGTTTGACCCTGTCACACGTAGCTTCGGCTGTGACAAAATCTGAAACTGAAAATACGTTGTATTTCCGTCAAACGACCGGTATTTATTCAACCTATGAAAAAGGAAATTTGAGCCTGTCGGCAAACATCTATTACCAGTTCGGGAAAAACCAATCGGGGAAAAACGTAAGTGCTGTCCTGTTTGATGCTGAGTCGAAATACAAACTGGGGAAATTATCACCTGGGATTGGGTTGAGCTATCTTTCGGGAAACAGCAAAACTGGTAGCAGTCAGCAAACTGATCATCTTTTTGATGTCCTGTATGGTGCCCGCCATCGCTTTTTTGGAGGAATAGACTATTTCCGAAGTTTTGATTCACACACCAATCAAGGTGGTTTGGTTGATTATTATTTCTTCTTCGATCACAAGTTTACAAAGAATACGAGCTTGAAGAATACCAGTCATTATTATCAATTGGCACAAACCAACCCAACGACACCAAATGATCGAAATTTGGGGTATGAGAACGACCTGGTGCTGAAACACCAATTTGCCAGCTGGGGAGCACTTGAAAGTGGCTATTTATTCTATCTGCCCACCTGCTCGCTAAAAACGATTCAGGGAATTGACGATGATAAATTCTCGCATTTTTTATACGTGCAGCTGACCGTCAGCCCATCACTTTTCAAAAATTAAAAACAATCAAAAAATAGAAGGCGTGAAGATCAAGAACTTATCCTTGTTGTTGGCCGTCGCCGTTGTTTTTTCAGCCTGTTCGTCAGGACAAAAGAAAGAACAAACTATCAGCCTGTCGGGTGCATTTGCATTGTATCCACTCGTCATCAAGTGGAGTGAAGAGTACCAGAAAGAAAACCCCGGAATCCGGTTCAATATTTCTGCCGGTGGGGCGGGCAAGGGCATGGCCGACGCGTTGTCGGGTACGGTTGACCTGGGCATGTTCTCGCGCGAGATTGTTCAGGAAGAGATTGACAAAGGTGTTTGGTGGTTGGGCGTAACCAAAGATGCTGTCATCCCGACCATTAATGCGAACAGTCCGGTGCTGAGCGTCATTCACGCACGTGGGCTTACCCGCGATGAGTTTCGCAAAATTTTTATTGCGGGTGAAATTACCAACTGGAACCAAATTTCCGGGATTGAAATCGACCTGGCGATTAACGTTTTTACCCGTTCCGATGCCTGTGGCGCTGCCGGGACCTGGGCTGCCTACCTTGGTGGTAAACAGGAGGACCTGAAAGGCGTGGGCGTGTTTGGTGATCCGGGATTGGCAGATGCAGTTGTGAAAGATGAAAAAGGAATCGGGTTTAACAACACCATTTACCTGTACGATATTAAAACAGGAAATAAAAACCCGGGAATTGAGGTAATCCCGATTGATGTAAACGAAAACGGGAAGATTGATGCTGACGAGGCATTCTACAGCAAATTTGATGAAATACTGGCTGCCATTGCCGAAGGGCAATTCCCCTCGCCACCAGCCCGCGAGTTGTACCTGGTGTCAAAAGGTAAACCGCAGAAACAAGCTACCATCGACTTTTTGAAGTGGGTGGTCACCAATGGACAAGCTTTTGTACCGGAAGCTGGCTATGTGCCCCTGGCAAAGTCAAAACTGGAAAAACAGGTATCCAAAATAAATTAAGCCCATCGAAACGAGCATATACTTTGGATTGGTTGATTGCGGGAAAAAGTCAGATGAAGGAATATTAAAATGAACCTATAAAATGAACAGAAGCAGACGACTGACAGACCTTATTGTTACGATATGGATGCGGGGAGGACTGTATTTACTATTGTCCATCCCCGCCCTTATTGCCATTGGCCTTTACTGGAAAGCCGCTCCACTATTGGCAAACCATTCGTTTGCAGAGCTCATCCTATCAGCAAAATGGTTTCCGATGAAAGGTGAGTTTGGATTCATGCCCTTTATTTACAGTTCGGCCTATGTCACTGTTTTGTCGTTTTTCTTATCGGCTCCATTATGCTTGTTTGCCGCGGTGTACCTGACTCAGTTTGGCAAAAAAAGACTGCTAAATGTGATGTTGCCTGTCATCGATATCCTGGCAGGCATCCCGTCGGTTGTTTACGGAGTATGGGGCGTACTGGTCATCGTTCCTGCCGTTTCAGATTATGTGGCCCCGTTTTTCGGAACCAGCAGTTCCGGTTACAGCTTGCTTGCAGGAGGTGTTGTTTTGGCAGTCATGTGCATTCCTTACATGTTGAACATGCTGATCGAAGTGTTCCATACCATTCCTGTAGGTATGAAGGAAGCTTCGTTATCGCTGGGGGCAACCCATTGGGAAATGGTGAAACATGTCATCTTCAAAAAGGGCTTTCCGGGAATCATCTCTGCTTTCGGACTGGGTATTGCCAAAGCTTTTGGTGAAACCATAGCCGTGCTAATGGTGGTTGGTAATACCCTCGACATTTCTGTGTCACCTTTCAGTCCGGGTTATCCGCTGCCGGCCCTGATTGCCAACAACTACGGCGAAATGATGTCAATTCCTGATTATGATTCGGCACTGATGTTTGCCGCCTTGTTGCTGTTTGTGATCATTTTGGTCATCAACCTTTTTTTCAGGTATTTCATCCATAAAACTGAGCAGTCATGAGAAAGTGGAAAACCATCGAAGAGCAAATTTTCAAGGTCATCTCTTTCCTGGCAGCCTATTCGGTCATTGCTATTTTGCTGTTCCTCCTTTTTGTGGTGTTCAACAAAGGGATTGGCGCCTTGTCGTGGGATACCATTTTAAAACTACCCAAGGGAGGCTATTATTTTGGAGGCGAAGGAGGGATACTCAACGCGATTATTGGCTCATTCTACCTTTCGGTTGGCGCCACGGTCCTGGCTGTCTTTATCGGGCTGCCGGCAGCTTTGTTTATCAACGTACAGCTGATCAGGATGAAACGGGTGCAAAATACCATCCGCTATCTGCTGGATGCGCTGTGGGGCATTCCATCCATTGTTTACGGAGCTTTTGGCTTCGCAGTCATGCTGTTTTTTGGCTTGAATGCCTCGCTGTTGGCCGGGATCATTACCGTTGCATTACTAATTACCCCGATCCTGGTGCGGGCTTTTGATGAAGTGCTGAAAACCATTCCGGTGGAGTTGCAGGAGGCTTCTTTCTCGCTGGGATCAACCCGTACCGAAACTGCGTTGAAAGTTTTGTTCAAACAAGGATTTGCGGGCTTCATCACGGCTTTGTTATTGGCTTTTGGCCGTGGAATTGGCGATGCAGCTTCCGTCCTTTTTACGGGTGGCTACACTGACAATATTCCTATCAGCCTTGATGAGCCGGTAGCCACGCTTCCGCTGGCGATCTTCTTTCAGCTTAGTTCTCCGATTGAGGAAGTTCGGCAACGAGCCTACGCTGCGGCAGTCGTTTTGACCATCTTTATTCTGGTTATCAGTGTTTCCGCACGACTGTTGTCTAAACGGTATTCAAGAAATATAATTAAATAGAACGACGATGTTTACAGAAAAGCTATTCAAGCAGACAAATGCATACACAAAATCAAAATTGAAGATGAGCAAGGCGGACATCGAAAAACCAATTATCCAGATCAAAGGATTAAGTGTAAAAACCCACGAAGGTGAAATCCTGAAAAGTATTAATTTGGATATCCCACGGAATAAGATTGTGGTTCTGTTGGGGCCATCAGGCTGCGGTAAAACCACTTTGCTCAAGAGTTTAAACCGTTTAACAGATTTGCACAAAGAGCTGATCGTCGGTGGCGAGGTGTTGATTGATGGGAAAGATATCCTGAAAGCGTCACAAGATCTCCCCATCATGCGGCAAAAGATGGGCTTGTTGTCCCAACGTCCGTTTCCCCTGCCCGTTTCAATCTACAAAAATGTGTCCTATGGTTTAAAGCTGAAGGGAGTCCGCAACAAAAAACTGATTGCTCACAGTGTGGAGTCGAACCTGAAACGGGTGGGCTTGTGGGACGAGGTGAAAGACCGCCTGAATAATCCGGCCAACAGTCTGTCCATCGGTCAGCAACAGCGCCTTTGTCTGGCGCGTGGCTTGGCCGTAAAACCCACCATTATCCTAGCCGACGAACCAACATCAGCATTGGATCCCATCTCGACCAAGACTATTGAAAATCTCTTTAAAGAGCTAAAGGAGCATTACACCATCATTCTGGTCACTCACGTTTTGCGGCAGGCGGTTCGTTTGGCCGACCATGTTGTATTTATGTATTATGGCGACATTATTGAGCAAGGGCACCCCGATGACATCCTGAAAAATCCGCAGACGGAGATCCTGAAAAAATACTTGATTGATGGAAATTGAGGTTTGGAAATCAGTATTGGGTTGGATGCTGGCATATGCGGTTGGCAGCCACAACATCCAAATTTCGTTTTAGCGGTTATCGTGATATTTTCATCTTAATGATCCGATTTGCAATTTTGACTGGAACCGTTGGGCTGGAATATTTTCGGGAGAATTATTATTGGATTGAAAAGCTGTAAGAGTCCGTTGGTGCAACCTGTGGTTTATGTATGCGCTTGCCATTATTATTCTGAATTTCAATATAATAATCAATTGTGGTGCCGCTTTTTGCTGCTGGAATAGTCGCCTGAAATTGGTCGTTTTTGGTCGATACCATCGGAACTGAACTGAATTCCCCTTGTTCGTTTGCCCGCCAATGCAAATTAACGGTTTGAATTCCATCGGATGATTTGGCTATGACATTGACCGGATAGCCGCCCGGATGATGTGACAGCTTTCCTTGAAGCCACTTGTGCTTGACATAGATTGGGTTATCAGCATAAATTTCGTGGGTTAAACAGTGAATGGCTCCTGCCAAATGGGCATATTGTCGGCAAGCTACCCCAACAATGTTGTATCCGGGCATCGTTTTTCGATAGGCCTCGAGCGCCCGTTCATCATACAATTTCACATCATATTGGGGCACCAAAACCGTTTTGTTGATGATGATCGAATTAATGTAAGTTGCCTTTGAAGTATTTAAGACGATTTTTGTATCCCGGTCATAGGAGGTGGGTGCGTTTTGTATCGGAACGAATTTTATTTCTCGTCCGTAAGCCGATTCGAGCTGTTGTGAAATTGAAATGACTGCTTGATCAATGGCATGTTGGTCGTCGTAAAACTCATCGATGGAAATGTCGTAATTGCTGTTCGGAATATAAGCGATCAGGGCGGTTTCCTCATCGATCAATTTGATGAAATAATCAACATGGACAAACGAAGTTGATAGATTCAGTGTCTTTTTAATGCCAAAATTTTGGTAAAAATAGTCATATTCCTCAAGCAATCCGGCAGGCAACTTCTCAGAGGTATTGGTTGCGGCGATGTTGAATGTTCCATGCCCATCGGTTAAAAAATTTCCACCATCCGTATAATAGTTGTCTGCCATTTCGGAGTGAATGATTTCCGATGGAATATCGAGGAATTTGGCCATAAATCGGCCTGTTTGGTCGTCAGGGAAATTGAAAAAAAGCCGATCACCAACCTCATTTTGATAAATTTGGTACATGCCATGATCGCGAACCCAGGGTAAGGTATTTGAAAGTGAATCGATTGTAATAATATGGACCAATGGCGAATCAATGTTTCGATTGCTGAAAACGGTGTCTAAGCGAATTGGGACTGGGTTTTTGCTTTGACTTTCCGGCAGTTCAACAATGTAAAAATCAATGCCTTCGTCAATACAAGCCCGGGCTGTTTTTATAAACGGATCGAAGGCTTCATCCCAGCTCACATTCGGATTCTTAAAATAGCGAAACCCCATAACGACACCACGAATTTCTTCCCATTCTGCCGGATGCCTCGGGTTTGAAACCTGTGGGCTAGCCACACAGAATGGGAAGAGTAAAAGCAGCAATAAGCCAGATTTTAAACTCATAAAGCCACAACGCGCTTAGATGCAAATAAGGGTGACATGATAGGAATCCAGGCTTTTTTGTTCCACTACTGGTGTGATTTCAATCTCATAAACTCCTTCATCCTCGAATTGGTACTGAATGCTGGTGCCTTGAAACGACGCTTCGTTATTCTGTTTTTTGTTTCTGACAATCCAGCGATAGTTGATGGTGCTTCCATGCGGATTTGGCAGGAAGGGAGCAATTAGCTGTACGTTGCTTTTCGAAATCTGCACTGTTTGGCCATTCTGAATCCTTGCATATTTTGTATCGAGGCCATGTTGGGGAGCTATTTTAAAGCTTTCCTCGGTAATCTCGATTGGTTTATTGGTCGGTTCCGTTCGATTTCTGATGAGGCCTTGATGGCGTTCGTCAACTTTGGTTGTTGCACGAAGCTCATTTTTCCGCACATCCGACATCCGCACATCCTTGATTCGAGCATCAGTGGCCTTTGCATCCTTAATCCGTGCATCGTGGTGCCTTGCTCCTAATCCATGCCGGGCATCATTTGCTCTCAACGCCCGAATATCAAGTCTTTTGTCTGATTTTAGCGTTTGTGCATCCTTGCTGTTGTCGATTGAAGTATTGGTATTTCTTAGGGCCGTTTCATCAATTTTTACGATTAGCATAGCCGATTTTTCGTCGTAGCCAGTTTGGTTATTTTTTTCTTCTGAAATTGAAAAATAGCTTGGTTTTGATGAAATCCCCGTCGTAGTTTCTCTCACAATCCAGTAGTAACGACCGCTGGTGGAAGCCCCGGCAGGGCCCTCCTGATTGGGGTTTCCGGTGCGTTTAACAAGGTCGGCCAACGCTTGTCCGGCCTTAAACTTTGCGACTTTGACGGTCCTCATTTTTATTTCTTTTCCGGTTTGAGGATTTCGGCCCGTTTTGCTCAGGCTTGTGCCAACAAATGTGTGTTGCGCCTGCCCGTCAGTTCCCACTTTCGTAATTTCAATAGCATAATTTCCATGCGCAGTTTCACCGCTCAAGTTTTGCCATGCGAAAAACTCAATTTCGTCGAAGCTCGAAAAACGGCTGCCATTTCCCTTATTTCCGGGGGGATATAGTTCTTTTAAATCTCCTGTGGCTTGTTGCACGGGGGGTGTGCTGCTGCCATCGTTTCCCGGATTTTGCGTTCCTTCCTGAAAAAGCGGGTTTTCACCTGCAGCTTCAGATCCTTCATGAAGTGGGTTCACTCCTTTTTGCACAACATCGCCGTAGCCATCTCCGTCTGCATCTTCCGGGTCCGTGGCACGCGCATTCAGGGCATTTCCGGCATCAACTTTGGTCAATTTTGCGTCTTTCTTCTGCCACACAATATCATCAAAAGTGACTGCGTTGACCAGTTCATCGGCTAATTTTTTAAGGTCTGCAATTCTCCGGGTGTCGTTTTGATGATCATTTCCGTCATGGCCGCTGCCCGTGTGCATTTTTTCCGGAATCTGTCCGGCATCAATGGTTTGGCCGCCTTCCCTGATGGGCAGATTTCGTTGTTGTCCGCGCTGCGTTTGGGCTTCGGCATGAATAATTGCCAGTACAAAAAAAAGAAGTAATGCTTTTTTCATCCGCTTACGTTTTTAGTTCATATTCAGTAAAAGGTCGTGGGTAAAGTTATAATAAAATACTAAAGCACCTAAAACTCCTTTAGGTTTTTGAAGTTTTTCCAAGAATAGCTATTGGCGTACGAATAAGTAAGTTAACTGCAAAATGGCCCAAGTTGACCAGACTGCTGCGGGATAAAGGCCCACAAAGAAGATAGTTTGAAGAAGTAAATTTAGGGAAAGTCTTGAAAAGAAAAACCCCTGCAACAGGCGCTGCAGGGGTTTCAATATAGTGATACGTTGTATGGTAATTTGCTTGGTGTGAAAACTGGCTAAGCCTCGAGCAACTCCAAGCTGGGACGCAGTACCCAGTCGTTGTCGGGCTGGACGATGAGGTTGGATGAAATGATCTTTCCTTTGGTAAAAACAGAGCTGAAGGCATTGGGATCCTTTAGCGTCTCTTTGGCTTTCTCAATACCCTTGTCATCCTGAATGGCTGATTTTATAGCTCCGCGCTGGTAATAATAGCGGGTGACGATTTCATCGGTCAGCATTTCTTTTAGCTCATCTTTAAACGACTCAAAATCCTGATCCAGCTCGTGTCCGATTTTCACTTTTAACTGTTCAAATTCTTGCTCGGCCACATCAAAGTATTTTTCTTGTTTGGCCGTTTCCATTAGCTCTTGATAAACTTTCTCCGTTTCTGACTGGTAGGAAAAACCGCGTTCTTTGACAAAAGTTTTAAAGTCGTTAAAAATGGCATCGTCGATCTTAAATTCTTCGGCAGCAGCGATCGATTCATGCTCATTGGCAAACTGGGTGGCAAAATCGAAGAACATAAACTGGCGGGCAAGATTGATGCTCAGGCTGCTCAAACGATCCAGGTCAATTTTAAGATCTGGAACAATGCCACCGCCATCGTAAACCTTGCGCCCTTTTTTTGTGGTAAATTCACTGATCAGCGAGTCGGGGACGTTGCCAACACTTCCGTCTTCGTTGCGGTGTGAGTAATCGAGGGCCTGAATACAGCGCCCGCTCGGAATGTAATATTTGGCGGTGGTTACTTTCAGTTTGGTGTTATAGCTCAGGTCGCGGGTCGTTTGAACCAGGCCTTTTCCAAAGGTACGCGTGCCAACAATAACAGCCCGGTCGAGGTCTTGCAGGGCGCCGGCAACAATTTCGGAGGCTGAGGCAGATCCCTGGTTGACCAAAACAGCCATGGGCATGACGGTGTCAATGGGATTTTCGGTGGCCGTGTAGGTTTTATCCCACTGTTTCACTTTGCCTTTGGTGCTCAGCACCTCCGAACCTTTTGGAACGAAGAGATTCACGATTTCAACCGACTCCATTAACAGGCCGCCCGGGTTGGAACGCAAGTCCAAAATCAGTTTTTTTGCATCGTGTTGTTCTTTTAGCTCAACAAATGCTTTTTTTACCTGGCTGGCACAGTTGTTTGTAAAGTTCGACAAACGGATGTAGCCGGTTTCATCGTCCAACATGCCGTAGTACGGCACAGCATCAATCTGTATTTTCTCACGAACAATGGCAAGCTCCAGGTTTTTCTTTTGTCCCGGACGTTCAATCTTGACATCGACGACCTTGTTGGCAGGTCCTTTAAGCAGGTTGCTCACATCTTCCACCGACATGTTCGTGGTCGATTTTCCTGCTACTTCCAACAAAACATCTCCAGCCTTTAAACCTGACTTCTGCGCCGGAAATCCTTCATAGGGTTCCGAAATAACCACCTGGTCTCCATGCTTGGAGATCATAGCGCCAATGCCGGCATATTCGCCCGTAGTCATGAATTTGAAATCTTCCATGTCCGACTCAGGAATATAGGTCGTGTATGGGTCGAGCGATTCGAGCATTTCGTCAATACTGGTCTTTACCAAATCGGTGGGGTTGATATCGTCAACGTAAAAAAGGTTGAGTTCCCGTACCAGTGTATAGTAAATATCCAGATTCTTGTCGACCAGGAATAGTTTTTCATCGCGGTTGAATCCGGTGAATATCAATAGCACCACCAACAATCCGGCAACGATTGAAAATCCTGTTTTCTGTTTTCTGTTGTATTTCATTCTGACTTTTTTTAATGACAAACGACAAAATTAATAAAGCTTTGTTTAAAAGCGGTCGTCATTTTCAAGTAATTAGTTAAATATTCTTAAACGAAGGAGATGTAAAAGCTTTACGCAGTGTGGCCGGAAGTTTTATCTTCGTGGTATGAAACCTGTCACGAAACGCCTGTCTGCCGATTTCTTCCAAAGCGATACCCTGACTGTTGCCCGCGAATTGTTGGGGAAAACCCTGGTTCGCGTGTTTGATAACGGTGAAACCCGTTGCTACCAGATTACGGAAACCGAAGCTTACTGTGGTCAGGAAGATTTGGCCTGCCATGCCAGTAAAGGTCTGACCAAACGCACGAAGGTCATGTTCGAGCCCGGCGGAATGATTTACGTGTACCTCATCTATGGACAGTACTGGCTTTTGAATTTTGTGACGGAAGAGGCTGGTAACGGATCGGCAGTGCTGATTCGTGGTTTGAAAGGTATTGACGGCCCCGGAAGGGTGGGGCGCGAACTCCAGCTCGACCGCTCTTTTTATGGTGAAAATCTTGCTCTTTCGCCCCGGCTTTGGATTGAAGATGCTGCGCCGGCTCTCGATGTAAAAACCTCGGCACGTGTTGGAATCCATTATGCCGGTGAGCCCTGGCAGAGTAAACCCTGGCGGTTCACGCTCCGCTGAAGGCTATTCGTAAAAGCATAGTCCTAGCGCTCCGAAGCTGCTGTTTTTTGATGGTCAACCTGCCGATGCGTTCCTTTTGTCACCTTCCACCTTGTAAATCTTTGATTTAATTTTGTTTTCGGCAGTCATTTCTGTTTGGATTTTAAGAAAAAAGAAATACTTTTGCAGTCCCGATTATTGTCCGTACTTGCAGTTCTTATAAATAATTGATAATGTTGCTGGTAGAAACCTTATTAACATGCCCGGTGTTGATAAGTCGGAAACCTCCCAACCAATTGAAATGTAAGTTTTTGCAACTTTTAGTGTTAATTTAAAAAAATTAAAGGCAAGTGGATACTTTATCTTACAAGACCGTTTCGGCCAACAGCGCCACGGCAAATAAGGAATGGGTTGTTGTTGATGCAACGGATATGATACTTGGTCGTTTGGCCAGTGCTGTTGCTAAAATCCTGAGAGGAAAGAACAAACCCAACTTTACACCTCACGCAGACTGTGGGGACAATGTAATAGTGATTAATGCAGAGAAAGTGCGTTTAACAGGTAACAAAATCAGTGATAAGGTTTACCTGAGCCACACCGGCTATCCTGGTGGGCAACGTAAGCAATCACCTGCGGATATTTTGGCGAAGTATCCCGAGCGTTTGGTTGAGAAAGCTGTGAAAGGCATGCTCCCGAAAAATCGCTTGGGTCGCAAGGTTTATGGAAACATGAAAGTGTATGTTGGACCAGAGCACAAGCAAGAAGCTCAAAATCCAAGAGTAATTGATTTAAACACGATTAAATTATAACAATGGAAGTAGTAAATACCCTAGGACGTAGAAAATCTGCTGTGGCTCGTATTTATCTTAGCGAGGGCAAAGGAAATGTGACCATCAACAAAAGGGATTTAAAAGAATATTTCCCCAATGGTACGCTACAGTATATTGTTATGCAACCATTGAACCTGGTTGGTGTAGCTGATCAATATGACATCAAAGTGAATCTTGATGGGGGCGGTATTAAAGGACAGGCGGAAGCACTGCGTTTGGCCATTACAAGAGCCTTGATGGAAATTGACCCCGAGTCAAGAACAATATTGAAACAAGCCGGCTTTGTGACCCGCGACCCACGCGAAGTGGAACGTAAAAAACCAGGTCAGCCAAAAGCACGGAAGCGTTTCCAATTCTCAAAACGTTAATCGAATTATTCAATCTAAATATGACTGTGGATCTGAAACTGCTGAGACTTCCTGTAAACCTGGAGCTACTCAGGGGTTGCTTTTCAACAAATTATTTATAAAAGTAAAAAGATGCCAAGAACAAATTTTCAAGAATTACTGGATGCAGGTGTTCACTTTGGCCACCTGAAAAGAAAGTGGAATCCAAACATGGCTCCGTACATTTTTATGGAGAAAAACGGAATCCACATCATCGACTTACAAAAAACAGTTGTAAAAATCGATGAGGCTGCTGCCGCCTTGAAACAAATAGCCAAATCGGGTCGCAAAATACTATTTGTGGCAACGAAGAAACAAGCGAAAGATATCGTTGCTGATTCCGTAGGGAGTGTGAATATGCCTTACGTAGTTGAGCGTTGGCCAGGAGGTATGCTAACAAACTTTCCAACCATCCGCAAAGCGGTAAAGAAAATGATTTCCATTGACAAGATGGAAAAGGAAGACAGTTGGAGTAACTTGTCAAAACGCGAAAAGTTGCAAATTACACGTCAACGGGCCAAAATGGAAAAAGTACTGGGAAGTATTGCTGACCTGACTCGTTTGCCTGCCGCCCTTTTTGTGGTTGACGTGATGAAAGAAAAGATCGCCGTGCGCGAAGCTCAAAAATTGGGTATTCCTGTATTTGCGATGGTCGATACGAATTCAAATCCTGAAGGACTTGATTTTATCATTCCTGCCAACGATGATGCTTCTCAGTCGGTTCGCCTGATCGTTCGCCTGATGTGCGATGCCATTAGCGAAGGATTGAACGAGCGCAAAGTGGAACGCGATAACGAGGGAGACGAAGAGAAACCCAAAAAAGCCAAGAGCAAAAAATCAGCCGCTAAAGCCGAAAAGGTTGAAGTGAAAGATGATGAAAACGAAGAATAATTGCTCTTTTAATAAAATAAAAATAATCAATTATGGCAATTACTGCTGCAGATGTAATGAAGTTGCGTAAAGCAACAGGAGCCGGCATGATGGACTGTAAAAACGCCCTTGCCGAAGCCAATGGCGATTTTGATGCCGCTATTCAAATAATCCGCGAAAAAGGCAAACTGGTTGCAAGCAAACGATCTGATCGTGAAGCTTCAGAAGGCGTCGTCCTGGCCGGTGTTAGTGAGAATAATCAATACGGAGCAATTGTCGTTTTGAACTGCGAAACTGATTTCGTGGCTAAAAACGAAGACTTTGTGAAAATTACCAACAAGTTTTTGGAGGCAGCCATTGCCAACAAGCCAGCCGATTTGGATGCGCTGAAAGCTTTGGAAGTTGATGGCCGTACCATCGAATCGCACGTGACCGAGCAAACCGGTGTTATTGGCGAAAAGATTGAACTGTCGTTCTTCGCCAAAGTAGAAGCAGAAGCGGTTGTTCCTTACATTCACCCGGGAAATAAATTGGCTACTTTGGTCGGTTTCAACCAGGCTGGAGTTGACACACAGGTGATGAAAGATGTGGCCATGCAAGTGGCTGCCATGAGCCCTGTTGCCGTTGATAAAGACAATGTTTCACCGGAAATCGTTGCCAAGGAACTGGAGATTGCCAAGGAAAAATTCCGTCAGGAAGGAAAACCGGAAGCGATGCTGGATAAGATTGCACAAGGCGCCTTGAATAAATTCTTCAAAGAAAGTACTTTGTTGAACCAAGCCTTTGTGAAGGATAACAAGCAAACCGTGAAAGAATACCTTCAGTCAGTAGACAAAGGATTGACAGCCACTGAGTTTGTTCGTTTTGCCCTGTCTGAATAATACATTCAAAATACACAATAACGTTTAAAAAGGGGTCTCTGCTGAGGCTCCTTTTTTTTGTAGAAATAGTTTTTTGGGTCCGCTTAAACAGTCGGACTCTTCATCAAACGAATCGTCAAAAGAGACTTCACGGATTTCGTATTTGGTTTTTAAAAGTGGGTGCTGTTTTTTATTGATAAGGTGACTTCTGGGCTTCGTGAATGAGGGCGACTCGAAAAGCAGTTCCCGTTTTTAGGACTGAAGGTGTAGTCTCATGCGATAGGCATTCATGGCAAACTTGCCCAGTCGGGTGGTCAATTTGTAGTTAACAACCGCTCCAACTCCTGCGCCCACACCTGGAATTAGTTGAAACAGTTTCGCCAGGTCGAGGTGGTCGCGGTATTCTTCCCAGTAGGTTCTCCAGTCGAGTTGATTGTTGTCGTCTGGTAGTTTGTGTTTATGGTTATCCCAGTCTTCGATGAGTCGATACACCTTATTCCGGTGTTCCTGACTCGAGAAAGCCAATTGAAAAACATACAAGATGAAGATCCGTTCGCGGTAGTCTTGTGTGTCGAAGCCATACTGGGCGGCCAGTTCAAACAGCATTTTTATTTTAATGGCCATCCAGAGTGGGAGGTCGGCAAAGCCCCATAAAATTCCGCCAAATCCGGTGGCTGCTCCTTCTACAGCGGCAGTTGAGCGGTAGAATTTGATGCGGTCGATGATTTTGGCTTCGCGCATTTCGAGCGGAGCATCCGACAAGACGAGGCGTGGCGTGATCAGTCCGGAACCGGTCATGATGCTCTGTGTTGTGTGTTTTATGGCTTGGGTGATGGCCTGGTGGGCCTTTTCGGGGATGATGCGGTTTGCTTTTGCCTGAAGCTTTTTAGTCGCTTCATTCAGTATGCTTGGCTTTTTTTGCATGCTGCGTTGCCAGGCATGCAATTCATCCAACACCTGTTTCCTATAGGCATCCGAACCGGAAGTATTCCTAGTCATCGCTTGGCTGGTTTTAGTAAAACGACAGTTTTACACCCGCATTTGTTTTGAGTTTGTCCGGGATCTTGGACACCAACAGCTGGTGGCGAACACGACAGCTTATTTCCTTCAAAAAAAGATACGGACTCAATTTAGCCATTCAGCGCTTCGGCACCGTTGGTTACCTCCAAAATTTCGTTGGTAATGGCTGCCTGGCGTGCTTTGTTGAAGGTCAGGGTTAAGTCTTTAATCAGATCCGTGGCATTGTCCGTTGCCTTGTGCATGGCAGTCATGCGCGCACCTTGTTCTGCGGCGTTCGAGTCGAGTAGCGCACGGTACAACTGGATTTTCAGCGATCGTGGAATGAGCTCCTCTACAATTTGCTCTTTTGTTGGTTCATAAATGAAGTCGAAATGGCTGGTTGACTCATCTTCTTCATTTTGCATCGCTACCGGAAGGAACTGTTCTGCCGTAGGAATTTGAACAGCCGCATTTTTAAATTCATTGTAAACCAGTTCAACCCGGTCGTACTTTTGTTCTTCAAAATCGGCCATCAGGTTTGTTGCCAGTTTTGATGTTTGCTCAAACGTCAGCAAGTCCAATAAGTCGTTGGCTTGTCCTACGACCGGCATCTTTTTCAATTTGAGGTATTTTTCGCCTTGTTTGCCAACAATCAAAAACCCGAGTTGTCCCGATTTCAGTTGTCTGTTGTATTTGGTCAGGGCCAGTTCGTAAGCCGTTTTGGCGATGTTTGTATTGAAGGCACCACAAAGGCCACGGTTGGAGCTAACCAGTATGATCAGCACCTTTTCGGGCTCCCGCTGCTGCGTGTAAACCGACTCGTCGCTATTTTCGAGGCTCGAACTGATTGAGCTCAGAATTTCGTGAAGTTTATCGGCATAGGGCCTGATTTGAAGGATGGCATCCTGGGCCTTTTTCAGCTTGGCCGCCGAAACCATTTTCATGGCACTGGTCACCTGCCGGGTGGTTTTTACCGATGAAATTCGTGTACGTATTTCTTTTAAACTGGCCATCTTCTGCAAATGATTGAATGGTTGAACGATCAAAATCGCAACTTTGATCGTTCAATCGTTTCACTATTTATATCGTTCTGCTACTTCTTTTGCTACTTTTTCCAGAACTCCGGTCATGTCGTCGTTCAGGATTCCTTTTCTCAATTGATCCAGTGTTGGGCGATGCTCCATTTCCAGGGTGTCAATAAAATCTTTTTCAAAAGCTTTTACTTTCTCCACCGGAACGGTGCGCAGCAGTTCCTTGGTTCCGCAGTAAATAATGGCAATTTGGTGCTCAATTTTTATCGGAGCATATTGTCCCTGCTTCAGAATTTCTACGTTTTTTCGTCCTTTATCGAGCACACGCATGGTTGCCGCGTCGAGGTCGGAACCAAACTTTGAGAATGCTTCGAGCTCGCGGAATTGGGCCTGGTCCAGCTTCAGCGTTCCCGAAATCTTTTTCATGGCTTTCACCTGTGCATTACCACCCACACGCGAAACGGAAATTCCGACGTTAATGGCTGGCCGAACGCCGGAGTTAAACAAATTCGACTCCAGGAAAATCTGGCCATCGGTAATCGAAATTACGTTGGTCGGAATATAGGCGGAAACGTCGCTGGCCTGGGTTTCAATAATGGGCAGGGCCGTCAGTGAGCCGCCACCTTTCACTTTTCCCTGCAAGCACTCGGGCAGGTCGTTCATTTTTGAAGCAATCTCATCGGATTCGATGATTTTTGCAGCACGCTCCAGCAATCTTGAGTGCAGGTAAAAAACGTCACCCGGATAAGCTTCACGGCCTGGTGGGCGGCGAAGTAGCAAGGAGACCTCACGATACGATACTGCTTGTTTGGAGAGGTCATCGAAAATAATCAAGGCATCGCGTCCGGTATCGCGAAAGTATTCGCCAATGGAAGCACCGGCGTAGGGTGCATAATATTGCAGTGCTGCCGGATCGGAGGCTGTTGCCGAAACAATGACCGTATAATCCATTGCACCATATTTTTCGAGTGTCGCTGCAATGTTGGCCACGGTGGAGCCTTTTTGTCCAACGGCCACATAAATACAGTAAACCGGCGTTCCGGCTTCGTAATTTTCGCGTTGATTGATGATCGTGTCAATAGCCACCGCTGTTTTTCCGGTTTGGCGGTCACCGATAATCAACTCGCGTTGTCCACGTCCGATCGGGATCATGGCATCGATGGCTTTAATACCGGTTTGCAGCGGTTGGGTCACTGGCTGGCGGTAGATCACTCCCGGTGCTTTCCGCTCCAGTGGCATCTCAAATTTTTCGCCTTGAATGGGACCTTTTCCATCAATGGGTTCGCCAATGGTGTTGATCACCCTGCCCAGGACGCCTTCGCCCACTTCGATGGAGGCAATGCGCTGCAGGCGCTTGACGGTGTCGCCTTCTTTGATGCCCTCGGAAGGCCCTAAAAGTACGGCGCCAACGTTGTCTTCTTCAAGGTTCAAAACAATCCCCTTGACACCATCCTGGAACTCAAGCATTTCGTTTGCTTCAACATTTGAAAGCCCGTAGATACGGGCAATACCATCACCAACCTGGAGTACTGTTCCTACTTCCTCCAATTCGGCTTGCGACTGAAAGCCTTGCAGTTGCTGTTTTAGTATTGCGGATACTTCAGCGGGTTTTATATCAGCCATTGTTTTATAGTTTTTTACTTGTTGATTTGAGTTTGTAAAAATGTTTCCTTGACCCTACGCAGTTTTGAAGCCATGCTGGCGTCAATCTGGCGGTCGTCGACACGCAAAACAAATCCTCCGATGAGTTCGGTGTCTACTCGTTGGCTTAACTCAACTTTTGTCTTGAATTCGCTTTCGAGCTGTTTTTGTATTTGTGAGACTAAATCTTCTTGTAATGGAACCGCCGTAGTAATGACGGCCGATTTGATCCCCTGATCCTGACGATAGAGCGCCGCAAAATTCAGGCAAATGCCCTGGGTAAAAATCTCCCGTTTGTTTGCTGCGACCATGGCTAAAAAATCAACCGTCAGTTGATTCACTTTTCCTTCGAAAATTGTTTTCAAAAGACTGACTTTCTTCGAGGATTTAACGACCGGGCTTTCCAAAAGCAGTTGCAGATCGGTGCTGGTTTTGATCAGTTGCCCAATCATTTCCATGTCATTCTTCACCTCATCCAGCAATTGTTTTTCTTTTGCCAGACCGAAGAAAGCTTTCGCATAGCGGACGGTCACTTTACTTTGATCCATGAAATTATTGTAGTTTAAGATCTTTCAGGAGGTCTTCAACCAGATTTTCCTGAGAGGCTTTGTCTTTTAACTCTTTTTGGATGACTTTTTCGGCTATCAAAACTGACAGGTCAGCGATTTGTTTTCGCATTTCGCTTATGGCTGCTTGTTTTTCAGCTTGTATTTGCTGGCGAGCCGCAGCAACAATTTTTTGTCCTTCGCCGGATGCCTGGGTTTTGGCTTCAGCCAGCAGTTTATCTTTTAAGTCACGGGCTTCTTTGATGATCAGATCTTTTTCCTTTTTGGCCTGGGCAATAATTTTTTCGTGGTCTGCTTTCAGGTCCTTCACTTCTTCGCGAGCTTTGTCAGCCGACGACAGCGCATTGGCGATCGATGTTTCCCGTTCCTTTAAAGCTGTTAAAATCGGCTTCCAGGCAAATTTCTTCAGGATGACAAGCAAGATACCAAAGATGATCGTCATCCAAAACAGGGTTCCAAAATCCGGAGTAACAAATCCCATAATTCTTGTTTTTTAAGTTGTTGTCGTCCAGCCTCCCGGCAATCCCGGGAGGGGACGACCAATAAATACAATTCTTTTAAACAAAAAGAACTAAAGCACAGGTGATTACTGCAAAGAACGCAACACCTTCAATCAAGGCAGCTGATACGATCATACTTGACCGAATGTCGCCGCTTGCTTCGGGTTGGCGTGCGATTGCTTCCATGGCAGCAGCACCGATTTTTCCGATGCCCATACCGGCGCCAATGGCAGCAAAACTTGCTCCAAGCGCTGCACCCAATTTTGCAAAGCCTTCAAAGGTGGCTGCTGCAGTTTCGGCATCCAGCACATCTGTTACTTGCAATAGAACTGTTAAAATAGCTGATAACATAAAGATTAATTTATAGTGTTAAAACTAGTGATGTTCTGCTTTGGCCATCCCGAAATAGAGGGCTGACAGTAAGGTAAAAACATAAGCCTGAATAAATGAAACCAACAGGTCAAGCATCAGGATAAAAAGTGAAAATACGATGGATACCGGGCTAATGGCCAAGCCGGCAGCAGGCCCCATGAGTTTTCCAAAGATAAAAATAAGGCTGATGAAAACGGTTACAATCATGTGGCCGGCCATCATGTTGGCAAAAAGACGAACCATCAAAACAAAGGGTTTGGTAATTACACCCGATAGTTCAATGATGGGCATCAGCGGAAGTGGAAACTTCAACCACATGGGAACATCGGGGTTGAATATTTCTTTCCAGTAATGTTTGTTGCCATTGAGGTTGGTTACGGCAAACGTAAATAATGCCAGCGACATGGTGACGGCAATGTTTCCGGTAACATTGGCTCCAAACGGGAATATGGGAATCAGCCCCATTAGGTTGTTTAGCAAGATGAAGAAGAACAAGGTCAACAAAAAGGGCATGAACTTTTCGTATTTTTTATCGCCGATAGCGGGTTTGGCAATTTCGTCGCGAACGAAAAGGACGATGGGCTCGACGGTATTTTGAATGCCCTTGGGTGCCTGTCCGGTTCGCCGTTTGGCTGATTTGGCTGCGGAAACAAATATCAGGAGCAGCAGGACAACGCTAAAAAGCGCTCCGGCGACCACCTTGGTAATGGATAAGTTTAAAGGGAGCCCAATCACTTCTCCTTGTTGGTTAACTTCTTCAATTTTCCCGGAATTTTCTCCGTGGTGCGAAATGCGAAAGTTCTTGTAGGTTGTGTTTCCGCGGTCAAACTTCGACGACATAAAAGCGTGCCAGCCGCTGGTTTTGCTGTACAATATTATAGGGAGTGGCACCGTAATGTGCGTTTCTCCAATGGTTGCCAAATGCCATTCAAAAGCATCGGCAACGTGGTGCATGATGTATTCGCCTGGAATAAACTCTTTGGCGTGTGAATCGTGGCTGTCGCCTTCAGCAAAAACAGGTGTTGATGTGATGCTAAAGCTTAAAAGAAAAAATAGAATAAAAGCGGTGTATCTCTGGCTTTTTATTGCTTTCATAAAGTTTTAATCAGTCTGAATGTCACTTTGAAAAAAGGTACCTCCAAATTACTAAAAAAATCAATTGTTTCAAGTTAATTGTTCAATTTTACAACGCGGCTGATTTCAGCAACTTCCAATATGGTAAAGCAAACATAAGCGATTAAATAATTGACTAAAAATAGTTTTGCCAGCTCTCGCTCTGCCATAAAAAAAACAATGGCCACAAGCAGATAGAACAACATTTTCCCTGTGCTTAAAACCATGTAGCTCGATGTAAACTTTGGCATGTTACTTCCGGCAATTCTTAACAAATAAAAGTGGACAAGGTTTGTTGTGGCAAAGAAAAAAATAAGAATAAATGGCCACAGTTTAAAGTGGTGTTGCGGAATGATCTGATTATAAAGAATCCAGGCAGTGAAGGCGAGTGAAAGAGTTAGGAGAACTGACCGGAGAATAAATCGCTTCATGAGTGCATTCATTTGAGAAACTTTTTAATGGCATGGTAAATGGCGGCAATAACAGAAATGATCATAAGTGCCAGGGTAAAAGCCGGAAAAGATAAATCAAGCCACTGATCAATCTTAAAACCGATAAAGACACCAAGTGCCATGATGGTGACCATTTCAAAAGCCAGGCTGGAATATCGGATAAAACTGTCGAACTTTTGCTTATGCTTTTTTAAGTTCTTTGGGTTCATCATGTTTGATTTGTTCACCCATTTTGCACGAACCCGAAAATAAAGCACCGGGTTCAATACTCAACTTTCCTGTGCTGATTTCTCCGTAAACTTTCGATGAAGATTTCAGGCTCAAGTGCTGTTCGATCTGAAGTTTGCCCTTTTGAAATCCGGATATCTCGGAGTCTTTGCATCGAACCTCTCCGGTCACTTTGCCGGTGATGCCGATAACAACTCTGCCGGAGCAGTCTAAGTTGCCATTCAGTTCACCATCTATTCTGATGTCGCCATCCGAAGCGACATCTCCGGTAATGCGCGTTCCTTTTCCTATCAGGTTAATTCCTTGAGAATCAACTTCACTGCTTATTTTTGCCATGCTATTGTTTTTTTTGAAGACCATCAAATATACTAAGAATCGGGTTTAAATCGTCTGACTTTCTGCAATCTTCTCCGAAAGGCGGGGCAGCAACCAGGAGGATGTTTCTTCTTGGTTTACGACCGGGTTTCCTCTTGGTTTTATATACCGGAACAATTGTGGGTCAGTTACTATGGCAAACGATCAGATCCAAACTTTAGTCTGTGGGGCAAAAAACCGGTTAATTGTTGAAATGATACAGGAAGATGATGGTGCCATCAAAAGCGGGTTTTTTGTTGCCTTCAATTTCCATCTGAACCCGAAGTTTTATCCGGCTAATTCCCCGAAGGTTGGTGCACTCCTGTAGCCACACATGGGTGCGTACTTTGCTGTTTACCAATACCGGAGCACTAAATTTAAACTGTTCAATACCATAGTTGACCAACATCTTAAAGTTCTTCACTTCCACCACTTGTTCCCACATAAAGGGAAGTAAGGAAAGGGTTAGGTAGCCATGGGCGATGGTGCTGCCAAAAGCGCCTTCGGTTTTTGCTTTTTCGGGATTGGTGTGAATCCATTGGAAATCAAGCGTAGCTTCCGCAAATTTGTCGATTTGTTCCTGGGTTACCGTATGGTATTCCGAAACACCCAACTTTTGTCCCAGGTAGTTTTCGAATTCTTGGTGACTTTGAATTAACAGTCTGCTCATGAGGGGTATATTTTATGTTGCTGTGAAATTATTGGTCTGTGTCGTAGGCCCATTTCAAATACATGGATCCCCAAGTAAAACCGGCGCCAAAAGCAGCCAGGATAATGTTGTCGCCTTTTTTCAGCTGACTTTCATAATCGTACAAACAAAGGGGGATGGTAGCAGCCGTGGTGTTACCATACTTTTGAATGTTGATCATGACTTGTTTGGGGCTGATTTTCATGCGGCGTGCAACTGCGTCAATAATGCGCATGTTGGCCTGGTGCGGAACCAGCCAGGCCAGATTTTCAGGGGTGACCTTGTTTTTCTCCATGATTTCGACGGCTACATCGGCCATGCGCGAAACGGCGTATTTGAATACCGTTTGGCCGTCTTGGTGAACGTAGTGCATGCGTTTTTCAACGGTTTCAGCCGAAGCCGGAAATTTGGACCCGCCAGCTTTCATGTGCAGGTAATGGCGTCCTTTGCCGTCGGTGTGATTGATGTGGTCGATAATGCCAACATCTTCGGTCGTGGGCTCAAGCAAAACTGCCGCAGCACCATCGCCAAATAACGGGCAGGTTGTCCGGTCGGTGTAGTCGGTGATTGACGACATCATGTCGGCACCAACAATGATTACCTTCTTGTATCGGCCACTTTCAATAAACTGAACTCCGGTTGTTAAGGCAAATACAAAGCCGGAGCAGGCCGCGTTGATATCGAAACTCCACGCATTGGTCAATCTGGCTTTCCGGCTGATCACGTTGGCAGCTGCCGGCAGCGGACGGTCGGGAGTGATGGTGGCGCAAATCACCAAATCAATTTCGTCGGGATGGGTGTTCGTTTTTTTCAGCAGTTCGTTCACTGCTGCCGTTCCCATGTCTGATGTGGCTTTCCCTTTTTCTTTCAGGATGCGTCGTTCTTTGATGCCGATGCGTTGCATGATCCATTCATCGGTGGTTTCAACCATAGTGCTTAACTCTTCATTGGTGAGCCTGTATTCAGGCAAATAAGCACCAATGCCCGTAATAGCAGCACGAATATCTCGCATAGTTCATTCTTTATTCAATCCAATACGGCAGTCATTTCCTGAATGAAAGCACATTGGCTGTTAATTAACAAAATTCAGTTAAAAATAATTGCGAAAGATAGGGTGAAAAATTCGAACAGCAAAGAAAAATGAGGCAAAAGAATACCTGTAAGTCGTTTTAAAACAATTAATTAAACTGTTCGAAAAGTTTATTGAAGGGGTAAAAAAAGATCAGAAGAGGCTGTCTTCTGATCGTGTTATGAAGGTTAAACAGTAACGTCTTTTTCGATTGCAAGCTTACCTCGGTAATACCCGCATTCAGGACAAACCGTGTGGTATTTCACTGTGGTTCCACAGTTAGAACACGTTGCCAGTGTTGATGGCGTTGCTTTATCGTGTGTTCTTCTCTTATCCCTTCTGGATTTTGATGTTTTGTGTTTTGGATGTGCCATTTTAAAAAGTCTTTATTTGTTATCTAATAATTTTTTCAATTCATCCCATCTTGAGTCTGTCTCCGGACTTTCTTCTTCCGGCTCATTTCCCACCGACAGGAGGTTCAGTCTCTCGAGCATTTCCGGGTTGCACAGGCTTTCGCCCCGGGCATCGTCCGGATGGACATGTTTTATCGGAATCGATAAAATAATAAAGTCGTAAATGAGTTTGGCCACATTGATGTGGGTTTCATCGGGAGCAATCCAGATCACATCGTCGCCATCTTCAAATTTTTCTTCACCATACTTGACGAACACTTTGTTTTGACTTTCAATCGGCTGATCAAACAAGTCTAAACAGCGATCGCACTGTATATTTACCGTTCCTTTTACATGAAACCAAAGAACTATTAATGCACTTCTTTTTTCCAGTTCCAGCTTGACTTCAACACGTCCGTCTCCGGCGATTTCTCCGTCGAAATACTCAAAGAATTGCTTTCCTGCCTGATAGTCAAAATCATGCTTGCCAATTGCAAGTCCTTTGAGTGCAATGTTGTATGCGTTTAAGTATGCCATTGCTTGGAAAAAAGTGTTGCAAAAGTATAAAAAATAAACAAACGGAGAAAATTATCTGATTTTTTTAACAGGGAAACCATTCTTTTCTGCAAAAATCTTTCATTCAAGGAATTATCGGAATTGACAATGTTGAAAAGTCAGTGGCGCCGCAGTACAATACGGAAGGTGGTTCCTTTGCCTATTTCCGACTGCCTGATGAAGATTTTACCTTGATGATAGTTCTCAATAATGCGTTTTGAAAGCGAAAGCCCCAGTCCCCACCCACGCTTTTTGGTGGTAAAGCCTGGTTCGAAAATGGTTTTAAACTGCGATTTTGGAATGCCCTTGCCATTGTCTGAAATATCGAGCATCAAATGATCGTTTTTTTGCAACAACACAAGTTTGATTATCCCGTCGGATTCGATGGCGTCGATGGCATTTTTACATAGATTTTCAATCACCCAGCTGAAAAGGGCAGCGTTGTGGGGAACATCGTAGCGAATCGTTTCATCCAGCTTAAGTTCGAACCGAACCTTTTTCGATGAGCGTTTTTCAAGGTAGCTGACCGTGGATTGCAAAACTTGTTTCAGATCGTTGGTGATGAGTTCGGGAGCTGAACCAATTTTGGAAAAGCGCTCGGTGATTTTTTCGAGGCGGGAAACATCTTTTTGAATTTCTTCAATCATGTTTTCATCGATGTTTTTCATTTTCAGGATTTCGACCCAGGCCATTAACGATGATATGGGCGTTCCGAGCTGGTGGGCAGTTTCTTTCGACATGCCCACCCAAACTTGATTTTGCTCTGCTTTTCGCGATGCGCTAAAGGCAAAATAGGAGACCGAGATGAACAGCATGATTACGGCAAATTGCACCAACGGAAAGTAACGCAGGTTTTGTAGCAGGTTAGAGTCGCGGTAATATAAATATTGGGAGACATTCGCTGAAAGAACAATTTCAATGGGCGCTTTTTGGCTTTTCATTTTCGCCAGTTCATGCTGCAACACTGTTTCCCTGCGTTTTTCATTGTATTTGATGTTGCGGTCACCTAAAATAGTGCCGTTTTCATCAGTATAGATGATCGGGATTGTCGTATTGTTGCCCATAATGGTTTGGTGAAATGTCAGATCCTGTTTTCCACCATCATCTGTGTCAACCAGCCGTTTCATGGCTTCGGCCCAAAGTTCCACGCTTTTTCGTTCCTGCACCGACATTTGGCCAATCAGCCAATTGGTGTAAAGCAGCGAGCCGGCTCCGATGAGCACAGCTGAAATGAGAAGGAGGAGTTTCCAACGACGTTTTTTAAAATAGAGTTCCAAAGTAATATGGGTTGGTTTATTTTGCTAAACGAATCGTCTTGAAATAAAGTATTGAGGCCGACGAAATTACTCCGGTCGCTTGAGCAATTCCATGCAAGCCTGGTAAATTCCTTTTTGGTCGAAGCCACAGTCGCGCTGCAATTCTTCGGGCGTTCCATGTTCAACAAACTGATCGGGTACCCCCAGGCGGACCAATTTGGCTCGGTAATCGTTGGCAGCCATAAACTCGAGTACGGCAGAACCAAAACCTCCCTGGGTTATGCCATCTTCCACTGTAATGACTTTTTTGAATTGCTTAAACACCAGGTTGAGCAAGTCTTCGTCAAGTGGTTTGACAAACCGTAGGTCATAATGGGCAACCGAAATATCTTTGTTTTTGAGCGATTTCACCGCGCGCGAGGCCGCAATCCCAGTGGTTCCAATGGTTAGGATTGCAAGTTCTTCACCTTCGGAAATGATTCGGCCTTTTCCAATTTCGATCAACTCAAACGGTTGCTGCCAGTCGACTTTACATCCGCAGCCACGTGGATAGCGAATGGAAAACGGACCCATGTTTTCCTGTTGCGCTGTGTACATCAGGTTGCGCAGCTCAATCTCATCCATGGGAGCCGACACAATCAGGTTGGGAATGCTGCGCATGTAGGCCAGGTCGAACACCCCGTGATGGGTTGCTCCGTCGGCACCAACCAGTCCGCCGCGGTCGAGGCAAAACACCACATTCAGGTTTTGTATGGCCACATCGTGAATAATTTGGTCGTAAGCCCGCTGCATGAAGCTGGAATAGATGTTGCAAAAAGGCACCAGTCCCTGAATCGCCATGCCAGCCGAGAAAGTCACCGCATGGGGTTCGGCAATGCCTACGTCAAAAGCGCGGTCGGGCATTTTTTCCATCATGATGTTGAGCGAACTTCCGGTGGGCATCGCCGGGGTAACGCCTACGATTTTAGGGTTCATTTCAGCCAGTTCCACAAGCGTGTTGCCAAACACATTCTGAAACTTGGGTGGTTTGTTTAATTCACATTCGCAACCGATGATTTCGCCGGTTTCTTTGTCAAATCTGCCGGGGGCGTGATAAACCGTTTGGTTCATTTCGGCCAGCTTAAAACCTTTACCTTTTTTGGTGAGCACATGAAGTAACTTCGGACCTTTGATGGCACGCAAGTCGCGCAACACTTGGGCCAGGTATTCCACATCGTGTCCGTCAACCGGTCCAAAATAGCGGATGCCCAGACTTTCGAAAAGGTTGGACTCCTTTAGCAGGTAAGATTTCAACGCGCCTTCTGTTTTTTGCACCAGCCGCCTGGCTTTTGGCCCAAAACCGTTGAGTTTTCCCAGCCCTTCCCAAATCTCATTCTTGAGCTTGTTGTAAGTGCTCGATTTGGAGATGTTTAGTAAATAGTTGCTAACGCCGCCCACATTGGGGTCGATGGCCATGTTGTTATCATTCAGAATGATGAGGACGTCCGAATTGTTCCAGGCCGCATTGTTTAATCCTTCAAAGGCCATGCCACCGGTCATGGAGCCATCGCCAATGACGGCCACTATTTTTCGGTCTTTTTCTTTTTTGATGTTGGCCGCCATAGCCATGCCCAGTGCTGCCGAAATGGAAGTGCTGGCATGTCCAACGCCAAAAGCATCATATTCACTTTCCGAAGGTTTTGGGAAGCCACTGATTCCCTTGTATTTTCGGTTGGTGTGAAATTTGGCCCTGCGGCCTGTTAAAATCTTGTGGCCATAGGCCTGGTGCCCCACATCCCAAATCAGCTGATCGTAAGGGGTATTGTACACGTAGTGAAGGGCGACGGTGAGTTCCACAACGCCGAGGCTCGCGCCCAGATGGCCGGGGTTGTTCGACACCTCTTCAATGATAAACTGTCGGAGTTCATCGCAAAGCGGGGTTAAATCCTCCACTTTTAGCTTACGCAAATCAGATGGAATATGAATCGTTTCCAGTATACGTCCCACAGGTTCTTCCATGAAAAAAAATTAGGGGTCAAAGATACAATTTCTATTAGTTTCAGCCTGAATTAAAAGTTGATTTATATTTAACAGCGTATGTTCTACACGAGGTTTTGATAGTGATGACTAAATCCGTGTCATTTTTCGTGCTCGGTTTTCAAAGGTCACAATTTCTTCAAAGCCGATCTTTTTCATCAGGTTGATGGCCGTTTCATAGTGGCGGGCAATTTGGTTTGTGGCGTGGGCGTCTGACGAGATGGTCATGGGAATGTGGTGTTGGTAGCAAAGGGTGACAATCTCCGGGCTGGGCGTTAATTCGGCACAGGGACGATCCAGTCCGCCGGTGTTGAGTTCAACCACCACATTGTTTTCTTTGATGACTTTTAAGGTCTGTTCCAGAAGTTGGCTTTGGTCACTTTCAGGATAAACGCGAAATTTTTTGATGATGTCGAGGTGCCCGATGGTATCGAACAAACCCGACTTGGCAGCCAGTTGGATCAGTTCGTAGTACATGTTGTAGAGTTCATCATTCGTCCATTTTCCGTACAGCGACTGATCGGTGTCGAAATTCCAGTCGCCAATAAAATGAACCGAGCCAATGACATAGTCAAGGGGCAAACTGCTGATGATTTTCAGGATTTCTTTTTCCTTGCCGGGGAAGTAGTCCATTTCAATACCGTAGCGCACTTTAATTTGTGCGCTGTATTTGTCGCGCAGTTCGAGGATTTGTTCGGTCATCACCGGAATGTCAACGGGCATCACGGCCCAGTCAACGGGCTTGAGACAAACGTGATCGCTAAATCCAACTTCCTCCAGTCCGGAATCAATGGCTGCTTTGACCATCTCCTCGTAGGAGTTTTTTCCGTCAGACAAAAGGCTGTGCATGTGATAATCAACCAATCCTACCATAGTTTATTGTTTGATTTACAAGGTGAATGTTTCAAACGGATGATGAAAATTGTGATTCCGGCTTCTTGTTTTGCGTGTTAAAATTAATGAAAGCAAACGAATATAAAAATGGGGTGAAACGAACATGTTGCTCCGCACACAAACACGAATGAAAATAATATTCAGCAACATGTGAGTTCCATCAGGCCATTAAAAAACTAATTATTTACTGATGAAATTTCGATTGAATCATGTCAGTCGAAGCTGATTTTCGTTTTGGAAGGTAGGAGTGGATGAGACTTGGGCAAAAAAATTGAGGCAGCTTCAACAAGCTGCCTCAAAGCCATGAAAACAATTAAACAATGTTCAGAAAACAGAAAACTAGAAACAATTATATCGTTAAAATCTCTTGATTTTTTTCCTCCAATAGGCTGTCGACCTTTTTCCCGAAGTTATCGGTCATCTCCTGTACCTCTGCTTCGGCATCTTTTTGCAGGTCTTCCGACAAGCCTTCTTTAAGCAGTTTTTTCAAACCTTCGTTGGCTTCTTTTCGTGCGCCGCGAATACTGATCCGGGCTTTTTCGCCTTCCTGGCTCACTTGTTTGGTCAGGTTTTTCCGGCGTTCCTCGGTCAGCGGCGGAACAGCAATTCGGATAATCTCTCCGTTATTTTCAGGATTGAAACCCAGGTTTGCATTCATGATTGCCTTTTCGATGGGCGAAATCATTTTCTTTTCCCAAGGCTGAACGGCAATACTACGTGCGTCGGGCGTACTCAAGTTCGAAACTTGATTCAAAGGAGTCATACTTCCATAGTAATCCACCATAATTCCGTCCAGCATCCGGGTTGAAGCTTTGCCGGCACGAATATGAACCAATTCATTTTCTAAATGGTCAATGGCAGCATCCATTTTTTCTTTGCAAACTTCGAGTATCAATTCTAATTCTTCTTCCATATCCAAATAAATGGTCCGTTTTTTTGTGCTGTGAGCAAATATAGAAAAAATTAAAGAATTTTGGAATTTCTTAATTTTTTTAATCGGGGATTGACTTTTATCAACCGGCTAAACGTGTACCAGCGTTCCAATATCCTCGCCAGATAAGACTTTCAGCAAGTTTCCCTTTTTGTCCATGTTGAAAACCACAATCGGGAGATTATTCTCCTTACACATGGTTGTGGCCGTCAGGTCCATCACTTTTAAGCCCCGGTTGTATATTTCATCGAACGAAATCCGGTCAAACTTGGTGGCTGCCGGGTCTTTTTCAGGATCGGCCGTGTAAATACCATCGACCCGTGTTCCTTTCAACATGGCGTCGGCTTCAATTTCAATTCCGCGCAGCGACGATCCGGTGTCCGTTGTAAAGTACGGGTTGCCGGTTCCGGCCGAAAAGATGGCCACTTCGCCTCGTTCCAGGGTTTCAATGGCTTTGTCTTTCGAGTAAAACTCACCTACGGGCTCCATGCGAATGGCGGTTAAAACTTTCGATTTGACACCGTTGGCGGTGAGCGCCGAATTCAGGGCCAAACTGTTGATCACGGTGGCCAGCATACCCATTTGGTCGCCTTTTACGCGGTCAAATCCCTTGGCCGCTCCACTCAGTCCGCGGAAAATATTTCCGCCGCCAATCACAATTCCAATCTGAACACCTAAGGCTACCGCCTCCTTGATTTGAATGGCGTAGTCATTCAGCCGTTCCTGTTCAATACCATAGGCTTGTTCGCCCATGAGCGATTCGCCGCTCAGTTTTAACAGCACGCGTTTGTATGTGGTCATTTTTCTTTCGTTTGCCGCAAAGGTAGAAATATTCTAAAAATGAAATGACCCCTCCGGTTGGTCAATTGGTATTTAATTAAAGGAATGAATTCCGGTTTCGTAATTAATTACTAATTTTACGCCCGCTGATTTTCAAGAGATATGGAACAATTAAATGTGATTTTATTTTTGGTTGGTTTTTTCAGAACCGTGCTGGTGATCGTGGTGATATATTACGCGATCAAGATTCTTACAAAATATGTTTTGCCGATGTTTATTAGCCAGCCAAAACAGCATCGTGATTTTCGCGACCCACGGAACTCAAAGCCTGAAGGTGAAGTCACCATTGAAAAGGACCGGTATCAAAGCGGACGAGTGTCAAAGGATGAAGGGGAGTATGTCGATTTTGAAGAAGTCGATTAAACGGGAAGCGAGCTCAAGGTGCCGTATCTGTGATCCTTCAGTTTTAATCCAGTATCCAGTATCCAGTATCCAGCATCCAGTATCCAGCATCAAGTATCAACATTTAATCATCAATAACATATGGCTCAGGAAGATATTTTCAAGAAGCTGATCGCGCATTGTAAAGAGTATGGATTTGTGTTTCAATCGAGTGAAATTTACGATGGGCTTGGCGCCGTGTACGACTACGGACAAAATGGAGTAGAACTTAAAAATAACATCAAAAAATATTGGTGGGACAGCATGGTGATGCTGCACGAAAATGTCGTCGGACTGGATTCGGCAATTTTTATGCACCCCACCATTTGGAAGGCTTCGGGCCATGTGGACGCGTTTAACGACCCCCTGATTGATAACAAGGATTCGAAAAAACGCTACCGGGCCGATGTGCTGATTGAAGAGCAATTGGCCAAGTTTGAGGAGAAAATGGACAAGGAAGTGGCAAAGGCGCAAAAGCGCTTTGGCGATGCTTTCGATGAAAAACAATTCCGCGAAACCAATCCAAGGGTGCTGGCCAACCAGCAAAAATGGGATGAATTGCATGCCCGCTTTTCAAAAGCCTTAAATGACAACAACCTGGCCGAGCTGAAACAAATCATCGAGGACCAGGAAATCGTTTGCCCCATCAGTGGAAGCCGAAACTGGACCGATGTGCGCCAGTTTAACCTGATGTTTGGCACCGAAATGGGATCAACGGCCGATGGCGCGTTGAAGGTGTACCTTCGCCCGGAAACGGCGCAGGGGATTTTCGTCAACTACCTGAATGTTCAGAAAACCGGTCGCATGAAAATTCCGTTTGGCATTGCCCAAATCGGGAAAGCTTTCCGGAATGAGATTGTTGCCCGCCAGTTTATTTTCCGCATGCGCGAATTCGAACAAATGGAGATGCAGTTTTTTGTTCGTCCCGGCTCGGAACTGGAATGGTTCGACAAGTGGAAGGAAACCCGCATGAAGTGGCACCAGGCCCTTGGTTTTGGCGAAGAAAACTACCGCTTCCACGAGCATGAAAAGTTGGCGCATTACGCCAACGCTGCCGTTGATGTGGAGTATAAATTCCCTTTTGGCTTCAAGGAAGTGGAGGGCATTCACTCGCGTACCGACTTTGATTTGTCGCAGCATCAGGAATTCTCCGGAAAGAAAATCCAGTACTACGATCCGGAGCTGGAAAAATCGTATGTCCCCTTTGTGGTGGAAACCTCCATTGGGGTCGACCGCATGTTCCTGCAAATCATGTCGGCCTCGTATTTTGAAGAAGAGCTGGAAGCAGCCAATGGCAAGAAGGATACCCGCGTGGTGTTGAAATTGCCTGCACCTTTGGCTCCGATTAAGCTGGCCGTGATGCCTTTGGTGAAGAAAGATGGCCTCCCGGAGAAAGCCCGCGAAATTATCGACGACCTGAAATTCGATTTCAATTGCCAGTACGATGAGAAAGACTCCATCGGTAAACGTTACCGTCGTCAGGATGCCATTGGAACCCCGTTTTGTGCTACGGTCGATCACCAAACACTGGAGGATGCCACGGTTACCGTTCGCCACCGCGACACCATGTTGCAGGAGCGCGTGTCCATTGCCGACCTGAAAGGAATCATCGCCTCGCAAGTAAATTTTAAAGCGCTGTTTGCCAAATTAAAGTAAGCAACGATTCGATATAAATATTGCTGAGAGGCTGTTTCGGGTGAAGCAGCCTCTTTTGATTGATGGGGTGCGGCCGATTCCGGTCCCCCGGGCAGCAATCGCGGATCGGAATCTGCAACACCCGGGGCCGGAAACTTGTCCGCAAGCGTGGCGGAGGTTCCGCCTTCGTGGACAAGCCTTCCGGGTGCGTGGGGAAACCTTCCGCCTGACTGTTGGACCTTTCCGCCGAACTGTTGGAGGTTGCCGTCTGACTTGCCGAGCTTTCCGTGTGACTGTTGGAGCTTTCGGTCTGACTGTTGGATCTTTCCGTGTGACTTGCGGACCTTTCCGCCTGCCTATTGGAGGTTTCCGTGTGACTGCTGGAGGCTTCCGCCTGCCTGTTGCGCCTTTCCGCGAGATTTGAAGGTATTGAGGTGGTGGGTAAATTTTAGCCGGATGGCGCGAAACCACCCGGCTATCAAGTTATTGTTATGGCTTATTAGGCCACAGGTTGTCCTTCCTGTTTATTGTTGGCACCCATGCGCGAAACGACCTTGCTGAAGGTGAATTGCGACTTTTTAACTGGGTCGTCGTGATAGATTTTCGAGGCGATTTTGCAGATTCCAATCACTTCGGTGTAAATATCATTGAAAACGGACACTGCCTCTTCTGACAGTTCGAGCGTGGTTCCTTTCAATACTTCCTGGGTGAGGTTGGCCTGCTGTAAGGTTTCCGCGTAAGCAATAATCGAATCGATGAGGGCTGCATTGGTTCCCTTGGCCACCAATTGGGTTTTCAGGTCTTCGGTCATGCCTTTATTGACGCCAAACAGCAGGGTGATTAAGCCTTCCTGGTCGAGTGAGTACAGGGGTTTGGTATATCCCAATCCTTTCAGTATTTCTTCAGCATCCTTGCCCATGTCAACTTCAATTTGCGTTTTCAAAAAGCTCAGATTTTTAATGGCTGGTTTTAGGATTTCTTCCACCTGGTCGGTAGCGATACGCAGCTTTTTTTGCTTGTCCAGCCCCAGAAAGTTGGTTGCGGCGGTGTCGATCTTCGTATCCAGCCCGGTGACATAATCTTCGGTCCAGTTGGAACGCACCAAACTCAAATCGGAGAGGTTGATTGACATGTTTTTAACGATGGTTTTGCAGGCCATCAACATGACCTCGTCTTTCACTTTGTAATTTCGTTGTGTCATGGATTTAAAGGTGTTAATTAATGAATAAAAATTATTGAAACTAAAATTACAGTAAAATATAAATACGAGTCCAGTAAAATTTTCATGTTTTACAAAAGGTTTTTGGGGTTTCTGGGCATTTGATCGTGGTGAAGTGAATCGCGGATTGGAATCCGCAACAGTTGAATGAGCAGATTAAAAGATGACTAAGTCTTGTTTTGCATAAAAAACTTACCCACGAGCGAATAATTGTATTATAAAATAATGTACCTTGCAAACTGTTTGAAAAAATGAACGAATGACTGATTGCAAACTTAAAGGCTCTCCGGAAATTAATAGCAAAAAGATTTATGGGATGGTGGAGGTTCACGACGATCCAGAGAATACTGGAACCTCGGCATCTAAAACAGAAAAAATGTGTAATAATTTCGGGATGTTACATAGTTATGGGCGAGGCTATAAATTAACTAACATAAACTTATAAAAATGAACATTAACACACTTTCTGAGATTATTAAGCTATTTAAAATCGAAATTAACGAAACTGGATTTCAAAGAGATATTCAGGATTATATTAGTAGTCTTCCAAATAATCAAAACAACATTGTTGCGTTGAGGGATATTGCTGAGAAAGTATCAAAAAGGCTTAATGATATTTATGCTGGAGACTTACCAGAACTTCTTATTA
>JGI25321J50212_10000635_pt1 | contig 37691 bp, 34 predicted proteins | sample AutmiccommuBRH23_FD_50212 | JGI IMG/M metagenome (IMG submission 50212)
TGCCTGGAAACCCATTTTGGGCGCTGTAAAATCCAGGGAAGAATCCATTAAGAACGCCTTGTCTGCCGCAGAGGATGCAAAAAAGGAAATGCAGAACCTTACGGCCGATAGTGAAAAGCTACTGAAAGAAGCCCGCGCAGAAAGGGAGGCCATGCTGAAGGAAGCCCGTGAGATCAGGGAAAAAATAGTAGCCGACGCAAAAGAACATGCACAGGCAGAGGGCGATAAAATGATCAAACAGGCCCAGGCAACCATTGAGAGTGAAAAGAAGGCTGCCGTAGCTGACATCAGGAACCAGGTGGCCGAATTGTCGGTTGCCATTGCCGAAAAGGTGCTTAAAGAAAAATTTTCCGATAAGGCCAAACAACTCGACCTAGTAGATACTATGCTGGGCGACATTAAACTGAACTAAACAGGATCATGAACCATTCCAGAGCAGCCATTCGCTATGCCAAAGCCACCCTGGAGTTTGCCGGGGAACAAAAGGCCGTGGAGCCGGTGGAAAAGGATATGCGCAATATCCTGAAGACTATTTCCGAGTACCCTGCCCTTCGGGAGATGCTGGCAAGCCCGGTTGTGGAAGGGGCGGTGAAGAAGCAGGCGCTGAATACGGTTTTCAGCGGGCAGCACCAGGTAACAGAAGGTTTGATTTCACTTCTTGTGGATAATAAAAGGATTTCCATTTTAAATGAAGTGGCCCTCAAATTTATAATCCTTCATGAGCAATTAAAAGGCAGGGATATAGCCTATATTACCACTGCTGTACCTTTGACCGCGGAAATAGAAAAGAAGGCCCTGGCAAAGCTTTCCAGCATTACAGACAAAAAACTTACCCTGGAAAACAGGGTGAACAAAGATATCCTCGGAGGGTTCGTACTTCGGGTGGGGGATATACAGTACGATGCAAGTATTGCCTCCAGGCTTAACGCGATAAAAAGAGAGTTTACAAAGAGTTTATAACTTTTGGAGTCGCCGGCAAAGCAGGCGGTCCGTATTTTATACTGAAATCTAATGGCAGAAGTAAAAGCCGCTGAAGTATCAGCAATTTTAAAGAAACAACTCGAAGGGTTTGAATCTACGGCCTCCCTGGACGAAGTAGGGACCGTTTTACAGATCGGAGACGGTATTGCGAGGGTTTACGGCCTCTCTAACGCCCAATACGGGGAGTTGGTGGAATTTGAGGGAGGTCTTGAAGGCATTGTGCTTAACCTGGAGGAAGATAATGTTGGGGTTGTATTACTCGGGCCCTTTAAGCATATCAGGGAAGGGGCAACGGTAAAACGGACCCGGCGCATCACCTCTATCAATGTAGGGGAAGGAATTGTAGGCCGTGTAGTAAACACGCTTGGGAACCCTATCGACGGAAAAGGGCCCATTTCGGGAAAATTGTTCGAAATGCCCCTGGAAAGAAAGGCCCCCGGCGTAATTTTCCGGCAGCCGGTAAACGAACCATTGCAAACTGGAATTAAAGCTATAGATGCCATGATCCCGGTTGGAAGGGGGCAACGCGAACTGGTAATCGGCGACCGGCAAACCGGTAAAACAACGGTATGTATAGATACCATCCTTAACCAAAAGGAATTCTACGATGCCGGCCAGCCGGTATATTGTATTTATGTGGCTGTGGGCCAGAAGGCTTCCACGGTGGCCGCTATCGCCAAAACCCTGGAAGACCGCGGAGCCCTTGCCTATACTACCATTGTTGCGGCAAACGCATCCGATCCGGCTCCTATGCAGGTGTATGCTCCTTTTGCAGGGGCTGCTATCGGGGAGTATTTCCGCGACACCGGTCGCCCTGCACTGATAATTTATGACGACCTTTCCAAGCAGGCCGTAGCTTACCGTGAAGTATCATTATTGCTCCGTCGCCCACCGGGGAGGGAAGCATATCCAGGTGACGTATTCTACCTGCACTCCCGTTTACTGGAGCGGGCCGCGAAGATCATCAACGACGACACCATTGCCAGGAACATGAACGACCTGCCCGAGGTATTGAAGGGCATGGTTAAAGGAGGAGGTTCCTTAACGGCCCTTCCGATTATCGAAACCCAGGCAGGAGACGTGTCGGCATATATCCCAACCAATGTTATCTCCATTACGGATGGCCAGATATTCCTGGAACAGGATTTATTCAACCAGGGGGTACGCCCGGCGATCAACGTGGGGATTTCGGTTTCAAGGGTTGGGGGTAATGCCCAGATCAAGTCCATGAAGAAGGTGGCTGGAACCCTGAAACTCGACCAGGCCCAGTTCAGGGAACTGGAAGCCTTTGCCAAGTTTGGATCCGACCTGGATGCCGCTACGCTGAACGTCATTGAAAAAGGAAGGCGAAACGTGGAAATCCTGAAACAGGCCCAAAACGACCCTTATCCGGTAGAAGACCAGATTGCGATCATCTATGCGGGTTCCAAAAACCTGCTTCGCGATGTGCCCGTAGAGAAAGTAAAGGAATTTGAAAAGGATTACCTGGAATTCCTGAAAGCCAAACACCGTGATGTCCTGGATGCCCTTAAAGCGGGTAAACTTACCGATGAGGTAACCGATACGTTGGGTGCGGTTTGTAAGGACCTGGCAGGGAAATACAAGAAATAAGCAACAGCTTTTAGGGGAGCGCGCACGGACGGTGAACCAGCAGTTTGCATCCGGGCTTATCCACCATGCTGAAAGTAAAGCAAATGGCAAACTTAAAGGAAATACGGAACAGGATAACGTCGGTGAATTCAACCATGCAGATCACCAGTGCCATGAAAATGGTGTCTGCCGCGAAGTTGAAAAAAGCGCAGGATGCGATAACGGCCATGCGACCCTATGCCGATAAGCTTACCGAACTCCTCCAAAACCTGAGCGCCAGCCTGGATGAGGATAGCGGGAGCAGGTATTCGGGCCAAAGGGAAGTGAAAAAGGTACTAGTTGTAGCTATTACCTCCAACAGGGGGCTTTGCGGCGCCTTTAACACCAATATCATCAAACAATGCGTTTCCCTGCTTCATGGCACCTATGGTGATAAGCAACTCGATTATTTTACCATAGGTAAGAAGGCAAAAGACCTGTTAAAAAAGCGTCACCGGGTAGTTGCAGACCATAGCGGGGTTTATGAGGATCTTAATTTTGAAGCGGTGGCAGCCATCGCGGAATCGCTGATGGCTCTTTATGCGGATGGAAGCTATGACAGGATCGTATTGGTATACAACAAGTTCAGGAATGCCGCCACCCAGCAGGTAATGACCGAACAATTCCTGCCCATCGCCCCTCTCGAAGGGGGAGCAGGCCCGCAAGCTGATTATATCTTCGAACCCGGGAAGAAGGAAATTGTGGAACAATTAATCCCGAAATCGCTCAAAACTCAATTGTACAAGGCGCTCAGGGACTCCTTTGCCAGTGAACACGGCGCCAGGATGACCGCCATGCACAAGGCAACAGATAATGCCAAAGAATTGAGGGACCAGTTAAAACTCACCTATAACAAGGCCAGGCAGGCTGCCATTACCAACGAAATCCTTGAAATCGTTGGAGGAGCCGAAGCACTGAATAAATAATTTCAAATCTATCCTGTAAAACCCCGCAGTAAGCGGGGTTTTTGGGTTTTGTCTGCTGAAGCTCTCCAAAGAGCTACCCATCCGGGAAGTACCATATCGACAATAGTAGTTAAACCGATCAGTCCTGGCAGGTAGCCTTCCCGCCTATCCCAAACCTGGAATCAAGCGAAGTCGGCCGTTCGTGTAAAGTAGGGAAAACCTGCTTTGTTCGACAGGTTTAAATACCTACTTTTAAACGCTATCTAACGCAAGTGCCGTTGAGTCTTTTTCAGAAGCTTTTCAAGCAAACAATTATTTATGGCCTGGCCACCGTGCTGCCCAGAATGCTTTCCTTCATCCTGGTACCGGTTTATACGAAGGTCATGCCGCCGGGGTCTTATGGGGAAGTCACCTTGATTTTCGCGTGGTTTGCCATTTTTAATGTGATCCTGGCCTATGGGATGGAGACCGCATTTTTCCGATTTTACAATACCGACACCAAGAAAAAAACGGTAGTGTCCACTGCCCTTATCTCGCTTACCGCTTCAACACTGCTGTTTATGGTGGTTGCCCTTATTTTCAAACAGGGCATGGCCGAATTCCTGAATATAGAGCCGCGGTATATCGACTATGTAATTTACATCCTGGTACTTGATGCCCTGGCAATCGTGCCCTTTGCCTGGCTCAGGGCCAGGGAATTGGCTACCCGTTATGCAATTGTAAAAATTGCCAATGTGGGGCTCAACCTGGGCCTGAATGTCTTTTTCCTGCTCATGCTGCCGGGCCTGGCGGAAAACAATCCGGGAACCCTGCTGGCAAAAGTATATATCCCGGATTTTGAAATCTCCTATATCTTTATCTCCAACCTGATTGCAAGTGGCTGTACGCTCCTGATGATGGGAAGGCTGTATTTTCAGCCCCCCTATATCTTCGACCGGGTCCTGTTTAAGAAAATGCTCTGGTATGGCCTGCCGGTAATGATAGCCGGGATCGCCTTTACCATCAACGAAGTATTCGACCGGATACTGCTGGCGGAATTATTGCCGGAAGACATCGCCAAGAGCGAGATTGGGAAATATTCGGCCTGCTATAAGCTGGCCCTGTTTATGACGCTGTTTGCCACCGCGTTCCGGTTGGGGATAGAACCTTTCTTTTTCAGCCATTCAAAAACCGAACAACCGGAAAAGGCATATGCCGAGATCACCAATTATTTCGTGATCCTGGGCAGCATCATCCTGCTGGCGGTGGTTGTGTTTGCCGACCTGTTAAAATTTGTCTTCATTCAGGATGAAGCCTACTGGGAGGCCATGGCTATTGTGCCCGTAATAGTCCTTGCAAGTTTCTGCCTGGGTATTTACCACAACCTTTCGGTATGGTACAAGGTAACGGACAGGACCCGTTTCGGCGCATACTTCTCCATGATTGGGGCGGTGGTGACCATCCTTATCAACTACTTTTTCATCCCCCTGATCGGTTATTACGCTTCGGCCATTGCAACCCTGGCAGCATATGGCAGTATGATGTGCCTGTCTTATTATTATGGACGGAAATACTATCCCATCCCCTATAATTTCCGGAAAATTTTCTTCTACTTTTTACTTTCCTTTATCCTTGCTGGTCTTTCCTTCTACATTTTTAACAGAAATTTGGTTATAGGGAGCCTCTTTCTTTTAGTATTTTTATTCCTGGTCTATAGGATGGAGAATGAGCGTCTTAAAAGGATTTTTTTAAAACGAATGTGATGAAGATAAAAATTGTGAACAGATCGGCCTATGACCTTCCTTCCTATGAAACCCGTGCTTCTGCCGGGATGGACCTTCGGGCCAATATTTCCGCACCGGTTACGTTACAATCATTGGAAAGGGCAGTGATCCCAACAGGTCTGTTTATTGAACTGCCTGAAGGTTATGAAGCCCAGGTACGACCCCGCAGCGGGCTCGCGGCAAAGAAGGGGATCACAGTCCTCAACAGTCCGGGTACCATTGATGCGGATTACAGGGGCGAGATTGGTGTGATTTTGGTTAACCTGTCCAATGAAGGCTTTACGGTAAACCCCGGTGAGCGGGTGGCACAAATGGTGGTAGCCAGGCACGAGAGGGCAGACTGGGACCAAACTGATGCCCTTTCGGTAACCGAAAGGGGGTCCGGAGGTTTCGGGAGTACCGGGAAATCCTGAGGCAGCCCACGGTCATAATCCCTTAGTGTATTATATCCTTACAAATGAAACTACTGGCATACATATTGCTGTTCCTGCTTGGAAACCTCGCTTTCCAGCANAGCCTGTGCGGGCAGGAAGAGGAAAGTGCCGCTGTTTCCCTGGAAGGCCATACCGACGAATTCCAGGAAAGTTTTTTTGAAGCGCTAAAGCAGAAGGGGATAGAAAATTACGACAAAGCCGTTAACCACCTGTTGGAATGCAGGCGTTTGGATCCGGGAAATCCGGTGGTCGCCCATGAACTTGCCAAAGCATACGGGGCGAACGGGCAACCGCAACTCGCTATGGAATACGGCATTGAAGCACTTAATGCAGAGCCCGGAAATCTTTGGTACCTGGAAACCCTGGTCGCTGTAAATTCGCAGCAGGGCAGTACCATAGAAGCCTTAAAAAACAGGATCCCTTATGGCAAAAGCATGCTGAAAGAGAACCTTGCCCGGGTCTTTTACCGCAGGAATGAATTCCAGGCGGCACTGGGGGTTTTGAAGGAACTGGAAAAGACTGCTTTTTCGGAACAGCTTGCCTCCAGGATCAGCGATTCGCTGAGACAAAACGAAGCGGAAGCCAAAAAACGGGAAGAGGCGGTTAATCCTATGGAGGCATACAGGCTCGAATTCCGGCAGTTGCTGGAAAATGAAGCCTACGATTCCCTGGAGTCGCGTTCCCTGGAGGCACTGGAAAGCTTTCCTGCCTTTCCTTTCTTTTATTATGTGAGGGGGATGGTATTGAATCATAACCTCCAATACCAGGAGGCGGCTGCCGTACTGGAAGAAGGGTTGGATTATCTGCTTGATGATCCCACCCTGGAGGTTAATATGTATAAAGCCCTGGCAGTAGCATACAATGGCATGGGAAATATTTCGAAGGCAAATATGTATCTTAGTAAAATAAAATCGGGGTCTTAAAGCTATGAAAGGACGTACAACTTTTTGGCGGCCATGGCTGCTTTCGGGAATCCTGACCGTGTTGCTGTTTTCCTGCAAATCGTCAGGACCACTTGCCGGTAGCGCTTTAGACGAGAATCTCTCCGCAAAGACCATCATAAGGAACCATTACAGGAGCCAGCCCGATTTCAGGACGCTGAGCGGGCGGATGCGCATTGATTATTCGGATGGCGAGGATTCCCATTCCTTCAATGTAAGCCTGAGGATGGAAAAGGATAAAGCCATCTGGATCAGCGCCCCGCTGGGGGTGGTAAAAGCCTATATAACGCCCACCCGGGTTTCCTTTTACAACAAACTGCAGAACGAATATTTCGACGGTGACTTTACATACCTCAGCAAATTTCTCGGCACCGAACTCGATTTTGAAAAAGTGCAGAACCTGCTTCTGGGGCAGGCACTATTTGACCTGAGGGACGGAAAATTCAACGCCATGGTCAATGGATCCTCCTATGAATTAAAGCCAAGGGAGGAACAGGCCCTTTTCAAGATTTTTTACCGCATTGAACCCGGCAATTTCAAGCTGGCGGCACAACAGATCTCCCAGCCCCTCAGGAAAAGGCTGCTGGAAATACGCTATGAAGATTACCAGGTAAACGGGAAGGAAGTCCTGCCGGGTGAAATCGGTATAACGGCCATAGATACAGACCAGAGAAACGTGATCGGGTTGGCTTACAGGAATGTGGAATTAAACCGCCCGCTAAACTTTCCCTATGAGATACCAAATGGGTACGAAGAGATCCTTCTGAAATAAGATGAGATTGATTTTTACATATCGTATTCCTTATGCCATTCTTATTTTCCTTTTACTGAACGTTGCGTCCTTAGCTGCCCAGACNGATGAACAGAANGCCCTGGAGGCCAAACGGGAACAGTTGCAAAAGGAAATAGATGAAATAAACCGTTTGCTCTTTGCCGAACGCNGGGAAAANGGAACAGTGCTCGACCAGATGGAAGCGCTGGAGCAGCGGATCAACGTACGCCAACAACTCATCCGGGTTACCAACCAGCAATCGAACCTCCTCAACCGTCAAATCAACGCCAACATCCGTAATATTTCGCAACTAAGGGAGGAACTCGAAAGCCTTAAGGAGGAATATGCGAAGATGATCCGGAAATCCTACCAGAACCGCACCAGGCAGAGCCGCCTGATGTTCCTGCTGTCGTCCGAAGATTTCTTCCAGGCATTCAAACGGCTGCAATATATGAAACAGTATACCGATTACCGCAGGGAACAGGGCCTTCAGATTGCAGCCAAGACCGAGGAGCTAAGCGCCTTAAACCTCCGGCTTACCGAACAACGCAAGGAAAAGGACCAGCTGGTTGCCGAAAATATGAAAGCCAAGGATGCCATGCTGAAAGAGGTACAGGAACAAAAGGATTTATTGAAATCCATCAGGCAGAACGAAAGCCGGTATGCCAGCGCCATCGAAACAAAGAAGAAGGAAGCCCGCAGGATAGACGAACAGATTGAACGCCTCATCCGTTCGGCCATTGCCGCTTCCAACAGGGCGTCGGGCAGCACCACCAAAGATAATAGCAAGTTCGTGCTTACCCCGGAGGCCACCCTGGTAGCTGCCAGTTTTTCCGCGAACAAGGGCAAACTGATCTGGCCGGTAGAGAAAGGTATCAAAAGGCAGGGTTACGGGGTCTATAGTGACGCGGTATATCCCGGGATTAAGCACCAGAGCAACGGGGTTATTATAGCAACGGATGAAGGCGCCAGGGCCAGGGCGGTGTTCGAAGGGGAAGTGATAGCCATCCTGGCGGTGCCGGGGGGAAATAAGGGCGTGCAGGTGAAACACGGGAACTATATCAGTACCTATTACAACCTTTCTAACCTATATGTGAAAAAGGGCGACCGGGTTGCCGCCAAAGATGAGTTGGGGGAAATCTATACCAACCGCTTCAACGGGCTTACCCAGCTTAAGTTTTATCTGTACCGGGATGCAACCCGGCTCAACCCCGAAGAATGGATTTACCGATTATAGCAGTGAATGAAGCATAAAATAACCGATATACAAGGAACGTTCCGCCTGCACAATGGCGTAAAGATGCCCTATCTGGGCCTTGGGGTCTACCAGGCCGAAGACGGTTCGGAAGTGATCAATGCCGTTAGCTGGGCCCTGGAGCTGGGCTACCGGCATATAGATACCGCCTCTATCTACAAGAACGAGAATGGCGTGGGGGAAGCTATCAGGAAAAGCCCGGTAAGCAGGGAGGATATTTTCCTGGTCAGTAAGGTCTGGAATTCAGACCAGGGTTATGAAGAAACACTTAGGGCTTTTCACACCAGCCTTGAAAAACTGGGAACGGACTATCTGGACCTTTACCTTGTCCACTGGCCGGTAGCAGGGAAATACAAGCATACCTGGAGGGCCCTGGAAACACTATACGGACAGGGAAAAGTTAAGGCCATAGGCGTGAGTAACTTTTTACAACACCATTTGGAAGACCTATTGCAAACCGCTCAGGTTATCCCGATGGTCAACCAGATGGAATTCCATCCTTTTCTGGTACAGCAGGGATTAATCAATTTCTGCCACTCCCATAAGATTCAATACGAAGCCTGGTCCCCGCTGATGCAGGGCCATATTTTTGAACATTCGGTATTTGAGGAGCTCGCTGCCAGGTATAATAAGAGTGTCGCCCAGATTGTGCTGAGGTGGGACCTGCAAAAAGGCGTTGTTACCATTCCCAAATCGAGTAAGAAGGAACATATAAAGGCTAATGCGGAAATTTTCGATTTTCGGCTCAAGCCTGACGATATAACGCTGCTTGATGGATTGGAGAGGGGGCAGCGATTCGGGCCACATCCGGATACCTTCGATTTCTGAACCGGTTCTGCGTCCGGCTTATTTCTCTATGAATAATGCCTTAAGTTCNGTAGCGTCNGCAGGTTTCATTTTTCCTGCCAGTACCAGGCTAAGCTGCTTTCGCCTCAGGGCAGCGTCATAACGCGACTGCTCCAGTGGGGTTTCCGGNCGCAGCGGTGGAACTACCGTGGGTTTCCCGGCATCNTCTACAGCCACAAAAGTGTAAATGGCCTCATTGGCCTTGGTGCGTTCCCCGCTGAACCGGTCTTCCATCCAGACATCGATGAAAACTTCCATAGATGTCCTGAAAGTACGTGAGATGGCGGCTTCCACGGTCACCACGCTTCCCAGGGGCACTGAACGGTTAAAAGCAACATGGTTTACTGAGGCCGTAACGGTGATCCTTCGGCTATGTCTCCTCGCTGCAATGCTCGCGGCACGATCCATCCGCGCCAGCAGTTCACCCCCAAAGAGGTTGTTAAGGGGGTTGGTTTCACTGGGGAGGACCATATCGGTCATGATGGTTCGCGACTCACTGGGTGTTTTTGCTTGCATTCCTGAAAGTTTGATGCAAAGATAGACGCTTGGGTTCAATGTTCAACGTTGGGTTCCGGGTTCCGGGTTCAAGGTTCCGGGTACTTGGGTCAAAGTTCAAATTCAAATTCAAATTCAAAATCAAAATTTCCTCATTGTTTATTGATAATTGTTCATTGTGAAGTACTGCCTACTGCCTACTGCCACTGCCTACTGTTAAGGGGCCTTATAACCCCTCCCCACTTCAAATTAGTCTTTTTCACTGCAAGAAACAAGCAGGCTCCTGGGTACAAAGTTCAACGTTCAAAGTTCAAGGTTGAGTTCCGCGTTCGGGGTTCCGCGTTGAAGAAACTATTTCGTACCTCGCATTTCTGTTTACTTCTACTACTCCTTACTCCATGAAACGAGCTACGCTCTGCTTCATGGCTGCCTACTTAGTTCCGGGTTCTGTGTTCGGCGTTCCGGGTTCAAAGTTCCGGGTCTCCGGAGATGGGCTTCTTCGTAACTTGCCAACTGCCGATTGCTACTGCCTACTAAAGTTCCGGGTTCCGGGTTCTGTGTTCCGCATGAGGGAGAATAATCTGGGATAAAAAGGGGGAAATTAGTGCTCAGACAAAAGCCAGGCATCCGGGGAGACCGTGCGCTTAATAGTCCTGAGATAAGTAAGCGCCTCTTCTGCTTCCGTAAAACTGGCGTAGCTTACCTGGTGCAGGCCATATCTGTTTATCCCGATATAGGCGGCGTCGTATCCTTTGTTGCGGAGTTGCCGGACTTTTTTATCGGCATTGGCCTGTACCCTGAAAGCGCCTGCGATCACATGATGGACCCCCCTGGGCTTTATCTTTACCTCCAAATTAAGTGGGGGTAATTCAAGGGGTTTTGAATTAAAAAAGGTGGCTTCCTGGATATTACGGGTAACGGCATCCTGCGCTTCCTGCCTGGCCAGCTGGTTGCTAGTGCGGGTGTCTTCATAGATCCTGAAGCCTGTTAGACCGGTGGCAACAGCCAGCAACACAACGGCCGCATACTTCAGGTATGGCCTGTACGACCTGCGCATCCTTTCCTCGGGGGTGATGATAAATGGAATCCTTTCCTCCAGCTCTGCCACTTCTTCCTTCAGCGTTTCCCTTGTAACCCTGAGGGCAATAACCGGGCTAAGCCCATAAGAAGCGGTAAGGTAGTTGATCTGCTGAAAGGGCTGAAACTGTATCTTCCCTTCTTTGTTTAACCACAATTCCCCAATCCCTGGAAATTCGAGCCTTTTACCCTGCCTCATCTGTTTTTTCCACTGCAAGGCCTCCTCCTGTATTTCCTTTAATTTATCCTCATAAGACACGTTTTCCGCATTGGCCATATAGGAAACAAGCAGGCCGTCATTGGAGGCAAGCTGTTCATTAAAGGACAGTATCTTGGCCGGCGGATCAAAGGTATTGGTTGCCCGGTGCAGTACAGCCGGCCTTGTGCGGGAGAGAAAAGCCCCGAAATCGGGCACGACTACACAGTTGTAGCGGTAAAGTAATTCCTGAATGTATTTCCCGGTTTCCATCATCACAAAGATCAAAAAATTTAACAGGCAGTAAAACGGCTTTTCATAACTTTTTATTAACATGGAAATTTATGTAAATTGTGAATAACTCCCAATAATTAATTAAATGATTAAAGATGAGCTACTTGCAGCCCTGAGATTGCAGCATATCCCACATATAGGCGATACAACGGCCAAAAAGCTCATTGCACATTGCGGTAGTCCGGCTGCAGTTTTTTCCGATAAACTGCATCAGCTTCTCCGGATTGATGGTATTGGCCCGCATACACTAAGGGAGTTGTATCACCCCAGGCATCTGGAAGCTGCAGAACAAGAGCTGGAATTCATAGAAGCAAATGATATTGCGTGTAGTTACTTTTCGGAGCCAGGCTATCCGGCTTACCTTAAACACTGCGTAGACGGCCCGCTATTGTTGTTCAGCCGGGGCAGGATCAGGCTGGAGGGTCGCAAGATAATCAGTGTGGTCGGGACAAGGAATATGACGCCTTACGGCCGCGAGTTTTGCGAACGATTCATAGGGGAACTGGCCCCGCTGGACCCCATAATAGTAAGCGGTTTTGCCCTGGGCGTGGATATCTGTGTTCACAGGGCGGCTATTGCCCATAAGCTTCAAACCGTTGGTTGCCTTGCCCATGGGCTGAACCAGGTATATCCAAAAGCGCACCGCAGGTATGCTGCCTCAGTGGAAGAAAACGGGGGCTTCCTTACGGAATTCTGGTCGACAGCCAATCCGGACCGGGAAAATTTCCTCAGGAGGAACCGCATTATAGCCGGGATGAGCGAGGCAACGGTGGTAGTTGAGTCCGCGGAACGGGGTGGCAGCCTGGTAACGGCCGATCTGGCGATGGGATATAACCGGGATGTGTTTGCGGTGCCGGGGAGGGTACAGGATCTATATAGCAGCGGTTGCAATCAACTCATCAGGCAGCAGAAAGCGCACCTCATCACTTCGGCAGCCGAACTGGTCTATATGCTCGGTTGGGAACTGGAAGAAAAGGAAACAGTCCCTGTTCAGCGGCAGCTTTTTGTTGAAATGGACGAATCGGAAACAGCTATTTACAACTACCTGCAACTTCATGGTAAGCAGCTGCTTGATGGCATCGCCCTCCACTGCAGCATTCCCGTATTTAAAACTGTTTCCATCCTGCTTAATATGGAAATGAAAGGGGTGGTACGGCCATTGCCCGGGAAATTGTTTGAAGCCGTATAGTCGAAATCTTTAACTCCTTAAAGGGGAGATTGATAATTTTTCAGGGTTAACCCGGCGGATCAGGAAAATCCGTAACCCAGCTTAGCCCGAACGCGCGCCAGGACATCGTCCGCAACTTTCCTTGCTTTTTCGGCTCCGGTCTGCAGGGCGGCGTCTACCTCCTCCGGATGATCCATATAGTAATGGAATTTGTTCCTTGCTTCTGAAAAGTGCTCCAAAATCAGCTCGAACAAAGCTTGCTTGGCATGGCCGTAGCCATAGTTCCCATTTATATAATTGGCACGCATGGCTTCGGTCCGGGCACTGCCGGCCAGGATACTATACAGGGTAAAAACAGTGTCGGTATCAGGGTTTTTCGGGGCTTCCATGGGGGTACTGTCTGTCACTATCCCCATGATCTGTTTGCGCAGTTGTTTGTCGGGAAGGAAAATATCGATAAGGTTTCCCCTGCTTTTGCTCATTTTCTCGCCGTCCGTACCCGGCACATACATGGTGGCTTCCTGAACCCTGGCCTCAGGGATCACAAAGGTATCGCCCATCTGGGCATGAAAGCGGGAAGCCACATCCCTGGTCATTTCCAGATGCTGCAGCTGATCTTTTCCCACAGGCACTATATGGGCGTCGTATAGCAGGATATCGGCTGCCATGAGCATCGGATAGGTAAACAGGCCCGCATTCACATCCTCCAGCCTGTCTGCCTTATCCTTAAAGGAATGGGCAAGCGTAAGCCTCTGGTAAGGGAAGAAACAGCTAAGGTACCAGGCAAGTTCGGTTACCTGGGGCACGTCGCTTTGCCTGTAGAAAACGGTCTTTTCCACATCGAGCCCGAATGCGAGCCATGTGGCTGCAATTGCCAGGGTATTGTTCCGGAGGGTCCCGGGTTCCTTCACCTGGGTGAGCGAATGCATGTCGGCTATAAAAAGGAAGGATTCCGTACCGGGGTTGCCTGCCATGGAAACGGCGGGGAGGATAGCCCCCAGAATATTTCCAAGATGCGGCCTTCCCGTGCTTTGTATCCCAGTAAGTATCCGTGTCATTTGCCCGAAATTAGAAAAACACAAAAGTAAAAGAAATCCAATAACGCGGCTAAAATTGTTACTTTTGATTTTATGCGCTCCCTGCTGGTTAAAATCGGGCAAACCCTATACCGTATCTGGTTTTACGTGCTGGTCGCCCTGCCTATTTTTGTTTTCTTTCCTTTTTTGCTGGTGCTTACCCTGTCTGAAAAAACCTATCCCCAGTTTTTCTGGCTGGCCCGAAATATCTGGGCTAATGTTATCCTGTACGGGATGGGATGCCCGCCACAGATATGCTGCGAGGAGAGGATACAGAGGAAGAAAAGTTATATGCTGGTTGCCAACCATACCAGTATGCTCGACATCATGTTGATGTTGAAGGTAAGCCGAAACCCATTTGTATTTGTAGGCAAAAAGGAATTGGTAAACATCCCCGTTTTCGGTTTTTTCTACAAGAAAGTCTGCATTTTGGTAGATCGCCAGGACAGCCGCAGCCGCACTGCTGTTTACCGCAGGGCCCAGCGGAGGCTGGGCCAGGGGTTAAGCATCTGTATTTTCCCTGAAGGCGGGGTTCCGGAAGAAGATATCGTGCTGGATACGTTCAAGGATGGCGCCTTTAAAATGGCAATCGCCCACCGGATAGAAGTAGTACCCATCACTTTTTATGACAACAAGCGCCGCTTTCCTTTTTCGTTAGGCAGTGGCGGGCCCGGACCGCTGCGGGTGAAAGTCCACCCCTTCTTTAAAACCAGCGGGCTCAACGAATCCGCGAAGACTGTCCTGCGCGACGAGGTACGTCAGGTAATCCTGCAGGAACTGTTACAAGACATCCCAGGATATAAATGGCGCGCCTGAGGCAGTGGCGGCCGGCTGCAACCAAGCAGGGTGCATTTTTTCCGGAACGCTTAAAACCTGAAATTAAGGCCGCTGTAAACCCCGATGGAATACGGGTTAAAATCCCCAGCTGCATCAGAGAAGGTATTTAGCTGGTATTTAAATACAGGTTCCAGGTTCAGCTGAATCCTGGGCGATACCTCATATTGCAGGCCAAGACCGATATTGGTACTGAAGTTAAGCGGGTTGAGGTTATTGGCTTCGCCCATTTCCGTGGTGCTTCCGTCGGCTTCAAGGGTAACTGTATTATCAACAAGGAAGAGCGAACTAAGCCCCCCGATCAGATGGAGGCCCAGTTTGCTGTCTATAAGGGCAAGGTTGAGTTCCAGCGGTACTTCCACATATCCGAATTGCTGCACCATTCTCCCGTCGCGCGAAGGGAAACTGGCCGAAACCTCCGCAGAAAGGGCGTCCTGTTCGGCCTTGGCCTGAGAAGCGTTCCGCACCACCAGGTTCCTTGAAGCGAGGGCATAATCAATATTATTTATTTGCTGGGCACCTGTAGCGGCAAAGGTGGGGGAAAAGTTGATGTCGTTTGTGTCATAGCCATAATCAACTTTATGGACCCCCGAACGGATGCTAAGTTTGGGGGTAATATTATAGGAAAGGGAAAGGCCATAACTGAAGTTAACGTTTCCCGATTTGGAATTGGCCACGAAGTTGGAATGTATGGGAGATCCCTGCCCCAGGGAGTTAAAGTATACCGGGGCTACCCTTGGGCCTACTGACCATCGCGGGGATTGGTTTTCCGTCAGGGCCTTTTCCTGCTCTTTTTCATTTATTTCGTCGAAAAGAGACTTCCCGCCTCCTGTTTCCTCTTTTTCGGGATTCTCCGCCACTTCCTCCTCCTGGCCCGGCAACCCTCCTGCATGGATATCTTCCCTCAATCTTTCTTTTCCGGGATCATCAGGCCGTGCATCGCCCGGTTGTTGTGATTTGCTGTTCTGAGCCAGTCTGGTTTCTTCCGCTCCCTCGGAAACAGGGTCATCCCCGGTTGAGATTGGCTGAGGGGCTACATCCGCTGGCTGTAAATCGGATGTTTGTAGGTTACCGGCGGGATTTGATTTTTTAAGGGGCGCAGCATTTTCTCTCAGGGCGATGGCATTTTCACCTGCAGAAGCATCAGGTTTACTGCCGGTTTCCGCACTCCCCGTGGATGCCCCGGCATCCTTATCGGCTGATTCATCCGGCTCAGTGGCTGTTATNGGATTTTGTGGCGCCCCGGGTGGGAATGTTTCGAACTGTGGGTCTATGTCCCTCAGGTTCGATGCGGGATCGGTTTTTTCAGTATCCGTTACCTGCTGTTCCGCATCCGTCCTGAGGCCCGCAGGATCGATCAGATAGAACATCAGGGCCAGGATGGCGGCTGCCCCGCCGAGTTTCCACCATATAGGGATTATTTTCCGCGAGTTCTTCTTTTTCTGCAGGGATGCTTCTATGGCTTTCCAGACCTTTTCATCGGGGACTTCGCTATAATCTCGGAGCTTTTCCTCAAATATCTTATCAATGGGATCCTTTTTCATGCTACGTTGGATTATGCAATATTCATGTTTGTTTTTTTGATTCTTTCCTTCAGGATCATCCTGGCACGCGCAAGGTTTGATTTTGATGTTCCCTGTGAGGTCCCAAGTTGTTCGCTGATCTCCTTGTGGGAATACCCGTCCAGGACATACATGTTGAAGGTTATCCTGTATTTATTGGGCAATTCCTGGATGTAACGCAGGAGGGTGGAAAGTGCAATATCGGCATAGGGCAAATCGTCCTCTGCCTCTTCTTCGGTATTTTCAGAAACCACATTCAGGAATTCTTCCTTCCTGTATTTCTGCAATACTGTGTTTACTGTAATCCGTTTTATCCACCCCTCAAACGAACCTTTAAACTTATATTGATCTATTTTTTCATAAATGGTCATGAAACTGTCGTGCAGGTTGTCTTCGGCCTCTACCCTGTTACGTGAGTATTTCAGGCAGATGCCAAACAACACACGGGAATACTTCCTGTAAAGTAATTCCTGTGCCTGCCGGTTTCCTTTTTTACATTTATGTATGAGTTCGTCCAGACTCAAAATGTCGGCTAGATTAATTTTTGCTTTCTGAGAGGGGGTCGGGGTTTACGGGGACATCGTATTCGAGGAATACTGCGTTCCCGTCCTCATCTTCCCCTGCCCAAAACCTGAAAGTATAGGTGTCGTGGTAATAACAGGTAAAGTTGAAGTATTCCACCACTTCCCCGGGAACCTGCGAACAGGCCGAATCTTCCAGTTCTGAGCCGAAGGCAACCACGTTTCTTACGGTGGTATCGGGCTTCGTAATATCGAAACCTTCAAAAAAGGTACAATTGTTGGGCCTGAGGTAGGTTACCTTAATCTGGTAGGTTTCGTAAATCTCAAAGGATTCGGGTAATTCCGCNTCTATGACCTGCAAGTTAACAAACCGGAAGTTTGCATAATCGTCTTCCAGGTCGCATGAGGAAACCANGGGCGCCGTCANAAGNAACAACACCCATAACATTTTTTTAAGGGCCATCTTCTTCATATTTCTACTGATAAAGATGAAGCGGTATGGTAAAGGTTGCTTTAAAAATCGCGGAGAAGTGTAGTATTTCCGGCGTACTGTAACTGCAGAGCCTTAAAGGGCGCTGATGGCTTCCTTGATCTTGCCTTCCAGCTCCTCCAAAAGTTCCGGGTTGTCCTGCATCAGGATTTTTACCGCATCCCTGCCCTGCCCCAGTTTGGTATCCCCGTAACTAAACCAGGAACCACTCTTTTTAATGATTTCATACTCCACGCCCAGGTCGAGGATTTCCCCGATCTTGGAAATACCTTCTCCGTACATGATATCGAATTCGGCCTGTTTAAAGGGAGGGGCCACTTTGTTTTTAACAACTTTCACCCGGGTTTTATTCCCCAGCACGTTGCCGTCTGTATCCTTGATCTGGGTAGACCGGCGTATATCGAGCCTTACCGAGGCATAAAATTTAAGGGCATTACCACCGGTGGTGGTTTCGGGGTTGCCGAACATCACCCCTATTTTTTCGCGCAGCTGGTTGATAAAGATTACCGTACAATGGGTTTTGCTGATGGAGCTGGTAAGTTTTCGGAGGGCCTGCGACATCAGGCGGGCATGAAGGCCCATCTTGGAGTCGCCCATTTCACCTTCGATCTCACTTTTCGGGGTAAGGGCAGCTACGGAATCTATGATGACAATATCGATGGCTCCCGAACGGATGAGGTTATCCGTTATTTCAAGTGCCTGTTCCCCGTGGTCTGGTTGGGAGATGATCAGGTTGTCTATGTCTACCCCCAGCTTCTGGGCGTAAAAACGGTCAAAAGCGTGTTCGGCATCAATAAAGGCCGCAATGCCGCCATTTTTCTGTGCCTCGGCGATAGCGTGAAGGGTAAGGGTGGTTTTCCCCGACGATTCAGGCCCGTAAATCTCTACCACCCGCCCCCTGGGATAGCCTCCTACCCCCAGGGCAATATCCAGACCCAAAGAACCGGTGGGGATAACCTCCACATCCTGCGCCACCTCGTCGCCCATTTTCATAACCGCACCCTTGCCATACGTCTTATCCAGTTTAGCCAGGGTAAGCTTAAGGGCTTTCATTTTCGATTCTTTTTCGCTGCTCGTAGTTGCCATTTCTAATGTGTTAAGGAAGCTAAATTACCATTTCTTTTTTCATATCACAATGGCCGAAGCAACCTTTTTGGAAATCCTACATCCTAGAAGTGAGAGTTCGTTCCGGACTATATTTCAAAGTTGGTTTGAGGCTTTGGGTAACGGTAGCCACCGTCTATTGGAAAGATGCTATGAAAAGGGGAAGATTATTGCTATGAAAAAGGAATGATAGAGGTGGTTGTAAAAGGGCCCTGACGGTAAAGTCGGGGCCTTTTTTCGTTATGAAGTGAGGCTGAATATTGTTACTTTTGCAGCAAATTTCATTCTTTAACTTAACTATTGGTATAGCATGCAACTGTACAATACCTTAAGTGCAAAAGAAAGGGAAGCGCTTATTGAACAGGCAGGGAAGGAACGCCTGACCATCTCTTTTTATAAATATGCACATATAGGGAACCCGTCAATTTTAAGGAACCACCTGTTTATCCATTGGAATGAACTGGATGTACTTGGAAGGATTTATGTGGCCCACGAAGGGGTCAATGCCCAGCTCTCCGTGCCGGCCGACAATTTTGAAGCATTCAAGGCCCACCTCGACAGCATAAGTTTTCTGGAAAATGTAAGGCTGAATATAGCCATCGAACAGGATAACAAATCGTTTCTGAAGCTCAAGGTNAAGGTGCGGAAAAAGATAGTGGCCGACGGNCTGAATGATNCCACCTTCGACGTTACCAACAAGGGCATCCACGTTAATGCCGAACAATTCAACGCCCTTATTGAAGATCCTGAAACCTTGCTGGTGGATATGAGGAATCACTATGAGAGCGAGATAGGTCATTTTAAAAATGCCATCACCCCGGATGTGGATACGTTCAGGGATTCCCTGGATATTATAGAGAAGGAGCTGGCAGCCCATAAGGAAGACAAAAAGCTGGTGATGTACTGCACCGGGGGCATCCGTTGTGAGAAAGCCAGTGCCTACTACAAACACAAAGGCTTCAGGCAGGTTTACCAACTCGAGGGGGGTATCATAGAATATACCAGGCAGGTAAAGGCCCAACAGCTCGAAAACAAATTCCTGGGGAAGAACTTCGTTTTTGACCAGCGCCGGGGGGAGCGAATTTCAGAACATGTGATAGCCCGTTGCCATCAATGCGGGGAACCGGCTGATACCCATGTGAATTGTGCCAACGAAGCCTGCCACCTCCTCTTTATACAATGCGAATCCTGCGCCGCAAGCATGGATAACTGCTGCTCGGAAGCCTGTATGGAAATAGTTGCACTGCCGTATGAAGAACGAAAAGCCATGCGCAGGGGCAAGGTGGTTAGCAATAAGATCTTCAAAAAAGGAAGGTCGGGCGTGCTGAGGTTTAAGAAGTAGGCGACACAGTCTGCGCAAGCGAGATATGCCCGGGATGATTTCACATTCCGCAACAATTTATCGTATCTTTACCGTTAAATTAATACGAACCTTTTTCAGGGAACACCACTGGTTTTTCCTGATCCAAGATAGAAAATATGGGTTGTAGCAGTTGTACGACCGGGCAGGGAGGACAGCCGCGCGGATGTAAGAACAACGGGACTTGCGGATCAGACGGCTGCAATAAACTGACTGTGTTCGACTGGCTTTCCAATATGGCTTTGCCCGGGGGACAGAAGCCTTTTGACTGTGTGGAAGTGCGGTTTAAAAACAGCAGGAAGGAATTTTTCAGGAATGCCGAAGGGCTGCCCCTGCTTATAGGCGATGTGGTTGCAACCCAGGCCAAATCCGGGCACGACGTGGGGATTGTTACGCTTACTGGTTCCCTGGTAAAAGTCCAGATGCAGAAGAAAAAGGAAGATTACAAGGATGAGAACCTCCCTAAAATTTACCGCAAGGCATCCCAGAAAGATATAGACAAGTGGCAGAAATGCCGGAACAAGGAAGAGGAGATCAAAAAACGGGCCCGGGAGATGGCCATCCTGCTTAAACTTCAGATGAAGATCTCCGATGTGGAATTCCAGGGCGACGGCTCCAAAGCTACCTTCTACTACACCGCGGAAGACCGGGTTGATTTTCGCCAGCTGATCAAGGATATGGCAAAAGCATTCGGCATCCGGATAGAAATGCGCCAGATCGGTTACCGGCAGGAAGCACAGCGTTTGGGGGGGATAGGCTCATGCGGTCGGGAACTTTGCTGTTCTACCTGGCTTACCGATTTCAGGTCGGTGAGCACGGCGGCTGCCCGATACCAGCAGTTATCGCTCAACCCGCTGAAACTTGCAGGACAATGCGGAAAACTTAAATGCTGCCTGAATTACGAGCTCGACATTTATCTGGAGGCCCTGAAGGACTTTCCATCCCAGGAAAGTAAACTATACACCCAGAAGGGGATGGCCTTTTGCCAGAAAACCGATATTTTCAAAAAAACCATGTGGTTTTCCTATAAGGATGAGCCGGCCAACTGGCATGCCCTCACTACCGACCAGGTACATGAAATCCTGGAGAAGAACAGGAAGAAAGAGGATGTAGGCAGCCTGGAGCAGTACGCTGTAGACAATGTAGACGAGGAAAAAATGGTATTTGAGAATGCGGTCGGACAAGACAGCCTTACCCGCTTCGACAAGCCCAGGCAGAGCAAGAAGAGAAGTAAAAACAGGAAAGGCAGGAAGAACAAAAAAAGCACGTCGAAGAATGCATAAGCTATGCCTCCTTATCGGCCTGGTATTCCTGGGCTCCTGCAACGGCGATCTGGTTTTTTCCGAGTACAAGGCCACAACCGCTTCCGAATGGGGGAAAGACGAAGTGGTTACCTTCGAGTTCAATGCCCCCGACACCCTTAACCGGCATCATTTGTATATCAATGTCCGCAATGACAATCAGTTTCCCTACAGCAACCTGTTCCTTATAGCATCCTTAAACTTTCCCGACGGCACAGTATTTAAAGACACCCTGGAGTATGAGATGGCCCTGCCAGACGGGACCTGGATGGGGAAAGGGGCCGGCAGTGTCAAAGAAAATAAATTATGGTATAAGGAAAACATCATTTTTCCGTTTAAAGGCGTATATACCCTTAAACTGGCCCACGCCATGCGCAGAAACGGGAGCGTGGAAGGCGTTCAATCCCTGCCCGGGATTACCGATGTGGGCCTGGAAATTGAAAAAGCAACGAATTAATAACACATGGCTAGAACCCGGAAAAAGAATAGCACCGGCAATTTTACCAGATTCATCAAATGGTTCTGGATTCTATTTGCGACTGCTGCCCTGGGGGTCCTGTTGATCTTCCTCCTGGCCTCCTGGGGAGTCTTTGGGGAAATGCCCACCTTTGAACGGCTCGAAAACCCGCAGACCAACCTGGCTACCGAGATAATTTCGGCTGATGGGCAAACCCTTGGTAAACTCTACCTAGACGATAACCGTACCCAGATAGGATATGAAGACTTGCCACAAAACCTCGTCAATGCGCTGGTGGCAACAGAAGACGTTCGGTACTACGATCATTCGGGCATCGATGCCAGGGGTACCTTAAGGGCCATGTTCTTCCTGGGTACAAGGGGTGGCGCCAGCACCATCACCCAGCAATTGTCCAAACTGCTTTTTACCGAACGCATATCGGGCAGCCCCCTCGAAAGGATCATACAGAAAGTGAAGGAATGGGTGATCGCCATCCGCCTGGAAAGGCAATATACCAAGGAGGAGATCATCACCATGTATATGAACATTTACGATTTCCTGTATAATGCTGATGGTATCCGTTCTGCGTCCAGGATCTACTTTGGAAAGGAACCAAGGGATCTTAAAATTGAAGAATCGGCAGTATTGGTTGGGATGTTGAAAAATTCCTCTTTGTATAACCCTGTCCGTCGACCTGAACTAATGCTTCAACGCCGAAATACTGTATTAGGCCAAATGGCTAAATACGATTTTATCACGGAGGAGGCAAAAGACTCGCTCCAGGCCCTGGAGATGGACATCAATTTTAGTCCTGAATCCCACAGCGAAGGCCTGGCCACCTATTTCCGGATGTACCTGCAACGGTACATGAGCGCATGGATCGATCAGAATCCCAAGCCTGCCCTGCAGGGGGAAAGGAATCGCTGGAACTTATATCTCGACGGCCTGAAGATCTATACCACCATTGATTCGCGCATGCAACGGCACGCGGAAGCGGCGGTTGCCCTCCATATGAAGAACCTGCAAAAGGAATTTTTCCACCAGAGTACCCCGGAACGCAACCCCACCACCCCCTTTGTGGATCTTTCCGGGGATGAAATAGAAGGTATCATGGAGCACGCCATGAAAAATTCCGACCGCTGGCGGACCATGAAGGCCGCCGGGGCCGATGAAGACGAGATCCGTGCCGCCTTCAACAAGAAAACGGAAATGACCGTATTCGACTGGAACAGCGAGATCATGGAGAAGGATACCATCATGACACCTATGGATTCCATCCGCTATTATAAAACCTTCCTGAGGGCGGCGATGATGTCTATGGAACCGCAGACCGGGCACGTAAAGGCTTGGGTTGGGGGCTTGAATTACAAGCATTTTCAATACGACCATGTAATTCAGGGTGCCCGTCAGGCCGGGTCTACCTTTAAGCCATTCGTATATGCAGCAGCCATAGATCAGTTGCGCTTGTCGCCTTGCGATTCGCTGCCCGACAGCCAGTACTGTATCGAGGCCGGGAAGCACGGGAACACGGAGGCATGGTGCCCCAAAAATTCAGACGGGAAATACTCCGGAAAAATGTTTACCCTGAAACACGCCCTCGCCAATTCGGTTAATACGGTTACCGCCCAGCTTATAGACCGGGTAGGCCCAAAACCGGTGGTAGCCATTGTGAAGAACCTGGGGCTGCGTGGCGAAATTCTAGAAGTTCCGTCCATTGCCCTCGGCACTCCGGAGCTTAATATTTACGAAATGGTAGGGGCCTACGGGGCCTTCGCCAACCAGGGGGTTTATGTGAAACCGGTGATGGTAACGAGGATAGAAGATAAAAATGGCACCGTGCTCTACGAGTACACGCCTGAAACCAGGGATGTGCTGAGCAAGGATGTTGCCTATGCCATGGTAGACCTTATGAAAGGGGTTACCGAAGGGGGTTCGGGCACCCGCCTGCGCCATACTTTCAACAAAGATAACAAGCTCTACAAGGAAGTGGTTACCGGCTACCCCTATGAATTTACCAACCCTATAGCCGGGAAAACCGGGACGACACAAAACCAGAGCGACGGTTGGTTTATGGGGATGGTCCCCAACCTGGTTACCGGGGTCTGGGTAGGAGGCGACGACCGCTCTATCCACTTCAAGTCGCTTTCTTACGGGCAGGGCGCGTCTATGGCCCTTCCGATCTGGGCTTTGTACATGAAGGCAAATTATGCCGATGAAGAACTGGATGTGTCCAAAGAGGATTTTGAAAAGCCAGAGGAAATGTCCATCAATATGGACTGTAGCCGGCTTGTGGAGGACGAGGGCCCTCAGATTGAATTTGATGACGATCTGGACGACCTGGATTTCTGATTATACGGCTTTTCAGGCGTATCATACATTTGGAACTTATCCCGCGGAGCCGCGGGATATTTTATTTAAAACCGTATTTTAGCTACTGCCGGAAGCCCCGGCAGAAACACCTAAAATGATGCAGTTATGATCCGGAAAAAGGTTGCAGATGTGCAGGAAGCACTCCAGGGAATTTCAGACGGCATGACCCTTATGCTGGGAGGTTTCGGTTTATGCGGGATTCCGGAAAACGCTATTGCCGAATTGGTACGCCTGGGGATCAAAGACCTTACATGTATCAGTAACAACGCCGGGGTTGATGATTTCGGCCTGGGCCTTTTGCTCCGGAAACGCCAGATCAGGAAAATGATTTCCTCCTATGTAGGGGAAAATGATGAGTTTGAACGCCAGATGCTAAGCGGGGAACTCGAAGTGGAACTCACGCCCCAGGGAACCCTGGCCGAAAAATGCCGTTCGGCCCAGGCCGGTTTCCCGGCATTCTATACCCCGGCAGGTTACGGCACCGAAGTGGCAGAAGGGAAGGAGACCAGGGAATTCAACGGCAAGATGTATGTGCTGGAGGAAGCCTTTAAGGCCGATTTTGCACTGGTGAAGGCCTGGAAGGGCGATGAGGCCGGGAACCTTATATTCAAAGGCACGGCACGAAATTTTAACCCGTGTATGTGCGGGGCGGCCGGGATCACGGTTGCCGAGGTGGAGGAACTGCTGCCAGCAGGTGCCCTGGACCCCAACCAGGTGCATGTCCCCGGGATCTTTGTCCAAAGGATTTTCCAGGGGAAGCGGTACGAGAAACGGATTGAACAACTGACTGTCCGGCAAAGGGGGTGAACGCCGGCCATGCCATACAAGGGGATGCTAATTAAAAATGTCTGAAAGCAGATGCTAGACAAGAACGGAATTGCAAAACGGATTGCGAGGGAGGTCAAAGACGGCTATTATGTAAACCTGGGCATTGGTATCCCAACCCTGGTGGCCAATTATGTACGGGACGACATCAACGTGGAGTTCCAAAGCGAAAACGGGGTCCTGGGCATGGGGCCTTTCCCTTATGAAGGCGAAGAGGATGCAGATATCATCAATGCAGGTAAGCAAACCATTACAACGCTTCCTGGCGCATCCTTCTTCGATTCGGCCCTGAGTTTCGGGATGATCCGGGGGCAACATGTTCACCTGACCATCCTTGGGGCCATGGAAGTAGCAGAGAACGGGGATATAGCCAACTGGAAGATCCCCGGAATTATGGTCAAGGGGATGGGCGGCGCTATGGACCTCGTAGCCTCCGCGCAGAACATTATTGTTGCCATGATGCATACCAATAAATCAGGGGAATCCAAACTGCTGAAACGCTGTACCCTTCCACTTACGGGGGTAGGTTGCGTAAAGAAGATCGTTACCAACATGGCGGTCCTGGAAGTAACCCCCGGGGGATTCCAACTTATGGAACGGGCGCCTGGGGTGAGCGTGGAGGCAATTAAAAAAGCCACTGAAGGGAGGTTGGTTGTTAAGGGAGAAGTCCCCGAAATGGTGATTTGATCCACTTATCCTGCAGTTCATCGGATATTTTTGGCCGGCCGGGCATATACACAACAAAAAGCAGGGCCTTCACAACAATATTCCTGAGGCTATACGGTTTTGGGCTAACTTGCTCCTAACATAAGTACCCTTTAAACCCAAACCGAACCAGTAAATATTTTTTAATGTAATGGAATCCCAGTTGAACCAAAGAAAGCCGGAGAAGAGAATTCAGGTGTACCACAATGAATATTTCAGGGGCATTCTCGAATTGGCAAGAAAACTATTTATGTTATAAGGCATAAAAAGTTTCTAAAAAAAAGGAGCAGTACTTAAGGGTGTTGCTCCTTTTTTTATTTTTGCGCTCCTGTTACTTTTGTCCATGAAACTCCATTACCACAAATGCACCCCTGCGGATCTGGACCAGCTTGTCCGGATTTCCAGGACTACCTTTATCGACGCATTCCGCGAGCATAACAACCCGGACGATTTTGAACGCTACCTGGCTACCGCCTTCCATCCCGACCAGCTTGATTCCGAACTGCGCAACAGCAATACGGCTTTTTATTTTGTAATGGCAGGTGATACCCTGGCCGGATATTTTAAGGTGAATGCCGGGGCCGCCCAAACGGATATCAAAGAGGAGAACGGCCTAGAGCTTGAGAGGATTTATGTAATAGCCCGATTCCAGGGTAAGCAAATCGGGCAACGGATGCTGGAAAAGGTAAAGGAAATTGCCCGGAAGCTTGAAAAGGATTATTTATGGCTGGGCGTGTGGGAAAAGAATACGGGGGCGATCCGTTTTTATGAAAACCTGGGGTTTAGCAGATTTGGGACCCATCCTTATTTTATCGGCAGTGATAAACAAACCGATTGGCTTATGAAGCTGGAATTGGGTACCTTGGACGGGAATTGAAATAAACCGGCATGAAAGTCACCTTCTCCATTCTATTCCTTTACCTATTTATAGTAACCCCTGCTTATTCCCAGGACAACATGTATTTCCCGGGCCGTTCCGGCACCTGGGAGAAGAAGGAGGCAAGCGCGGCCGGCATTAACGGGCCGGCCCTTGAAAAAGCAGTAGCTTTTGCCCGGGCAAATGAATATTCCGGCGACCGCGACCTGCGGATCGCCATCCTCAAAGGATTTGAAAGGGAACCCTACCACGAAGTGCTGGGCCCAACCAAAAAAAGGGATGGCCCTGCAGGGATACTCCTTAAAAATGGGTACCTCGTAAGTTCATGGGGGGATACGCGCAGGGTGGATATGACCTTCAGCGTAACCAAAAGTTTCCTTTCTACCATGGCAGGCCTGGCAGTAGACAGAGGAATTATATCATCCGTCGAAGATAAAGTCAACGAATATGTATGGGACGGAACTTTTGAAGGGGAACACAACAGCAAGATCACATGGGAACACCTGCTCCAGCAGAATTCAGACTGGTCAGGGGAAATATGGGGAGGGCAGGACTGGGCTGACCGGCCCCCGCGGGAAGGCGGCCTGGACGACTGGAAGAACCGCAGCCTGCATGAACCGGGAACGGTTATGGAATACAACGACGTACGTGTTAATGTCCTGGCCTATGCGCTTACACAGGTGTGGCGAAAACCACTGCCAATGGTTCTTAAAGACGAGATCATGGATAAGATCGGCGCTTCCGCCACCTGGAGGTGGTTCGGCTACGACCATGCCTGGACGGAAGTTGATGGGGTGAATATGAAATCTGTCACCGGGGGAGGACATTCGGGGGGAGGGATTTTTATTTCCGCTGAGGATATGGCCCGTTTTGGGTTGTTGTTTATGAATGATGGCTCATGGAAAGGAGAACAGCTTATAAGCAGGGATTGGATATCAACAGCCGTTACCCCTTCGGTTCCCAACCCGAATTACGGCTATATGTGGTGGCTGAACCAAAAAGGGGAAGAACATTGGGAAGGCCTGCCTGAACATCTTTATTATGCAGCCGGGTTTGGCGGGAATTTTATTGTCATTGATCCGGAAAAAGACTGGGTGCTCGTAACCCGCTGGCTGGAACCTTCCAAAATAGGAGAGCTCGTAAGGATGGTTTATGAGGCTATAGACTAAATACGCTGCAGGATTTCCCCGGCCCTTGCCAGGGTATCTTTATTTTTGGCAAAGCAAAAACGAAGTTGCCGGTTATCTTCATTGCGCTCATTAAAGACCGAGATAGGGATTGACGCCAGGCCGTATTCCCTGGTTATGCGTTTTGCAAACTCCACATCGCCCTCCTCCGTGATATTCCGGTAATCCAGGAGCTGGAAATAAGTTCCCTGGCAAGGGGTAAAACTGAAACGCGATTCCCTTACCGCCTCCAGGAAGAAATCGCGTTTCTCCTGGAAAAATCCCGGCAGCTCCAGGTAGTTTTCCGGCTGGCTCAGGTATTTGGCGAGTGCCCGTTGTACCGGATGGTTAATGGCAAATACATTAAACTCGTGGATCTTCCGGAATTCTTTCATAAGTCCCGCAGGTGCTGCACAATAACCCGTTTTCCATCCGGTGACATGGAAGGTCTTCCCGAAGGAAGCGCAAATAAGGCTTCTTGATACCAGGTCCGGGTACCGGGCCACACTTTCATGGTTCCGCCCGTCGTAAACAAGGTGTTCATAGGCTTCATCACTCAGCACCAGTACATCTGTAGCATGGAGGCGTTGTTCAAGCTCCTGCATATCGTCCTTCGATAAAACCGTACCCGAAGGATTGTGTGGCGAATTAATTATAACCATCCGTGTCCTGGGCCCGAGGGCTTTTGAGAATGCTTCCCAATTGATTTTAAAGTCCTTCCCCTGCATCTGAACAGGCACCGGAACCCCGCCATTGATCCTCACTGCCGGTTCATAGCAGTCATAGGCGGGTTTAAAGATGATAACCTCATCACCCGGGTTTACAAAAGCGGTAACGGCAGTGAAGATGGCCTGGGTAGCCCCAACGGTTAAGGTAATCTCCGTATCCGGGTTATACGCAGCGCCGTAGAGCGATTTTATTTTTTCCGATATCACTTCCCGCAATGAATAAATTCCGCCCATAGGGGCATATTGATTAAACCCTTCTTTCATGGCCTCATCTACATAGGCTATAAGTTTGGGATCGGCCGGAAAATCCGGAAACCCCTGCGCCAGGTTAATGGCCTGGTATTCCATAGCCAGCTGGTTCATTACCGCAAATATGGAAGGGGGCAGGTTCGGTAGTTTGGAAGCAGGTAGGTTGATCAAGGCAGGGCTTTTTTCGGTTACAGGTAAATGTAACAATTTCCGGGATTGATCGCCAAAAAGAAAGCCCGTTGCGGGTGCAGCGGGCTTTTGTAAATGTTCAATACCTTCAATCAGGCATGTTGTTCTTCGTGCTTGCCTTCTTTGATTTCTTCAATCAGTTTGGCATTAAAGGCGGGGAGGTCGTTGGGGTTCCTGCTTGTTACAAAACCGTTGTCTACCACAACTTCCCTGTCTACCCATCGGGCACCTGCATTTATAAGGTCGTCCTTAATGGAGTGGAAGGAGGTAAGTTCCCTGCCACGTACCACATCGGCACTGATAAGTAACTGGGGAGCATGACAAATTGCGGCTACCGGTTTTTCCTGTTCGAAGAAATCCCGGATAAATTTCAGGGCATCTTTATTTCTCCTAAGCTTGTCGGGGTTGATGACTCCACCGGGAAGCATAAGTGCATTGTAGTCCGTAGCTTTAACCTGCTCTATGGTTTTATCTACTTTATAGGACGCGGACCAGTTACCATCGGCCCAGCTTTTAATCTGGCCGGCTTCTTCACTGATGATATCCACCTGGAAGCCTTCTTTTTCCATGGCTTCCTTGGGAGATTTAAGTTCACTCTCTTCAAATCCGTGGGTTGCCAAAATTGCTATTTTTTTCATGTTCAAATGGTTTTATGGGTTCGTAATAATTTTGTTATAAGATAGCAGGTAATCGGCAGGTGGTCCGTTAAATGGCTGATAAAAAACAGGATACAAAGGTTAAACCTTTACTAATTCCTTGACGATGATGTTAAGGGGACGTGCCCGGGAAGGCATATGCTGATCGCGTGGGTACGGGCAGGCAGGAGATATAGTGTGCCGGTGACTTATTAAATGAAAAAAGGGCGTAAATAAACGCCCCCTTGAACTTTTGCTTTATAAAAGCAGGGTTTTTATCCCTTTATACTGGCCTGGAGGTATTCGCGATTCATACGGGCAATGTTTTCCAGGGAAATCCCTTTGGGGCATTCCACATAGCAGGCTCCCGTATTCGTACAGTTGCCAAAGCCTTCAAGATCCATTTGCCTCACCATGTTCAGGACCCTTTCTGTGGCTTCTACCCGTCCCTGCGGCAGCAGGGCAAACTGGGAAACTTTGGCCGAGGTAAAGAGCATGGCGCTGGCGTTTTTGCAGGCTGCTACACAAGCCCCGCAGCCGATACAGGCGGCACTGTAAAATGATTCGTCTGCCTTGTCCTTTTCTATGGGGATGGCATTGGCATCTACCGTGTGGCCAGAGGTATTTACCGAAATGTATCCGCCGGCCTGCTGAATCCTGTCGAACGCACTTCGGTCCACGATAAGATCCTTGATTACGGGGAAGGCTGTGGCACGGAAGGGTTCAATCACGATGGTATCCCCGTCTTTAAACCTTCGCATATGCAACTGGCAGGTAGTAATGAAGCGGTCCGGCCCGTGCGGTTCCCCGTTGATCATGAGGGAACAGCTACCACAGATCCCTTCGCGGCAATCGTGGTCGAACTCTACCGGTTCCTTCCCTTCGTTGATCAGCCTTTCATTGAGTACGTCGAGCATTTCGAGGAACGACATATCCCCTTCGATCCCGTTAATATCATAATCCACCATCTGTCCCTTGGAATTTGCATCTTTCTGACGCCATATTTTCAGGTGTAATTTCATAGCTTATTAGTTTTATGCTGAGGTAAACCGTATTGAGTTCCCTGGCTTACAAAACCGGAACAGTGTTTATTTATAGCTTCTTGTTTTTAATTCTATATTCTCGTATACCAGGTCTTCCTTATGCAGCACGGCGTCTTTGGGGGCGCCCTTATACTCCCATGCAGCTACATATTTAAAATTCTCGTCGTCGCGGAGGGCTTCCCCGTCCTTTGTCTGGTATTCTTCCCTGAAATGGCCGCCACAGGATTCATTCCGGTGAAGGGCATCTTTGGCGAAAAGTTCACCCAGCTCCAGGAAGTCGGCCACCCGCCCAGCCTTTTCCAGTTCCTGGTTCATCCCGTCCATGGTGCCGGGTACCTTTACATTTTTCCAGAAATCCGCCCTCAATTCGGCGATTTCCTCAATGGCTTCCTTAAGGTCCTTTGCGTTACGGGACATCCCGCATTTGTTCCACATGATTTTCCCGAGCTTTTTATGGTAATGGTCTACAGAATGTTGCCCTCCTGCATTCATTAACTTCTGGAGCCGTTCCCTGGTTTCTTTTTCAGCATGTTCAAATTCAGGGCTGTCGGTAGGGATCGCCCCTGTCCTGATATCTCCCGAAAGGTAATCCCCTATGGTATAGGGCAGCACAAAATAGCCGTCGGCCAGACCCTGCATCAGGGCGGAAGCGCCCAGCCTGTTGGCCCCGTGGTCGCTGAAATTTGCTTCCCCGGCACAGTAGCAGCCGGGAATGGTTGTCTGCAGGTTGTAATCCACCCAAAGGCCTCCCATAGTGTAATGCACGGCAGGATAAATCATCATCGGGGTCTTATATGGGTTTTGGTCTACGATCTTTTCATACATCTGAAACAGGTTGCCGTATTTGCTTTCAATAACCTCTTCCCCCAGTTCGCGTATCGTTTTCTGGTCGGGGTCCTTTATCCCGGAAGTAAGGGCTTTCTCTTTTCCGTACCTCATGATAGCCGCTTCGAAATCCAGGTAAACGGCTTCGCCTGTTTTATTGATCCCAAAACCTGCATCGCATCGCTCCTTGGCGGCCCTGGAGGCGACATCGCGGGGAACCAGGTTTCCAAATGCAGGGTAGCGCCTTTCCAGGTAATAATCCCTGTCTTCTTCCTTTAACTGTGTAGGTTTCAGGCTGCCTTCGCGTATGGCCTGTGCATCTTCCAGCCTTCTTGGGACCCAGATGCGGCCGTCGTTCCTGAGGGATTCGGACATGAGGGTTAGCTTGGACTGATGGTCACCCGATACGGGGATACAGGTAGGATGTATCTGTGTATAGCAGGGATTGGCAAAAAATGCGCCCCGGCGGTGCGCGCGCCAGGCTGCCATGACATTGCTACCCATGGCATTGGTAGAGAGGAAGAAAACATTGCCGTAACCCCCGCTGGCAAGGACCACTGCATGGGCCGAATGCCTTTCCAGCTCCCCGCTCACCAGGTTTCTGGCAATGATCCCCCTGGCCTTCCCGTTCACCAGTACCAGGTCGAGCATTTCATGGCGGTTATAGGCTTTAATTTTGCCGCGGTTGATCTGGCGGTTCATGGCGGCGTAAGCCCCCAGCAGGAGTTGCTGCCCGGTTTGCCCCTTGGCGTAAAAAGTCCTGGATACCAAAACGCCCCCGAAAGAACGGTTATCCAGCAGGCCCCCGTATTCCCTGGCAAAGGGGACCCCCTGCGCCACGCATTGATCGATAATATTTCCCGAAACTTCTGCCAGGCGGTATACATTGGCTTCCCGAGAGCGGTAATCACCCCCTTTGATGGTATCATAAAAAAGGCGGTAATCGCTGTCCCCGTCGCCCTGGTAATTTTTTGAGGCATTAATGCCCCCCTGTGCGGCTATGGAATGCGCCCGCCTGGGGGAATCCTGATAGCAGAAGGTCTTTACATTATAACCCAATTCGGCCAGGGTGGCGGCGGCAGCGCCTCCGGCAAGGCCGGTACCTACAACAATAACATCGATGTTCCTCTTGTTGGCAGGGTTTACCAGGTTGATCTTGTTCTTATGCTTTGTCCATTTTTCGGCCAGAGGCCCTGACGGTACTTTGGAATCCAGGATGCCCATAATTAATGCGTTATCGGGTTAAAGTGATGGTATAATGCAATGATGACGAACCCTAGCGGGATCGCTACTGCATAGATGCGGGTAAATTTTTTGACCCCCGGGCTGTATTTGTTGTTCCAACCCATAGTCTGCAGGGAGGAGGCAAAGCCATGCCAGAGATGAAGGGAAAGCAGGACGAAGGCAAGGACGTAGATCACTGTACGCCAGACCGGTTCAAATTTTTCAACGGTTTCTGCATGGTAGCGGGTAGGATCTTCAGGGTTGGCTTCCACATATTTGAAAGCCATCTCATGCACCCAAAAATCATACAGGTGCAACCCCAGGAATGCCAGTACCACCAGGCCGGTGAGGATCATATTCCGGGATACCCAGGGTGAGTTCGCGTTGCCGGCAAATTTCTCATACTTGACGGTACGTGCACTGTTATTCCTGATTTCCAGATAGATGCCCATAACAAAATGAATGATGACCCCGGCGATCAGGATGGGCTGCAGGATGAATTGTACGAAAGGGTTGTAGCCCATAAAATGCGACCATTCGTTAAAAGTTTCCGGGGATATTACAGAAGTGAAGTTGATGGTGAAATGCTGAGCGAGGAATAACACTAAAAAAAGACCGGAAAGAGCCATTACCACCTTCCGGGCTATGGACGAGTTTAACATTGCACTCATTCGTTATTTGGTTTTTAACAAAGGTAGGTTACAACATAAATATTAACAAACTTTGGTATCCTTATATAGGATATTTAGAACCAGTTTAAGGAGGCTGCGGCCGGTTGTTCAACCATGCGGCCCTGAATGGCGATCCCGGGGCAAAAACATTCAACAAACCAACTGCGTAAAGTGTTTCGGGCCAGGGAGGAGGAAAGCCATTACGGATCGGCCGCAAGCTTACAATTTATTGTCAATGTATGCTTGGAAATTATCAACCCGGCTGAGGAATAGGATTGTTTCCTTACTTTTAATAGTCGACCTGCCCGCTATAGGTGGCGGTTGATAATTACAGCCGCGGCAAACAGGCAAAATCCGGCATTTTACCCATATGAAAAGGAGAAACACGATAAAAACCCTTATGATGGCTTCGGCCGGGCTTGTTGCCTTGCCGGCCTGGGCCAGGGAGTGGTCTTTAGAGGAAAGCGACCGTACTTTCCTTCCTTCCTTCCTCACGGTTGATGAGGCAGCTACACTTGCCGCCGTTGCAGACACCTTTATCCCTGCGGCAGGGGCTATAGGAGCCCTTGACGTGGAGGTGGATACCTTCCTTATAAAACTGTTTGCAAACTGTTATGATGCTGCGGTTCAGGAAAACCTCAGGCGCCAGTTCAACAAGCTTGAAACGGCTTCTGCGGAAGCTTTTGGCATATCCTTTGCCGGAGGTACCCAGGCCGAAAGGGAAGGGCTGCTGCTTGCTATGGCCGCCTCGGAGGATCCGGATCAGGTGGCATTTTTTGAATTAATGAAAGGGGAGACCATCAGGGGCTTCCTTACCTCCCGGCAGGTAATGCGGGAATATTCGGACTATGTGGTTGCCCCCGGCCACTTCCATGGTTGTGTAGCTATAAGTAATCCCTGAGATGGCAAATTTTAATATAGACTCGGAACAAAAGAGGACCTATGATGCCATCGTTATCGGCTCAGGTGCGAGCGGTGGTTGGGCGGCCAAGGAGTTGTGTGAGAAAGGCCTTAAAACCCTGGTGCTCGAAAGGGGCCGGGATGTAAAACACCAGCAGGACTATCCCACGGCATCCAAGGCCCCATGGCAATTTGAATACAGGGGAACCGTGCCCCTTCAGAAAAGGGTAAACCACCAGAATGCCCGCCGTTTGAGGGAAGAAACCCTGCACTGGCAGCTGGGGGATAAAGAACAGGAATTTGTACAGGAAAAACCATTCAGCTGGTTCAGGGGCTATCATGTGGGGGGCAAGTCTTTGCTGTGGGCCAGGCAAACCCAGCGGTGGAGCGATTATGATTTTGAAGGGCCTGCCCGCGACGGTTTTGCGGTAGACTGGCCTATCCGCTACAGCGACCTCGAACCCTGGTATGCCCATGTGGAGCGCTTTGCAGGAATTGCGGGGGGGAATGACGGCTTGCCCGAACTGCCCGACAGCATTACCCAGCCCGGGTTCGAATTAAGCTGCATTGAACAATATTTTAAGGATAGCCTGAAGAAGCATTACGGGGATACCCGCCACCTGATTCAGGGGCGGTGCGCACACCTGACCGATCCGCAACATATCCACAGCGCCCAGGGCCGCGCGAAATGCGCCAATCAGCGCATGTGCAACAGGGGATGTATATATGGGGGCTATTTCAGCAGTAATTCCTCCACCCTNCCATGGGCTGAAAAGAGTGGCAACCTTACCTTAAGGCCCCATTCGGTGGTGCATTCCATCATCCATAACAATAAGAAAAGAAAACGGGGCAAGGCTACTGGGGTCCGTGTTATTGACAGCCAGACCGGGGAGATGATGGAATTCTATGCCAAAGTCATCTTTGTGAATGCCTCCACCCTTAATTCCAATGCCATCCTCCTGAATTCGAAATCGGACCGTTTCCCTGAAGGCCTGGGCAATGACAACGGGCTGTTGGGGAAGTATATCGCCTGGCATAACTACCGTGGCAAGGCCGGCGCTGATTTCGAAGGGTTCAAAGATAAACGTACCAGCGGGGGCAATCCCAGCAATGGGTATATGCCCCGTTTCCGTAATGTCTTCCGACAGGAAACCGATTTTTTAAGGGGTTATGCCATAGGCATTGGCGGCGGCCGTGGCCGCAGGCGCGATACCGACGTCATAGGAGAACAACTTACCCATAACCTGCTAAACCCGGAATGGGACAACTGGCATATCAGCAGCTGGATGATGGGGGAATGCGTTCCCGAGGAATACAACCACGTTCGCCTGCATGATTCCCTTACCGATAAATACGGGGTCCCCCAATTGGTAATTTCCTGTGACTGGACCTCGAACGACGACAGAATGGTACAGGATTATGTAGAACAATCCATTGAAATGTTCGAAAAAGCGGGGTTTACAAATATCGAAGCCAGGGATACGCACTCCCTGCCTGGTTCGGATATCCATGAAATGGGGGGCGTTCGTATGGGGCATGACCCCAAAACATCGCTACTGAACCGGGATAACCAGATGCACGAATGCAACAATGTATATGTAACGGACGGGGCCTGTATGACGAGTACAGGGACACAGAACCCAACGCTTACTTTTATGGCCATTACCGCAAGGGCAGCCAACCATGCCCTTTCTGAGATGAAGAAAAGAAACTTGTGACAGTCCCGTGATTCTTTCGGCGATAGTACATTGCCGGACGAACTCCGATATCGGGCCCTATATGAATTAGCCGTTACCCCGGGGCCCGATTACCGGGCTGTAGTACAAAGAAGATTCCTATAACGTGGCTGGGTATAATTACTTCAGCTTTTCAGCCTGTAATTGTAGGTGGTACCACCCACCACCAGGGCTGCCCCAATGATCATCAGGTTTTTGATGATATACTGTCCTTCCAGGGTAGGCTGGTAGATTTGTCCATCCTGGAAAGTTACCTCCGGCAACAGGAAAACCGGCATAAATGTACCCGCCATCTGTACTGAAAGCAGGGCTATCGCTATTTTAGTCGTTTTTTTAAACAGGAAGGTCAAACCAATGGCCACCTCCCACCACCCGATGATGTGAAGCCATTGTACAGGTTCAAATAGCGGCAGCCATTTTACCGTTATCAAGACGATTGACTCAGCAGGCGATAAACGCAGGGGTTTCAGGATGCCAAACCAAATAAAAATAAACGCAAAGGAACCCCTTAGAAACGGGACGGCCCATTTTTTCATCAGGGATTTAAACCACGTGTCCAGATATTTATAAGCTTCCCTGATACCCATTTCCTGTTTGTTTTAAATACCGAACCTTCATCCCTGCCGGACAGGATTGCTGCCCGGGCCCATACGTTAAAAATACTATATAATTCTCGTTAAGCATGAGCCATATTGTGGCTTGGGCGGTTTAGTGCAGGAAGCGGGTATGTAGAAGCAACAGCAATATTTTTGTAGGGCTTGGGGCGATTGCCTATTTTTAGCCGGATAAAAACCATCAATGAAATACGAGCCCATTAACCAGGAGTTATTTATCAGGAACCGTAAGAAGTTTATGGCCCGGATGACCCCGGCCAGCCTTGCCGTCTTTAATTCCAACGACATTTATCCCATAAGTGCAGACAGCACCATGCCCTTTCAGCAACACCGGGATATTTTTTACCTCAGCGGGGCAGACCAGGAGGAAACCATTTTGGTCCTGTTTCCGGATGCACATGAACCGAAGCACCGGGAAATACTATTCGTAAGAGAAACCAACGATCATATCGCCGTCTGGGAAGGTGAAAAACTGACAAAGGAAATGGCGACTGACCTCTCCGGGATACAAACAATCTATTGGTTATCTGAATTTAAGAAGGTATTCTATGGCCTGATGATCGAAGCCCGGACAATTTACTTCAACACCAATGAACATTACCGCCAGGCCGTGGAGACCGAAACCCGTGAAGATCGTTTTATCGCGCGGTGCAAGAAAGACTTTCCGGCCCATCAATGGGACCGCAGCAATCCCATCCTCCAGGAGATCCGGGGCATAAAAGAAGTAGAAGAAATAGCCCTGATACAAAAGGCATGTGATATTACCGAAAAAGGATTCAGGCGGATACTCGACAAGGTAAGGCCGGGCATCTGGGAGTATGAAGTTGAGGCCGAATTCCTGCACGAATTTATCAGGAACCGCTCCAAAGGATTTGCGTATACCCCCATCATTGCCTCGGGGAGCAATGCCAATGTGCTGCACTATGTACTGAATAACAAACAATGCCGGGATGGGGAGATGTTGTTGATGGATGTAGGGGCGGAGTACGCCAATTATTCCAGTGACATGACCCGCACCATTCCTGTTGGCGGCCGGTTTACCAAGCGGCAACGGCAGGTGTACGAAGCGGTGCTGCGCGTAAAGGAGGAAGCCACCGCGTTGCTCGTTCCCGGGACGCTCCTGGAAGACTACCACACGGAGGTGGGAAAGATCATGACCTCGGAACTTCTGGGGCTGGGGTTGTTAAGCAAGGCAGATGTACAGCGAGAGGATAAAGACAAACCGGCGTACAAAAAGTACTTTATGCACGGCACCAGTCACCACCTGGGCCTGGACACCCATGATTACGGCCCGCTGAAGACTCCTATGAAAGCAGGAATGGTTTTTACGGTGGAACCCGGCATTTATATCCCTGACGAACAACTCGGGATCCGCCTGGAAGACGATGTGGTTATCCGGGAAAAGGGGCCAGCCGACAATTTAATGAAGAACATCCCTGTTGAGCCCGGCGAAATCGAAGAGTTGATGAACAG
>JGI25321J50212_10000636_pt1 | contig 37671 bp, 28 predicted proteins | sample AutmiccommuBRH23_FD_50212 | JGI IMG/M metagenome (IMG submission 50212)
CAAACTGATAAAAGGAAAGTAAACCTGGCCATAGGCTTCGATAAAAACCCACAGTTCCGTACAGACACCATGGCCCCTGAAACCCAGGGGAAACTCATCGCCTGGGATCCGGTAAAGCAAAGGGAAGCATGGAGCGTAAAACACCGCTCTCCCTGGAATGCCGGGGTACTGAGCACCCCGGACCTTATTTTTCAGGGAACTGCGGAAGGCAGGCTGGTGGCCTATGACGCGTATAATGGCAGTACCCTGTGGCAGGCTATTGTGCGCTCAGGGGTGGTGGCCCCGCCTATTACCTATGAAGTGGATGGGAAGCAATATCTCACCGTTGTTGCTGGATGGGGCGGGGTGCTGGGCAGGTCCGTACGTTTCACGGACCAGTACTACCCTGGAACCATTTACACTTTTGCCCTGGGCGGACAGGCAAAACTCCCTCCCTTTCCAAAGCTGGTATCGGAATTAATCGATTTGCCCACAAAGGCAGATAGTGCCACGATTGGCCTGGGAGAGCAACATTTTGACCGGTTCTGCCAGCGTTGCCATGGCACTCCCGGCGATGGTGGCGGTGCCATGCCCGACCTTAGCTATTCACGTTCGGAGGTGTTCGAACAATTCGAAAACATCGTCCACGGAGCCTACCTGCCGAAGGGGATGCCCAATTTTAATGACCGGCTTGTGGCTGAAGAGATTAATGCAATAAAAGCCTACATCCTGAATGCCGCTAGTATTTTAAGGGATAAGCAGACAGCGGATACCCTACAGCACGTCGGCCTGCATTGAAAGGAACTGAAGTGTTGGGGTATTTCATCCGGGCGGGATGTTTATAGGCCAATATTTTTATTTGCTGGCAACAAATTAGTAGCTTTAAATCGGGCGGCACACAACCTAATTTTAAATTCCATCTATGGTGTTTTTCCGCCAGTGCTAAATTTCACTCCTTATGAGGCACCTTATTATATGTTTCACTACTATGATTGCCTTCCAGGCCGGATGGCCCCAGGACCGTCTTTCGGGCAAAAGCTTTGCCACCCGCTCCGAAGTCCTCGCCACCCACGGTATGGCCGCCACCAACCATCCATTGGCAACACAGATAGCCGTGGAAATCCTTAAAAAAGGAGGTACGGCGGTAGATGCGGTTATTGCGGCCAACGCCTTCCTCGGTTTTGCCGATCCGGCCATGAACGGGATCGGGGGCGACCTCTTCGCCATCGTCTGGGACCCCGCGTCCAAAAAGCTTTTGGGCCTTAACGGCAGCGGCCGTTCTCCGGAAGGCTTAACCCGTGAGTTCCTGGCAAAACATGTTGAAGACGGAGGCAGTTATTCCCAGGGGGTGCATTCGGTGACCACCCCGGGTTGTGTGGATGCCTGGTTTACGCTGCACGGGCGCTTCGGCAAACTGCCCATGGCCGACATCCTGCAGCCTACCATTGACTATGCCAGTGAAGGGGTCCCGGTTACCCAGGAAACCGCCGACAATTTCGCCATGGAAGCGGCCCACTTGTCGGCATTTGTAAAGGAATCCTTTAAAAANGTGTTTATGCCCAACGGCAGGTTNCCGGTAAAAGGCGAACTNTTNCGCAACCCNGACCTTGCCAATTCCCTCAGNATCCTCAGTGAACAGGGTCGGGATGGCTATTATAAGGGTGAAATAGCTGGCAANATTGAAGCCCATATGAAAAAGCATGGCGGCTTCCTCCGGGCCTCCGACCTGGAAAAGCAGCAGGCCGAATGGGTAGCGCCCGTCTCGGTGAACTACCGCGGGTACGATATCTGGGAATTGCCCCCGAACGGCCAGGGCATGGGGGCCCTTCAGATGCTTGCCATCCTGGAGAATTTTGATATCGGCGCGATGGGCTTCGGCTCTGCGGAACACCTGCACCATTTCCTGGAAGCCAAAAAACTGGCCTACGAAGACATGGCTGCCTACTACGGGGATCCTGAAGCCGGGGAGATCCCTATTGAAACCCTGCTCTCGGAAACCTATGCCCTGGAGCGCAGCGGCCTGATAGATCCNGGCAAAGCGGGCATTTACCATCCCGGCCTCCGGGGAGGCGACCATACCGTGTACCTTACCGTGGCCGATGAAAACGGGATGATGGTTTCCCTGATCCAGAGCAACGCCTGGATCTTTGGTTCTGCCGAAGTGCCCGACGGGCTTGGGTTTCCCTTGCAAAACCGGGGCGCAGGCTTTATCCTGAAGGAGGGCCATATCAATGATTACGCGCCCGGGAAACGGCCCTTCCATACCATCATCCCCGCTTTTATCACAAAGGATGGCGAACCCTATATGAGCTTCGGGCTTATGGGCGGCGACATGCAGACCCAGGGGCACGTTCAGGTTGTGATGAACCTGGTTGATTTCGGGATGAACCTGCAGGAAGCAGGCGACGCGCCAAGGGTATACCACAGGGGTACCACCAGCGGCAGCGGCCACCTGGAGGTTGTGGGAGATACCTATATGGAATCGGGCTTTGATTATGAGACCCGGAGTAAGCTCATGGACAAGGGCCATAACCTCCGGATGGGGAAAGGCATTTTCGGTGGGTACCAGGCCATCATGAAAAAAGACGGGGTCTACTACGGGGCTTCCGAATCGCGGAAAGACGGACAGGCTGCCGGGTACTGAATTTAGCCCCTGCAAACGCTTCAACCCCTTTACTGAAAACTATAGCAATTACAACCTAACCAACACTATGATCTGCCTGCCGCTAACCCTGATGTTCTCATTAGCCATCCCCTTTGCCCTGGGNGCCCAGGGCGCCAGTATACAACAGAAACTTGGCTATCCCGAAGACGCAAAACTGCTGATCCTCCATGCAGACGACCTGGGGGTCTCCCATGCCCAGAATACAGGCAGTATCCGGGCCCTGGAAAAAGGCCCGGTGAACTCGGCCAGCATCATGGTCCCCTGCCCCTGGTTTGCGGAAATAGCGGCCTATGCGCGGGAACACCCGGAAATGGATTTCGGGCTGCACCTCACTCTGAACAACGAATGGATCTATTTCAAATGGGGGCCCGTACTGCCGTATTCCGAAGTGCCGGGCCTGGTAACCCCTCGTGGCTTTCTCACCGCCAACTGGGACACCCTGAAGGAACGTGCCAGCGGGGAAGAAGTAGAGCGCGAACTGCGGGCCCAGATCGAACGCGCTTTGGACTTGGGCATCAACGTCACCCACCTCGATTCGCATATGTTCTCCGTCTTCGTGAAACCCGAATACCTCGCGGCTTATAAGAAATTAGGGAAAGAATTCGGCCTGCCGGTGCTGCTGAGCCCTAACCTGATCAGCATGCAGGGGATGGACCCGGATGAACTGCTGGAAGAGGACGACCTGGTAGCAGACTATGTACATATGGCTTATAACAACAAAAATGAAGGCGGCCTCTCTCAATTCTACCGGGAAACCCTCCGAAGCCTGGAACCCGGGCTGAACGTGCTGCTAATCCACCCGGCCGTGGATAACGAGGAAATGCAGGCGGTAGCGGCAGGTCGGATTGACTTTGGAGCTGCCTGGCGGCAGGAAGACCTGGATTTCTTTACCAGCGGCGAATGCGAACAAATCCTCAAAGAAGAACAGATTATCCTGGTCACCTGGAGGGAAATCGGGGAAAAACTGGCTATCACCAAAAAGTAAAAACCCATGCAGAAAAAAGGGAGTGGCAATCTATCGCGCAGGAAATTCATTAACCTCGGGGTTCAGGGCTATGCCGGGATACAGCTAACCCAGGCCCTGGGGACAAGCCTGCTGGCCTCCGGATGTGAAACGGCAACGGCAAGGACGGTGGCCGGCGCCTGTTACCACGACTGCCCCGATACCTGCAGCTGGAAAATTACGGTCAGCGGGGAGAAGGTCACCCGCTTTGAGGCGAACAAGGAAAACCTCTTTACAGCGGGGAAACTCTGCGATAAAATGACGGCTTTCCCGGCAGATGTCACCTATCACCCTGACCGGCTGCTACAACCCCTCAAGCGGACAGGGAAAAAAGGGCAGGGCACCTTCGCCCCGGTTTCCTGGGAACAGGCGATAGGGGAAGTAGCGGGAAAACTGTCGGCCATCGTGGCCGATAAAGGCAGGGAAGCCGTACTGCCCTTTGTCTATGCCGGGACCCAGGGCCTTATCCAGGGCAGTTCCCTGAGCAACCGGTTTTTCGGGCACCTGGGTTCCAGCATGCTGGAGGGCACCATTTGCGGGGCGCCGGCCTATGCAGGGGTATCGGCCACCAATGGGGACGCGCTGGGCGTATTGCCGGAAGATATTGTCCATAGCCGGTATATTGTGCTCTGGGGGGTAAATACCATGAAATCAAACCAGCACCTTTGGCCTTTCATATTGCATGCCAGGCAGCAGGGCGCCAGGATAGTGGTGATAGATCCGATGGCCTCCGCGACAGCCCGGCAGGCCGACTGGCATGTGCAGCCGGCACCGGGAACGGATACGGCCCTCGCCCTCGGGCTCATACATATTATCCTTTCAGAGCAATTGCAGGACCAGGATTATATAGACCGCTATACCTCGGGGATTGAAGCGCTGGGGGAACACGTAGCCGCTTACCCCCTGGCCCGTGTAGCCGAAATCACCGGCCTGGAACCGGCAGCCATTACAACCCTGGCGAGGGAATACGCGGGCAGTTCCCCCTCCCTGATCAGGGTCCTGATAGGGCTGGAACACCATGCCAGCGGCTCTGATGCCTTCCGGGCGGTAGCCATGCTTCCCGCCCTTACCGGTGCCTGGCGGCACCAGGGGGGCGGGCTTATGCACTTTACCTTCGAGGCCTTCGGGCAGGCATTGAACTGGGAGGCCCTGGATTTTCACAAAACCCTCAACCAGAACAAGCGGCGGGCCATCAATATGGTACAACTGGGCAGGGCCCTCAACGATACTTCCCTCCAACCTGCCATTGGGGCGCTTTTTGTACACAACGCCAACCCTGCCGCTACCGCCCCCAACCAGAACCTGGTCTTAAAGGGCCTGGAACGGGAAGACCTGTTCACCGTAGTGCTGGAACATTTTATGACGGATACCGCCCGCTACGCGGATTACGTGTTTCCCGCCACCAGCCAGCTGGAACACTGGGACCTGATGGACTCCTGGGGCCAGACCTACCTGAACCTTAACGAGCAGGCAATCAGCCCCCTGGGGGAGGCCAAATCCAATAACGAGTTTTTCAGGTTGCTGTCTGCGGCAATGGGCTACGAAGCGCCTTACCTGTTCGAAGACGACCTTTCTATCATAAAAAAGACCCTTGATTCCAGCCATCCCTATCTGGAAGGGATCACTTTTGAATCCCTCAGGGAACAGGGCTGGGCGAAATTAAAGCTACCATCCCCCTGGCTGCCACACGCGGAGGGGAATTTTGTCACCCCCTCCGGAAAATGTGAGTTTTACAGCCATGCGCTGGAGGCTAATGGAGAGGAACCACTGCCGCAGTTCCGGCCTGTACAGTATTCCGCAGATTCCCTGAAGCAATACCCCTTACACCTCCTGACCGTAAAAACTTCCCATAATTTCCTGAATACCAGCCATGCCAACGTAGCGCACCTGCTGGAAAAGGAAGGTGCTGCCAGGCTTGACATGCACGAAGCCGATGCCCGGGAAAGGAATATTTCCGATGGGGATATCATCCGGGTCTTCAATGAGCGGGGGGAGGTATTGGTCAGGGCGAGGATCAGCGACCGCCTGCTTGCCGGGGTGGTAAATATGCCCCAGGGATACTGGTCGTCCCTTATGGAGGGAGGGTCCTCTGCCAATGCGCTGACCCAGGACCTGTTAACCGACAGGGGCCGCGGGGCTGCCCTTCAGGAAGCGAGGGTCCAGGTGGCAAGGGTTTAACCATTTGCAGACCGGTAGCCATATAATTATCCCATCCATATGTTCAGCTACTTAAGGAAAATCTGCCGGCAGCACCTTTGGGAGTACAAGCTTCCAGGTACCGGCCATATTCAATAGGAGAGATTCCTGATAGTAATCTCCCTGGAAGATGCTTCGGATAACCTTGTTCGCGAAACCAGAAAAAGAGGACTGAACGCTNNAATTCCGGNTTCGGGATAGCACGAAACTTTGGTGCGATATACCATCTCCCCGAAGTTTCCATATGATTATAATCAGCGGTNTTTATAATAATTTTCTTACCTTCGTAAAACATAAACCTCTTAAAACCAATAAGATGAAAAGACTATTCTTAGTTTTCGCATGCATGCTCACAGGCTTGCTGAGCATGAACGCCCAGGGAGATTTCCGGGCAGGAGCCCACCTGGGGATCCCTGTAGGTGACGCGTCCGATTTTACATCTTTTACGATCGGGGCCGATNTTTCCTACCTTTGGCCGGTTTCCGATATGTTTTCTGCGGGAATCAGCGCCGGGGTCAGCACCTATCCAGGGAAAGATGATTTTGAGAATTATTCTTTTATCCCCCTGGCTGCTTCGGGAAGGGTTAATTTTTCCGAGATGTGGTTTGCAGGGCTCGACCTGGGGTATGCCATCTCGATTGAAGAAGGCGACGGTGGTTTCTTTTACCAGCCTAAAATCGGGTGGACCAGCGGGGAATTCGACGTCTTCGCCTATTACCAGGGGATCAGCATAAGCGACAGTGAATTTGATGTGACCTCCGTAGGTGTGGGAGCCGCATTTAAATTATAGGTTAGTACGACTAAAAAACAAGAGGGCTGTTTCTTAAATCAGGAAACAGCCCTTATATTTATAAGGCGATTTAACAGCAGCCGTCCATGAAAAAAATTACCGCTTATTGTTTCTTGCTTTTCCTGTTCTTATCCCTAACCACCAAAGCCGATGTACGCCTCCCGGCTATTTTTGGCGACCATATGGTGCTTCAGCAACAAACTTCCGCAAAGATATGGGGCTGGGGAAACGCTATGGAGGAAATTACCCTGAGCAGTAGCTGGGATGAGGCAACATATACCACCAAAACCGATAGCTACGGTAACTGGAGCATAAATTTGCAAACCCCNGCTGCCGGGGGTCCATATGAAATAACCATCAAAGGAAACAATAACCTGAAGATCACCGATATCCTGATAGGGGAAGTCTGGCTGGGTTCAGGCCAATCGAACATGGAATGGTCAGCCAACCACGGCTTCGACAATGCGGAGCAGGAGGTAGCCGGGGCCAGGCATCGNGAAATCCGGTTTTTCCAGGTGGGGAAAAGGTCGGCCAACGCCCCCCAACTCGACCTGGAGGGAAGATGGGAAGTCTGTTCCCCGGAAAGTATGAAGCGATTTAGCGCCGTTGGCTATTTTTTTGCCCGCAGCCTGCAGGAAAAACTAAAAATCCCCGTAGGGATCATCAACAGCAGCTGGGGAGGCACCCCGGCAGAGACCTGGATAAATCCGGGCATCATCCAAAAGGACCCCGCTCTCGAAGCGGCCGCGGAGAAGATAAAACCTATGCCCTGGTGCCCGGAANGCCCCGGCCAGACCTACCACAGCATGATCGCCCCCCTTATCCCCTTCCCGCTTGCCGGAGTNATCTGGTATCAGGGGGAAACCAATACGGCCAACCATGAAACCTATAGTAAAATGTTTACCGCTCTTATAGAGAACTGGCGTGACGAGTGGAAACGTGAACTCCCCTTTTACTATGTACAGATCGCCCCCTATAAATATGATACGCCGGAAGCAGGCGTGCTGGTAAGGGACGCGCAGCGGCAAACCCTTAAGGTGCCCCGTACGGGAATGGTGGTGGTAAGCGATATCGGGAACATAGACGACATCCATCCCCGGAACAAGTTGGATGTAGGGAAGCGGCTGGCAAACCTGGCCCTGGCCAAAACCTATGGCATGGAAAATATCCCCTTTTCCGGGCCCTTGTACAAAGGCATGGAAGTGGAAGGTAAAAAAATACGCGTGGTTTTTGACTATGCCGATAACGGCCTGGTGGCCAGGGGCGGGGCCCTCACCCATTTTGAAATCGCGGGGAGCGACGGCGTATTTGTAGAGGCTAACGCCAGGATCGACAAGAATACCGTGCTGGTTTCCTCCCCCAAAGTCAATACTCCGCAGGCTGTTCGTTTTGCCTGGAGCAACACCGCCGAACCTAATTTATTCAACAAAGAGGGGCTCCCTGCATCGGCATTCAGGAGTACCGATTAATGCGGAATAAACCGGTAGAACTCCATGCGATCCCCCTGGCCGTGAACAAACGCGCACCATCTGCCATGAAGAATATGTATAAATTTATTTTTAAAGTTGGCTTGTTTATGCTGTGGTATTCCCTGCCTGCGCAGATGGTACAGGTTTCGGGCATGGTGTTCGAAGATTCCAACGCAAATGGCAAACGGGATAAAAACGAGGACGGAATTCCCGGGGTAGTAGTCTCAGACCAGCAGCAAACGGCAATCACTGCCGAAGACGGGAACTACACCCTCGTTACCGATGGGCGGTTCCCCCATGTTTTCATCAGTATGCCTGCCAGGTACAGCGGCACCTACTATTATCCCCTTGCGGAGCAGGTAGACTTTCCGCTTGCCCAATCGGCTGTCGGGGATCGCTTCTCGTTTATTCACGCCTCCGATACTCATATAGATTCCCTGAACCTGCCCAGGATGGAGCGCTTCCGGAAAATGGCCGATTCGTTGAACGCCGATTTTGTAATCATTAGCGGCGACCTGATACGGGATGCCCTCAGGGTTTCGGAGCCAACGGCCAGGGACTATTACGAGCTCTATCTTTCGGAAATTCGAAAATTTAAAATGCCGGTTTTCAGCGCAGTGGGTAACCATGAGTTGTTCGGGATCGAGCGGGATAAGTCACTTGTCAGCCAGGAACACCCCTTGTATGGCAAAAATATGTTCCGGCATTACCTGGGCCCCAACTATTATTCCTTTAATTTTGGCGGCTTACATTTTGTGGGGATTGACGGGGTACAGTACCAAAACCTCTATTATTACGGAGGAGTGGATTCCCTACAGCTCCAATGGCTGGAAAAGGACCTGAAAACAGTGCCGGAATCAACCCCTGTCATAACCTTTAACCATATCCCCTTTGTTTCCCCCGGTTTTTCCTTTATGGATTTCGAAAATGATCCGTATTACGGACCTCAGTTGCTTACCCAGGCAAAGCTGCTTGAACACCGGCATATTGTTTATAATTTTGAAGAAGTGCTGGAACNNATAGGCGANCGCCCTTATCCCCTGGCCCTTTCCGGGCATTTCCATATGGCCCAGCAGGCCNTGCTGCAGGGATCCGGAACCATTTTTGCCCAGACCGCTGCCATAAGCAGGCCCGATACCTTTGATTACAACGGATTTAAAGGGCGCTCAGGATTTACGCTCTATGAGGTAGCCGGCGGCAAAATACATTCTTCCACCTTTATTGCCCTGAATTTTCCTTAACCCTGGAGTTTTTTCAAAAATCCGCCTTTTAATATGCTCCCTGCGAGCCTAATATTTTATCTTGCTGCCGCAATCAAAAGTATCGCTATGAAGTACCCTTCCCGAATTTCTTTTACTATCAATTTACTATCTATTGCCCTTACCGGAGCCCTGATAATAATGGCCTGCATAACGCCCCTTCAGGCCCAGGAAAGCCAGGCATGGGTAGAGGTAAGCAACAAAAACAGCCAGGTGCTGCTTGAGGTTATGGCCCGGTATTTCCCGGAAAATGCCGGCAGGCTCGGAGTTGAAGGCTTTGACGAGGCTATCCGCGACCTCAGCCCCGGATACCTCGATCGGTATAAGGCCGACCTATTAAAAGCCCAGGCAATCCTGGAAGCTAAAATGGCAGTGACCGAAAACGGGCCTGTAAAGCAGGACCTGGAGATCATGCTGATGGAAATTAAGGACAACCTGGAGGAATTGCGGCTGGAAGAGCAGTATTTCCTGCCTTATTATGATGTTTCCTCCATCCTGTATGAGGGAATTCGTGCCTTGCTGGAAGACCGTATCCCTGCCGGCCGCCGGGAGGCAGCCCTGGTAAGGCTTAAGAAATATGCGGGAAGCGAGCGGGGTTATACGCCCATCACCGAACTGGTTATGCAGGAAATGCAGGGCGAATGGCCAGACAGCACCCGGATTGCGCCTTTCCGGGAAGAAGTGGAACGCAACCTTAATGCCAGCGAAAAATACATGACGGAGATCGGGACCCTCTTTGAATCCTTTGGATTAAAAGGGTATAAAAAAGACTACCTCAAACTGAAGGAACAGGTAACGGCTTATAACAACTATATACGTGATGAAATTTTACCGCATTCCCGGGAGGATTTCAGGCTGCCGGCCGAAGTTTACGCCTTCCGCCTTAAGGGGTATGGGGGCGACATGCCGGTGGATGAATTACAGCGCAGGGCCAAAGTGGCGTTTAAAGAATTGCAGGCGCATATGGAAGTCTTGTCGAGGGAAATTGCCAAAGCCCGCGGTTGGGAATCAAAAGGCTACAGGGATATGGTAAAGCGGCTGAAGGAGGAACAAATAGACAGTGCCTCTATCCTGCCGCTATACCGGGCGCACCAGGCGGAGATTGAAGCCATCATTGAACGGGAAGGGATCGTAAGCCTGCCGGAACGTCAGATGAAGATCCGGCTGGCGACCCCGGCAGAGAGCGCCGCCGCCCCGGCCCCCTTTTTCCGTGCCCCCAGGCTGATCGGCAACACAGGGGAGATCGGTGAATTTGTACTGCCCCTTGCCCTTTCGGGCGGGGCAGAAGGGACTTCGCTGAAGATCGACGATTTTACGCATGAGGCCGCCTCCTGGATGCTGGCCGCCCACGAAGGCCGCCCGGGCCATGAATTGCAATATTCCTCCATCATAGAAATGGGCGTCTCCCAGGCACGGGCGATCTTTGCGAGGAATAGCGTAAATTCGGAGGGCTGGGCCCTGTATATGGAAGAACAGGTACTCCCATTCATGCCGCTGGAAGGGCAGTTAATGGGATTGTGGAGCCGGGCATTCCGGGCGAGCAGGGCTTTCCTGGATCCGGGGTTAAACCTGGGCTCTATCAGCACCGAGGAAGCCAGATACTGGCTGCTGGAACAAAATGTGGCCTCCGAAGGATTAACCAGGGGCGAACTGGAGCGTTACCGTTACCGTGCCCCCGGACAGGCTACCTCCTATTTCAACGGCTACCTCCGGCTGATGGAGCTTCGGGCGGAAACCGAACTGCTGCTGGGACAGGATTTTAACAAAAAGGATTTCCACGATTTTATCCTGGCACAGGGGATCCTGCCCCCGGCCTTGTTGCGGAAGGCGGTCCTTGAAATATTCGTTCCGGCCGCGCGGACAGCGGGATAAGGACAGGGGCGAAACCAGATGGCCGGAATCCGGGCGCCGCGGACATTTGTTTTTGGTTTTTTGCGACTTCGGTTCCATGCAACATCAAATAAAGGCGGTCCCTTGCTAATAAGTAAAAAGATCAGTATACTGGCATCGGCATGGCCTTTGTGCGGCGCCAGGNCTGACCCGGATCTTACGCCCGGTCAATATAAAATTTGAATATGAAAATTGAGGATATCGAAAATATTGAACTGGCTTACCTTAACCTGCAGGATTACCAGGAACTGAAACAGGCCATGATCCTGGCCTATGATACCATGCCCGATGAATACTGGGAGGAAGAACACATAGATTCCCTTATTAAAAAATTTCCCGAGGGGCAGGTCGTCATTAAAATAAACGAAAAGATAGCTGGCTGCGCGCTTTCGATCATCGTGGATTACGAAGGGCTTTCAGACCAGCATACCTACAGGGAGATCACCAGGGATTATTCTTTTGAATCCCATTCGGATGACGGCGATGTGCTGTATGGCATCGATGTTTTTATAAAACCTGAATTCCGGGGCCTGCGACTGGGCAGGCGCCTCTATGACTATCGTAAGGAGCTCTGCGAAAAACGCAACCTCAGAGGGATTGCATTTGGGGGCCGGTTGCCCAATTACCATAAATTCAAGGATAAGCTTACCCCCAAGGAGTATATTGAAAAAGTGCGGCGCAAGGAAATACACGATCCCGTACTTAACTTTCAGATATCCAATGATTTCCACCCTTCCCGCATCCTTCAGAATTACCTGGAAGGAGACAGGGATTCGAATGACTTCGCGGTTTTGCTCGAATGGGATAACATCTACTACGAAAAGCCGTCCAAAAGGGTAAGCTCGAAGAAAAAGGTGATCCGTATAGGGTTGATCCAGTGGCAAATGCGTCCGTACAAGGACCTGGACGACCTGCTGCAGCAGGCCGAGTATTTTGTAGACGCCGTTGCTGGTTACCGCTCTGATTTTGCCCTTTTCCCGGAGTTCTTCAACGCGCCGCTCATGGCCGAAAATAATCATTTGTCCGAACCCCAGGCCATCAGGGAACTGGCCAAATATACGGACACCATCGTTCAAAAATTTTCAGACATTGCCATAGCCTACAACATTAATATCATCACCGGCAGTATGCCCGAATTAAAGGGGGAAAGCCTTTATAATGTAGGATACCTCTGCAAGCGCGACGGCGGCATAGAACGCTTCGTGAAAATCCATGTAACCCCGGATGAAGCCAAAGTATGGGGCATGCAGGGAGGTGATGAAATCAGGGTTTTTGATACCGACTGCGGGAAAATCGGGATCCTGATCTGTTACGATGCCGAATTCCCGGAGCTCTGCCGCCTGCTGGCCGAAGACGGGATGGACATCCTTTTCGTCCCCTTTCTCACCGATACCCAGAACGGTTATTCGCGCGTAAGGCATTGTGCCCAGGCCAGGGCCATAGAAAATGAATGCTACGTGGCCATAGCCGGGAGTGTGGGTAACCTGCCGAATGTACATAACATGGACATTCAGTTTGCCCAGTCGATGGTCTTTACCCCCTGTGATTTTGCCTTTCCCACCAACGGGGTAAAGGCCGAAGCAACCCCGAATACGGAGATGACACTGATTGCCGATGTTGATCTGGACCTGCTGCGGGAACTCAACCAATACGGCAGTGTCCGCAACCTCCGGGACCGTCGTAAAGACCTTTACGAGGTGATTCGCAAAAAGGATAAGAAATAATTTACGCGGGATAAACAATCTTTTAAAGAAGATCGTATATTCACATCACAAGTTTGTAAACCTATATGATCCACCCACATACTGAATTACAATATATTTCTGACGAAATAGGCCATGGGGTCGTGGCCACAAAACTGATCCCGGCGGGAACCATTACCTGGGTTCTCGACCCCCTGGACCGGGAATTCACCCCCTCCCAGTACCAAAACATGGATGCGCTTTACAAAGAGATCCTGGACACCTATACGTACCGGAACAACAAGGGCAATTATGTACTTTGCTGGGACCACGGGCGCTTTGTGAACCATAGTTTCAGGTCTAACTGCCTTACCACGGCCTATGATTTCGAAATTGCCATCCGGGATATACATCCCGGGGAACAGCTAACGGATGACTACGGTTATCTGAATGTTGAGACCCCTTTCAGGGGGATCGACGAGGGAACGGAAAGGAAGGTGGTTTACCCGGATGACCTNTTGAACTACCATGAGGTNTGGGATGAAAAATTACAGCAGGTCTTTGGCAGGATAACCAGCCTCCAACAACCCCTGCTTCCCTTCATTGGGGAGCCCCTCTGGAAAAAAGTGCAGAGCATTGTGTCGGGGAGGGAGGAAATGGACTCCATCCTTAAAAACTACTTCCAGCCGGAAACAGTTCAGAGGCGGTCTGTAGGCAGGTAAATCCATCGTAATGAAAACCAGAACAACCACCCGGGCAGGCCAAATGGATAACCCAGGCTTGTCTGTTATGGTTTTTATTGTGTTTTTTCTCCTTCTCCCGTCCTGTTCCGGGAAGCAGGAAGTACCTACGCCTGTCACCGGCCCCAATATCCTTGTACTGGTAGCCGATGACCTGGGATATTCGGATCCGGGATGTTTCGGGGGCGAAATTTCCACCCCCAACCTCGATGCTTTGGCAGCAGCGGGGATCCGGTTCAGCCGCTTCCATACCGCCCCTATGTGCGCCCCAAGCAGGGCCATGCTGCTCACGGGCACAGACAACCACATTGCAGGGATGGGCCGGCAGAACCTGGCCGCCCCTGTTTTTGGTTATGAAGGCGAACTCACATCAAGGGTGGTTCCCATCCCTGCCCTGTTGCGGCAGGCGGGCTACCATACATACATGGCGGGAAAATGGCATTTGGGCGGCGCGGAAACTGCCAATCCACATGCCAAGGGCTTCGAGCATTCGTTTGTTCTCCTGGAAGGCGTAGGCAACCACTATAGCGGGCTGGGGATTTTTAAGGAATCGGGCCGGTCACATTATACGGAAGACGGGCAGCCCGCAAGCTGGCCCGAAGGGCAGTATTCCACAGACCACTACACCGACAAACTTATTTCTTATATAAACCGGCACAGGGAAGACGGCAAACCTTTTTTTGCCTATGCGGCCTATACCGCTCCCCACTGGCCGCTGCAGGCAGACAGTTCCTACCGTAAAAAATACGAAGGCCGTTATGACGAAGGTTATGAGGTCCTTCGCCAGCAGCGGCTGCAAAACCTGCAAAAAGCTGGTATGATCCCGGAGGATGCCACCCTCCCACCCCTCCACCCGTTGGTAACGCCATGGGATTCGTTAAGCGCCAGACAACAGGCAACCGAATCGCGGAAGATGGAGTTATATGCCGCGATGGTGGATAACCTGGATGAAAACATCGGCCGACTTTTGAATTACCTTAAAGAAACAGGGCAATACGGGAATACCCTGATCATTTTTATGTCAGACAATGGTGCCGCGGGGGAAGACTATTACAGCGAAGCTTCCATACGGCCCTATCTGAATCCCTACTACAGCAATGAATATGAAAATATGGGGAGCGAATCCTCGCTGGTTTCTTATGGGCCGCCCTGGGCGGAGGCGGGTTCGGCTGCTTTTCGTTATTATAAGGAGTACACCACCAATGGCGGGATTATTGCGCCCATGATCCTGTCGGGACCCGGGGTGTCGCGGAAAAATACCATCCACCACGGGCTTGTTACCGTTATGGACCTCGCCCCAACCATCTATCAGTCCGCCGGGGTCTCCTACCCGGAAAAATGGGAAGGAAACCGGCTGTACCCCTTGACGGGCACTTCCCTCCTGCCCTTTGCCTCCGGGCAGGACGATATAGTACATCCGCCCGATTACGGTTTTGGGATGGAACATTCAGGTTATGCCATGTACCGGAAAGGCTCCTGGAAAATAACGAATAGCGTCCGCCCCTTTGAAGAGGAAAATTTTGAACTTTTCAACCTGGAAGTTGATCCCGGTGAAAACCGGAACCTGCGGGAAGAAGCCCCGGATAAGTACCGGGAACTTCTTACGGAATGGCGCCGGTATGCCACGGAAACGGGGGTGCAATTACCCCGCTGAAATCCTGATAGCATTAGCCGGGTTTTCCTTTTATTGCCGCGCCATGTCAGGAGGCTTTGTCTTCTTCTTTGGGCGGCAGCTTATATTCCTTGGGCTGGGGGTCTATGGGCTTTAATTCACGCCCTTTAAATGCCGGGTGGTCTGCCGGGATAAAATTGGCGCGGAACTGCATATAGGTCATGGGTTTTGGTGCGATGGGGTCCCCGTTGGGTTGGAGGATACCTCCACGGTAGGGGTTAAAATACTCCCAGACAATTTCACCCTCGGGGGTTACTTCAAAAAACCTGCCTTTGGGCCCTTCGTTTATAAAGGTGTTCCCGTTCGCCAACCGCTCAGCCCCGGAAATAAAGCCGCCGAAGAACGAGATGGTGTCTTTGGCGATATAGTGCCATACAGGCTTCTCAGGCCCAAACCTCCCACTGGCAAGCATTTGGTAACGGCCTTCGGCATCTACGGGGGGATCCAGTTCATAGACCGCAGAATAGGATAAACTGTCGGGGATAAGCGGAATTGCGTTATTATAGACGGTTAAGTGCCCCGCGCCGGGTTTGCCTTTCTCGATCCATCGCACGTCGTGCTGGCCAAACAATTGCTGGTCTGTTGAATCGCCCTTCCGGTAGTTCTTAGGGTTGCCCCAGCGGTAGAGGAAATCGCCGCCTTTGCCCCAGCGGCCCCCGGTATGCCCTGCGGCCTCCTCTGTAGTGGTACTGTGGTCTATAATGAAAATTTCGTTGAGATTAGGTGAACTAATGGCAATCTGATCCNGTTCTGCATTATAGTTAATGGCATTTACATGGTAAACGTCAGAACCACGGTTATAGGCCGTCTGGTTGCGCCATGCCCTGCCCGCGGCGTGCAATTGGTCCATACTGTCGGGGGTGATTTGGGGCGGCAGGGGCCGGCCCGCGTTGATATCCAGTAATTCCGGATGTGCGGCTACCTCCCCGAAATTCTCTTTTTTGGGGTCAAAATCCTGGATCATATGGTCCCAGATATGCCACTTCCAGACGATGTCGCCCCCGCGGGGTCCATTGGGTTTTATTTCCACGATCTGTGTGGGCCACAGACCTTCTTCCGGGATCAGCTCCGGCTTCCTTCCTGCCTGCAGTACTTCTTCTGCTGTCCGCGCTTCCCAGGCAATGGCGAGAACATTGCCATTTGGTTTCACGGCAATATCGTGGTGTGCGTGGTGCTCTTCATTCGCGTACTCAAAATCCCAGAGTATTTTGCCATCCCAGCTAATGTGCTGTATCCTTCCAGATTCCCCGCCGCCCGCGAACCTGGGGAAATCAGGATCGGTAGCCAATTGTGTCAGGGACCCGTCGTCATTCAGGTAAGGACTGCCAATGGCATAATTTCCTTTCCATTCATGTACCACTTCTCCCTTGCGGTTGATGAGATAAACGGAGGCCGAATTGGTCGGGTAAAACATCACGTAGCCGGGCGCAAGGCTGTCTGAGGTCCTGGTAAGCCCCCTCGGGATATAATGCCCGAACATATTCTTGTTGATGGACAAGGCATCCGGTTCCGGGGCCGGTACCTTTTCGGGTTCCCCTGATCCGCAATGCAAGCTCACGGCCACTGTAGTCATGGCCAGTAAATAGTAAATTATTTTTCTCATGTTTTTGGCTGGTTAGTCACAATCAGTTTTTGGCAGTTCATTAATTCGGGTGAAGGTTTACCTATCAGAAAGGTACACATTTTCCATTATAATTTTGCTTCCGGAAGCTAATTTGAACGTTCATCCTCAAGTATGCCCGTAAATAAACAAACCGAATGTACATAAGGTAAAATGGGGAGCCTTTTGTGATTTTAAGCCAGAGGCAGTATGATTTATGGTAATTTCCATTTTTACAGTATATATTTATAACCCAGGCCGGCCATCCCCACCCAATGGTGAGGAATAGTATCAGGTACCGGCAGGGCATTCCATGAAGCGAAGGTATTTTTTAACATCCTTATCGGCAGCGGGCCTGTTGCTTGTGCCGCCATTTATCCTGGCTGCCTGTTCATCGGAGAACAGCTACCTCCGGCATGCGGTCCCCCAGTCGCTTTTATCTGTTTGTGACACCCCTGTGCTGATTGAAATAGGCCGCGCTTACCTGGAAATGTTCCCCGACGAAAAGGAAAAAAGCGTGTTGTCGGCCCTGATCATGCGTAACCTGACAGCCGATAGCGATAATTATTCAGCTGAACTGATGGCCAAGATTACGGAAGAATTCCAAAACGGGCAGGTTGTTGAGGTTAACGGCTGGCTGCTGTCGTTAACGGAGGCACGCCAATGTGCGCTTTATTCCCTTGTAAATACCTGAACCCCGCATGCACACCGATTGTAGAAACCTTCCTGACAATTCGCTTATTGAAGGCGACCTCTGCATAATTGGTGCAGGAGCCGCAGGGATCAGTATGGCACTCGACTGGAAGGGAAGGCCGGAGAAGGTCATCCTGCTTGAAGGCGGGGGCTTTGAATACGAGGACCAGGTACAGGATTCCTATGACGGCGAAACTACTGGCCAGAAATACTATCCGCTCAAGGCTGCAAGGCTGCATTATTTCGGGGGGACCACCGGTCATTGGGCAGGGATGTGTTCGCCATTCGATGAGATTGATTTTAAGAAACGCTCCTGGGTGCCCCACAGCGGATGGCCTATAGAAAAATCCGATCTGGACCCTTATTACGAAAAGGCGCATACCCCGTTAAAGTTGGGGGCGTTTCCCTACGATTATGCCTTCTGGAAAGAAGAACTTGTAAACCCGGAACCCCTGCCTTTCGATCCCGCCCAGGTCTGGAACAAAATGTGGCAATATTCCCATGCCCGTTTTGGCCCCTTGTATAAAGAAGTGCTCGAAAAAGCGGGAAATATTCATTTATATACCCATGCGAAAGTAACGGAGCTCCGGGCTAATGAAACTGTAAGCAGGCTGGAGGAAGTAATCATAAAATTGCCGGACGGAAAATCACATAAGGTCCGCGCCCGAAGGTATGTGCTCGCCTGCGGAGCCATACAAAATGCCCGGCTGCTGCTGGCATCGAACCGCCAGGCCGCGGCAGGGCTGGGAAATACACACGACCTCGTAGGCCGTTATTTCCAGGAGCACCTGGAGATTGCATCGGCCGACTTCTGGTTTTTTAAACCCCGGCCCATGAACCTTTATACCTATTCCTGGAATAAAACAAGGGCTAGTGCAGAATTGGCGCTGACCGAACAAACCCAGCGGGAACATGGCATCCTCAACGGGACCGTCTCCTTCATGCCCCTCCGGATTGGCAAATACCGTATCCCAAAAATCCAGACCTACCAGGACGAGGATCCCCGTAAAGCCTGGGACAATATGAGCGATCGTTGGGGAGAAACCCTGAAAAAGGCCAGTGAGGTTGAAACCGGCCCGATTAAATGGTCATACCAGTTAAACACCCGTATAGAACAGGCTCCCAACCCTGATTCGCGCATTAGCCTGCTGAGGGAAAAGGATGCCTATGGCCTGCCGCGCGTAAACTTACACTGGGCTCTAACCCGGCTTGATAAACGGAGTATCCGTAAAATATATGAAATTCTGGGACGGCAGGCCGGGATTTCAGGGATTGGCAGGATACGCCTGAATGATTGGTTGCAGGATGAGGAAGAACCGGGCTTTCCCGACAGTACCAATGCAGGTTGGCACCATATGGGGACTACCAGGATGAGCGGCGATCCGAAAAAAGGCGTGGTGGATGCCGATTGCAGGGTACATGGGCTCGCCAACCTCTATATTGCCGGTTCCGCCTGTTACCCTACTTCCGGGGCACCCAACCCCACATTAACGCTTGTCGCCCTGTCGCTGCGGCTTTCAGACCACCTGAAACAACTAAAATAAAACAGGCATTCAGTGTACTCCGGCCATGGAGGATTGTATTTCTCCTTTCAGGCAATTCAAATTCCTTTGCATTTTAATGGGTTTGCCTGCTGCATTAAATTATAAATTTGAAGGAATTATCTTACCTGTAACTACTTCATTTTAAAATTAATAGCCAAAGGCGTACGCTGAATGAATTTTATGCGTTAATGAAGGAGAGGAACCATTAAACGTGCACCATCCAGACAACATTTACAAGGGTAAATCAACCCGCAAGGATTCTTACGGGCCCATCCTGTATCGGATCCTGCCTGGGCTGCTCCTTCTGGCAACGCTACCGGGATTTGGGGCGTTTGCCCCTCCCGGAAATACTGAAGACCCTGTTTTAATCAGTAAAGAAATCATCGTTGCCCACCCTGAGCACTGGGGTCCGGGGGCCAGTAATACTGTCCTCGATACTTTTGGGCCTGTAAAGGAATGGAAGCAAGACCGGTTGTACCTGCTGATGGAATCACCCGGTCTGGCTATTGATTATGCGGAAGGATTAGCCGGCGCAACCAGCGGTCATATTCCCCGGGAAGGCTTGCTGGAATTACTAAAAAATATTGTAACAGCCCCCGAAACCACCAGCCGCCGTATAGCTGCTGCCAGCCTTGCGAAGGGCCTTGACGAATATAAAGAGGCCTATGAGATTGCGGGGGCCTACCTCAATTCGCGGGATATCTCACCTGAAGATGCCATTGCCTTCCTCGATAACCGCTATGGCTATGCCAAGCTTGAAGACGCATGGAAATTATTGCACACGGCACAGCAGGCAAAACCATCTTCCCTGGATAAAGCCGGAATAAAGGATCAATTAAGGCGTATAGAAAGGAACTATCCGCAGAACATCCCTGTTCAGGATGCCCTAAAGGTGATCCACGACTTTTACGCCATCCTGGAACAGCAAAACACCGGCCTGGCGGCCTTTGAACCTTANCGGAATTTCAAGGTAATCATGGAGGAGCTAAACCGGTCGCGGATTGCGCAGCGCCGTAAATTCCGCTCAACAATTGAGGTAACAAAACCCGGGAGCGGAACGGTATGGGCGCTCAACGACCCTGTAAGCCTGCAATGGACAACCTCCAATATCCCGCCCGAGAAATCCCTGCGGTTCTTCCTGGTAAAAGGGGAAACTGTGGTCCAGGAACTGGGAACCTTTAGAAATACCGGAGCAGCGGAAGGAATCAGGTTGAACCGGAATATCGATTCCGGTGATGACTATAAGGTAGTGGGGATTGAACTTTTTCCGGCAAACAAATATTACATAGCCAAGATGGCCACGCCTGCTTTTTCAATAAAAAGGCCCGAACGCCCCAAGCCGCAAACGAAGGCGCCGGAAGAAACACCCGTGGCAGAGCCAGCTGCCCCCGCAGCGGCAAGGATGTCGTTCGAGGGAAGGAAAATCAATTATGTAAAGGAATTAACCGTAAACAGCAGGGCAATCAGGATCAGCATCTGGGACCACGGCCGGCAGGACCAGGACATCGTGTCGATCTACCTCAACGGGGAAGCGGTCGTCGACAGGCATTACCTCACCTATCGGAAGGAACATTTCGACCTGGAGCTTGACCCCGGTTCTAAAAACGATCTCTTCCTGTACGCCCACAACCTCGGATTGTTCCCGCCCAACACCGTTTCTATCGAAATTGTTGATGGTGATGCGGCTGAAAACATCGTCCTTAATTCGGACCTGAAGAGCTGTGAGGCCGTATTGATCAACGTAAGGCCCTGAGCCGTGAAAATCAATTCTAGGGATCTTTCTTGTAATGGTTTTCCCGGAAATTTTCTCCGCCCATCTTTTTATTAAACCTGGCATTCCCCTGCAAGCTTTCTGCGGGCAATCCCACTATCTTGATTGCGGGGAGGGGGGCACCCCCTGAATATATTGGCTGTTTATCGATTCAGAGGTTTTCTCCGGAAATGACTAACTCCGGGATCTTCCCCGCCGAAGTTTTTATTAAACCTGGCATCCCCCCGCAAGCTTCCTGCGGGCAATCCCACTATCTTGATTACGGGGCGGAGGGGTACCCCCGAATATACTGGCTTTTTGTATAGGCATTCGTCCGTTCCTGCCTAAACCGGTCCGGCAGGTTCCGCACACCCTTCTTTAGCGGTGTGCCACCCAGGCAAGGCGGGTACTAAAAGATCGGGAATCCATTGACCGGGAGGGTACAAATACCCCAGCGGTTGTATCTTTTACGAATAAGTCCCTCAGCAGCCCTGCTTAGCGTACCTCCTTCCGCAACACTTCAAGGGGCGGACTGTTAAGGACACTCCTGCTGTTGCCCAGCCCAATGCCCAGTACCATTAAGGTGATGGCCGGGAACAAGACCAGGAAGGGTACCCAGGAGGGAATAAAAGTTGTTTCGAAAACAAAGCCCGCCAGTAACTGGCTGCCTGCCAGGGACAACAGGATCCCGGAGAGGCTTCCAAGGACACCCAGGTATAAATATTCCATGGCCGCTATTTTAAGGATCTGTTTTCCCCTGGCCCCGATGGTCCTGAGCAATACACTTTCCCTTATCCTCTGGTATTTGCTGGTGCGGACGGCGCCAATCAATACAATAACCCCTGTGATGATACTGAAGAAAGCCATGAAATTTATCACCCAGGAAATTTTATCGAGGATTCCCTCGACCAGTGTAAGTACCTGCCGTAAATCGATAATGGAAATATTGGGAAATTCCTCTACCAGGACCTGCTGTAATTCCGCCGATGCCTTTTCATCGGGCACTTTGGTGGTAAAGACATGGAATTGAGGAGCCTTTTCCAGGATCCCTGCAGGGAAAACAATAGAGAAGTTCAGCTGCATCCTTCCCCAGTCCACTTCCCTGACACTGGCGATTTTAGTATTGACTAAAACTCCCTGCACATTAAAAGTTACCTCATCGCCCGGAGCAACCCCGGCATCAAAGGCAAAATTTTCGGCAACCGAAATAGGCACTGGGCCATCATCCTCAACGGCCTGCCCCACCCATTCCCCCTGGGTTATGGTTTCCGAATCTATTACGGAATCCCTGTAAGTAACCCGGAATTCATGGTTCATCACCCACCGCCCAACCTGGGATGTGGTATCTCTCCTGATCTCGTTTACCGTCTTGCCCCTGATGCTGTGCACCCGCATGGTCACTATGGGGATGTTCGACAAAACGGGAAGGCCCCTGGGGGTTATGGCAGCGGCAACTGCCTCCTGTTGTTCGGACTGCACGTCGAGCAGGATAAGGTTGGGGCTGGAAGAAGTATCGCCAATCGAAGCTTTGGCCAGCAGAATGTCTTTTGTAAAATACAAGGTGCTGATCAGGAAGGTACCTACGCCTATGGCTAAAACCATAGTCATGGTCTGGTTCCTGGGCCGGAAAAGGTTCAGGAGGCTCTGGCGCGAACAAAATCCCCAACGGGAGGGAAAATACCGTTTGATGGTGCGCATAAAAAGCCTGGCGATCCCGGCCAGGGCCGCAAAAGTTATTCCTATGGCAACTACAAAAGCAACGGCATAACGAAGGTTGTCCAGCAAGAGCAAAGAGAACAGGAAGATTAACAGGATAATGCCCGCAATGACGAACACTTCGGCCCTGCCATTCCGCTTCGGGCCCCCTTCCTGAATCCGCAGTACCTGCAATGGAGAAACGTAGAGGGTTGTCATCAAGGGGAGCAGGGCAAAAAGGACCGACATAAAAACGCCGAGTAACAGGCCCATAACCGCCGCAGCTGCAGAAACCGTCACCTCTATTTCAACAGGTAAAAATTCCTGTAACAGCAAAGGAAATAACTGTTGCAGCAATAATCCCGCCGCCGTGCCGATGATGCCTCCCACCAGGCCCATCACGGCAATCTGAATCAGGTAGATCAGGAATGTTTGCCTGCGGCTGGCCCCCAGGCATTTCAGTACCGCCACGGATGGCAGTTTTTCTTTCATATATATCTGGATGGAACTGGCAATCCCAACACACCCCAGCAACAAGGCTATAAAAGCAACCAGGTTCAGGAAACGGCCAAAATTTTCATAGCGCCTTCCCATTCCCCTGCTGGTGGCAACATGGGTATCGAGGTCCGCTCCTTCCAGGTCCAGCACCGGGTTGAGGGTTTCATCCAGTTTTTCCATATCCATTGCGGGGCTGGCAACGAAATAAAATTCATAGTCCAGCCGGCTACCCTGCTGAATTAATCCGGTTGCTTCTATAAACTTCAAGGGCAAAACCACCGGAGGCGCCACGGTACTCGATAAGGCCGACCCTCCGGGGATCGACTTCAGGGCCCCGGCAATCGGGAAGGTTAGCTCCCCTACTTTTACACTGTCGCCCGGTACTATCCCGTATTGCAGCATCACGGTAGCATCCACAAGGGCGGCTTCCTGCTCCCTGAAACGGGCTCCGGCATCCGCCGGTTCCGTTTCCAGCTCCCCGTAAAAGGGGAAACCGTCTGAAATCCCCCTGACCCTGACGAGTTTGGTAGCCCCGTTCTTCGGAAACAGGGCCATGGAGGCAAAATTGATCTCTTCNGCCCCGGCACCGCCCAGGGAGTCCATGATCGCTACTACTCTTTCATTGGGGGGATTGTTGCTGTCGATGGTGTAGTCTGCCCCCATCAGGGAACGCGACTGGCTGTTTATATTGTCCTTCAGGCTGTCGCTAAAAGATTGGATGGCAACAACCGCGGCTATGCCAAGAACGATAGATGCCATAAACAGGGTAAGCTTTTTTCCGCTTGCCCTTCCGTCCCGCCATGCCATAAGAAAAAGCCATTTCAGGTCGGCACGTGCTGTTTTTCCTTCACTCTTCACAGTACAGCACTTCGTTCTTCCTCCAGGATACGGCCGCCTTTCAGCCGGAGGATCCTTCCTGTCTTCCCGGCAAGTTCAGGATCGTGGGTTACAATCACCAGGGTAGTCCCGGCCTCCCGGTTGAGCTCAAATAATAATTCGACTACTTTTTCACCGGTCTCCTCGTCGAGGTTGCCTGTAGGCTCATCCGCAAAAAGTATGGCCGGGCTATTCGAAAAAGCACGGGCCAGCGCAACACGCTGCTGTTCCCCTCCCGATAACTGCGAAGGATAATGATGCATCCTGCTGCCCAGGCCAACCTTCCCCAGTAATTCCGCGGCCGTGGTTCCCGCGCTTTTAAGGCCCTGCAGTTCAAGGGGTACCGATACATTCTCCAATGCGGTAAGCGCGGGCAGTAACTGGTAATCCTGAAAAATAAAGCCGACTTTCCGGTTGCGGAGCAGGGCACGTTCATCCTCACTCAGGCTGCCCAGGTCGGTGCCGCAAAGTTCTATGGTGCCGCCGTCTGCCTGGTCGAGCCCTGCACAGAGTCCAAGCAGGGTGGTTTTCCCGCTGCCGGAAGGACCCACAATGGCAAAAGTTTCCCGTTCTTCTATGCTGAAACTGATATCATGCAGTACCTTTAATTTCTTTGAGCCGCTGGAATAGGTTTTCTCCAGCTGCCTTACGTTTAATATCTTTGCCATTGATTAGCCGCTCTAGTAAATTGGAAAACTGGCAAATTACTTAAATGATTTTGATTATAGCTAAGGAATTATATGAAAGCATTGTTAAAATATAGCCTGCTTTGCCTTTTGTTTACGGGTATTTCGTGCGGGGAAGCACCGGAAAACAAGAAAGCCGTAACGGAAGATCCCGGTTCAGAGAACGTAGAGAATAACGGGGATTCCAAATCGGGGAAGGTCATCCTGTTCTTTGGGAACAGCCTTACGGCGGGAATGGGGCTAGACCCGGAAGAAGCTTTCCCGGCCTTCGTACAGCAAAAGCTCGATTCGCTCGGTTATGAATATACCGTTGTGAATGCCGGACTTAGCGGGGAAACTACTGCCAGCGGGCGAAACCGCCTGCCCTGGGTGCTTACCCAGGATGTTTCGGTCTTTATCCTGGAACTGGGTGCAAACGACGGCCTCAGGGGGATCCCGCTAGAAGAAACACGAAGTAACCTGCGGGCCATGATCGAACAGGTCCGGGAAGAAAATCCGGAGGCTGCCATCGTCCTTGCGGGGATGCAGATCCCGCCCAATATGGGCCCTGCCTATACCAGGGAATTCCGTGAGATCTTTCCAACACTTGCCAGCGAATATGAAACTGCCCTTATCCCATTTTTACTGGAGGATGTGGGTGGGATCCCGGAACTTAACCAGGATGACGGAATCCATCCAACCAAAGAAGGGCACCGCATAATTGCCGGGAACATCTGGCCGGTGATCGAAGAGGTCATCAGGGGTAAAGACAGTATCCTGCCCTAGCAGGCACCTCAGGCATGTTTTAAAGGGATAGTGCAACCAGGCGGCCTTCAGATCCCCCTGCGGTTCCGTTCCTTTTTCAGTAGTTCCAGTTCCCTGTTGGTCTGCCCGGCCACTGAAGTATTTTCCTCGGCCCTCCGGATAAGGTATGGCATCACATCGCGTACCGGACCAAAAGGGAGGTATTTGGCAACATTATAGCCAAATTTCGCCAGGTTGAAGGATATATGATCGCTCATCCCGTATAATTGCCCGAACCAGATCCGCGGATCATTCGCTTCAATCCCGCGATCAGCCATCAGGTCCATCAGGTAATAGCAGCTGCCTTCGTTGTGGGTCCCGGCAAAGAGCGCCATCCCGTCGAGATGCTTTGCAACATATTCTAATACCGCGTTGAAATTCTCATCCGTGGCGACCTTGGAAGGACAGATGGGCGTTGGGTAGCCCATTTCTTCAGCCCTGTCGTTTTCTTTTTCCAGATAAGCGCCCCGCACCGCTTTAATGCCGGGGATAAACCCTTCCTTCCTGGCGGNGGCNTGTAATTTTTTCAGGTAATCCATCCGGTCCCAGCGGTAGCATTGCAGGGTATTGAAGACGATGGCCTTCTTCCGGTTATACTTNCGCATCATCTCCTCGACCAGGCGGTCTGCAGGTTCCTGGATCCAGCTCTCTTCAGCGTCAATAAGGAGGGANACGTCCAGGTCATGGGCCTTTTTGCAGGTGGCATCGAAACGGTTTACCACCCGCCCCCATTCGGCTTCCTCGGCCTTTGTAAGTTTCCTGCCCTCGCCTATTTTCTGGAAGAGCGTAAACCGGCCGTAGCCGCTGGGCTTGAATACCGCGAAAGGGATGGCGTCCTGCTCCTTTACAAAATCAAGGATCCTGAGGGTGGTGGCCAGGGCATCATCCAAAGGGTCTTCGGTGTCTTTTCCTTCAACCGAATAGTCGAGTACAGCGCTTACCTTCTTCTCCCACATCATGTCTACCACCGGCATACAATCAGCCTCATTCACCCCTCCGCAGAAATGGTCGAAGACCGTGGCGCGGATAAGGCCTTCCACCGGCAGATGGGCTTTGATGGCAAAGCGGGTTACGAGGGTCCCGAGCTTTACCAGGGGTTCATTGGCTATCAACCTGAAGAGGAAATAGGCGCGTTCGAGTTCCGAATCTTTTTTCAGGGCGAAGGCAGTTGCAGTATCCTCAAAAATTCTCTCCATAGCTGGCCATTTTTTCAAGCNCTAAAGATAAAGAGAGAAAATGTATCCGAAAGATCAAAAATTGCCTTTATTTTGTGAACCCGAAGCGGTAATTGAAGCATGGAGTCAATAAAAACAGGTACATACGAGGTACATTTCAATGCCCGGGCTATCGAGGCCCTGGANGCACACCTCGGNAGTGCCGGATATTCCGCTTTGTTTATCCTGGTAGATGCCAACACCAGGCAGCACTGCCTTCAGCCTTTCCTGGAACTGTTCAGTAAACCACCCCAATACGAGTTGCTCCAGATCAGCCCCGGGGAGGAAAACAAGAACCTGGAAACCTGCATGCAGCTTTGGGAAGAACTTTCTGAAAAGGGGGCCGACCGCAAAAGCCTGTTGATCAACCTAGGGGGCGGCGTACTGACGGACCTTGGGGGTTTTGTGGCATCGACCTTCAAAAGGGGGATTGCATTTATCAATATCCCCACTACCCTGCTGGCGATGGTGGATGCCTCCATCGGGGGGAAAACAGGGATCGACCTGGGCAGGCTGAAGAACCAGATCGGGGTTATTAACCAGCCGGAAATGGTATTGATTTTCGACCATTTCCTCCAAACCCTTGAAGAACGACAGCTACGGAGTGGCTTTGCCGAAATGCTGAAACACGGGCTTATCCGAAGTACGGCATACTGGCAGGAATTAAAAGGCCTCCGCTCCCTCGAGCAAATTACGCCTTTCATAACGGAATCCGTACGTATAAAAAATGAAGTGGTGTTGCAGGACCCCCGGGAAGAGCACCTCAGAAAGGTGCTTAATTTCGGGCATACCCTTGGGCATGCCATCGAATCATATTATCTTGGCGGGGCGGACTCGCTGTTACACGGGGAAGCCATTGCCATAGGGATGATCCTGGAGGCCTACCTGTCGCACAAACTTTGCGGGCTGGATACCAGCTCCATGGACGACATCCGGGATACGTTTATGCGCTGGTATCCCAGGATACCAATTACAGATGCGGATACGGCACAGATCCGCAACCTGCTGATATTCGATAAAAAGAATACCCACGGCCGGGTAAACTTTGTCCTGCTGAGCGAAATCGGCCAGCCGGCCATTGATGTTACCGTCCCGGCCGGATTATATGAGGAAGCCTTTGCATACTACAGGGAATAAAGTCTTCACCTACTTTTTTCAGTCTTTTACAACTCTTTGAAAAAAGCGATCTTAAAATGCCATAGTTTAGGTTAAAAGTACACCACCGCCCGTGATGCTAAGGCAAGCAGGCGAAAAATAACCAACCTATGAAAAGAATTCTGATAGATTACAAGAAACTGAGCCATGAGGTGGCTGCGCTTCTCATAGAGACCTATCCGGACGGTTATGGGGACGACGACATTATCCGCTTTAAGAACGCCGCCGGCGAATTTATCCAGGCGGTTGAACTGAAAACGGAAGACACGCTTTACCTGGTAAAGATCAGCAGGAGCCTTTCCAATTTTATTTCCAATTTTGATGATTCCATAGAAAAAGAACTCGACGGTTCTGAAATAGGGCTTGATGATGATGAGCCGGAAATGGAATTAAACCTGGAACAGGATCCGGATGATGATTCGGATTATGAATCGGATTACGATTGAGAGATCAGGTAACGTTCCCTGATGACATTCCTATGGTGCTTTTGGTGCCCGCAAATTAAAAACCCAAGGGCCCCGACACTTACCTGTGCCTTGCTGGCCGTGCCGTGGAGCAATAACTGCTCCCTTTTAAAGGTTTTAAAAAGGCTGATCGAAGCCCCGCGCACCGCTTTGTACTCTTCAATTATGCTTTCCCTGCTGCGTTCGTTTGCCCCGGAATTGGGCACATATGCTTCCTGGTCGAATCCAGCCAGAGGGGTCAGATCTTTTCTGGCGATCCGCAAAGCCCTGTATTGGAAAACCCTCTCCGCATCGATCACATGGAGCAGCACTTCTGCAATAGTCCATTTGCCAAGGCCATAGGAATGCTGCCAAAGCGTTTCCGGGATACTCTCCATAAAGTGAGGAAAATTAACCAGCTGGTTTTGCATCAGCTCCATGAGTTCGGCTTCCCCTACGGCATCGATATAGGGCTGGTAATATGAATGGTAGTCGGCGGAGGTGAGTTCGGATGTCTTCATAGTAGTCAATGAATGCGCTATCCCAAAGATAGGAATCACCCCTGAAGGCTCAAAATGCTTTTAACATTTAAAGCTCATTGAAAATAGTGTGCATCAATCGTTTCTTGTCGTTAATGCTTTCTTCCAGGGAAATCATGGTTTCGGTGCGGCTGATGCCGTCTATATCATCTATTTTAAAGATGATGTTCTTTGCATGGGTGGTATCCTTTGCCCGGATCTTGCAAAAAATATTGAACTTCCCGGTAGTGATATGGGCCACGGTTACATTCGGAATCTGTGCCAGCCGTTCAAGGACAAATTTGGTCTGGTGCGTTTTTTCGAGAAATATCCCTACGTAAGCGATAAATGAATAACCTAGTTTCACATAATCCAGGGTCAGGGAAGAACCCTGTATGATCCCCGCCTCCTCCATCTTCTTCACCCTAACATGCACAGTGCCAGCAGAGACCAATAATTTCTTTGCTATGTCGGTAAAAGGTGTCCTGGTGTTGTCTATTAAAATGTCCAGAATCTGGTGGTCAACTTCGTCAAGTTTAATTTTGCCCATGGTGGTTGGAATTTTGGGCTAAAATATAAAATTCTGAAATTATGTGGATATTTAATCAGAATATTTTAAAAGATATGTGAAATTATTAGGTATTTGAGGGAGATTACTTAATTGAGAAGCAGTAAAAGTTCGCTATTCCTTCGTATTTCTTTCAGGTCGGATTCCCTGCTGCAGTCCAAGACAAGGTGCCCGAATTTATCCTGTAACAACCCGGCTTCTTCAAGCCGTGGCTGAAAACGGACCGTATCCCCCTGCAACACTTCCTTAAACTGTATCCCCAGGCTGATCCCTTCCTCCCACTGCCCGTTTAAAAGCGCGGGATTGCGCACCAGTATATCCAGGTAGCGCTTATTGTTTTCCGGGATGGCAAAGTAATGGTCTGTTGAGGACTCACTGAGGTCGCCGGTTGCGATGAGCTGCAGTGCTTGCAGCAAGGCATGGAAAATATATTCCCTGGTTCGTTCCCGTTCGTAATCCCCGGGGTAATGACCGGCTTCAAAGAGGACGGTCGGGGTATTGAGCGACTGGAAACTATCGCCAACGCAATTCGGATTGAAAGTGTCGTCATATCTTCCAACCTGTCCGGGGATGAGTTGTTGCAAGCGGTGATTGATGCCGGCGATCAGCTTCATGCTGAGCTCACGGCAGCCGGCGACTGAACGTTTTTCATCAAAAGCGGGGGCGAGAAAGGAAACCGTTGCCGGGGAAGCACTTGCTCCCACATTGAAAATGGTTCGCTGGTCATGTAAATTAAAACAGAAATCCGGCGCCACCCGTTCAAATTCCTTCCGAAGGACCACGCTTTCCGGTTGGCTTAAGTCCCGGGCATCCCTGTTAAGGTCAATCCCCGCGGCATTTATACGGGTATATGCCCGGGCCCCGTCGGGGTTCAGCATGGGCAGGATGGTGATAGTGCAGGCCTTTAGCAGGTCGCGTGCAAGACTGTTTTCAGTTCCAAGGAAGGCGATGAGGTCTGTAACTGCCCTGGTGGTGGTAGATTCGTTCCCGTGCATCTGGGACCACATCAGGATGCTGATGGGGCCGGTACCCAGGGTGAGCCTGAAAATGGGTTCGCCCAGGACGGATTTACCTGACTCAGCAACCGAAAACTTCCTGGCCCATTTCCGAAGAACAGGCGCAATATGGTCTGCGTTCAGGTACCTCCCGGTTACCCCCAACTCTTTTACGGTTGCATAGTCGATGCCGGTTATCTGCAAAGGGACATTTTTTGGAGCCCTAAAATTACATTAAAATAATGAATCATTTATCGCAGTATTTTTACATTTGTAAACACAAAATGACGACTTATGGCTGCTGAATGGTTATGGATGTAATCAATTTGGAACCTAAGGGATGAATATTTACTTTTTTTAGTTTAATATTCTATTATTCAATAATATAATTGACTTTAAATAATGTATCAATTCAATTATTATTTATCTTTTTTATCAAATTTTGGCTGAACATCCCTGCCGGTTTCTCTAAAATCTAGTTACAATGGTAAACAGTGACGCATTTATACAAAGGATGGAAATTATCCTTGCTCATTACGGCCTTTCCGCAGCCTCTTTTGCCGAGAAGCTGGGCGTGCAGCGTTCCGGGATTTCACATTTGTTATCGGGGAGGAATAAACCAAGCCTCGAATTTGTGATGAAGCTTACGGCCACTTTCCCGGAAGTAGACCTGTACTGGTTGCTGAACGGCAAGGGAAATTTCCCGGCCCCGGTGGTCAGACAGGCAGCAAGGGCGGAACAGGACAGGGACAGCCCTGCCCTCCCGAACGATGGAGCAATAGACAAGATTATCATCTTCTACAAAGACGGCAGTTATGAAACGTACAGCAAGGCAAGAAATTGAAATAATTTGTTATCCCGGTGGAATTCTTTGGGAATCCTGCTGCCGATTTGGTTATTTTGCAGGATGATAAAAAGAATACTCCCGGCCCTCCTCCTCCCTTTGATCTGTTCGGCCTGCTATGCACCTGAACGCGACTGCCAGGCCTTCAGGAACGGCAGGTTTACATTTTCTTCGGAGATCGGCGGGGAAACAAAAACAACCACTTTTGTCCGGAACGATACTATAGAAATCGACTATTTTGAAGGCAAATCCGATACTTCATCGGTCCGGTGGATCAATGAATGCGAATATGTGGTTAAAAAGCTGAACCCTGCCAATACCTCGGAGGAAAAATCCATCCATATGAAGATCCTGTCTACAACAGCGGATTCCTATACATTCGAATATCAGATTATCGGATCTTCCGGCAAATTACAGGGAACCGCCTACAAGGCTGAATAGTTATGTTTGATATACTCGCCGATGCAAACGCCTGGGTAGCCCTGCTTACCCTCACCTTCCTGGAAATTGTTCTGGGGATAGACAACATTGTCTTTATTTCGATAGCCGCAAACAAGCTGCCACAGAAGGACCAGCGAAAAGCCACGAATATCGGCCTGATCCTGGCTATGCTACAGCGAATCATCCTCCTGTTTGCCGTTTCGTTCCTGATCGGGTTAAAAAACCCCTTCTATTACCTTGAAACTTCCTGGTTAACTGTGGGGATCAGCGGCCAGGCGCTTATTCTTTTCTTTGGGGGACTGTTCCTCTTGTACAAAAGCACTTCCGAAATCCACGAGAAAGTAGAAATGCCCCAGCACGACGAGGACAGCTTAAAGGCAAAGAAAATTACCACCCTGTCCAAAGCTATAGTCCAGATCATTATTATAGATTTTATCTTCTCCATCGATTCCATCCTGACGGCGGTAGGAATGACCAATGGCATAGGCGATTCCCCAGGTGATGCCCTGGTACTGATGATCATTGCCGTGGTGGTTTCCATTGTGGTGATGATGGTCTTTGCCAACCCAATACGCGTATTTATCAACAAACACCCATCCATGCAATTGCTGGCCCTGTCTTTCCTTATCCTTATCGGGTTTATGCTGATCGCGGAGGCCGCCCATTTAAGCCACACGGAATTTTTCGGGCAGGAGATCGGGGTCATCCCCAAAGGCTACCTTTACTTTGCAATCGCCTTTTCGCTGCTGGTGGAATTCCTGAATATGAAATTAAGGAAACGATTAACCGAGGTGGAAAAAAAAGAAAGTTAGCCGGCCGGATCAGGCCGCTCCCTGTTGTGCCTGGGCAAAGACGATTTTCTTTTCCTCTTTCGCCTTGTATTCGGCAAATCTTCTTTGCTGCTGCTTAACGGTAAGCGTACTGCCGTCTGGGCTCCATCCGGGGGGGCCAAAGATATACATCAGCTTATGGCTTAGCTTGTCGGCCTTCCGGACGTCCTTCCAGATATCCTTATATTCGTGGGTGAGGATCACCACGGGGTTGAAGGAATTCGGGGCGTGGATTACGCCATATTCAACGTCTATTTTATCATCCAGTTCCTTCCACGTTCCAAATATTTTATCAAAAATATTCAGGAAGCCGCCATGGTTTTTATCGAGGTATTCTATGTTCCTGGCATGGTGTACCTGGTGCATTGTATGGGTATTGAAAATTCTCTCCAAAAACCCGAGTTTCGGGATATATACCGAATGGAGCTGGAACTGCCAGAGCGCCTCTATCCCCAGGCATACCACCACCATTTCGGGCGGAAATCCAATGGCCGGCAGCCACATATAGAAAAAAGGCTTGTAAAGGATGGTAAACCAGCCGTTCCTTACCGCCGTACCCAGGTTAAAATTATCGGAAGAATGGTGTACGATATGGGCGGCCCAGAGCACCCTTATTTCGTGGTTTGCCCGATGGAACCAATAATAGGTGAAATCATCCGCCAGCTGGCAGAGCAGCCACACATACCAGACATAGCCAAATGACTCGTAACCCATGATATTGGTCCGGATACCGTTTACTTCGGGATTGAAGAATTCATAGGTGGCCTGGAAGAGGATAATGGCAAAGGCCAGTTTAAACAAGGGGCCGATAATCGCGGAACCCACCCCCATAAAGCCACTGGCGAACAAATCCTTCCATTCATAGATATGGTCATCCCCGTGGGTTTTGCTATAGGTGAGCTCCAGAAGTATAAATGCAATAAAACAAGGTACGCCGTAGACCAGCGGGTTGGTAAGGTCCATATAAATTTTTATAAACGGTAAATATAACAGTAATTAAACGAAGCCGGCAAAATTACAGCCATCTTATTGGTAATAAGTTTAATCCGATAACATTTGGTTGTGTAAGTTTATTCTTACCGTATAAAACGGTAGCTTCAATCGACTTTGACAGTCCGGGTTTATAAACGCTGAGCAGTAGCGCTACTAGGCTGATTTTCGATTTTCGGCTCATCAGAACAGGGCAGTCTGCCCATCTCCGCCTTTGTCCTTATCATCCGGCCCCGGCTTTTCCGTTTCCGGGGAATTCCCGGAATACACCCTGTTCCCGGGTTCCACATCTTCCTCATCTACCACCTCCATTTCGAGGGGTTCCTGTTTTAACGGTTCCTCATACGGCAGGGGGTCCAGTACATTTATGCTCTTTACTTTTTCCGGGGTAAGCTGGTTACCAATAGCTTTAATCCCCTTTACCGCTATAAAAGCTTCAATATCTACCTTTTGATTGGGCCTCGGCGGCCTGCCTCGCTGTTTCGCGAATTCGATCTCTATCACCGGCCGCCAGTCTGAAGAGAATAGCTCGAGGTAGGATTTGGGATGTTCCGTAATCACCTGTTCTTCCCGGTTTTCCTTTTCCACCAGAAAGCGCTTCACATAAAAGCGTTCCTTTTCACCATCGAAGTATATGGCGGTAAGTGGTTTCTGGGGATTCCATTTTTCCAATAACAAAAGGTCGTCGTCAAATCGCATGGTAAGTTCGGGGATAGCCGTTTTAACGTTGCCCTGCTGGTCTGCCATCAGCAGCATGTCGTCACTTGTAAATTCCCCCAGCAATTCCCCGCGGTTGTCGGTATTCAGGCGCAGGACCGTATCGTCAAACCATATCTTACGAGGTTTGAGGGTAGATAAGCCCTTTTCCTTCAACTCCACCCGTTTCACGGCGTATTTGGTTACAATGTTCCCTTTTGCACTCCTGCCTTTAATGAGGACATCGGCAAAGTCCAGGTCCCATTTGAGTTTTTTGATATTCCCTTTCTGACGCAGCAAAATGGTGACGATCTCAGCCTCCCCGTTGGGGTTGGCAGAAAAATAATACACCGCTGAATTCGGTTTTCCCCCGGCCAGGTCGTACATCTTGTCACGGGTGATGGAGGTTACGTTAAAGCGTTTCACATAGGTGGCCCCACCCTTGCCGTCCCTGTAGATCATGTTATAGGTGGTGCGTTTGTCTTTTTTCTTAAACACGGCGACATGGATGATGTTCTTCCCGATGAACGTCTTGGCATCGACCCTGGTTACCATCATTTCCCCATTTTCCGTAAACACTATAATGTCGTCAATATCACTGCAGTCCGTAACGTATTCATCCTTTTTAAGGGAAGTGCCCACAAAACCTTCCTCCCGGTTTACATACAGCCTGGTATTCCTGATCACCACCTTGGTTGCTTCTATATCGTCAAAAATCCTTATTTCGGATTTCCTTTCCCTACCTTTCCCGTATTTCTCCTTAAGCCCTTTGAAATAAGCAATAGCATAATCAACCAGGTGGGCAAGGTGGTGTTTGGTTTCAGCTATCCTGGCTTCCAGGCCTTCAATAAACTGCTGCGCCTTATCCAGGTCGAATTTGGAGATACGTTTAATGCGGATTTCCGTCAGGCGAACGATATCCTCTTCAACCACAGGCCGTTTCAGGTGCGAAATGTAAGGCTGCAGCCCTTTGTCTATTGCCTGGATGACCCCCTGCCAGGTAGTTTCCTCCTCTATGTCGCGGTAGATCCGGTTTTCTATAAAAATACGCTCCAGGGAAGCGAAGTGCCATTGTTCCTCGAGTTCGGAAAGCTGGATCTCCAGTTCGGCCTTCAGCAATTCAACGGTATTATCCGTAGAGCGCCGCAGCATTTCCGAGACGCCTATAAACAGGGGTTTGTTATCCTCAATCACGCAACCCAGGGGCGAGATGGAAGATTCACAGGCGGTAAAGGCGTAGAGCGCATCGATGGTCTTATCCGGGGATATGTTGGGTGGCAGGTGCACCAGGATCTCTACCTCGGCTGCCGTATTGTCTTCGATCTTCCTGATTTTGATCTTGCCCTTTTCATTGGCTTTAAGGATAGAATCTATTAAGGTGGCGGTGTTGGTCCCGTAAGGGATTTCGCTGATAATCAGGGTGCTTTTATCGAGCTGTGAAATCCGGGCACGCACGCGGATCTTACCTCCCCTAAGCCCGTCGTTGTAATTGGTAACATCGATGATCCCTGCGGTAGGGAAATCCGGGTACAATAAAAACTTTTTCCCTTTCAGATGCTTGATGGAGGCATCGATCAATTCGTTGAAATTGTGCGACAGGATTTTGGTTGATAGTCCCACCGCAATCCCCTCGGCACCCTGGCCGAGCAGTAAGGGGAATTTGACCGGAAGGTTCACCGGCTCCTTTTTCCTGCCGTCGTAAGAAAGTTGCCATTCGGTAATTTTAGGGCTGAACACCACTTCGAGCGCGAATTTGGAAAGCCGCGCCTCAATGTAACGTGAGGCCGCAGCCCCATCGCCTGTTAAGATGTTCCCCCAGTTCCCCTGGGTATCTATAAGCAATTCCTTCTGCCCTATCTGCACCATGGCATCGCCAATACTGGCATCCCCGTGGGGATGGTATTGCATGGTATGCCCCACTACATTGGCCACTTTGTTGTACCGGCCGTCATCCAGTTCCTTAAGGGCATGCATGATACGGCGCTGCACCGGCTTAAAGCCATCTTCAATGGCAGGGACGGCTCTTTCCAGGATTACATAGGAAGCATAGTCGAGGAACCAGTCCTTGTACATCCCGGTCACCCTTTTCAGGCTATCCTGCGAATGGGCCTCCTGGCTGTCCTGCGCTTCGTTCACTTCCTCATTCTCTTCCATAAAGAAAGATTCGTATTAGACTGGTTTATAATTGATTTTCTTCAACTAAATCAACTTCAACTTTAAGATTATCAATGATAAATTCCTGGCGGTCTGGGGTATTTTTCCCCATATAAAATTCGAGGAGTTCCTCTATAGACATGGCCTTGTCCAGCATTACCGGTTCCAGCCGGATATCCTCGCCAATAAAATGCCGGAACTCGTCGGGTGAAATTTCTCCCAGGCCTTTGAACCTGGTGATTTCGGGCTTGCCGCTCAATTTGGCGATGGCGGCCCTTTTTTCCTCCTCGCTGTAGCAATAGATGGTTTCCTTTTTGTTGCGAACGCGGAAGAGCGGCGTCTGAAGGATATACAGGTGGTTCTCCTTGATGAGCTCGGGGAAGAACTGCAGGAAGAAGGTGATCAGCAACAGCCGGATGTGCATCCCGTCTACATCGGCGTCCGTGGCGATCACTATATTGTTGTATCGCAGGTCTTCCAGGGAATCTTCAATATTCAAAGCGGCCTGCAACAGGTTGAATTCTTCGTTCTCATAAACGATTTTCTTAGACATCCCGTAGGAATTCAGCGGTTTCCCCCTCAGGCTGAAAACCGCCTGGGTATTCACATCCCTGGATTTGGTGATGGAGCCGGAGGCTGAATCCCCTTCTGTAATAAAAAGGGTGCTTTGAAGCCGTTGTTCGCTCTTCATATCGCCCAGGTGAACCCTGCAATCCCGCAACTTTTTATTGTGCAAGCTTGCTTTTTTGGCGCGTTCCCTGGCCAGTTTCCGGATCCCCGAAAGTTCTTTCCGCTCCCTTTCTGCCTGCATGATCTTACGCTGCAGCTTTTCTGCCGTTTCCGGGTGTTTATGAAGGTAATTATCCAGTTGCCGCCCCACAAAATCATTGATATAGGTGCGCACCGTTGGCAGGTCGCCACCCATATCCGTAGACCCGAGCTTGGTTTTGGTCTGGCTTTCGAATACCGGTTCCATAACCTTGATAGAGATGGCGGAAATGATAGACTTCCTGATGTCTGAGGGGTCGTACCCCTTGCCGTAGAAGTCGCGTATAGTTTTCACCAGCGCCTCGCGGAAGGCTGCCTGGTGGGTGCCTCCCTGGGTAGTATGCTGGCCGTTTACAAAGGAATGGTATTCCTCGCTGTACTGGGTACGGCTGTGGGTCATGGCCATTTCTATATCCTCCCCTTTCAGGTGGATGACCGGATACAGCATGTCACTCTCGCTGTTGTTGTCTTCGAGCAGGTCTTTAAGCCCGTTTTCCGAGTAGAATTTCTCGCCGTTAAAAACAATGGTAAGCCCGGGGTTCAGGTATACATAGTTTTTGAGCATCCGTTCTATATACTCATTCC
>JGI25321J50212_10000637_pt1 | contig 37658 bp, 36 predicted proteins | sample AutmiccommuBRH23_FD_50212 | JGI IMG/M metagenome (IMG submission 50212)
CAGGTGCGCTTTTAACTTTTTAATTGATTGAGTTGTAATAAATGCCCGTTCATCCTTGTTGTTGAATTTTCTATTATCTTCAGAAGCCAGACCTGCATCAGTGCATACAATAAACTTAGAAAGATCAAAATCAGATAAAATTTTTTCTTCTAACGGCTTTAATGTCAGTTGTTCATTTGTGTTCCCTCTGTTAATACTAAAAGCAAGAGGAATGCCGTCCCCGTCCATAAATAGACCCATTTGAACGATTGGGTTTGGTCTATGTTCTTTTGATGGGCCGTATTGTTTATTGCCATCTTCCTGTTCTATTTCAAAGAAATAATTGGTGCAATCATAATAAAGCACACCGGTATTTCTTCTGGAAATTTTTAAACTATTATCATACAAGGAAGATTGTATAAAATCCGTTTCCTTAGCAAGGATTTCAAGTGCTCTGTAAATTTGATGCAAGTCAAAATTTGGTTGTTCAATAAACTTTTTAGAAAGTTGACATGTTGCAAGCTTTGAAGAAGGGAAGATAACTCTGCTGTAAATCAACCTGGAAAGAATTGAATTTAAATCAAAATTAAACTTATACTTTTGTGATATCTCTTTACAAATCTTATGTAGCCCGAGTTCATAATATATTTTTTGGAGAAAAAGATAACCGCCATTAAAAGAATTTTGTTTATCTTTATCGATTATCTTGACAGGAGAATATTTAACGATTACTTCGCGTTTTTCTTCTTTTTCTTTTTTGTTAAGCTCTTCAATATATTTTTTTGCCCACTCAATGGGATCTCGTCCATCTAGCTTTTTTTCTAATTCTGCAAAAGTACCTAACTTTTCAACAATTTTAGAAGTTCTTTTACCGTTTGCATAAATTGATCTTGTTACATATAGCGAAGCGGCATTTTTGGATTTGGAAATAGTAAGCTTCAAGCCAACACCTCCAGACCCTTATATTATAACACATTGTTACAAATTGCTCAATACTAAACCGCAAAAATTTGACAAAAAAATAATAAAAAAAGCCCTGTTTTCAAGGCTTTTAGAAAATCTATTGGTTATTCAACTGTCAAAGACCCGGGTATTAACTATATAATGGATCTGGACGCAGATGAAGTGGAGCAAATTTTACGCTAATACCTAAAAAAACATTGCACTGTATCGACTCCACAGTTATAATAGTAACATTGAAAATGAAATAATAGATACAAAGGCGTATCTATGACTCCAGGCAATGATGCCCTCTCAGATTTTTGATCTGCCGGGGGCTTTTTTTCTTCTAGTTAAGTATAAGTATTAATATTTATAATCTGAATTATATCAACATTAGAATTAGACGGGGAGGTTCTCTCCTATGGCCGAGCAGAGAATAGTACTGGTAGCCAGTGATGATGCTGTTAGGAAAAATATTAAATCCATGCTCGTAAAGCTTGGCTACTGGGTAGTGGGGGAATCCGGCGATGGGCTGAGTGCTCTAAAGATGGTAAGAACGAGGCAGCCCGATCTACTGGTTATTGAGGTTGGCCTTTCAGGCATGGATGGCCTGGAGGTTGCTAAAATACTGCATGAGGACAAACTGGCTCCCGTGGTGGTAATCGCGCCCAAGTACACCCAATCCATTTTGGAAAAAGCTAAGGAAGCACGGGTGTCCGCATTGCTGATCAAGCCAGTGGATGAGATAACGCTTACAACTGCAGTGGAATTGGCCATGGCAAATTATCAGGAAATGGTAAGCCTTGAGAACAAGGTCAAGGAATTAAAGGAAGCCATTGAGACAAGGAAAATAATTGAGCGGGCCAAAGGAATCCTCATGGAGAGCATGGGCTTGTCCGAAGGTGAAGCATTCAAGAGGATGCAAAAACAAAGTATGAACAAAAGGATATCCATGCGTCAGGTAGCCGAGGCGGTTATTCTGGCCCAGAACCTCAAATTCTAAAAGGTATTTGGTATATCTGGAAAACCAGGCAGTTCAATATTTGGCCGGCATAATGATGTGCCGGCGGACGGGCAAAGGCGCCTTCAAGGGAGTGATCACAATTATTGTGATCACTCCCCTGAAGGTGTTTTTATATAGCATTTATTTTAAAAAATGGAAGGTGGTCAAAAATGGAAGCGGCTGTTAAAAATGAAATCCTGGCTAAGGCCAGGGAAATGCAGGTAAAATTTATCCGCCTGCAGTTCACCGATATACTCGGTGTATTGAAAAACGTTGCCATAACGGTGGAGCAACTGGAAAAGGCATTGGATGGAGAGCTGATGTTTGATGGTTCCTCCATCGAAGGATTTGTTAGAATCGAAGAGTCTGATATGTATTTGCGTCCGGATCCCAGCACCTTTGTAGTATTTCCCTGGAGACCCAGAGAGGGTGCTGTGGCCAGACTCATGTGCGATGTGTATAATCCCGACGGCACCCCCTTTGCAGGTGACCCCCGCAACGCCCTGAAAAAAGTTCTGGCAGAAGCTGCTGAAATGGGCTACACCATGAATGTAGGACCGGAAGCTGAATTCTTCCTCTTTCAGGTGGACGAGAACGGCCAGCCCACTTTAAAAACCCATGACAAGGCCGGCTATTTTGATATGACCCCTGTGGATATGGGTGAAAATGCCCGCCGTTCCATGGTCCTCACCCTGGAAGATATGGGCTTTGAAATCGAGGCCTCCCACCATGAGGTGGCGCCCGGCCAGCACGAAATTGACTTCAAATATTCCGATGCCCTTGATGTGGCGGATAAAATTGTTACCTTTAAATTCGTGGTGCGTACCATAGCACAGCGCCATGGCCTGCACGCCACCTTTATGCCTAAACCTATCTTTGGTATTAACGGTAGTGGCATGCATTGCAACCAGTCCCTGTTTGAGGGCGCTAAAAATGCTTTCTATGATGCCGGTAGTCCAGATGGGCTGAGCCAGACCGCCAAATATTATATCGGCGGGCTGATGAAGCATGTAAGAGCTTTTGCCGCTATTACCAACCCTACGGTTAACTCCTACAAACGCCTGGTTCCCGGTTATGAGGCTCCTGTTTATATCGCCTGGTCCGGGCGCAATCGCAGCCCGCTAATCAGGGTTCCGGCCAAGAGGGGTTTGTCCACCCGGGTTGAACTGAGGTGCCCGGATCCGTCCTGCAACCCCTACCTGGCTATTGCCACCATGCTCAGATGCGGATTGGACGGAATCAAGAACAAAATTCAACCCCCGGAACCCTGCGAGAAAAATATTTATCATATGGACAGCTCGGAGCGTAAAGATCTCGGCATTGACAGCCTGCCTTCCAGCCTCTACGAGGCCATGCAGGAGCTTTCCGCCAACGAGATTGTTAAATCCGCGCTGGGTCCCCATATTTTTGAAAAGTTTATCGAAGCCAAAACTAAGGAATGGGATTCCTTCAGGGTACAGGTTCATTCCTGGGAAGTTGAAGAGTACCTTTCCAAATTCTAATAGCTTTTATAAAATGTGTTTCATCCTCCCTTTAGCCGTAAGGTTAAGGGCTTTTTTTTATCAGTTGGGGACATTCCTCCGACTCCAAAGCCAGGCATTAATTGGGGACATTCCTCCGACCCCATAGCCTAGCCCTATATAGAGGTGTGTCCCCTGACCTTTTATGAGGTGTGTCCCCTTTCCTCTGACTTGAATACAATATTCAAGTCGCCTTAGTCCAATTTTTTGGGCAAAAACCCTTTCTTTTTTAAAAAGTTATGCTATACTGTTTATGAAGTTTTAAAATCATACTGTGGCACAGCGTGGTGCCGAGACGGGGCAACGGGGCCTGCGTGTCGGGTTTTACCTATCCGACAACGTGGCTTTTTTTATGTGAAATTTGCCCCTCCAGAATAAGGAAGCGGGGTAAAAGAAATGGCACGATTGACGAACGACGATGTCCGCAGTTTGGCCAAAGAGCTGGGGGTAAAATTTGTCCGCCTTCAGTTTACGGACATATTTGGTGTACTGAAAAATGTTTCCATAACTGTAGAACAACTGGATAAGGCTTTAGAAGGGGAATTGATGTTTGACGGCTCCTCCATAGAGGGTTTTGTCAGGATCGAGGAGTCGGATATGTACCTTCGTCCAGACCCGGGCACATTCGCAGTTTTCCCCTGGAGACCCAGGGACGGCGCGGTGGCAAGATTAATCTGCGACATATATAACCCGGATGGTACTCCCTTTGCCGGGGATCCGCGCCATGTGCTAAAAAGGGCCATTGACGAGGCCGCTGGGCTGGGCTATACCATGAACGTAGGCCCGGAAGCGGAATTTTTTCTTTTTCACGTTGATAATGAAGGCCGGCCCACCACTATCACTCAAGACCGGGCGGGTTATTTTGATCTTACCCCGGTAGACCTGGGGGAGAACGCCCGCCGGGATATGGTGCTTGTCCTGGATCAGATGAGCTTTGAGATAGAAGCCTCTCATCACGAGGTGGCACCGGGCCAGCATGAAATAGATTTTAAATATTCGGATGCCCTGGATATAGCCGACAAAGTGGTTACCTTCAAATTTGTGGTGCGCACCATTGCCCAGCGCCACGGTCTGCACGCCACTTTCATGCCTAAGCCGGTATTCGGCATCGCCGGTTCCGGCATGCATTTAAACCAGTCGCTGATGCAAAACGGCCGCAACTCCTTTTTCGACCAGGACAGCGAGATGCAGCTCAGCGATACGGCTATGTGTTATATCGGCGGGCTGATGAAACATATCCGGGCCATCAGCGCCATCATCAATCCCACGGTTAATTCATATAAAAGACTGGTGTCGGGCTACGAGGCCCCGGTGTATATTGCCTGGTCCTCCAGGAACAGAAGTCCACTCATCAGGGTGCCGGCCAAACGTGGCATGTCCACCAGGATTGAGCTGCGCAGCCCCGACCCGTCATGCAATCCGTATCTGGCCCTGGCTGTATGCCTTAAGGCTGGGCTGGACGGCATAAAGAATAATATTAAACCGCCCCTGCCCTGTGACCGCAATATTTACGAAATGACTGCGGCGGAAAGGGAAAGAGACGGGATAGGCAGCCTTCCCAGCAGTCTGAAAGAGGCGTTAAAGGAGCTTGCCCTGGATGAGGTTGTCATGGCGGCCCTGGGCCCCCATGTGGTGCAGAGGTTTATCGAAGCCAAGCAAATAGAATGGGACAGGTATTGTACCCAGGTACATCCCTGGGAAATTGACGAATATTTGACTAAATATTAAAATTTTATTTTAGTGCATTAACCCTATTACCGGTCCAACTGCTTCCATATATAGTATGAGCTTGTCAGGCATGAAACTATATGTTGAGATGACTTGGGACGGAAGAGGCTTTCTGCACCAGAATCATATTTGTATATCCACCCATTACCCGGAGCCGGCCCGAGGATGTGCCGGGGAAGGGGGGCAACGAGGCCCACTGGCAGGATTATAGGATCACGACTGCAGTGGGTTTTTTTTGTCTTTTGGCAGGGCAGTTTTGCCGCCGGATGGCAGGAAACCCAGAACATAGAAGTGCTTTTTCCAAATCAAGTGTTTTCTAAATCAAGAAATAAAGATACAAAGGCAGGTGCAAAAATGCCTAGGCAGGAGAAGAGAAACGTTCAGGAAGTAAAAATGATTAACGGATTACCCCCCAGGCAGGGTCTTTATAATCCACAATTTGAACATGACGCTTGCGGTATCGGCTTTGTGGCCAACATTAAAGGTGAAAAATCCAACGAAATTCTGCACCAGGCGCTTACCATACTGGTAAATCTGGACCACAGGGGGGCTAGAGGGTCCGAAATTAATACCGGCGACGGTGCCGGGATACTTATGCAGATACCCCACGCTTTTCTGGAAAAGGAATGCGCCAAGCTGGACATCAAACTACCCCCGCCCGGGAAATACGGCGTGGGTATGCTTTTCCTTTCTCCCGACACTGATAAGAGAAAAAGTTCCGAGCAGATAGTGGAAAGTATAATCAAGGAGGAAGGTCAGGAGTTTTTGGGTTGGCGGACCGTGCCCACAGATAATTTTACCCTGGGCGATACGGCGAAGCTGGTGCAGCCCTTTATTCGTCAACTGTTTATAGCCCCGGGTCAGGAAATGAAAGATAAGCTTTCCTTTGAGCGTAAGCTTTATGTAATCCGTAAGCGGGCCAAGCAGGCAGTTCGCTGCGAGTGTCTGGGGCAAAGCGACACCTTTTATTTTGCCAGTCTTTCTTCCAGCACCATCGTATACAAGGGGATGCTTACACCGGAGCAACTGGATGAATTTTATCTGGAGTTAAGGGATCCGTCCATAGAAACGGCACTGGCTCTGGTCCATTCCCGCTTCAGCACTAATACTTTTCCCAGTTGGGAGCGGGCCCACCCCTACCGTTATTTAATCCACAACGGGGAAATTAACACCCTGCGGGGCAACGTTAACTGGATGCATGCCCGCCAGGCCATGTGCCAGTCCCCGCTTTTCGGTGACGATATAGCCAAAATTCTGCCGGTCATCGACCAGGACGGCAGTGACTCGGCCATGTTTGACAACTGTTTTGAGTTTCTAACCCTTTCCGGACGTTCCCTGCCTCATGCGGCCATGATGATGATTCCCGAGCCCTGGGCCAATGACGAGAGCATGGAAGAAGAAAAAAAGGCCTTCTATGAATACCACAGTTGCCTGATGGAGCCCTGGGACGGTCCGGCTGCTATCGCCTTTACCGACGGAGAAATTATCGGTGCGGTACTGGACCGCAACGGTCTAAGGCCCGCCCGCTATTATATTACCAAGGATGACCTGATTATCATGGCCTCCGAGGTGGGTGTACTGGACATTCCACCGGAAAAAGTGGTAATAAAAGAGAGGCTGCGCCCGGGCCGCATGCTGCTGGTAGACACCAAAGAAGGGCGGATTGTTTCCGATGAGGATCTCAAGCGGCGTATGACCTCCGCTCACCCTTACCGCCAGTGGCTGGATGAGCACATGGTAAGCCTGGAAGAACTGCCCGAAGCGGAGCGTTTGCCGGAACCGGACCCGGATACACTGCGCCGGAGACAGAATCTATTTGGCTATACCTTCGAAGATCTTACCAAAATACTGGAACCCATGGCCAAAAACGGTGTTGATCCCGTGGGGGCCATGGGTAATGACGCCTCCCTGGCTGTTCTATCGAAAAACCCCCAGCTGTTGTACACATATTTTAAACAGTTATTTGCCCAGGTAACCAACCCTCCCATCGACTCCATCCGGGAGGAAATAATAATGGATGCCGGTACCGCCATCGGCTCGGAAAGAAACCTGATCCAGCCTTCGCCGGACAGTTGCCGGCAGATTAAGCTTAAATCCCCTGTATTAAGCAATGACGAGCTGGCCAAAATACGCCACATTGAAAAAGAAGGCTACAAAACGGTAACCCTGCCCATACTTTTTAAAGCGGGCGAGGGTGGAGTTGGTCTGGAGAAGGCCATGGAGGAACTTTTCCAGGCGGCTGACCGGGCTATAGCCGGAGGCGCTAATTTATTAATCATGTCGGATCGCGGCACGGACCGGGAAAATGCCCCCATTCCGGCCCTGCTGGCAGTATCGGGACTCCACCACCATTTAATCAGGGAGGGCACCAGGACCAGGGTGGGACTTTTGCTGGAATCCGGGGAGCCCCGGGAAGTACACCATTTTGCGGTTTTGATAGGTTACGGCGCCAGTGCCGTTAATCCCTACCTGGCTTTTGAAACTCTGGAAGGAATGATCCGCCAGGACCTGATGACTGGCGTGTCGCCAAAGGAAGCCCTGAGAAATTACACCAAGGCGGCCACCAAGGGTGTGGTCAAGGTGATGTCCAAAATGGGCATATCCACTATTCAAAGCTACCATGGTGCGCAGATATTCGAGGCTGTGGGTATTAAACAATCAGTTATAGATAAATATTTTACCTGGACCCCTTCCCGGGTGGAGGGCATCGGACTGGAAGTTATTGCCCGGGAGTCGGAACTGCGCCACCAGAGAGCCTTCCCCGCAGGACCTGTAGCAGAAGATGTATTGCAATCAGGTTCTGTATTCCAGTGGAGGCACGACGGAGAGCAGCATTTATACAATCCCGAAACAATTATCACCTTGCAGCAGGCCTGCCGGGAAAACGACTACAATTTATTTAAAAAATATTCTGCTTTAATAAACGGGCAGAGAAGCACCCTGCGGGGATATTTAAATTTCAAATCCGATCGATCGTCGGTACCCCTTGAGGAAGTGGAGCCTGTGGAAGCTATTTGCAGGCGTTTTAAAACAGGGGCAATGTCCTTTGGCTCTATCAGCAGGGAGGCCCATGAGGCTCTGGCTATCGCCATGAACCGCTTAGGAGGCAAGAGTAATACCGGCGAGGGCGGGGAGCACCCGGCCCGCTTCACTCCAGATCCCAACGGTGATTCCCGCCGGAGCGCCATTAAGCAGGTGGCCTCGGGCAGGTTCGGCGTTACCAGCCTGTATCTGGTCAATGCCGACGAAATCCAGATAAAAATGGCCCAGGGGGCCAAACCCGGCGAGGGCGGTCAGCTTCCCGGCAGAAAAGTGTACCCCTGGGTGGCCGAGGTCAGAGGCACCACGGCAGGGGTGGGACTTATATCACCTCCGCCGCATCACGATATCTATTCCATTGAAGACCTGGCTGAGTTGATTCATGATTTAAAGAATGCCAACCCTTCGGCCAGGATAAATGTGAAACTGGTTTCAGAAGTGGGAGTGGGCACCATCGCTGCCGGCGTGGCTAAGGGCCGGGCGGATGTGGTGCTAATCAGCGGCTACGACGGGGGCACCGGCGCCTCACCCCGCACCAGCATCAGGCACGCCGGGCTTCCCTGGGAACTGGGACTGGCTGAGACGCACCAGACCCTGGTGCTGAACAATCTGCGGGACAGGATTGTGGTGGAAACCGACGGCAAGCTAATGACCGGCCGGGACGTAGCCATTGCTACCCTGCTGGGCGCCGAGGAATACGGATTTGCCACGGCCCCTTTGGTGGTGCTGGGCTGCGTAATGATGCGGGTATGCAACCTGGATACCTGTCCCTGCGGCATAGCCACCCAGAATCCCGAATTGCGCAAGCTCTTTAAGGGTGATCCTCAGCATGTGGTCAATTTGATGAGGTTTATAGCCCGGGAACTGAGGGAAATTATGGCCGGGCTGGGCTTCCGCACCATTAATGAAATGGTGGGTGTCACCGGGGCGCTGGAAGTAAGTGCAGATATGTCCAGCCACTGGAAGGCCAAAGGGCTTGACCTGCAAGCCCTGCTCCAGCAGCCGGACGTTCCGGCCAGCGTGGGCAGGTGTCAGCGTATTGCCCAGAATCACATGCTTGAAAAGTCACTTGACATGCAGGAACTGTTAAATATTTGCCGTCCGGCCCTGGAGAAAGGGGAAAAGGTGGGGGCCATCTTACCCATTAAAAACATTAACCGGGTGGTGGGCACCATCGTGGGCAGCGAAGTAACCAGGCTGCACGGGGCCGCGGGCCTGCCGGAAGACACCATCCGCCTTCATTTCAAAGGTTCCGCAGGGCAGAGCTTCGGCGCCTTTGTTCCCGGGGGTATGACCCTGACCCTGGAGGGAGACGCCAACGACTACATCGGCAAGGGCCTCTCGGGTGGTAAGCTGATGGTGTTCCCACCCTCCGGCTCAAGCTTCGTGCCCGAGGAAAATATTATTATCGGCAATGTGGCCTTTTACGGCGCCACATCCGGCGAGGCATATATCCGGGGAGTGGCTGGCGAAAGGTTCTGCGTGAGAAACAGCGGCGTGCGGGCCGTAGTGGAGGGAGTCGGCGACCACGGCTGTGAATATATGACCGGTGGGCGTGTGGTGGTGCTGGGAAAAACCGGCAGGAACTTTGCTGCCGGCATGTCGGGCGGTGTCGCTTACGTGCTGGATGAGGACGGAACTTTCCCTGGCCGCTGCAATCCCGACATGGTATTGCTGGAAAAGGTGGAGGATGCTGCAGAAGCCGGCGAGGTAAAAAAACTAATCCAACAGCATTTTGAGTATACCCGGAGCGGTGTAGCCGGCAGGGTACTGGAGAGCTGGAATGATATGCTGCCCAGGTTTGTGCGGGTTATTCCCAGGGACTACAAGCGTATGCAGACGGCCATCGACCAGGCCCGTAAGGCGGGCTTGAGCGGCGACGAAGCGATTATGGCTGCTTTCGAGGAAAACAAGAGGGATAAATCCCGGGTCAGCGGCAACTAAACCGCCAGGAAAAACTCCGGGGACAACGAAAAGCTGTTCAGCGTCCCCGTGCATAAAAGGGGGAGTAACCATGGGAAAGCCTACCGGCTTTATTGAATATAACAGGGAACTGCCGAAAGACCGCTCCCCGCTGGAACGTATAAACGACTGGCAGGAGTTCCACCACAGCCTGCCGGAGGAAAAATTAAGGGAGCAGGCGGCACGCTGCATGGAGTGCGGCACGCCCTTCTGTCACAGCGGCATGATGCTCAACGGAATGGTATCGGGCTGTCCTAACCACAACCTGATGCCGGAGTGGAACGACCTTGTTTACCGGGGATTATGGAAAGATGCTCTGGCCAGGCTGAAAATGTCCAACAATTTTCCCGAGTTCACCGGGCGGGTCTGCCCGGCCCCTTGTGAGGGCGCCTGCACAGCCGGTCTGGCCGGGGACCCGGTAACCGTCAAAAATATTGAATGCGCCATTATCGACAAGGCTTACGACCAGGGCTGGATTGTGCCCAGGCCGCCGTCTGTGCGCACCGGGAAAAAAGTTGCCGTGGTGGGCTCCGGTCCTGCGGGACTGGCTTGCGCCGATGAACTCAATAAAGCCGGCCACCTGGTAACTGTTTTCGAACGTGCCGACAGGGCCGGCGGGCTTTTGATGTACGGCATACCAAACATGAAGCTGGACAAAAGTCTGGTGGAGCGCCGGGTCAAGATCATGGCAGAAGAAGGTGTCACCTTCTCCACCGGTATTGAAGTGGGCAGGGATTATCCTGCCGAAAGCTTACTGAAAAAATATGACGCAGTAGTTCTCTGCGGAGGCGCTACCAAGCCCCGGGATTTGAATATCGAAGGCCGCAATTTGAAAGGCATACTTTTTGCCGTGGATTTTTTGAAAGCCAACACAAAAAGCCTGCTGGATTCCAATCTTGCAGATGATAATTATATTTCCTCTAAAGACAAAGATGTTGTGGTCATCGGCGGCGGTGATACGGGAACGGACTGTGCGGCCACGGCCATACGCCACCAGTGCAAAAGTATAGTCCAGCTTGAGATTATGCCCGAGCTGCCCAGCGGGCGCGGTTCTGATAACCCCTGGCCCCAGTTTCCCAGGGTGCTCAAGGTTGACTACGGCCAGCAGGAGGCCATTGCTCTCTACGGTAATGATCCCAGGCAATATTGTATTACAGCTAAAAAATTCGTGGGGGATGAGAACGGTCAGGTCAAAGAAGTGCATACCATCAATGTAGAATGGATTAAGGATGACCTTGGCCGTTTCGCCCCCAGGGAAATTCAGGGCACCGAAAAAGTCTGGCCCGCCAATCTGGTGTTGCTGGCTATGGGCTTTCTCGGCCCTGAGGATAGACTGTTGGATAAGCTTGGTGTGCAGCGGGATGAGCGGAGCAACGTCAAGGCCGATTACGGCAGGTTTGCCACCAATGTTCAAGGGGTTTTTGCCGCCGGTGACATGCGCCGGGGACAGAGCCTGGTGATCTGGGCGATAAACGAGGGTCGCGGCGCCGCCGTGGAATGCCACCACTATCTGACGGGTTCTGCCGGAACGGTATAGCCGTTGGGTCCCTGTCATCCGGCTGCCGGCCGGATTCATGCGGTATAACGGCTGTTGTACACGGGGCGGGAACCCACGTATTAGGTGGTCTGAAAATGTACAGAAAATGCAATGTGGTGTACCTGGGTAGCTGTGATTACCAGGAGGCCTATGCGTACCAGAGGCAGCTAATTTGTAAAAGAATGGGGTATAAAATACCGGACACGCTGGTGTTACTGTACCACCCCCCCATTCTGACCATTGGACGCAAGGGCGCCAGGGGCCATATACTGGCGCCACCCGAGGTGCTGCGGAAAGAGGGTATACTGGTATATGAAACCGACAGGAGCGGTGATATAACCTATCATGGCCCGGGCCAACTGGTTGCCTATCCCATTCTGGACCTTAGACAGCATGCCAGGGATGAGCTATGGCTGATGTCCGGCTATGAGGAAGTTATCATCCGGGTGCTGAAGGATTTCAAGCTGAATGGATTGCGGATGGATAAATGTACGGGCGTCTGGGTGGAAGGCAAAAATATATGCTCCATTGGTATTGCTATCAACAACTGGGTTAGCTACCACGGTTTTGCGCTGAACATAAATGTCAACCTGGACCACTTCAGATATATAGCTCCCTACGGCAAGTCCGGTGAAATTGTGACCTCACTGCAAAAGATGCTGAGCCGGAAAATAAACGAGGAAAATGTCCGGGACCGGGTAGTACGCCGGTTCGGAGAGGTTTTTGGCCTGGAAATGAACAGTGCTCTGGCTGATGACAAGGGAAAATGAAGGAACGACAGGCCGTTGCGGTTGAGCAAATACAACAGGGCGGCCTGTTTTTCTTTTGGCCTTTAGTTCACTTATACCGGCGGTTATGCTAAAATGATTTTCAAATACATTATATTTCGGAGGGACTGACATGAAACATACCCTTGCCGTACTAGTGGTAAACAAGCCCGGCGTTCTGGCCCGTATTGCCGGCCTGCTGAGCAGGAGGGTTTTCAATATTGAAAGTATTGCCGCCGGATATACTGAAGAGCCGGATATAACCCGCATCACCATAGTGGCGCAGGGGGATACCCATATTCTGGACCAGGTGGTAAAACAGTTGTCCAAACTGGTGGATGTTTTGAAAATCCATGAGTTGGCAACAGAGGACTCCATCGAGAGGGAACTGGCGCTGATTAAGGTTAACGCCTTTGCCAACCGCCGCTCAGACATTGTGGATATAGTAAATATTTTTCGCGCCAATATAGTTGACGTTAACCGGGAAACTATGATTATAGAACTTACCGGTGACGAAAGAAAAATAAATGCCCTGTGCGCCGTACTGGAGGAGCACGGTATTGTTGAGCTGGTTCGTACCGGTAAAATTGCCCTGTCAAGGTCGCCCGGGGCGACGAAGAATATTGCCGACTGATTTGCTATGGGAACTTGAAAGTTAATTATTGTATGTAGGATTGGGGTAAAGGATTTCAACAAGCGTACGGAGAATTAATACAAATATGAAAGTAGAATACTCCTGCTATACTGATTTATACTAAGCTGTATGGACATATTAACTGAGTTTTTGTGTATAATATGTTATACTGAAAAACGGTGCCGTTAGGGAGGTATATGGCAGGTGACCCAGGTAAAAAGAATTATGATTAGTCTCCCCGACAGTTTACTGGCGGAGGTGGACGGTATTGTGGCTGCCGAGCGCTTAAATAGAAGTGAATTAATTCGTGAGGCTATGAAGCTGTACATTTCGGACCGCAAGCGCCGCCTGCTGCGTGAGCAAATGAAAATGGGTTACCTGGAAATGGCGAAAATAAACCTGGCCCTGGCTTTGGAACAGTACCGCTTGGAATCTGAGGTGTCAACCTCTTATGAATCTATGGCGGAGGCCAAATGAGATGATTATCCGGCGAGGCGATATATTTTTTGCCGACCTTAGCCCCGTGGTGGGATCCGAGCAGGGGGGAACCAGACCGGTACTAATACTGCAGAATGATATTGGCAACCAGTACAGCCCTACCACCATTGTGGCAGCCATCACCTCCCAGATTGACAAAGCCAAGCTGCCTACCCACGTGGAGCTGCCCAGAACCCCGGGAGGGCTGGAAAAGGACTCCGTGGTGCTGCTGGAGCAAATCAGAACCATCGATAAAAGCAGGCTCATGGAAAAAGTGACCGCCTTGAATGATGACAGGATGAGAAAGGTTAACCAGGCTGCGGAAATAAGCCTGGGATTAATTGATATATAACAAGGGGCATCCCATTGTGCTGACTGGGGATGCCCTATAATATTATATAAGGGAAAAGTGTTGCCAGGAGGTAACTTATGATACCTGTAATAGCCTTGACCTGCAACCATGATCCCGGTAACGGCCTGATATCTTTGAGCAGGAATTACACCAGGGCGGTGGATGCCGCCGGTGCATTGCCGGTAATGTTGGATGTTACCGGCGACGAACAAAAATTAAAAGATATTTTACTACTGGCAGATGCCCTGGTATTAACCGGCGGCGGGGATGTGGACCCCTTTTTTATTGGCGAAGAACCCCTCCCCGGATGTGGGGATATAGACCCGGAACGTGATCGGTTCGAAATAAGCCTGACCCGCCTTTTGCTATCCGCCGGGCTGCCCGTGCTGGGGATTTGCCGGGGCATGCAGGTGCTTAACATAGCGGCGGGTGGCGATATATATCAGGATATATCATCGCAGCAGGAGGACTCTATAAAACATGCACAGCAGGCGCCACGCTGGCACCCCACCCATCATATCAAAGTGGCGGAGGGAACCGTACTGGCCCAAATAACCGGTAGTGGTAATATCAGGGTAAACAGCTTTCACCATCAGGCGGTTCGCAAAATTGCGCCTGGCTTTATGGTTTCCGCCATATCCGCTGATGGTGTGGTGGAGGCTATTGAAAATCCGGGTCTACCCTTTGCCCTGGGGGTGCAGTTTCATCCCGAGACCATGTGGGAAAGGGATAGACTGTTTCTTCTGCTGTTTGAAGCTCTGGTAAAGGCGGCTGGGGAGAAAAAACAGTAGTCAGTATTCAGTATTCAGTATTCAGTAGTCAGTAGTCAGACCCCACGCCGTCTAAGGCGGCACCAGCAGAAGGATGAAAATCTGTTTGCAGTTATGTCATTCTGAACGAAGTGAAGAATCTTAGATCCTTCGCTACGCTCAGGATGACAGCTTCGCTAAGGTCTATTTTCAGGTCGGTAGTTAGTATCAGGAATCACGAGAATTGTCCCCCTGCTTACCCTCGAATTATTCTGACTACTGACTCCTGAATTCTTAAATACTTGAATAGTTAACGAGGTGATATTAAATGCTGGCAATTCGCGGTGGGAAAGTATATACCATATCAGGAAAAATATATGACCCGGGGACTGTTCTGGTCGAAGGGAGCAAAATACTGGACGTCTATATGGGGACCAAAACTCCCCATGGCGCGGAAGTGTTGGACGCTACCGGGAAGTATGTCCTGCCGGGGTTTATCGACGCTCATACTCACCTGGGGATAGTGGAGGAGATTTATCGTGAAGAGGGCGATGATTGCAACGAAATCACCGATCCGGTTTCCCCGCACCTGAGGGCCATAGATGCTATCTACCCGGAAGATCTGGGATTTACCGACGCCCTGGCAGGAGGGGTAACCACCGTGGTAACCGGCCCCGGGAGTGCCAATGTGCTGGGGGGCGAAATGGTGGCCATGAAGACCAGGGGCAGGCTGGTGGACCAGATGATTCTAAAAAACCCCGCCGGTTTAAAAGCGGCTCTGGGTGAAAATCCCAAGAGGAGTTACGGCAGCCAAAAAAAAGCTCCCTTTACCAGAATGGCGTCGGCGGCGTTAATCAGGGAAGCATTAGTGAAAGCAGGGGACTATCTAAGAAAAACTGAAGACAGTAAAAAAGGAAAAGGTGATAGTCCTGACAGGGATTTGCGGCTGGAATCCCTGGGCAGGGTTTTACGCGGGGATATTCCCCTGCGGGTACATGCCCACCGGGCGGATGATATTATGACCGCGCTCAGAATTGCCCGTGAGTTTAACTTAAAGCTTGTACTGGAGCACTGCACCGAGGGTTACAAGGTAGCAGCAGAGTTGTCGGCCGCGGGAGTGATGGCGGTATTGGGGCCGATCATAACCAACAGGGCCAAGGTTGAACTGCAGGGCATAAGCCTGGAAAATGCCAGGGTACTGGCTGAAGCCGGCGTGGTTTTTGCCATCATGACCGATCACCCGGTGGTGCCGGTACAGTATCTCCCCCTTTCGGCGGGACTGGCCGTACGGGGAGGCCTGTCGGAGGAAAGGGCCTTGCGGGCCATCACCCTGGATGCGGCCAGGATACTGGGGATGGAGGACCGTTTAGGCAGTCTGGAACAGGGCAAGGAGGCGGATATTGTGGTTTTTGACGGCCACCCCTTTGACACCCGCAGTAAAGCAACCGGTCTGTTTATGGCCGGTGAAAAAGTTTTAACTTTTTAACTAATGGAACAAAAAATTTAGCAAAATTATTTTTTCTTCGGCAGGACATATGGCATAGATGACGAAATATCAAATAATGGTATTAATATACACAACTGTTAACTAATGTCATGTTTTGTCGGAGGTGCGAGAAAAATGACGACAATGAATGTTTTGGTGGTTGATGATCAGCCAGGGGTTCGATTTTTGCTGGATATCATTATCAGGGACTCAGGACACCGCGTGTTGACGGCTGAAAACGGACTGGAAGCCCTGGAAACAGTTCGTTTAATAAAGCCCGATCTTGTGTTTATGGATGTTCGTATGCCTCTTATGGGTGGCGTGGAAGCCCTGGGCAAGATTAAAATGATCTCGCCGGATACAGAAGTGGTGCTCATGACTGCCTATGTATCCGACGAAACCGTGGAAATGGCCATGAAGAAGGGAGCCATGTGCTGCATCGCCAAACCGTTCGACGTGGATGAAATAAAATTGTTTATTTACGATTTTTACTGGCGGTTTTGTAATCAGAAAAAGCTGTACTGCTCGGGTAATATAAGCTAAACTGGTGCTAAGAAGAGTTTTTTAAAAAGCCTGAAAAACATCAGGCTTTTTGTTTTGGTCTTGACGGGAACGTTACAGGTTAAAATAATTGGAAGGCGGAATTGTTTAGTAAAGAAGGGTGCTCATGGATCACACAATAATTTCAGAATCACCGGAGAAGACCCATGAATTGGGCAGGGTGCTCGGCGGGCTGCTGTCTGCAGGCGATGTTATCTGTCTCAACGGGGATTTGGGAGCCGGTAAAACCAGGTTCGCCCAGGGTGTGGCTATGGGGCTTGGTATCAGGGAAAACGTTACCAGTCCCACTTTTACCCTGATTAATGAATATAGCGGCAGGCTCCCCTTTTACCATATGGATGTATATAGGCTGGGAGGGCCTGGTGATATGGCCGACCTGGGTTACGAAGAGTATTTTTACGGACCGGGGGTTACCCTGATGGAATGGGCAGGCCTGGTAGAAGAATTGCTCCCCCGGGAAAGGCTGGATATATATATTGTTGCGGATGACGGCGAAAACCAAAGGAAGATCCAATTGTTGCCACGGGGTGAAAGGTATGAAAAGCTGGCTTGGGAGATGAGTAATTTTTGATTGTATTGGGAATTGAATCCGCCACGCTTGTGGCAGGGGTGGCGGTGGTTAACGGGGATATCATTCTGGCCGAAAGAATGATTAACAATCAGCGCACCCATTCGGTAAATTTATTACCCATGATTAAGGCGGCATTTGAAGAGGCCGGTATAACCCCGGGAGATCTTGACGGCATAGCGGTTTCCAGCGGACCAGGCTCTTTTACCGGCCTGCGTATAGGTATGAGCACCGCCAAAACACTGGCTCAGGTGTGGGGTTTGCCATTGGTGGGGGTCAGTACACTGGACTCTCTGGCGCACCCCCTTACGGGGTTGAAAGATTTAATTTGTCCCGTTTTAAATGCTAGAAAAAATGAAGTTTATGCCTCCATTTATGACTCCTCCGGGGGATTTCCGGACAGGATCCACGGCCCCGTGGCCGTATCCCCGGAAGAACTGGCGGCAACCCTGGGGAAATACCACAGGGGGGTTACTTTCCTGGGAGACGGGGTGCCTCTTTACGGAAAAGTGCTGCAAAGCCTTGTGGCTCAATCATCCTTTGCCCCGGCTACAGCCAGTTTCCCCAGGGGAGCCGGGGTGGCGGAGCTTGGCATTACAGAACTGCGCAAGGGTGGGGGTATGGACCCACTGCAGTTAATTCCGGGGTACATCCGTCTTTCGGAAGCGGAAGTAAAGTGGCTGGAAAAACAAAAAACCGGAGAGTGCGGAAAATGCAGTTAACGGTTATCGAAATGCTGCCGGCGCACCTGGACCAGGTTCTGGCCATAGAAAATACAAGTTTTCCCGTTCCCTGGTCCAGGCAGTCCTTTGTGTTTGAGCTGCTTCAAAACGAATTCGCTTATTATATTGTCGTTTTGCAGGATGACAAGGTATTGGGCTATGCCGGTGTTTGGGTGGTACTGGATGAGGCGCATGTCACCAATGTTGCGGTGCATCCTGAATACAGGGGTGGGAAAATCGGTCGCCTGTTAATGACAGAATTGATGAGAAGGGTTTCGCTCAAGGGTGCAGTGAGAATTACCCTGGAGGTAAGAACCTCCAACGCGGTGGCCAGGAATTTATACAGTTCCCTAGGGTTTAAGGAACTGGGAGTGAGAAAAAAGTATTATTCCGACAATAATGAGGATGCCATAATCATGTGGAAGGAGTAAGGCCTGACCCCACAAAGACAAAGAAAGCGGTGAAAAAAATGTTTAAAAATTTACTACGCCTGGCCGGGATTGGTTTAATAGCCTTTGGGCTATTATCAGATTATAGCTCCGGATGGAAAATTGGCCTGGTGGCAGCGGGATTTGTTACCATGTTTATAGGTGGAGGGCCTGGCTGAGCCAGGTAAACACACGGGTTGTTCAACCCGCCTACTACCAAGCCGGAGGTGTGTTTTCGTCCACCTGGGCAAAAGTGTACCCTTTATCCTTGAATAGATTGATTATATCCGGCAGGGAGGCAACATCGCTTTCCCTGCTTTTTATATAATGATCCTGTGGTGAGTCTGGTTTGGCACTGGTGGTGCTTAGCTGTGTCCCGTCGTGCAGCAGTACGATGGGGGTAAGGTGTGCTCCCTCCACTTTAGCCAGTCCGGAGGAAACGCTATTATAAATTTGTTCCGGTGTGACCCTGGCGGGATCGCTGTCCCCCCCGGTTATGTTCCAGCTTATTGATATATAGCCCTTTTCGCGTAGTTTCTCCCAGTAGGGTTTGGTTAAATGAGCCGGCCCCCCGGGCGCCCTGAAAATATTTATTTCTTTTCCCGTCAATGTTTTTAACAGCTCCTTGTTTTTATCCAGATCAGCAACGAAATTATCCGGCGAGGCATACAATTTTTTGTAATCGTGACTATAGCTGTGGTTGATTAACGCATGTCCCTGGTCAATAATCTGTTTGACCAGTTCGCTATTAATAGCAGCATTTTTACCTACTACCATAAAACTTGCCTTGACTTGCTCACGGTTCAGTATCTCAAGAATCTGTGGTGTGAAGTCCGTGTTGGGCCCGTCATCAAAGGTAAGGTATACAATTTTTTGCTTTTGTGAAGCTCCGTCTGTAGAACTGGCTGGTTGGGGAACGGTGTTATCGCCTGAGGGTTTATCCGAATGCTGCCTGCCGGAATACTGCTGGCCGGAATTGTTGCTACCGGCTGTGTCTTTTATAGACGGCTGAACAGCAGGCTTTTCTGAAGAAGTCTCCTGGTCCTGGGGGACTGATTGTACAGGAAGAGTATTCCTTGTCTCATCCGGTTTGGGGGTTGAGTGGTCGTTGTTGGCTGAAAGGGCGATGCTCTGGGGTGTGCTCTTTTCCTCTTTTGAAATTGAGCATCCGGCCAGTGCCGGCATAAGGCAAATTATCGCCATGAGTATTCCGAGCCACACCTTTTTCATTTTATATGTATCCCTTCTATTTGCGCCCTGTTTTAGAAGTCTGGGTTTAGTACGGTTTTTTGTCCTGCTGCAATAGACGGAAAATATATTGTAAAGTTCCGCATATATGGTGTTTCTCCTACCAAAAATATATTTAATTTTAGCAGGGGGAATTGTAATGTCTCCGGGAGTGAAACCTTGACCAGGGTGAATGAAATTCCGGTCGAGTGGCAGACGCTGCACTGATTAAGCGGCATCTGGTATATGCTGTCTGACAGGGCAGTTTTTATTTCTTGCATTTACCCTGTGGTTTGGATATAATATTCTTTGCAGTGATCAACAATAAGCGCCCGTAGCTCAGGGGATAGAGCGCCGGCCTCCGGAGCCGGAAGCGCAGGTTCGATTCCTGCCGGGCGCACCAGTAAATAACCCGCAAAGCCGTTTTATCAAGGCTCTGCGGGTTTAATTTTTTAGCCGGGGTTACCTGCTGGCGGTGTTTTCCTCTTGTTTGGTTAGCCGGCTATCCAGTTTGCGTATGTCTTCCCAGATAAAATTGACGTTCTTTTTCAGTTCGGCAACGTCTTTTCGTAGCATTTTCTGACCATTCTCTAACCTAATCTGGCCCTGTCTTAGTTCCTGCTGGCCTACTCTAAGCTCCTGAACATCCTGTCTCAGTTCCTGCTGGCCTTGTTCCAAATTATGCTGGCCTACTCTAAGCTCCTGTACATCCTGTCTCAGTTCCTGATAGCCTACTCTAAGCTCCTGAACATCCTGTCTCAGTTCCTGCTGCCCCAGTTCCAGTGCCTCAAGGCGTGTGTTAACTTGCTGCAACTCCTGATGGACTTCTTGCCGGAATTCCCGAAATTCGTGGCGTATAGGTTGTAATTCTTCTTGAATAACTGTCCGGAGTATGGCAACAATATCATTAGTTGGCATTGGTCAACAGCCTCCTGACCGTCATGTATTATAAATTCCAGGAGATATGCCTAATTGGGAAGTTGTTGTACAGATTGTTGCTTCCAGTTGTTGAAAAATTATAACACTTTTCCAATTGTATATCCAGATAATAAGAGATACGTTACAGAAAAATAGCCGTGGTTATAATTCTAACCACGGCTATTGGGTGGTGGGCGCAGTAGGATTTGAACCTACGACTTCACGGATGTGAACCGTGCGTTCTCCCGCTGAACTATGCGCCCATAATTCTTTGATTTTCTCCCGCTGAGCTACGCCCTCGCAACTATAAATCTGCAATAGAAATGTTAACATAAATAATGCATAAAAGCAAATCATTTATCGATTTCAATTCTGCCGTTTTTAAAACGGCTGGTGAAATCATAAACGTTGAGCCGGGCGCACCAATTTATATCCTCCTGCAAACCCAGCCGGATGAGTTTTTGTCCGTGCCTGGAATCGAGGAAAGCTTTCACCGGCTCCCGGCTGTAATGATGGGCTAAATGGAGAGCAGCGGTGGCCAGGTCACTGAGGGCGGGTTTTAAGTGCAGCAACTCTTTTATGACAAATCCTGCAGCCAGGGTATCCTCCAGGGAAAATTTATCAGCAGTACCGGCGCAGACCAGTACTATATCCTTGTTTTTCCCCGTTGCGGCTACAGCAGTCGCCCTGATATTTAAAAGGCTGCCAATATATACATAACTGGCCCTGACTGAGCCGTTGATGGCTCTTGTTCCGTTGGATGTAGTAAGCACCAGGTAATTTCCCGCCACTACTTCTGCCGTATATTCCAGTGGTGAATTGCCGTGGGGGAAGAAAGGTATTTTCTGACCTCCCCTTTCCCCGGCCAGCATCATTACATCGGGGTTGGCAGAGGGTATCTTTTGTTTTGGATCAGCCGCCAGGGAGCGCGCCTCCTCCACCGACAATACCGGAAAAACTCCCAGGCATCCGTTGGCTAGCGCCGTGGTGATGGTGCTGGTGGCTCTAAGGATGTCAAAAACCACGGCGGTTTTTGCGGTCAAGTCATAGTCGCCAATATGTTTGGCGGTTGGAACTACATCGATAAGCATACTGATACCTCCATGTCCAGGTAACCAATCATCTAGTATTATACAGTGAAATCCAAGAACGGGGAAGTGTTGAAGGTGACTAAAAGGACGGTATATTTTTGGCAAAAAAAAGAATTTTTAATGCCAAATTAAAGGAAGTTTTATTTCGAAGTCGAATATTGCATATAAAATGGTTATTCTGCAATATTTAGCGAAATAGGGAGGGGGCGCGCCAGCTTTTGAAGCGCTCTGCTAAGCCAAAAAAAGAAAATTCGGAACGTTGGTTATTAACTTATTCAGATATGATCACCCTCTTGCTAATTTTCTTTATTGTACTTTACACCATGAGCAAGATAGATGTTCAGAAATTTAGAATACTGTCCAATTCATTAAACAAGGCGCTGGGGGCCGGGGGGATGATTTTGGATGCTCCGGGTCCGTCCCTGGTAAATGGCCTGTCACAGCAGGAACCCATTCATACATCAACCGAAGCGGCCAAACTGGAGAAACTGAAGCAACAGTTGCAGGAGTATATAACCAAGGCCAAGCTGGACAAGCAGGTTTCCGTGAGTACGGAGGAAAGGGGTGTAGTTCTTTCCTTTCAGGAGCAGGTGCTGTTTCAATTGGGTTCTGCTGAACTTACTCCGTCTGCAAAAGAAATCATAGATAAGATTGGCCCTATTTTGGAAACGGTTCCCAATTACATGAAGATTGAGGGACACACGGACAACCTTCCGATCAACACCAGGCAATATCCTTCCAACTGGGAGCTATCGTCAGCCAGGGCGACGCATGTGTTGCAGGAATTGCTAAACGGTTTCAATATACTGCCACAGCGTCTTTCTGCCACGGCTTACGGAGAATTCAGGCCACGGGCGCCTAATACCAATGATGCGAACAGGCAGATCAACAGGCGGGTCAATATTGTCATTTTGAGAGATATGTATTATATGACTGAGCCGGAATCGGCCAGAATAGTTCCGGCCGATAATAAAGTGGAATAAAAAATATTATTGTTGCAGGGAAGGATCGTTTTATGGAAGTTTCAATGATTGTCTCCTTTCTTTTTGCTGTATTTTCTTTGGCTGTGGGATTTATGTGGGATGGCGGACACCTGAGCGCACTCATAAAACCTAGTGCGGCACTGATAGTATTCGGGGGCACCGCAGGTTGTACTTTTTTTAGTTTTACTTTTGATGAAATTAAGAATGTACCTACCCTATATAAAATTGCATTACAGTCCAGGAATCAGGATCCGGCGGAAGTAATCGAATTAATTGTGGGGCTGGCGGATGAGGCCAGGCGTGAAGGGTTACTGTTTTTGGAAAACCGGCTGGGTGAAGTTAACGATCTCTTCCTACGCAAGGGCATCCAACTGGTGGTGGACGGAACGGACCCGGAACTGGTGCGAAGCATCATGGACGTGGAGTTGTATTCACTGGAAGAAAGACACCATGCCGGTATTCATATGTTTGAAGCGGCAGGAGGTTACGCCCCCACCATGGGTATCATCGGTACGGTTATGGGACTGGTGCATGTATTAGGCAGCATTTCTGACCCAAATGGTCTTTCTTCTGCTATTGCCGTAGCGTTTATGGCCACATTTTACGGCATCGGCAGCGCCAACGTGCTCTTCTTGCCAATGTCGGCCAGACTGGCAAGTATAAGCAAGAAGGAAATGGTGCTTCGGGAGCTCATGGTGGAAGGCATAGTTTCTCTGCAGGCAGGTTATAACCCTATATTGATAAGAGAGCGGCTGTCTGCTTTCCTTGTTCCGTCCATGCGTGAGAGAAGTAAAGAGACGGAAGAGGAGTAATACAAGTAATACACCCGGGGAGGTTTGAGCGGTGTCAGAAAACAAAAGGGAAGAAGAACAGGTTGTAGTTTTTCAGCTCCGGAACCAGACCTACGGCATAGATATTGATTCAGTACTGGAAATAATTCGTATGGAATCAATTGTCCAGGTGCCTGGGACCCCTGATTTTGTTGAAGGGATAATAAATCTTAGGGGACGTATTATCCCGGTCATGGACCTCTCCAGGCGGTTTGGCCTGGAGGCTGCGGACATCACCGTCTCATCCAGGATAATCATAGTAGAGACCAGCGATATTACCGTGGGTATGATTGTAGATTCAGTTTCCGAAGTGCTCAGGTTCCCTTTGTCCTGCATAGAGCCCCCACCTCCCATGGTTGGTGCCGGAAACGTCGAATTTATCAGGGGAGTGGCTCTTTATGACCAGAGAATGTTTATTTTACTGGACTTGGCCAGGATTTTGGTGGATGATGAAAAAAATGTACTTAGCCTGATGGATACGGAGGCCATGAAAATTTTGGTATAAGGAGAGATAGCAACGTGTTTAGCGATGTCGAAATGATGGTCTTCATGGAAGAACTGGAAGAAAAGATACAGTTAATTAATGATAACGTGCTGTTGTTGGAAAGGGACGGCGAAAGCCCGTTGGTTATTCAGGAAATATTTCGCGCCGCCCATACTATTAAGGGATCTTCGGCCGTCATGGGATACGAGAAAATGTCCCGTCTTACACATGAAATAGAAAACCTGTTTGACCGTTTGCGGCAGGGTACCATGAAGGTTACCACGCCCATGGTAAACGTATTGTTTGAAGCATTGGATACACTAAAGGTGTTAAAGGAAGAAATAACCGGAAATGCCGGGGAGGTGGATGAAACCCCGGTGATCGGAAAAATAAAATCATGTTTGGAAGATAGCGGCTCCGCACCCGCTGACACTGATTATCCCGGTTCCACCGCTAAGGCACCGGAGATTGCGGCTGGCCAGGAAACTGTGGATATATTCCAGCCCGATGAGATACTGGAAAACATGATTCGGGAGGCCGAGGTAAGGGGATACCAGGCTTACAAAATTTATGTGGAAGTTGACCCGGACACACAGATGAAAAATGTTCGGGCTTTTCTGGTTTTTGAATCATTACAGCAAATGGGGGACATTATCAAAAGCTACCCGTCGGCGGAGGAAATACAGGATGGCAGATTTGATAAGGGTTTTTCGTTGGTGTTGTTCTCCAGGGAGGATCAGGGTGAAGTCACTAACCTCATTATGTCCATCGCAGAAATAAACAAGGTTGAAGTTACTCCGCTGGAAACGAACGGTGAAGCAACGGCAGGGAAGACGTCTGGGGAGCATGTGGAACAAACAGCTCAGGAGACCCGGGTATTAAACGAAATGCCAAAAGAAGCGGCAGAAGTCAGGAAGGCTGCGCCGCAGATGGAAAGGACCACCATCAAAACTGTGCGCGTTGATGTTCAGAAGCTGGACTCGCTCATGAACCTGGTTGGTGAATTGGTAATTGACCGGACCAGAATTGATCGTTTTGCTGAAATATTTGAGGGCAAGTACGGAACCGATGATTTGGCTGAAAATATTCTGGAAATTTCCAATCACCTGGGACAGGTTACCACTGACCTGCAGGATGAAATAATGAAGGCACGCATGCTGCCGGTGGCCACGGTGTTTAACCGCTTACCCAGGATGGTTAGGGATATCGCCCAGAAGCTGGGCAGAGAAATAGATTTTATAGTAGAGGGCCAGGAGACCGAACTGGACCGAAATGTGATAGAAATAATAGGCGATCCTCTGATTCACCTGATAAGAAATGCCATAGATCACGGCATAGAGCCGCCCGAGGAGCGTGTCCGCCTGGGCAAATCAAGGGTGGGCAGGGTTAGATTGAAAGCATCCTATCTGGAAAGTCATATTGTTATAACTTTGGAAGATGACGGTCAGGGCATGGACCCGGCTAAATTAAAAGAATTAGCCGTAGAAAAAGGTGTTATGACCGCTGAAGCAGTTGCCCGCATGAGTGACCGGGACGCGCTGGAACTGATCATGGCGCCGGGATTCTCCACTGCGAAGGTGGTGAGTGATGTTTCCGGCCGGGGCGTGGGCATGGACATTGTCAGAAGTCAGATCGAGCAGATTAATGGTACTGTGGAGCTTGATACCGTTACTGGGTATGGAACCACCTTTTTCATCAAATTACCCTTGACTCTGGCTATAATCAGGGCGTTGATGGTTAGCCTGGGAGAACAGGTTTTCGCTTTCCCGCTGACAAATGTTCAGGAGACCCTGGCTATAAAACGCGAGGAAATCAAAATGATCCGCCACAATGAGGTTATTGTCGTACGTGGGAGGGTATTGCCTCTGGTTCGGATCTCCGACATATTTAAAATTGAGGAAGCTGATGAAGACAGACTTTATGTTGTTATGCTGGGCTCGGCGGACAGGCGAATCGGTGTGGTGGTGCACCGGCTCATCGGCGAACAGGAAATAGTAATTAAATCACTGGGCAATTATCTGGGACAAATCACAGGGCTCTCCGGCGCCACCATACTCGGTGACGGCCGGGTTGCCCTGATCGTAGATGCCCGTGGTCTGGTAAAAGAATTGGGCACCGAAGAGCTTGCTTATGCCGCCAATTAAGGTTCTGGTGGTGGATGACTCGACGTTAATGAGACGCCTCATCACCCGTTTTCTGGAAGGGGACGGCGAATTCCGGGTCATAGATGTTGCTGTGAACGGTGAAGAGGCGATTAGAAAATTAAAGCTACTGAAACCCGATGTGGTAACCCTGGATGTCGAGATGCCTGTGATGGACGGTTTGGCCACTCTAAGCACAATTATGAGACAGAGCCCCACTCCGGTGGTGATGCTTAGTGCCCATACCTACGAGGGGGCCAGGGAAACCATGAAAGCCCTATCTCTTGGTGCGGTTGACTTTGTATCCAAACCCACCAAGCCGGGCGAGATGGAGGCCATGGTGGCTGACCTGAAATATAAACTGCGAGCCGCCGCTCAAGCGTCATTGCGTATGGTTGCGCCTAGACCGGCGCCCCCACCTGTTAGAACCGTCTCCATGGCGACAAAACCTGTAGCATCTTTCAAACCTTCCGCCGGTAAAGTGGAACTGTTGGTGATAGGATCCTCCACAGGAGGGCCTGCAGCGCTGCAACAACTGGTTCCCGCCTTGCCCGCCACATTTCCGGCGGGTATTGTTATCGTACAGCACATACCGGTGGGATTTTCAGGACCCATGTCCGAGCACCTTGACAGAAAGTCGAAATTAAAGGTCAAACATGCGTCCCAGGGCGACCAGGTTAAGCCGGGACTGGTGCTGGTGGCGCCGGCTGGTCACGATCTGACCTTTCGTGGTAAACCGGGCTCACTGTCGGTACATCTGGACCAGGGAAAAGGACCCGTCCCGCCGGGAGGCTTCAGGCCTTCGGTGGATGTGGTCATGATCTCCGCCGCCGAGACCTGCGGTGACCGCTGTATGGGAGTACTGCTCACTGGTATGGGGCGGGATGGAGCAAAAGGCATGGCGGATATCAAAAAACGTAGGGGGCACACCATTGCGGAGGCTGAAAGCACCTGCGTGGTGTACGGTATGCCCAGGGCGGCGGTAGAAATGGGCGCCGCTGAAAAGGTGTTGCCGTTGCACGAAATTGCCCAGGAAATTGTTAAAATGATATAAAGTTTTGTTTTGCCCTGCCGATTTTACAAGTAAGTTACCCGAAAGAAGGTCGGTGGGCATGAGAATTTTCAGTTACGGTTCTGCAGACATAACCAAGCTGTACGGAGCCAACGCTAAGAAAAATAAATTAGAGAGAAACGGTGCGGGCAGTCCAGCCAGTGACGATACTCTGCAAATATCCACCAAAGCCAGGGAATTGCAGACCTATAAAGCTGTGTTGAAAGATATTCCGCTTAGGGAAGAAACTGTGGAAGAACTGAAAACACAGATTAATAATGGTACCTATAAGCCCGATGCAGAAAAGACTGCCGCCGGAATTCTCGGGGAAATGTTTATTGATGAAGAAGTTTAGTTTAATATTTGCGGGCCATATCTGCCCGCTTTATTTGGTTTATAAAGCTTTTTACTAATGCGACGGATAGTCAGCAACATCAAAGAGCAGGGGATGACATTATGAAAGCATTGTTGACTGAGCTATGCAACGTTTTGGAACAGCAGCATAATACGCTTGACGTCCTGCTCTCGGCGGCTGGGGAGCACAACTCGGCTATGATAAATAACGACTCAACCGCCATGATGGCCGCGGTTATGAGACTGGAAGAGTTGTCGCACACGCTGCAGAAGCAGGACAGGCAAAGGGAAGAAATTCAACAGCGCCTGGCCGGGGTTTCGGGCATAAAGGGACAGGCTGTTTTAAGCGATATACTGGCAAACGCCACGGGGATTTCTATGACGGACAGACTTCAACGGCTGGCCGGAGAAATTAAGGAACGCATTAACAGGCTAAGCGAGATAAACAAAATGAACCAGGTGCTCGCTACCAGGGGGTTGCAGTGTACCTCGCAGATACTGAATATTATTATGCCCAATGAAAGCAACACTTACCAGGGCAGCGGAACCTTTGCCAGCGATAGAAAAGCTACATCAGTTTTAAATAAAACCATTTGAGACAGGTGGTAATTGATAATGCCAAGCACATGGCTAGGAATTGAAACCAGTCGCAGGGGCATGATGGTGCACCAGCGCGCCCTGGACACCACCGGGCACAACCTGGCCAACGCCAGTACGACGGGGTACTCCAGGCAGGAGGTAGTGATTACTCCCACCGACCCCTATTCCAACCCTACGTTGAACAGTTCCGTTACACCGGGGCAAATTGGCACCGGCACAAAGGTGCAAATGATTCGCCGGGTTACGGATGAATATTTACAGAACAACGTGCTCAAAACTGCCAATGACAGTTCTTACTGGGAAAACCAGGTTTCGGTGCTGCAACAGGCCGAAACAACTTTTGCAGAACCCGAAACCGATGGTATTGATGCCGATCTGGTTGATTTCTTTACGAGTTGGATGGATCTGGAGAACTCCCCCCAGGACTCGGGGGTCAAAGGCGTAGTGGTTGAAGCCGGCGACGGCCTGGCCAAGCTTATGGGTACCACCTATAATCAGCTGGAATCCATCCAAAATAATGTTGCCAAGATGGATGCGGCGGGAACAGGTGTTGATAGCGGCGCTCTAAAAGACAAGGTGGATAAGGCCAACGACATACTGGAACAGATCAGGGACTTGACCGTGGCCATAAAAAAGATATACATGCTGAATCAGCAGCCCAATGATTTATTGGACCAGCGGGATCAGTTGCTGGAGCAACTAAGTGAAATAGGACCTATCGAAGTAAAATACAGCATGGACGCCAATGGACAACCCACAGGCGATTTTGATACGCTTAATTTTTTCGGTTGTGATGTAAAAACAGTACTTTCAGGTGACTCCCTGAATTTAAGTGTGGACAGCAGCAATGATCACATTCATTTGAATATTACAGACTCTACCGGCGCTGTGACTGATAAGGATTTGACCGCTGATTGCGCCACAAACACCAGTGGGTCCCTCCTGGGGCTTGAGGAGTCAAGGCAGCTCATTATTGATTATAAAAATAAACTAGACGAACTGGCCACCGAACTCAGCGCCCAGATTAAAGCAGTTGATCCGGTCCAAGGAGCACCGGACGACTTTTTCACGGGAACCCTGGCGGGTCATGATTTCGGGGTGGCTACCAATTTATTGGATGACCCCTCGATATTGGACGGTACGAAGGCCGGTGATGTTGCTGCTCTACGGGATGCCGACATTTCTTTCACCGGTGTTTCCAACCAGTGCACCTTTGAAGAGTATTACAGCACGATAACGAGCGAGGCGGGCGCCGACGCCAAGAAAACCAATGATATGTACTCTACGCTGTCCGCCATCAGAACGCAAGTCGCGAATCTGAAGGAATCGGTTTCCGGCGTTTCAACGGACGAAGAGCTAACCAAAATGCTGCAGTATCAGTATGGCTTTCAGGCTTCAGCCAGGGTCGTCAATACCATCGACGGCATGCTGGATGTTATCATAAACAAATTGTTCTAGTTGGGAGGTTATGTCCATGCGTGTTACCAACAGGCTCATGACCAATAACATTATAAACAGAATCCAGAATAACCTTGATAATCTTAACCGGACTCAGGAACAGATATCCGCCAACCAAAGAATATTGCGTCCCAGTGACGATCCCAATGTACTTGGACAGTTTTATAGAGTAACAAATACGCTTTCCTACAATGAGCAATACAATAATAATATTAATGACGGTTTGTCATACCTTAATATGAATGATACTGCCATGGGCACCATAAAAGATGTTTTGGATAAGGCGTATAATTATGCCATGCAGGCAGCAAATGACAGTTGTAACGCGGAAGATAGGATTGCCATAGGTGAACAGATAGATAAAATGATTGATCAACTGGTTGATTTGGCCAATTCTTCTGCTGGTGGAAAATATATCTACGCCGGTACTGACAATGCTTCTCCACCCTTTGTAAGGCAAGGGGATAAGATCATATATAATGGAGATTATAACGGTATTTACCGGGAAGTATCTGCCAGTACGGACTACAGAATAGACGCTCCGGGGGTAACTACAGGTGTTGTGGTGGAAGGGTTGAATGCCAGTGCCAAGTCCCAGCCCTTGCCGACAGTACAGCAAAGACAGAGCGATCATGAGCTGGTGGGGGTTTTGAATATGCAGGTCGATACCGTTGCAAACCAGGTCACCATTACAGGTTCAATGGAGGATGGCACGACAATTAACACCACTGAGGCTTTGACCGCAGGGATAATGAGCATTTCCGGCGGGACGCTGGATGGATTGCAGATAGATTTTTCCGGGTCCGCAAACGGGGCGGAATATAGTGTTTCTCTGGGACAATTAGGGGTTTTTGGTCATGCTGATTCCGGCGGGGTGGTATATGATCCTGCGGATACCACTAAAGCTACTGCCGATAAAGGTATGTTTGACGCTCTTTTTGCTTTGCGGGACAGGTTGTATAATGACGATACAGACGGGTTGGAGACGAGTATAGCCGATATACAGGATAAAACAGACCGGCTTTTGCAGAAAAGGGTGGTAATAGGCGCAAGGACTAAACACTTTGAGGCCTTACAATCACAATTGGAGGATCAAGGAGTAAACTTGAATGAAGTTTTGAAAAATATCGCTGGTGCGGATATTGCCAAGCTCTCCGTAGATATTAGCCAATATGAGTTGTCTTATAATGCTTCTCTGTCCGTATGTTCTACTGTTATGCAAACCAGTTTGTTGAATTTCCTTAAATAGTCTCCGTTTTATGATTTCATAGATGGAGGTGGATGTGCTATGAAAATAGGAGCAGGGGGGCTGCAATGTCTTGTTACTCAGGATATTATTGCCTCCAGACAGGCAGAACAGGCTAAACAGAAACCTTCAATGGAAGAAGAAATATTACGGGGCCAGCAAAAATTAGGGCCGGAATTGAATAAGCCGGTTATCGATTTGGATAAATCAGCGGTATTAAGCAGTTATTTGAGCAATAAAGAGGCCGGTATAAATGAGAGGAAAAGAAAAGCCGGTGACAAAAAAGAAGACATGAACGCTGCATCAAAAGGACCTTTGAAACATGGAACAGGCAAGGATAATACTTCCACGAAGGGATCTTTGCTGGATGAATATAAATAAAAAACGTTATAATCAGGTGGCCTGATTTATATGGTCACCTGACTATTTTAAATTGGAAAACTGTGTCTGGTGGAGGTATCGCCAATGCCCAAAGATAAAAATATCTATACTTTTACGGCCGGCCTGCCCGGCTTGCCTACGGAGCTGAATAAATTTGAACTTGTTTCACTTGCAAGCGACAGCCCCTTTTTCTTTTTGCAATCCGTGCAGGACGAAACGGTCTGCTTTATTCTTGTAAATCCATTTATGTTTTTTACGGACTACGAATTCGAAATAACCAATGATGTGACCGAAGTAATGGATATGAATGCGTCAGAACAACTTGCCGTTTTCTGCATCGTCAATGCCGGCAAAGGGCTAAAGGATGCCACTGTAAACCTGCTGGCGCCGGTAATTCTCAATGTGGCTACGGGAAAGGCCCGCCAGGTGGTGCTGGTGGATAAGCGTTATACAATCCGCCACCCTCTATCTGTAAACAAACCTCCGTCGGAAAAGGAGGATAAATAAATGCTGGTACTGACAAGAAAAAAGGGCCAGTCAATAAACATAGGAAATGACATACGGGTTGTATTGCTGGATGTTACCGGGGATACCGTACGCATTGGCTTGGATGCGCCTTCCGATGTAGCCATATACCGCAGCGAAATATTTCAAACTCTGCGCAGGGAAAACAGGGAGGCAGTGGCAAACTTGAACGCCATATCGGAAATAGAGAATCTCGTGAAGATTTCTCATAAGGACAGAAAGAGCTGAATTTTTTTTGGCAAGGCCCTAAATGCCGACAAATTTCTGTCGATATATAACTTAAAGGCTATCTCCGGGTCGGCCGACCGGAGAAAAGACTATGCCGCACGGATGCGGTGAAAAAAAATTCATGGAGGAATGAAAATGAGGATCAACCATAACATTGCAGCCCTTAACACCTATCGCCAGTTGTCTAACAACAATACGGCTATATCCAAGTCTCTGGAAAAGTTGTCTTCCGGTCTACGTATCAACAAGGCTGCTGACGATGCTGCCGGTCTTGCCATTTCCGAAAAAATGCGTGGCCAAATCAGTGGTCTGGACCAGGCCGGGAGGAACGCCCAGGATGGTATCTCCCTGATTCAGACGGCTGAAGGTGCGCTGAATGAAACCCACTCCATACTGCAGCGCATGCGGGAACTGGCCGTACAGTCCGCAAGTGATAGCAATACCAACGTTGACCGCGCCGAGATTCAGAAGGAAGTCGACCAGTTGGTATCGGAAATTGACCGTATCTCCAACACCACTGAGTTTAACACCAAGAGGCTGCTGGACGGCAGTGTTTCCAAGGCTGGCACCACTGATGCCACTGCGGAAATATTATCGCAAAACAGCAAAACATTTACAATCAATGCTGCAACAATTGCTAACTCCGTTATTGCAACCAGCCAATCCTACTATGTCGAAATAGGACCCTTAACAACAGTTGCAAACACATATGAGCTTACCATAACCAGGTCTGATGGAACTGTTGATACAGTTCACAAAACTATCGCCCTAACTGCTTCTGCAGGTGGTACTATAACACTGGCAACTTCCGGCGTAACTATATCTGTTGCTACTACATTCGCAGCTGGAGATTCTGCCGGTGTTTTAGTTAAAGATGATGTCACAGTTAAAGTTTCGGTGGCTAATACTCTTACATTCCATGTTGGCGCCAATACAGCCCAGACCATGGATGTTGACATGAAAGACATGGGTTCTGAGGCTTTACACGTTAATGGCATCAAGGTGGATACCCAGGATGCCGCTGAAGCCTCAATAACTGCCATTGAAGGTGCTATACGTAATGTGTCGGCTGAACGTTCCAAGCTTGGTGCGTTCCAGAACCGCTTGGAGCACACCATTAACAACCTGGGAACTTCATCCGAAAACCTGTCAGCCGCAGAATCCCGCATCCGCGACGTGGATATGGCGCAGGAGATGATGAATTACACCAAGAACAACATTCTTGCCCAGGCTGCTCAGTCTATGCTTGCCCAGGCCAACCAGCTTCCCCAGGGAGTTCTGCAACTGCTGAAATAGTTTTAATGAATTATAATTTAATCAAAAAGCCCCGCTTTAGTATTAAAGTGGGGCTTTTTGATAAATAGTTTGCTTCCTTAAGGGGATTATTATTGTGATAGAGAAAATGGTTCTGGAAAAGAATTTGAAAGCAATTGAAAATAATGCTAATCACATCATTTTACCTTTTGATCCTTCAAAGCAAAAATACAATGTTTTCAGGGATAAAGATAAGGTTGTGGTGGCATGCCAAAATGATTATGTAAGGTACGATAACAGTGATACCGGTAAATATGTGAAGAATTTCGATTATAATCATAAGGGAATATATTTCATGCCGGGATTATTCGATATCGGGGCCGTAGAAAGAATTTACAATGGGGCCTCCAGGGATTCCATTGTATTTGTTGTGGAACCCAACCCGGAAATTTTCTATTATATGCTTACCCATTATGATATGGCTGATTTATTTGCCAGGAAAAATTTTTATTTACTGGTGGCTGATTATGAAGCAGCGCCTGAATATTTTTCAAACTATATAATTAATAAAGGATTTGTAATAAAGGTTTCTAATATACAGTGCTATACATCGCAATACTTGAAGGTTTTTGAGAGGGAGCAATCCTTAAATCTACAGAAAAGATTTTTTGAAAGCGCCAGATCAAGTTTATTCATGCTTGGGAATTCCACCGATGATACTATGATCGGGCTGCTGCAAAACCTGTTGAATTTTAAAAAATTCTGTTCATCAATGTCCATCAGAAAATTAAAGAATAAATACCTTTCTACACCTGCCGTTATAGTGTCTGCAGGACCATCGCTGAAAAAAAATATCCATTATCTAAAGCAAGCCGACAGAGAAAATGTGCTTATTTTTGCCGTGGACACAATAATAAAAAAACTTTTGGATATGGGTATTTCCCCAGACGCTGTTTTTACGGTGGAGCGTCCTAAAATTGTGTATGAATATTTCTACAAAGATATAGATTTTCCTGAGAATACGGTGTTTGTCGGTCCACCGGTCGTCTATCCGGGAATACTGAAAAAGTTTTCGGCCCGAAGGATGATATTGCCGCTAAAGGGCGGTGAAAAAATGAATAACTGGTTGAACTGTCTGGTTTCAAATAAATCTGATTTGATTCCCAACGGGCTTTCTGTGGCACATTTAGCGTTTTCCTTTGCCCGTTACCTGGGGTGTGATCCCATTATCTTCACAGGTCAGGATCTTGCTTACGGTGATGACGGAAGAACTCATTCCGAAGGGACTATATATGACAACAAGGATGTTGACAAAAGAAAAGAAAAGGACTTGTGGGTTGAAGGTTATTTTGGAGAGCAAGTTAGGACCAGCGAAATGTGGAGGAAATTCCAGACATGGTTTGAAGAAGAATTTTATAAAAGCAAAGGTTCAATTATTAACTCAACTGAGGGTGGTGCTAAGTTAAAACACACCCAAAATCTTTTACTAAAAGATGCGTTAGATAAGTATGCGGTTAAAAAATGTAAACCTTTATATGAGCTGATTGATGATATTTATGAGCCGTTATTTATGGAAGAAAATGAAGTTATTCATGGAAGAATAGAGAATGAAGCCGAAGAGTTGCGTAAATTTAATGAATTGATGGAGTCTTTTATTAAAAAGCTTGTTAAATATGAAAATAATACTATTGTAAAAGAAAATATAGTGGAATATTTAAGCGAATTAAACCAAATGATGATAGAGTACGAACAGAATGCGGATGGCTTGGGTTTCTTTACTATATTTATTCAAACGCATTTTGCCATAGCATCATTTGAAATTAATCAACTCAAAAGGAGTGATACTGTGGAAAAGGTTGGTAAAATAATTGAAATACAAAAAAAGTTATTTAAGGTTTCCGCCGATCTAAGCGAGTTGATTTATGGCGAATTAGAAAAGTATCTCCATACTTCTTTTATGTCCGATTAAATTGTTTGCTTTTATAATGAGTTGTAAATGAATAAATTAAAAATATGTTGGCCTGGAAAATCTGAGTAATATGTTAATATATAATTAATTTATTAACATTAATGATATAAATTAAACTAGAAGGATGTTAAATTTGGACAACAAAAAAATTCTTGTAACCGGTGCTGAAGGTTTTATCGGCTCTCACTTGGTGGAAGAACTTGTGCGCCAGGGGTACCCTGTACGTACCTTTATTTTATATAATTCATTTAATTCATGGGGCTGGCTGGATCAGTCACCCCGGGATATTCTAGACGCAATCGAAATTTTTAGCGGTGATATTCGCGATTCTTACGGTGTAAAGAAAGCTATGCAGGGTTGTTGCACGGTGATTCATTTAGCTGCTTTGATTGCAATTCCTTATTCCTATCACTCGCCTGATACTTATGTGGATACTAATGTAAAAGGTACCTTAAACATATTGCAGGCGGCCAGAGAACTGGGACTTGAAAGGGTTATTCATACTTCGACAAGTGAAGTATATGGCACTGCAAGTTTTGTACCTATAACAGAAGATCATCCATTACAGGGACAATCACCTTATTCTGCCACTAAAATTGCCGCAGATCAACTGACTATGTCATTTTATTATTCTTTTGGCACGCCGGTGACTATTATTCGCCCTTTTAATACCTATGGTCCCCGTCAGTCCGCCCGGGCGGTAATACCCACCATTATTACTCAGATTGCCGGCGGGCAGAGCAATATAAAACTTGGCGCACTGCACCCTACCAGGGATTTTAATTATGTTAAAGATACGGTGAGCGGTTTTATTGCGGCTCTGGAGGCTGATAACTGCATGGGTGAAATAATAAACATAGGCAGCAATTATGAAATCTCCATCGGAGATACGGCCAGGCTGATAGCCGAAGTTATGGGTGTGGAGATAGAAATAGAAACTGCCACCGAACGTCTGCGGCCGGTTAAAAGTGAAGTGGAGCGCCTGTGGGCGGACAATACAAAGGCGCTGAAGCTTTTGAGGTGGCAGCCGCAGTACGCCGGTAAAGACGGTTTCAAGCGGGGTCTGACAGAAACGGTCAAGTGGTTTACCAATCCGCATAATTTGTGGAGCTATAAATCGTCAATATATAACGTTTGATGTTCCGGCATTATCTGCTGTCTTAAAGTCATCTGGCAGGGGGAAAATAATTTGTCCCGTTCATTTAAAGATGAAAAAAACATTATTTATAGTATTATAAATGCGATTGAATCAGTTGTATCCCACCGGGAGGAGTTTGTGCCGCTGCACGAGCCCTGTTTCTCCGGCAATGAATGGGCATATGTGAAGGATTGTCTGGACACGGGCTGGGTTTCATCAGTGGGCAGTTATGTTGACAGATTTGAACTAATGCTGGCGGATTTCATTGGGGTAAAGTATGCAGTGGCCGTAGTAAACGGAACTGCTGCATTACATATATGCCTTAAACTGGTGGGGGTTGCCCCGGGTGACGAAGTACTGATTCCGGCGCTTACATTTGTGGCCACTGCAAATGCTGTTACATACTGCAATGCAATTCCTCATTTTGTTGACAGTGAGGAAAGGACACTAGGGATTGATCCTTATAAGTTAAGAGACTACTTATATGATATAGCGATAATTCGTACTGATGATTGTATTAATAAAATTACAGGACGGCGAATAAAGGCTGTTGTTCCTATGCATACTTTTGGGCACCCGGTAGATATGGACCCGCTCTTGGATGTTTGTAGTGAATTTAAACTGGAACTGGTGGAGGATGCTGCTGAGTCATTGGGGTCTTATTATAAAGGTAAGCATACAGGAAATTTTGGCAAGGTTTCGGCTCTTAGTTTTAATGGCAATAAAATAATAACTACCGGTGGTGGTGGGGCAATATTAAGTAATAATAAAGAATTAGCTAAGTTAGCAAAGCACATAACCACAACAGCTAAATTACCCCACAGGTGGTTATTTTATCATGATATGGTAGGTTATAATTATCGAATGCCAAATCTTAATGCTGCCTTAGGATGTGCACAAATGGAGAACTTGAATGATTTTATATATATGAAAAGATGTTTAGCACAAAATTATAAGGCTGCCTTTTCATCAATCAACGAAGTGCATTTTTTTACAGAGAATAATTTTTCAAAAAGTAATTATTGGCTTAATGCTTTAATTATTAAACGTAATAGTATATGTAAAAAAGAAGAAATTTTAGAAGCATTAAACGATGTTGGGATAATGACTCGCCCAGCATGGATGTTATTAAGTGAATTGCCAATATATGGCCAATGCCCTAAAATGGATTTATCTGTAGCTAAAAATTTACAATCGTTCTTGATAAATATACCTAGTAGTTCGAAATTAGGTGTTAAAAGGGGATAAAAATTATGTCATTAGGTTTTGAGGAAAAATTAGATAACTTGACAATAAGAATTAATGCCCATATAAAATATTCTAATT
>JGI25321J50212_10000669_pt1 | contig 36161 bp, 43 predicted proteins | sample AutmiccommuBRH23_FD_50212 | JGI IMG/M metagenome (IMG submission 50212)
CCTTCCGCCCCGAGCGGCTCGATCCCGCCGGGCCGGCGGCCGACACCAGGGCCGGCGTCGTCCTCACCTGCCTGGGCCTGACCTTCCTCAACCCCCACGTCTACCTGGACACGGTCGTGCTGCTCGGCTCCCTCGCCCACCAGCACGACGGCGGGCGGCAGTGGGCCTTCGCCGGCGGTGCCGTGTGCGCGAGCGCGTGCTGGTTCGCCCTCCTGGGGTTCGGAGCCCGACGACTCCGTCCCTTCTTCGCCCGGCCCGGCTCGTGGAGGCTCCTGGACGGCCTGGTCGCCACCGTCATGATCGGCCTCGCCGTGGCACTCCTGGCCTGAGCGCGCGGACTACCGGGCCCTGGCCACCCGCCCCGCGTCCCAGACCGGCTCGGGGGTCTCCACGACGTCGCCGTCGGCCCCGAACACCAGGAACCGGTCGAAGCCACGGGCGAACCACCTGTCGTGCGTCACGGTCATGACAGTGCCCTCGAAGCGAGCCAGGCCCCGTTCGAGCGCCTCCGCCGAGTGCAGGTCGAGGTTGTCGGTCGGCTCGTCGAGCAGCAGCAGGGTGGCACCGGACAGCTCGAGCAGCAGGATCTGGAACCGCGCCTGCTGCCCGCCCGAGAGCGTGCCGTACCGCTGCTCGGCGGCGGCCACCAGCTCGTAGCGGTCCAACGCCTTGCTCGCCTGCTCCTGCCCCATCCCGTGCCTGCTCCCCTCACCGCGGTGCAGGATCTCGAGCAGCGTCCGCCCTGCCAGCTCGGGATGGACGTCGTTCTGCGCGAACCAGCCCGGGCGAACCCGGGACCCGAGCCTCACCGCGCCGGTGTGCTCGACCCGCCGACCCGCCGAGGCGTCCACCGGGGCCTGCTCCGGCTCCGGATCGGTGCCACCGGCGGCAAGCAGCCTCAGGAAGTGCGACTTGCCCGACCCGTTGGACCCGAGCACCGCCACCCGCTCGCCGAACCAGACCTCGAGGTCGAACGGACGCATCAGGCCGGTGAGCTCGAGCCGTTGCGCCACGACGGCGCGCTTGGCCGTCCGACCCCCGGTCAGGCGCACCTGGACGTCCTGCTCGCGGCCCATCACCTGCGGCGGTCCAGCCTCCTCGAACTTTCGCAGCCGGGTTTGGGCCGCGGCGTACCGGGAGGCGAGTCCGTCGTTGTACGCGGCCTTGGTGCGCAGGGTCAGGACGAGCTGGCGCAGCTTGGCGCGCTCCTCCTCCCATCGCCGGGTGAGCTCGGCGACCCGCTCAGCCCGGGCCCTGCGCGCCTGGGCGAAGGTCGCGAACCCGGCGCCGTGCACCCAAAGGGTCGAGCCGGCCGCCGTCGGTTCCAGGCTCGCGACCTGGGTAGCCGTCCGGGAGAGCAGCTCGCGATCGTGGCTGACGAACAGGACGGTCACCGGCGAGGTCGCGAGCTGCTCCTCGAACCATCGCTTGGTCGGGACGTCGAGGAAGTTGTCGGGCTCGTCCAGCAGCAGCACCTCGTCACCGCCCCGGAGCAGCGCCTCGAGCACCAACCGCTTCTGCTCACCGCCGGACAGGGTCCTGACCGCTCGGTGCTGGGCGCGCTCGAAGGGCAGGGAGAGCACGGCGTCGGTCACCTTGTCCCACCCGACCTCCGCGCCGTACCCCCCGACGTCCGCCCACTCCGTGAGCGCATGGGCGTACCGCATCTGGGTGGGCTCGTCGTCCACCTCCATCATCGCCAGCTCGGCCGCCGCGAGCTCCGCCGCGGCATCGCGCACCGGGTCCGGGGCCAGGGACGCCAGCAGGTCGCGCACGGAGCGGTCGTCGTCGATCCTCCCGACGAACTGCCGCATGACGCCCAGCCCCCCGCTGCGCACCACCGCCCCGGAGTGCGGCGCGAGGTCCCCGGCGACGATCCTCAGCAGCGTCGTCTTGCCCGAGCCGTTGGGACCCACGAGGGCGACCTTGGCGCCGTCGGCCACCCGCAGATCGATGCCGGTGAGCAACGGCCTGCCGTCGGGCAGCACGAACCCGACATCGTTGATCTCCACGTGGCCCATGCGGACCAAGTGTGCGCACCCCGGCGACCGGAGTCGACTCCTTTGCCGCCGTTCCGGGCCCCTCGCACAGCAGATGCGACGTCGCGGGTGCGGTGCGACCGTGGACTGATGACGACCCCGAGCGACTTCGACAGCGGCGGCACACCCGCCACCACGCCGGACCCCGAGACTGTCGCCGAGGGAGACAGCGACCAGCTGGCCCAGGATGACACCCTGCTCGACCGCGGCGTCGACGACATCCTCGACGAGGGCTACTCCCCACCGGAGCGCCCGCCCAACCCGAACCGGCTGGAGACGCACCTGGACCAGGAGATCGGCGAGTCGCACGACGACAAGCTGGCCCAGGAGCAGCCGGATGTGTGGGAGACCGACGGGCCCGACGCCGGCTCGCGCGAACCGGACCGCGCCGGGCGCCTCGCGCCGGACGAGGCCGATGCCGCGGGGACCCCCACCGCCAGCACGATGGCGTCCGACGAGGGGATTGCCGGCGCCGGGGCCAGCGCGGAGGAGGCGGCCGTGCACGTGGTCGACGACGACGACCCGCGGATCTGAGGGGCGGGCAGATCGCCGGTCAGTCAATCTGCTCGGGCTCCGCGGGCAGGGCCTCCCGACGAGCCCGGGTGACGACCGCTCGCGCGGCCAGGTCCTCGTCGTCCGGGTAGGCGACCGCCTCCAGGGTCAGCCCGTGGGCGGGCGCCACCATGCTTCCCCGCTGCCTCCCCGCGAGCAGCTCCGCCGGCCATGACGCCGGTCGCCCACCCGCGCCGACCACCAGAAGCGCCCCCACCAGGGAGCGCACCATGGAGTGGCAGAACGCGTCGGCCTGCACCGTGAGCACGACCAGGCCGACATCGGCTCCGTCGGCCACCCGGGAGACGTCGAGCACCTGCACGGTCCTGATCGTCGTCGCCCCGGGACGCGGCTTGCAGAAGGCCGCGAAGTCCTGCTGACCGACGAGGCTCGCGGCCGCGGCTCCCATCGCCTCGACGTCCAGGGGCACCCGGTGCCGCACCACGTGGCTGCGGCGCAGCGGGTCCACCTGCGTGACGTCGTCGGCCAGGCGGTAGGCGTACCGGCGGTGCAGCGCCGAGAACCGGGCGTCGAACTCCGGCGGGACAACGGCGGCGCGATGCACGACGACGTCCGGCGGGAGCACCCCGGCAAGGCGCCGGACCAGGGCCTCGGCGGGCTCCCCGTGCCGGCGCCCCCGCACCCCGTGCCACGCGTCGAGCGACAGGTCGAGGTGAGCCACCTGCGCGCGGGCATGCACCCCGGCGTCGGTGCGCCCGGCCACCACCAGGCGTGGGGCGGGCACCCGAAGCACCGTGCCGAGCGCCACCTCGAGGGTGCCCTGGACGGTCCGCAGGCCGGGTTGGGTCGCCCACCCCGAGAACCCGGTCCCGTCGTAGGACAGGTCGAGCCGCACCCGCAGCGGTCGGCGCTCCCCGTCCTCCCCGGCGCCGCCCGCAACGTTCTCCACGGAGCACACGATATCGACGGCGTCGGTGCCCGACGCCCCCGTCGGCGGTGGCACCCACGGTGGCGGCCCCGCGCAGCCCTCGGTGTGGCGCCTCCCGCTGCCCCAGGCCTATCGTCAGCCGGTGGACCGGAGCGGATCGACACCGCCCGCGGACGTGCACACCCTCGCGGTCGACTGCGGAGGCGGCGGCATCAAGGCGTCGGTGCTCGACTCCGCCGGGACGCTCCACGCCCAACCGGTGCGGGTACCGACCCCGTACCCCCTGCCGCCCGACCGCCTCGTGGAGACGGTGGTGGCCCTGGCCGCCGACCTCCCACCCGCCGGTCGCGGCACGGTTGGGATGCCCGGGATGATCCGGCACGGCGTGGTCGTCTCGACGCCGCACTACGTCACGCGGGCGGGCCCGCGTACGCCGGTGGTCCCCGAGCTCGTCACCGCGTGGGCAGGGCGGGACGTCGCGGCCGATCTCGCCACCGCGCTGGGCTATCCGGTGCTCGTGCTGAACGATGCGGAGGTGCACGGCGCGGGAGTGGTCTCCGGCAGCGGCCTCGAGCTGGTGCTGACCCTCGGGACCGGCCTGGGCAGCGCGCTCTTCGACGGCGGGGTGCTGGCGCCGCACCTGGAGCTCTCCCACGCCCCGGTCCGGCGCGGGGTGACCTACGACGCGTGGCTGGGCAACCACGAGCGCCGCCGGCTCGGCGACGGCATGTGGTCCCGGCGGGTGCGCCGCGCGCTCGAGGGCCTGCGCCCCGTGTTCCGCTGGGACCGGCTCTACCTCGGCGGTGGGAACGCGCGGCACGTGACCCCTGCCGCCCTGGCGGCCGTGGGCGACGACGTCGTCGTCGTGCCGAACTCCGCCGGCATCGTCGGGGGCGTCCGCGCCTGGTCCCTGACCGGCGCGCACCTCCCGCCCGCGTGACCCGCGCCCGAGGCTGACCCGCCCCTCCGGCAAGGCGCGTTCGCGCCCGCGCGACCAACTTCCGGGTGACGTTCTTGGGTCAACAGCCCCAGAACTGTCACCCGGAAGGAGTGGGGCCCGCCTCCCGCGCGTCGACCTCCTCCAGCGCCTCCAGCAGCACCCGCGAGTAGACGACCGGCCGGGCCAGGTTGACCAAATGTGTCGCACCGCGCACACGCATCAGCCGTCCGTCGCGCGGCACCCGCGCGAAGGTCCGCTCCTGGACCCTGAAGTGGTCCCACTGCCCGTTGACGATCCAGACCGGGCAGGTCGCCCGGCGAAGGTCGGCCAGCGGGTCGACGTGGCGCATGGCCGTCAGCATGTCGACCATGACGTCGAGCGCGAACCCACCCGCGCCGGCATCGCGCGCACCCTGCGGCGGCAACGACAGGTTCACGGCGCGCTGGTTCAGCCAGGCCCCCTGGTCGGGCAGGCGCGCGATCAGCCGGGTGAGGAGCAGCCAGGCATCGGTGACCGACCGGTCGGTGACGGTGCTGCACGACGAGACGAGGAGGCCGGCCACGCGCTCGGGGTGACGCCCCGTGTAGGCGATGCCGAGGTAGCCACCCAGGGAGACTCCGGTGACCACGGCCCGACCGCCGGCGCGCATGACGGCCTCGTCGATCGTGGCGATGCTGCCGTCGACGGTGAACCGCTCGCGGGTCCGCTGACCGTGGCCGGGAAGGTCGACCGCGAACGCCTCCCGGCCACTGCGGTGCAGCGCCTCGAGCTGAGGCCGCCACATGGTTCTCGACACCCGTGCGCTGTGCACCAGGACCACCGGCAACTGGTTCCCCATCAGCCCTTCGCTCTCCTCGACGAGCCCATTGTTTCGCGACGACGGCCCCGGCGGAGTTCCGCCGGGGCCGTCGTGTTGAGTTCAGCTGTCCAGTCGCTCAGGCCTCGTCGGGCTCGACGTCCTGCGCGTCCGCCCCGCCCGCGGGGACGAACCCCGCCGCCTCTGCGGCCTCGGTGCTGGAGAACCACACCTCGGCAACGGTCTGCTCGTACCACTGCGATCCTTCGACGTGGTACTTCTTCGAGTCCTCGTTGCCCTTGATGGTGAAGCCCTCGGGGACGTCGTCGCCCCGGTAGGAGCCCTCGCCGTACGGCTGGTCGGTCTCGGCGGTCGCCTCAGCGGCCTCCGCCTTGGCCGGCGCCGCCTTCTCGGCCTTCTTCGGTGCGGCCTTCTTCGTGGCCTTCTCGGCCTCGCGGACGGGCGCCTGCTTGCGGCTCAGCGGCTCCTGGACCAGCTCGATGACCGCCATCGGGGCGTTGTCGCCCTTGCGCGGACCGATCTTGGTGATCCGGGTGTAGCCGCCCTGTCGCTCCGCCATGAGCGGCGCGATCTCGGTGAACAGCTCGTGCACGACGCTCTTGTCCCGCACGACCCGCAGCACCCGACGACGCGCGTGCAGGTCACCCCGCTTGGCGAACGTGACCATCCGCTCGGCGAGGGGGCGGAGCCGCTTGGCGCGCGCCTCGGTGGTGGTGATGCGACGGTGCTCGAACAGGCTGGTCGCCAGGTTGGCGAGCATCCGTCGCTCGTGCGCCGGGCCGCCCCCGAGCCGTGGACCCTTGGTGGGGGTTGGCATGGTCTCTCCTTGAGTTCTCGAAGGTCGTGGGACCTGCCGGCATCGTCACCGGCCAGGGGGTCAGGACAGCTCGTCGTCGGCGTACTCGCCGTCGTCGTAGTAGACGGCCGAGGGGTCGAAGTCGAGCGGGCTGTCCTTGAGGTTCAGACCGAGACCGCTCAGCTTCTCCTTGACCTCGGTGATCGACTTCGCACCGAAGTTGCGGATGTCGAGCAGGTCCGCCTCGCTGCGTGCGACGAGCTCGCCCACCGTGTGGATGCCCTCGCGCTTGAGGCAGTTGTACGAACGGATCGTCAGCTGCAGCTCCTCGATCGGGAGCGCGAGGTCGGCGGCGAGGGCGGCGTCCGTCGGGGACGGGCCGATCTCGATGCCCTCGGCCTCGACGTTCAGCTCGCGGGCGAGACCGAACAGCTCGACCAGGGTCTTGCCCGCCGAGGCCAGCGCGTCGCGGGGACCGACCGCCTGCTTCGTCTCGACGTCGACGATCAGCTTGTCGAAGTCGGTGCGCTGCTCGACTCGGGTTGCCTCGACCTTGTAGGTCACCTTCAGCACCGGGGAGTAGATCGAGTCGATCGGGATGCGACCGATCTCGGCGTCGAAGGCCTTGTTCTGCTGGGCCGAGACGTAGCCACGGCCGCGTTCGACGGTGAGCTCGATCTCCAGCTTGCCCTTGCCGTTCAGCGTGGCGATGTGCAGGTCGGGGTTGTGCACCTCGACCCCGGCCGGCGGGGTGATGTCGGCTGCGGTCACAGTTCCCGGCCCCTGCTTGCGCAGGTACATGACGACCGGCTCGTCGTTCTCGGAGGAGACCACGAGCTCCTTGATGCTCAGGATGATCTCGGTGACGTCCTCCTTGACCCCGGGCACGGTGCTGAACTCGTGCAGCACGCCGTCGATGCGGATCGAGGTGACCGCGGCCCCCGGGATGGAGGAGAGCAGCGTGCGGCGCAGGGAGTTGCCGAGCGTGTACCCGAAACCGGGCTCCAGCGGCTCGATGACGAACCGGGACCGGTAGTCGGAGACGACCTCTTCGGTCAGGGTGGGGCGCTGTGCGATGAGCACTGTGACTGTCCTTTCCAGTGTGCGTCCGCCATATGACGCATCACGTCGTGCGCCTGCCGCGCCTCGGTCCGCGCGGCAGGGTCGTACCGGTGGTGCGGGGAAGTGCTGGAGCGTTCTCGGCTCAGACGCGACGGCGCTTGGGCGGACGGCAGCCGTTGTGGGCCTGAGGCGTCACGTCCTGGATCGAGCCGACCTCGAGCCCGGTCGCCTGGAGCGAGCGGATCGCGGTCTCCCGGCCGGAACCCGGGCCCTTGACGAGAACGTCGACCTTCTTCATGCCGTGCTCCTGGGCGCGGCGCGCCGCTGCCTCCGCCGCCAGCTGGGCAGCGAACGGCGTCGACTTGCGCGAGCCCTTGAAGCCCACCTGGCCGGAGGACGCCCACGCGATCACGGCGCCCGACGGGTCGGTGATGGACACGATCGTGTTGTTGAACGTGCTCTTGATGTGGGCGACGCCCACGGCGACGTTCTTCTTCTCCTTGCGGCGCGGCTTTCGGGCGCCTGCGGTGCGGGTCTTGGGAGGCATCTGGGGAGTTCCTTGTCAGGTCGAGGTGTGCGGGCTACTTGCGGGCCTTCTTCTTGCCGGCCACGGTGCGCTTGGGACCCTTGCGGGTGCGGGCGTTGGTCTTGGTGCGCTGACCGCGGACGGGGAGCCCGCGGCGGTGCCGGATCCCCTGGTAGCTGCCGATCTCGACCTTGCGTCGGATGTCCGCTGCGACTTCACGACGTAGGTCACCCTCGAGCCGGAAGTTGCCCTCCAGGTACTCGCGGAGGGCGACCAGCTCGGTGTCGCCGAGATCCTTGACCCGGAGGTCAGGGCTGACGCCGGTGGCGGCGAGTGCCTGGCGGGCACGCGTGCGACCGACGCCGTAGATGTAGGTGAGCGCAACCTCCAGCCGCTTGTCGCGGGGAAGGTCCACTCCGACGAGACGTGCCATCGACTACTCCTGTACTGCACCGGAGGTCTGCCCCATGGTCGCCCCTCTCGGGCCCCGGCCTCCGACCGGGGGTTGCGTGTCTCCACGCTGACCATGAGCTGGTGGCACCCGAGGGTGCCGGTGGCCGGCTCGCGCCGGCCAGCGCAACGACGGGGCTCAGCCCTGGCGCTGCTTGTGACGCGGGTTGTCGCAGATGACCATGACGCGACCGTGCCGGCGGATCACCTTGCACTTGTCGCAGATCTTCTTGACGCTCGGCTTGACCTTCATTGCTCGTTCCTCCGCCGCCACACGCACGGTGTGTGCGACGGGCGGTTGTCGATCGGGCGATCTCTCGCCTGCGGACTACTTGTAGCGGTAGACGATCCGACCACGGGACAGGTCGTAAGGGCTCAGCTCGACCACCACACGGTCCTCGGGGAGGATCCGGATGTAGTGCTGTCGCATCTTGCCCGAGATGTGGGCGAGCACTCTGTGGCCGTTTGCCAGCTCCACGCGGAACATCGCGTTCGGCAGGGCTTCAACCACGCTGCCCTCGATCTCGATGACACCGTCCTTCTTGGCCATGTCCTCCGCTTACTGCTTGGTGAGTGAGACTTGTGTGGTGACCGTGCGCCCCGGGTCATGCCTGCAGCAGCCGACTCGACCAGGGACGGGCACTCGGCGCCTTCCGCCACCGCGCCCCACCTACAGGCAGACAGCAGTATCAGGGGCGCGCGCACCCAACGGACCATCCTACGGCACGCGGCGCCCAGCGGGAAACCGGCTCAGGACGACGCCCGCGCCGCCGGACCGTCGTCCACCCACGGGGCGACCTGGACCCCGAGCTCCCCGAGACGTTCCGCGCCCCCGTCGTGGGCGGTGAGCACCCACAGTCCGTCGGGGCAGATCGCCACCGTGTGCTCCCAGTGCGCGGCGCGGGACCGGTCGGCGGTGATCACCGTCCAGTCGTCGGCCAGCACCTTCGTGGTGGGCAACCCCCGGGTGAGCATGGGCTCGACGGCGACGCACAGCCCGGGCCGGAGTCGCGGCCCCTTCTCCCGGACGCGGTAGTTGAGCACCTCCGGTGGCTGGTGCATCTCGGTTCCGATGCCATGGCCCACGTACTCCCGCACGATGCCGTAGGGGGTGCCGGACGCCTCCACGACGTCCTCCACCGCGTCGCCCACGACGTTCAGGCGCTCGCCCTTGGCCAAGGCGGCGATCCCCGCCCACAGCGCATGGGCGGTGCTCTCCACGAGCTCGACGTCGGCGGGGTCGGCCTCGGGCAGCACCATGCTGAAGGCCGAGTCGCCGTGCCACCCGTCCACGATGGCGCCGCAGTCGACCGACACCACGTCGCCGGGCTCAAGCACGCGCGGTCCGGGGATGCCGTGCACGATCTCCTCGTTGACGGAGATGCAGACGGTCGCGGGGTAGCCGAAGTAGCCGAGGAACGACGGCGCCGCGCCGGCGTCGGCGATCACCTGGGCGGCGATCGCGTCGAGGTCACCCGTGGTCACGCCCGGACGCATCGCCTCGCGAACGGCGGCCAGCGCGTCGGCGACGACGAGCCCGGCCGTCCGCATCGCACGGACTTGCGACGCGTTCTTGTACTCGATCCGGTCGCGGCCGAACATCAGACCAGGCTGCTCAGTGCCCCGAGCAGGCGCCCGGTGACCTCGTCGACGTCGCCGATGCCGTCCACGCTGACCAGAAGGCCGCGCTCGGCGTAGGCGGCGGCGAGCGGAGCCGTCTCGGCGTCATAGATGTCCAGCCGGCGGGCGATCGCGTCCTCGGTGTCGTCGGCCCTGCCCTCGAGCTCCGCGCGCTTGCGCATCCGAGCGAGAAGCTCGGTCCGCTCGGCGACGAGCTGGACGACCGCGTCGAGCTGCACCCCGAGACCCTCGAGGATCTCGTCGAGGGCACGAACCTGCGCGGCGTTGCGGGGGAAGCCGTCGAGGATGAACCCGTCGGCCACGTCCGGCTCACTGAGCCGGTCGCGGACCATGTCGTTGGTCACGGCGTCCGGGACCAGCTCGCCTCGGGCCGTGTACTCCTGGGCGAGCGCACCCAACGCAGTACCCCGCGCGATGTTGGACCGGAAGATGTCACCGGTGGAGATCGTCGGCACCCCGAGATGCTCGGCAAGCCGCGCGGCCTGCGTCCCCTTGCCGGAGCCCTGCGGCCCCATGATCACCAGGCGCGCGCTCACCGGAGGAACCCCTCGTAGTGCCGCTGCTGGAGCTGGGACTCGATCTGCTTGACCGTCTCCATGCCCACACCGACGACGATCAGGATCGACGTACCGCCGAACGGGATGTTGGTCCCGACGTCGAGCGCGATGAAGGCGAAGAGCGGGATCATGGCCACGAACGCCAGGTACATGGAACCCGGTGCCGTGATCCTGGAGATCACGTAACCCAGGTACTCGGCGGTGGGCCGCCCGGCCCGGATGCCCGGGATGAACCCGCCGTACTTCTTCATGTTGTCGGCGACCTCGTCCGGGTTGAACGTGATGGCCGTGTAGAAGTACGCGAAGAAGATGATCAGCCCGATGTACAGGGCGATGTTCAGCACGGCGTCCTGCGGAACCACGTACTGGGCCATCCACTGCACCCAACCCGAGCGCGCGTCGCCGAACTGGGCGATGAGCCCGGGGATGGCGAGCAGCGAGGAGGCGAAGATGACCGGGATGACGCCCGCCATGTTGATCTTGATGGGGATGTAGGTGCTCGACCCGCCGTACATCTTGCGGCCGACCATCCGCTTGGCGTACTGCACCGGGATCCGGCGCTGGGACTGCTCGACGAAGACGACGAGCACGATCACCAGCATGATCACCGCGGAGACGATGATGAACTTGGTCACGCCGTTGTCGCCGCCGGCGATGGACCACATGGCGGTGGGGAACGTCGCGGCGATCTGGACGAAGATCAGCAGGGACATGCCGTTGCCGATCCCGCGCTCGGTGATCTGCTCGCCCAGCCACATGATCATCGCGGTGCCCGCGGTCATCACGATGATCATCAGGATGATCGTGGCCGGGCTGTCGTCCGGGATGACCGGGACGTTGCAGCCGGAGAAGAGCAGGCCGTTGCGCGCGATCGTGATGATCGTCGTCGACTGCAGGATCGCCAGGCCGATGGTCAGGTACCGCGTGTACTGCGTCAGCTTCGCGGTTCCCTGCGGCCCCTCGCGGTGCAGCGCCTCGAACCGCGGGATGACGACGCGGAGCAGCTGCGTCATGATGCTCGCGGTGATGTACGGCATGATGCCCAGCGCGAAGACCGCCAGCTGGAGCAACGCCCCACCGCTGAACAGGTTGACCATCCCGAGCAGGTCGTTGCCCTGCGTGGTCTGGTCGATGCACTGCTGCACGTTGCGGTAGTCGATCCCGGGAGTCGGCAGGAACGACCCGACTCGGAAGACGACGATGATGCCGATGGTGAAGAGCAGCTTCCGCCGCAGGTCTGGCGTCCGGAAGGCCCGGAACAATGCGGTGAGCACCTGTCCTCCTGCTCCGCTTCAGCGGTGTGTCGTCGTTCCGACGGCTAGGGCCGCGCCTCGCCGAGACGTCCGGCGTGCCGTTGGGCACCCTAACCCAGATCTGCCTCGCCCCGTGGCGCCCGCGACCGAGCCGGTGCTCAGTCGCGGACCGAACCGCCCGCCGCGAGGATCTTCTCCCGCGCCGACGTCGAGACTGCGTGCACCGCCACGTCCAGCTTGACGGTCACCTCACCGTCCCCGAGGACCTTGACCGGCTTGCCCTTGCGGACGGCACCCTTGGCGACCAGGTCGTCAGCGGTCACGTCGCCGCCCTTGGGGTACAGCTGCGTGAGCGCGTCCAGGTTGACCACCTGGTAGCGGATCTTGGCCGGGTTGGTGAAGCCGCGAAGCTTCGGGAGCCGCATGTGCAACGGCATCTGACCGCCCTCGAGCCGAGCCGGCACCTGGTAGCGGGCCTTGGTGCCCTTGGTGCCTCGTCCCGCCGTCTTGCCCTTCGACCCGTCGCCCCGACCCACGCGGGTCTTCGGGGTGTGCGAGCCGGGAGCCGGACGCAGGTGGTGCAGCTTGAGCGTGCCGCCCGCGCCGTTGGTGGCCTCCGCCTTGGGGGCGGTGGCCTTCGCGGCCGGCTTCTTGGCCGGAGCGTCAGCCTTCGCAGCCGCGGGCTTGTCGGCAGCCTTCGCGGCCGGCTTCTTGGCCGGAGCGTCGGCCTTCGCCGTTGCAGGCTTGTCGGCAGCCTTCGCGGCCGGCTTCTTGGCCGGAGCTTCGGCCTTCGCCGTTGCAGGCTTGTCGGCAGCCTTCGCGGCCGGCTTCTTGGCCGCGGGCTTTTCGGCAGCCTTGGCGGCTGGCTTCTTCGCCGCCGGCTTGTCCGCTGCCGTGGCAGCGGGCTTCTTGGCCGTGGGCTTCTTGTCGTCGTTGTCTGCCATGGTCACTCGACCTCCTCCACGGTGACGAGGTGCGCCACCGTTGCGACCATGCCGCGGATCTCCGGTCGGTCCTCTTTGACGACGAGGTCGCCGATGCGCTTGAGGCCGAGGCTCCGCAGCGTGTCACGCTGATTCTGCTTGCCGCCGATGGCGGACTTGGTCTGGGTCACCTTGAGCCGCACCATCAGGCACCTGCCTTCGCGACGCGCTCGGCTTCGCGGGCACGGAGCATGGGCGCGGGGGCCACGTGCTCGACGGGCAGCCCGCGACGCTCGGCAACCGCCTCCGGGGACTCCAGCGACCGGAGCGCCTTCACCGTGGCATGCACGATGTTGATCGCGTTGGACGACCCCATCGACTTGGACAGGACGTCGTGGATGCCGGCGCACTCCAGCACGGCGCGCACCGGTCCGCCGGCGATCACACCGGTTCCCGGGGATGCCGGGCGGAGGAAGACGACGCCGGCCGCCGCCTCGCCGGTGATGGGATGGGGGATCGTGCCCTGGATCCGGGGGACGCGGAAGAAGCTCTTCTTGGCCTCCTCGACACCCTTGGCGATCGCGGAGGGCACCTCCTTGGCCTTGCCGTAGCCGACGCCGACCGTCCCGTCGCCGTCACCGACGACGACCAGGGCGGTGAAGCTGAACCGGCGACCACCCTTGACGACCTTGGACACCCGGTTGATGGCGACCACGCGCTCAAGGAAGGCGCTCTTGTCCGGGGCGTCGCCCCGACGGCCGCCGCCGCCACCGCCGTCACGGCGTCCGCCGTCACGACCGCCGCCGGCTGCGCCGCCTGCGGCACCGCCGCCGGCCTGTCCGCCAGTGTTGCTGCGCTGAGGTGCAGCCATCAGTGAGTCCTCTGCTTCCGTACGGTGATGATTCGGTGGGCGGTCACAGGGCCAGACCACCCTCGCGGGCGCCGTCGGCCACGGCCGCGACCCGACCGTGGTACGTGTTGCCACCCCGGTCGAAGACGACTGCCTCGATGCCGGCTGCCTTGGCCCGCTCGGCCACGAGGACCCCCACGCGCCGTGCCTTGGCCGTCTTGTCGCCGTCGAGCGCCCGCAGGTCGGACTCGAGCGTCGAGGCCGAGACCAGGGTGCGCCCGGCGGCGTCGTCGACGACCTGAGCCATCATGTGCCGTGCTGACCGGGTGACCACCAAGCGGGGACGCTGGGCGCTGCCGACGACCTTCTTGCGAAGGCGCAGGTGGCGACGACCGCGTGCAGCGGCCTTGCCCTTGCCTCTGATCGTGATTGCCACGTTACTTACCAGCCTTTCCGGCCTTGCGACGGACGACTTCGCCGGCGTAGCGCACGCCCTTGCCCTTGTACGGCTCGGGCTTGCGGATCTTGCGGATGTTGGCTGCGACCTCGCCGACCTGCTGCTTGTTGATGCCGCTGACCGCGAAGCGCGTGGGCGATGTCACCTCGAAGGTGATGCCCTCAGGGGCGTTCACCACGACGGGGTGGCTGAACCCCAGCGCGAACTCCAGGTCCGAGCCCTTGGCGACGACGCGATAGCCGGTGCCGTGGATCTCCAGACGCTTGACGTAACCCTCCGTCACGCCGGTGACCAGGTTCGCCAGGAGCGTCCGGGTCAGGCCGTGCAGGGAACGCGACTCGCGCTGGTCATCGGGCCGGGTGACCACCAGGGCGCCGTCGTCGTCGCGGGCGACGGCGATCGGGCTCGGGATGGTGTGCGCCAGGGTGCCCTTGGGGCCCTTCACGGTCACCACGGGACCGTCGATGGTGACGTCCACGCCGGTCGGGACCGGGACGGGGACCTTGCCGATTCGGGACATGGTTCTCTCCTCTCGGTCTCGAGCTACCAGACGTAGGCGAGGACTTCCCCACCCACGCCCTTCTTGGCGGCCTGCTTGTCGGTCAGGAGGCCCGAGGAGGTGGACAGGATCGCCACGCCCAGGCCGCCCAGAACGCGGGGCAGGTTGGTCGACTTCGCGTACACACGCAGGCCGGGCTTGGACACCCGGCGGACCCCGGCGAGCGAACGCTCGCGGTTGGGGCCGAACTTGAGCTGGATGGTCAGGCTCTTGCCCACCACCGCATCCTCGACGCCCCAGCTCGCGATGTAGCCCTCGGCCTTGAGGATCTCGGCGATGTTCGCCTTGATCTTCGAGTAGGGCATCGTCACGGCATCGTGGTACGCCGAGTTGGCATTGCGCAGACGGGTCAGCATGTCTGCGATCGGGTCGGTCATCGTCATCGGGCTTGTGCCCTTCCTCGCCGCGGTATCCCCCCGGTCAAAGCGGGGAGACCAACGGAGTAGTTGTTACCAGCTGCTCTTGGTGACGCCGGGAAGCTCACCACGGTGGGCCATCTCACGCACACAGATGCGACAGAGCCCGAACTTGCGGTACACAGCGCGCGGGCGACCGCAGCGCTGGCACCTGCTGTAGCCGCGCACCGCAAACTTCGGCTTGCGCGCGGCCTTCTGAACGAGGGCGGTCTTCGCCATGTCAGTTCTCCTTGAAGGGGAAGCCGAGGAGCCGGAGCAACGAGCGGCCCTCGTCGTCCGTGGCCGCGGTCGTCACCACCGTGACGTCCATGCCACGTACCCGGTCGATCTTGTCCTGGTCGATCTCATGGAACATCACCTGCTCCGTGAGGCCGAACGTGTAGTTGCCGCTGCCGTCGAACTGGGCAGGCGACAGGCCGCGGAAGTCGCGGATGCGAGGAAGGGCCAGGGTGACCAACCGGTCGACGAACTCCCACATCCGGTCCCCACGCAGGGTCACGTGGCACCCGATGGGCATTCCCTCGCGCAGCTTGAACTGGGCGATGGACTTGCGCGCCTTGGTCACCTGCGGCTTCTGGCCGGTGATCGTCGCCAGGTCCTTCACCGCGCCCTCGATCAGCTTGGCGTCGCGCGCAGCCTCGCCGACCCCCATGTTCACCACGACCTTGACCAGCCGCGGGACCTGGTTGATGTTGGGGAAGGCGAACTCCTCGCGCAGCGCCGGGATGATCTCCGTCGCGTAGCGGGTCTTCAGCCGTGGCTCGGCAGCCTTCTCGACAGTCGTCGTCTCACTCATGCGATGTCCTTACCGGAGCGCTTGGCGATGCGGACCCGCACGGTCCGCTTGCGCCCGTCGCGCTCGATCTCCTCGGTCCGGTAACCCACCCGGGTGCCCTTCTTGGTCTCCGGGTCCACCAGCATCACGTTGCTGACGTGGATCGGGGCCTCGATGGTCTCGATCCCGCCGGTGCGTGTTCCGCGGGACGACTGGCCGGCCTTGACGTGCTTGGTCATCCGCTGGACGCCCTCCACGACGAGGCGGTCGGAGTCCTTCATGACCTCCAGGACCCTCCCCTGCTTGCCGCGGTCGCGTCCCGCGATGACGACCACCAGGTCGCCCTTCTTGATCTTTGCCATGGTCAGAGCACCTCCGGCGCCAACGAGATGATCTTCATGAATCGCTTGTCACGCAGCTCGCGGCCCACCGGGCCGAAGATGCGCGTCCCACGGGGCTCGTTGTCACCCTTGAGGATCACTGCGGCGTTCTCGTCGAACTTGATGTACGAACCATCCGGCCGGCGGCGCTCCTTGGTGGTGCGCACGATCACGGCTCGGACGACCTCGCCCTTCTTGACGTTGCCACCGGGGATCGCGTCCTTGACCGTCGCGACGATCACGTCACCGATACCGGCGTAGCGACGCCCGGACCCGCCGAGAACACGGATGCAGAGAATCTGCTTCGCTCCTGTGTTGTCGGCGACCTTGAGTCGCGACTCCTGCTGGATCATCTCTTCGATCTCCTGTCGTCGTGCCGGTTCTCACCCAGCTGGCGAGCCTTGCCGAACGGATGTCTGTGTTGTGGTCAGGACGCATACCCACCCACCGCTCGCTGACCCGCGAGGCAGCGGTCTGTCCTACTTGGCCTTCTCCACGATCTCCACGAGCCGCCAGCGCTTGGTCGCCGACAACGGGCGGGTCTCCATGATGACGACGAGGTCGCCGGCACCGGCCGAGTTGGCCTCGTCGTGCACCTTGACCTTGCTCGTGCGTCGCATGACCTTGCCGTAGAGCGGGTGCTTGACCCGGTCCTCGACCTCGACCACGACTGTCTTGTCCATCTTGTCGCTCACCACGTACCCGCGCCGCGTCTTGCGGTACGGGCGGTTCGGAGCAGACGGGCTCGAGGCCTCGTCGGCCTGCGATCCAGTGCTTGCAGTGCTCATCGTCGACCTCTCCATCACTCAGCGGTCGGGCTGGGTGGGGTACGGATGCCGAGCTCACGCTCGCGCAGGATCGTGTAGATCCTCGCGATGTCGCGGCGCACGGCCTTCAGACGTCCATGGCTCTCCAGCTGTCCGGTGGCGGACTGGAAGCGCAGGTTGAACAGCTCTTCCTTCGACTTCGCCAGCTCAGCGGCCAGTGCGTCGTCGTCCATCGCGTCCAGCTGTTCCGGGCCGAGTGTCTTGGATCCGATAGCCATCAGTTGCCACCACCCTCGCGCACCATGAACCGGCACTTCATCGGGAGCTTGTGCATCGCCCTCCGCATCGCCTCACGGGCGAGCGGCTCGTCCACGCCGGCGAGCTCGAAGAGCACGCGACCCGGCTTGATGTTGGCGATCCACCACTCGGGGGATCCCTTTCCGGAACCCATCCGGGTCTCGGCAGGCTTCTTGGTCAGCGGGCGGTCCGGGTAGACGTTGATCCAGACCTTTCCGCCACGCTTGATATGGCGGGTCATCGCGATACGAGCAGCTTCGATCTGCCGGTTGGTGAGGTAGGCGGACTCCAGAGCCTGGATGCCGTACTCGCCGAACGCGATCGTCGTGCCACCGGACGCCTTGCCGGAGCGCGACGGGTGGTGCTGCTTGCGGTGCTTGACCCTGCGCGGGATCAGCATGATCAGGCCTCCGTTCCGCTCTCAGGGGCTGCGGTCTCGGCCGCGGGGGCTGCCGGCTCGGCCGGAGCCGCTGCCGGAGCCGTTGCTGCCGGCGCCGAGGCCGTGGGGGCCTGGTCACGCCGCGGTCCACGGGACGGCCGGTCCGGACGGTCCGACCGCGGTCCCCGAGGGGCGCGCGCCGGCGCTGTGGCCTGCTCGCGGGCGAACTCCTTCTCGGTCATGTCGCCCTTGTAGATCCAGACCTTGACGCCGATCTGACCGAATGTCGTCTTGGCCTCGTAGAGCCCGAAGTCGATGTTGGCGCGCAGCGTGTGCAGCGGCACCCGGCCCTCGCGGTAGAACTCGCTGCGGCTCATCTCCGCACCACCGAGTCGGCCGGCGCACTGCACCCGAACGCCCTTGGCGCCGGCGCGCTGGGCGGACTGCATGCCCTTGCGCATCGCGCGACGGAACGACACGCGGCTGGCGAGCTGCTCGGCGATGCCTTGAGCCACCAGCTGGGCCTCGAGCTCGGCGTTCTTGACCTCGAGGATGTTCAGCTGGACCTGCTTGCCGGTGAGCTTCTCGAGCTCGCCACGGATCCGGTCGGCCTCGGCGCCGCGGCGCCCGATGACGATGCCCGGGCGGGCGGTGTGGATGTCGACGCGGACCCGGTCACGGGTGCGCTCGATCTCCACCTTGGCGATGCCGGCACGCTCGAGTCCGGTGGACATGAGCTTGCGGATCTGGACGTCCTCGCGGACGTAGTCGCGGTAGCGCTGGCCGGGCTTGGTGCTGTCGGCGAACCACCGCGACCGGTGGTCGGTGGTGATGCCGAGGCGGTACCCGTGCGGGTTGACCTTCTGTCCCACTAGCGGGTCCTTCCCTTCGTAGTCGTGGCCGTGGCTCGCGCCGCACCGGCCTTCTCGGGTGCAGGCGCCACGACGACCGTGATGTGGCTGGTGCGCTTGAGGATGCGCGCCGCGCGTCCCTGAGCACGCGGGCGGAACCGCTTGAGCGTCGGGCCCTCGTCGACGTACGCCTCCGCGACCATGAGGGACGCGGCGTCGAACACCTCGCCTGCCCGGTCGGCCTTCACCCGGGCGTTGGCGATCGCGCTCTCGACCACCTTGCGGACCACCTCGCCCGCTGCCTGCGGGGCAAAGCTCAGCGTCGCAACTGCCTCCTGGGCCTGCTTGCCGCGGATGAGGTCCACGACGCGCCGAGCCTTCTGAGGCGTGACGCGGACGAACCGCGCCTGCGCCTTGGCTTCCATCGCTGTCCTGCCTTCTTGTGTCGTCATGAGGGGTGTCACCGCGTCAGCGGCGACGCGCCTTACGGTCGTCCTTCTCGTGGCCGCGGAACGTCCGCGTCGGGGCAAACTCGCCGAGCTTGTGGCCGACCATCGACTCGGTCACGAAGACCGGGACGTGCTTGCGACCGTCGTGCACGGCGAACGTGTGCCCGAGGAAGTCGGGCGTGATCATCGATCTACGAGACCAGGTCTTGATGACCGTCTTGGTCCCCTTCTCGTTGAGGACGTCCACCTTCTTCTGAAGGTGGTCGTCCACGAAGGGGCCCTTCTTCAGGCTGCGTGGCATCTGCTTCGGCTCCTACTCAGCGCTTCTTGCCGGTACGACGGCGACGGACGATCAGCTTGTCGCTGGCCTTCTTGCGGTGCCGGGTCCGGCCCTCCGGCTGGCCCCAAGGGGTCACCGGGTTGCGGCCACCGGACGTCTTGCCCTCGCCACCACCATGGGGGTGGTCCACGGGGTTCATCGCCACACCACGGACGGTCGGGCGCTTGCCCTTCCACCGCATGCGGCCGGCCTTGCCCCAGTTGATGTTCGACTGCTCGGCGTTGCCCACCTCGCCGATGGTGGCGCGGCAGCGAACGTCGACGTTGCGGATCTCCCCGGAGGGCATCCGCAGCTGAGCGAACCGGCCCTCCTTGGCGACCAGCTGGACGGACGCGCCCGCGGACCTGGCGATCTTGGCGCCGCCACCCGGCTTGAGCTCGATGGCGTGCACCACGGTGCCGGTCGGGATGTTGCGCAGCGGCAGGCTGTTGCCGGGCTTGATGTCNGACGACGGCCCNTTCTCCACGGTGTCACCCTGCGCCAGCTTGTTCGGCGCGAGGATGTAGCGCTTCTCGCCGTCCGCGTAGTGCAGNAGNGCGATCCGCGCGGTGCGGTTCGGGTCGTACTCGATGTGCGCGACCTTGGCCGGCACCCCGTCCTTGTCGTGGCGACGGAAGTCGATGATCCGGTACGCACGCTTGTGCCCACCACCCTGGTGACGGGTGGTGATCCGGCCGGCGCTGTTGCGGCCACCGTTCTTGGGCAGCGGGCGCACCAACGACTTCTCCGGCTCCGAGCGCGTGATCTCGACGAAGTCGGCCACGCTCGAGCCACGACGACCCGGTGTCGTCGGCTTGTACTTGCGGATTCCCATGTCTGGTCAGTCCCTTGTCTCGTCGGTCCGGCCTCAGCCGACCGGTCCGCCGAAGATGTCGATGGTGTCGCCGCCGCGCAGGGTCACGATCGCGCGCTTGACGTTCTTGCGCCGTCCGGTCCCGAAACGGGTGCGGCGGGTCTTGCCCTTGCGGTTCAGCGTGTTCACGGACGCGACCTTGACCTTGAAGACCTGCTCCACGGCGATCTTGATCTCGGTCTTGCTCGCCCGCGGGTCCACCTCGAAGGTGTACTTGCCCTCGTCCAGCAGGGTGTAGCTCTTCTCGGAGACGACCGGCGAGAGCAGGATGTCGCGCGGGTTCTTGTCGATGACGCTCATGCGGTCTCCTCCTCGAGCGCGCCGGCCTCCGTCGAGGTGGCCGTCGCCTTGACCGAACGGCCCGTGGGCCGGTCGAGGAAGGCAGCGAGCGCGCCACGCGTGAACACGACGTCGTCCGAAAGCAGCACGTCGTAGGTGTTGAGCTGGTCGGCGACCAGCACGTGGGCCCGCTCGACGTTGCGCAACGACTTGGCCGCGACCTCGTCACCGCGCTCAAGCACGACCAGCACGTGCGGCCGGGCGGTGATCGCGCCCAGCAGGCCGAGCATCGCCTTGGTCGAGGGGGCGTCGTCCTTGGTGAACGCGTCCACCACGTGCACGCGGCCCGCGCGCGCCCGGTCCGACAGAGCGCCGCGCAGGGCGGCCGCCTTCATCTTCTTGGGTGTGCGCTGGCTGTAGTCGCGCGGCTTGGGTCCGTGCACGACGCCGCCGCCGGTGAACTGAGGCGCGCGGATCGAGCCCTGACGGGCGCGGCCGGTGCCCTTCTGGCGGTAGGGCTTGCGTCCGCCACCGGAGACCTCGCCGCGGCGCTTGGTCGAGTGCGTCCCCTGCCGGGCGGCAGCCATCTGCGCGACGACCACCTGGTGAATCAGCGGGACGTTGGTCTGGACGTCGAACACCTCGGCGGGAAGCTCGGCGGTGCCGGACTTCTTGCCGGTGGTGTCCAGAACGTCGACGGTCAGCGTGGTCATCTCACGCCCCCTTCGTTGCGGTGCGCACGAGGACGACGCCGCCCTTGGGACCGGGAACCGCGCCCCGAAGGAGAACGACCCCGCGCTCGACGTCGATCGCATGGACCAACAGGTTCTGGGTGGTCTGACGGGCGTTGCCCATCCGGCCGGCCATCCGCACGCCCTTGAACACGCGAGACGGGGTGGCGGCTGCGCCGATGGACCCAGCCTTGCGGTGGTTGCGGTGCGCACCGTGCGAGGCGCCGACGCCGTGGAAGCCGTGCCGCTTCATCACGCCCGCGGTGCCCTTGCCCTTGGTGGTGCCGACGACGTCGACCATCTGGCCGACGGTGAAGGCGTCAGCCGCGATCTCCTGGCCGAGGGTGAAGGTCTCGGCATCGGGCGTGCGAACCTCGGCGAGGTGGCGGCGGGGTGTCACGCCGGCCTTCTCGAAGTGGCCCTTGAGCGGCTGGGTCACCTTGCGCGGGTCGACCTGCCCGTGGGCGAGCTGGACCGCGCTGTAGCCGTCGGCGGCAGCGGTGCGGACCTGCGTCACCACATTCGTGCCGACGTGGACCACGGTGACCGGGACGAGACGTCCGTCCTCGTTCCACACCTGAGTCATGCCGAGCTTGGTACCCAGGACGGCCGTCACCGGCCGCAGGTGCTGGGGAAGCGTCGTCATTGTTGTCTCCCCCCTCCTCAGAGCTTGATCTCGATGTTGACGTCCGCGGGAAGGTCGAGCCGCATGAGCGAGTCGACGGCCTTGGGCGTCGGGTCGATGATGTCGATGAGCCGCTTGTGCGTACGCATCTCGAAGTGCTCCCGGCTGTCCTTGTACTTGTGCGGCGACCGGATGACGACGAACACGTTCTTCTCTGTCGGCAACGGCACCGGGCCCACGACCGTCGCACCAGCGCGAGTCACCGTGTCGACGATCTTGCGCGCCGAGCTGTCGATGACCTCGTGGTCGTAGGACTTGAGCCGGATGCGGATCTTCTGTCCCGCCATGGCGTCGTCTGACTCTCTCTCTCGAACCGCTGATTCCGACCCCCGCACTCGGGTGTGTCGCTGGCCGCGACACACCTTCGCACTGCGCACCGCGAGGCACGAGGTCGATGGATGCTGTGTGGATCCACACCCTCCGTGGGGCGCTGGGATCCGCAACGTCTGTCCTGCACCGGAGGCTCGCGTCGTCGTGCACGCGACCTTCGATCACGCCGAGGCGCAACCGCTCCGGGCAACCGGAACAGTGTGCCAGACCGGCGAGTCCTTTTCCAACCCGCCCGCCAGGCTCCGGAGTCGATCATGACCCCGGGGACGCACGGGCGGCACGGCTAGGGCCCGGGCTGGATGTGCCCGGGCCCCGCCCGTGTCACTTGATGATCTTTGTCACCTTGCCGGAGCCGACGGTGCGGCCACCCTCACGGATGGCGAAGCCGAGGCCCTCCTCCATGGCGATCGGCTGGATCAGCTCGACCGTCATCTCGGTGTTGTCGCCCGGCATGACCATCTCGCTGCCCTCGGGGAGCGTGATGACGCCGGTGACGTCGGTGGTGCGGAAGTAGAACTGCGGACGGTAGTTCGAGTAGAACGGGTTGTGCCGCCCACCCTCGTCCTTGGCCAGGATGTAGACCTGGGCCTCGAAGTTGGTGTGCGGGGTGATCGTGCCCGGCTTGGCCACGACCTGTCCGCGCTCCACCTCTTCACGCTTGATGCCGCGGAGCAGGAGGCCACAGTTCTCGCCGGCCCACGCCTCGTCCATCTGCTTGTGGAACATCTCGATGCCCGTGACCGTGGTCTTCTGCGGCGCGCGGATGCCGAGGATCTCCACCTCGGAGTTGATCGGCAGCTTGCCGCGGTCGACCTTGCCGGTCACCACGGTGCCGCGACCGGTGATGGTGAAGACGTCCTCGATCGGCATGAGGAACGGCTTGTCCATGTCACGGACCGGCTCCGGGATGGACTCGTCGACGGCCTCGAGCAGCTCCTCGATGGACTTGGTCCACTCCGGGTCGCCCTCGAGCGCCTTCAGGCCGGACACCCGGATCACCGGGGCGTTGTCACCGTCGAAGCCCTGAGCCGTGAGCAGCTCGCGGACCTCGAGCTCGACGAGCTCCAGGATCTCCTCGTCCTCGACCATGTCGGCCTTGTTCAGCGCGACCATCAGGTAGGGGACGCCGACCTGACGGGCCAGCAGCACGTGCTCGCGCGTCTGGGCCATGGGGCCGTCGGTTGCGGCGACCACGAGGATCGCGCCGTCCATCTGGGCAGCGCCGGTGATCATGTTCTTGATGTAGTCGGCGTGACCAGGAGCGTCGACGTGCGCGTAGTGGCGCTTCTCCGTCTGGTACTCGACGTGCGCGATGTTGATCGTGATACCGCGCTGCTTCTCCTCCGGCGCCTTGTCGATCTCGTCGAACGGCGTGAAGGGGTTGATGTCGGGGAAACGCTCGTGCAGCACCTTCGAGATCGCGGCGGTCAGCGTCGTCTTTCCATGGTCGACGTGACCGATCGTCCCGATGTTGACGTGCGGCTTGGTCCGCTCGAACTTGGCCTTCGCCACTTGGGTCCTCCTCGGACTCGGGTAGTTGCCGAACGATGCAGGTGCCGGGTGACTCCTGCGGGGCGCGGCTGTCGCTACAGGTTTGCTGTGAACTTATCCGACCTGTGGGACTACTCGCCCCGGGTCTTCTTGATGATCTCCTCGGCGACCGACCGAGGGACCTCTGCATATCTGTCGAACTGCATCGAGTACACCGCACGACCCTGGGTCTTCGACCTCAGGTCGCCCACGTACCCGAACATCTCCGAGAGCGGAACCAGCGCTCGGATGACCTTGACCCCGGTGGCGTCCTCCATGGACTGGATCATGCCCCGGCGACTGTTCAAGTCACCGATGACCTCGCCCATGTAGTCCTCGGGGGTGCGCACCTCGACGGACATGATCGGCTCGAGGAGCACGGGGTCGGCCTTGCGGACCGCCTCCTTGAGCACCATCGAGCCGGCGATCTTGAAGGCCATCTCCGAGGAGTCGACCTCGTGGTACTGACCGTCGAGAAGGGTTGCCTTGATCCCGACCAGCGGGAAGCCTGCCAGGACGCCGAGCTCCATCGCGGACTGGATGCCCGCGTCGACGCTCGGGATGTACTCGCGCGGCACGCGCCCACCGGTGACACCGTTGACGAACTCGTACATCTCGCCCTCGCCCGCGTCGAGCGGCTCGAAGGCGCAGACGACCTTGGCGTACTGCCCGGAGCCGCCGGTCTGCTTGCGGTGGGTGTAGTCGATCTTCTCCACCTTGCGGCGGATGGTCTCGCGGTAGGCCACCTGGGGCTTGCCGACGTTCGCATCCACCTTGAACTCGCGGCGCATGCGCTCCACCAGGATGTCCAGGTGCAGCTCGCCCATGCCGCCGATGACGGTCTGGCCGGTCTCGACGTCGAGCTTGACCCGGAAGGTCGGGTCCTCCTCGGCGAGCTTCTGGATGGCCAGGGAGAGCTTCTCCTGGTCGCCCTTCGTCTTCGGCTCGATCGCGACGTCGATCACGGGCTCGGGGAAGGTCATCGACTCCAGGATCACCTGGTCGTTCGGGTCGCACAGGGTGTCCCCCGTGGTGACGTCCTTGAGGCCGATGAACGCGTAGATGTGCCCCGCGGTCGCCTCGCCCACCGGGTTCTCCTTGTTGGAGTGCATCTGGAAGAGCTTGCCGATGCGCTCCTTCTTGCCCTTGGTGGAGTTGAAGACCTGGGCCCCTGACGGCACCTTGCCCGAGTACACCCGGACGTAGGTGAGCTTCCCGAAGAACGGGTGCACCGCGACCTTGAAGGCCAGCGCCGCGAACGGCTCGGTGGACGACGGCGCGCGGGTGACCACGACGTCCTCGTCCTTGACGCTGCGGCCCTCGATGGCCGGCACGTCCACGGGGGACGGCAGGTAGTCGATCACCGCGTCGAGCATGGGCTGCACGCCCTTGTTCTTGAACGCCGAGCCGCAGATCACCGGGTACGCGTCACCGTTGATGGTGAGCATGCGGATCCCGTGCTTGATCTCGGCGACCGTGAGCTCCTCGCCGGACAGGTACTTCTCGAGCAGCACCTCGTCGGCCTCGGCGACCGCCTCGACCAGCGCGTTGCGGTACTGCTCGGCCTTCTCGACCAGGTCCGCCGGGATCTCCTCGATCTGGTAGGCCTCGCCGAGGGCGGTCTCGCTGCCCCAGCTCAGAGCCTTGCGCTCGATCAGGTCGACGACGCCGGTGAACGAGCTCTCCTCGCCGATGGGCAGCTGGAGCACCAGCGGCTTGGCCTTGAGCCGGTTCACGATGGTGTCGACCGTGAAGTAGAAGTCGGCGCCCAGCTTGTCCATCTTGTTGACGAAGCAGATGCGCGGGACGTTGTACTTGTCGGCCTGACGCCACACCGTCTCGGACTGGGGCTCCACGCCCTCCTTGCCGTCGAAGACGGCCACGGCGCCGTCGAGCACGCGCAGGCTCCGCTCCACCTCGACGGTGAAGTCGACGTGGCCCGGGGTGTCGATGATGTTGATCTGGTTGTCCCGCCAGTAGCAGGTGGTCGCCGCCGACGTGATCGTGATGCCGCGCTCCTGCTCCTGCTCCATCCAGTCCATCGTCGAGGCGCCGTCGTGCGTCTCGCCCATCTTGTAGTTGACGCCCGTGTAGTACAGGACGCGCTCGGTCGTCGTCGTCTTGCCGGCGTCGATGTGCGCCATGATGCCGATGTTGCGGACCTTCTTGAGGTCGGTCAGCACGTCCAGTGCCACAGTGTGAAGCCCTTCTGGGTGCGATCGGGGGAGTCGATCAGACGGCGCGTGCCGGGATCACCAGCGGTAGTGCGCGAAGGCCCGGTTCGACTCGGCCATCTTGTGCATGTCCTCGCGACGCTTGACCGCGGCCCCGAGGCCGTTGCTCGCGTCGAGGAGCTCGTTCATGAGCCGCTCTGTCATGGTCTTCTCGCGACGGGCGCGGGAGAAGTCGACCAGCCAGCGCAGGGCCAGCGTTGTGGAGCGCACCGGGCGCACCTCGACCGGGACCTGGTAGGTCGCACCGCCGACGCGCCGGGAGCGGACCTCGAGGGCGGGCTTGACGTTCTCCATGGCGCGCTTGAGCAGCACGACGGGGTCCGTACCGGACTTCTCCCGTGCACCCTCGAGTGCGCCGTAGACGATCGCCTCGGCAACGGACTTCTTGCCGTCGAGCAAGACCTTGTTGATCAGCTGCGTGACCAGCGGTGACCCGTACACCGGGTCCGAAATGAGCGGCCGCTTCGGGGCCGGGCCCTTGCGAGGCATCAGCTCTTCTCCTTCTTGGCGCCGTACCGGCTCCGGGCCTGCTTGCGACCCTTGACACCCTGGGTGTCCAGGGCACCACGCACGATCTTGTAACGCACGCCGGGCAGGTCCTTCACGCGACCCCCGCGCACGAGCACGATCGAGTGCTCCTGGAGGTTGTGGCCGACGCCGGGGATGTACGCGGTGACCTCGATCTGCGTCGAGAGCTTCACGCGCGCCACCTTGCGCAGCGCCGAGTTCGGCTTCTTGGGGGTGGTCGTGTAGACGCGGGTGCACACGCCGCGACGCTGCGGGCTCCCCTTGAGGGCCGGCGTCTTGGACGACGTCTTCTTCGTCGTCCGGCCCTTGCGCACGAGCTGCTGGATCGTGGGCACTACGTCTCCGCCTTACTGTGGTCGTGCATCTGGTCGACCGGGGGTTGTCCGGTCATGAGGTCCGACGGGTCGGACCTGGGGTCTTTCGTCCCGAGCCGACCCCCGCATCCGGGTGTGTCGGCCACCCGAGCGCGGCACCGACCGCCAGCAACAGATCTGGTCGGTGGGACCGCGTGGGATGAACTGACCACCCGTCACCGTCTGCGACCATCCGCCCCCGGAGGGGCTTCGTCGCATCGCGGTGCACGCGCAAGGGCCCGACGACGCGGGCACGGGGACTCACGCTACCTGGTACCCCGCGGCACCGTCAAAGCCGCCCCCTCCCCGTTGCGGTGATCATGCACACGTGGCCCAGCTACGGCGGGCACCGCGTGCATGATCACCACCAAGGGGTGGACAAGGGAGGTCAGCGCAGGTCGCCGAAGTCGATCTCGTCCAGCGGGATGGCCTCGCCCGAGCCCATGCCCAACGGCGGGAAGTCGATCTCGTCGTACCCGAAGCTCGGGTACAGCTCGGCCTTCGCCTCCTCGGTCGGTTCCACCTCGACGTTCCCGTAACGGGGAAGCCCGGTCCCGGCCGGGATCAGCTTGCCGATGATCACGTTCTCCTTCAGGCCCAGCAGCGGGTCGCTGCGCCCGCTCATCGCCGCCTCGGTGAGCACCCGGGTGGTCTCCTGGAAGGAAGCCGCCGAGAGCCACGAGTCGGTGGCGAGCGACGCCTTGGTGATCCCCATGAGCTCCGGCCGACCCGATGCCGGCTGGCCGCCCTCGGCGACCGCCCGACGGTTGGCGTCCTCGAAGCGGCCACGCTCGGCCAGCTCGCCCGGCAGCAGGTTCGACTCCCCCGAGTCCAGCACCGTCACACGCCGCAGCATCTGCCGCACGATGACCTCGATGTGCTTGTCGTGGATGTCGACGCCCTGGGAGGAGTAGGCCTCCTGGACCTCGTCCACCAGGTGCTTCTGGGCGGCGCGAGGACCGAGGATGCGGAGCACCTTCTTGGGGTCCACCTTGCCGACCACCAGCTGGGTGCCGACCTCGACGTGCTGCCCGTCGGAGATGAGCAGACGGGAGCGCTTGGAGATCGGGTACGCGATCTCCTCCCCGCCGTCGTCCGGGGCCAGCACGATCTTGCGGATCCGCTCCGAGTCGTCGATCGTCACGCGGCCGGAGTACTCCGCGATCGGAGCCTCACCCTTGGGGGTACGAGCCTCGAACAGCTCCTGCACCCGGGGAAGACCCTGGGTGATGTCGTCCGCTGAGGCCACACCACCGGTGTGGAAGGTACGCATCGTCAGCTGCGTCCCGGGCTCGCCGATCGACTGGGCGGCGATGATGCCGACCGCCTCGCCGATGTCCACGAGCTTGCCGGTCGCCAGCGAGCGGCCGTAGCACTTGGCGCACGTACCGACCCGCGACTCGCACGTCAGCACGGAACGGACCCGCACCTCGGTTACCCCCGCGGCCAGGACCTGCTCCAGGATCTGGTCACCGACGTCGACGCCCGCGGGCGCCACGACCTTGCCGTCCACCACCACATCGGTGGCCAACGTCCGCGCGTACACGCTGGTCGAGACGCGGTCGTGCTCGCGGAGCTTCCCGTCGGGCCCCTCAATCGCCACCGGCAGCGTCAGCCCACGTTCGGTGCCGCAGTCCTCCTCGCGCACGATGACGTCCTGGGAGACGTCCACCAGGCGACGGGTGAGGTACCCGGAGTCGGCGGTCCGCAGGGCGGTGTCGGCCAGGCCCTTCCGGGCGCCGTGGGTGGCGATGAAGTACTCGAGGACGGACAGGCCCTCGCGGTAGTTCGACTTGATCGGGCGCGGGATGATCTCGCCCTTCGGGTTCGCCACCAGGCCGCGCATGCCGGCGATCTGACGCACCTGCATCCAGTTGCCTCGCGCCCCCGAGCCCACCATGCGGAACAGCGGGTTGGACGGCGTGAAGTTCTCCTGCATGGCCTTGGCGACCTCGTCGGTCGCCTGGGTCCAGACCTCGATCAGCTCCTGGCGACGCTCGTCGTCGGTGATCAGGCCCTTGTCGTACTGGCCCTGGATCTTCGCCGCACGTCCCTCGTAGTCCTCCAGGATGCGCGCCTTGCCCTCGGGCGTCGCGACGTCGCTGATCGAGATGCTCAGCCCGGAGAAGGTCGCCCAGTGGAAGCCGGCCTCCTTCAGAGCGTCCAGGCTCGCCGCGACCTCCACCTTCGGGTACCGCTCGGCCAGGTCGTTCACGATGAGCGAGAGCAGCTTCTTGTCGACCACGCCGTTGACGTAGGGGTAGTCGACCGGCAGCAGCTCGTTGAACAGGGCGCGGCCGAGCGTGGTCTTCAGGGTCAGCGGGTCGCCGGGGGACCAGCCCTCCGGAGGCTCGAAGCCCTCCGGCAGCACCAGCTCGGTGAACCGGATCCCCACCTCGGCGTTCAGGTCCAGCACGCCGGCGTCCAGCGCCATGATCGCCTCGGACACCGTGGTGAACGAGCGGCCGGTGCCGATGGTGTCCGGGCCGTCGGCGGTCAGGTGGTACAGACCGATGATCATGTCCTGCGAGGGCATGGTCACCGGGCGACCGTCGGACGGCTTCAGGATGTTGTTGCTCGAGAGCATCAGGATGCGCGCCTCGGCCTGCGCCTCGGCGGACAGCGGCAGGTGCACAGCCATCTGGTCGCCGTCGAAGTCGGCGTTGAACGCCGCGCACACGAGCGGGTGCAGGTGGATCGCCTTGCCCTCGACCAGCTTCGGCTCGAACGCCTGGATGCCCAGACGGTGCAGGGTCGGTGCGCGGTTGAGCAGCACGGGGTGCTCGGTGATGACCTCCTCGAGCACGTCCCACACCTGGGGGCGCGCCCGCTCGACCATCCGCTTGGCGCTCTTGATGTTCTGCGCGTGGTTGAGGTCCACCAGCCGCTTCATGACGAAGGGCTTGAACAGCTCCAGGGCCATCTGCTTGGGCAGGCCGCACTGGTGCAGCTTGAGCTCGGGGCCGACGACGATGACCGAACGGCCCGAGTAGTCGACGCGCTTTCCGAGCAGGTTCTGGCGGAAACGACCCTGCTTGCCCTTGAGCATGTCCGAGATCGACTTCAGCGGCCGGTTGCCCGGGCCGGTGACCGGACGTCCGCGGCGGCCGTTGTCGAACAGCGCGTCGACGGCCTCCTGGAGCATCCGCTTCTCGTTGTTCACGATGATCTCCGGGGCACCCAGGTCGAGCAGGCGCTTGAGCCGGTTGTTCCGGTTGATCACACGGCGGTACAGGTCGTTCAGGTCGCTCGTCGCGAACCGGCCACCGTCCAGCTGCACCATCGGGCGCAGGTCCGGCGGGATGACGGGGACGGCGTCGAGGACCATCGCCTCGGGAGAGTTGGTGGTGGTCAGGAACGCGTTGACGACCTTCAGCCGCTTCAGGGCACGGGTCTTGCGCTGCCCCTTGCCGTTCTTGATGATGTCGCGCAGGTCGGCCGCCTCGGCGTCCAGGTCGAACGCCTCCAGGCGCCGCTGGATCGCCGCAGCGCCCATCGCACCCTTGAAGTACGGCCCGTACCGGTCGATCATCTGGCGGTACAGCGACTCGTCGCCCTCGAGGTCGGCGACCTTGAGGTTCTTGAACCGGTCCCAGACCTGCTCGAGCCGGTCGAGCTCGGCGTCGGCGCGCTTGCGGATCTGCGCCATCTCGCGCTCGGCCGAGTCGCGTACCTTGCGGCGGGCGTCGGCCTTGGCGCCCTCGGCCTCGAGCTGGGCGATGTCCTCCTCGAGCTTGCGGGCGCGCTTGTCGATCTCCACGTCGCGCCGGTTCGAGATCTCCTTCTTCTCGAGGTCGATCTCGTTCTGCAGGTTCGGCAGGTCCTCGGTGCGCCCGTCCTCGTCCACGTCCGTGATCATGTACGCGGCGAAGTAGATGACCTTCTCGAGGTCCTTCGGCGCCAGGTCCAGCAGGTAGCCCAGCCGGGACGGGACGCCCTTGAAGAACCAGATGTGAGTCACGGGGGCGGCCAGCTCGATGTGCCCCATCCGCTCACGACGAACCTTGGAGCGGGTCACCTCGACGCCGCAGCGCTCGCAGATGATGCCCTTGAAGCGGACGCGCTTGTACTTGCCGCAGTAGCACTCCCAGTCCCGGGTGGGACCGAAGATCCGCTCGCAGAACAGGCCATCCTTCTCGGGCTTGAGCGTGCGGTAGTTGATGGTCTCGGGCTTCTTGACCTCGCCGTGGGACCAGGCCCGGATGTCGTCAGCCGTGGCCAGGCCGATACGCAGCTCGTCGAAGACGTTGACGTCGAGCAAGGTGTCCTACTTCCTTCGTCTGGAATTCACCGTGATGTGGCCGGTGCGGGGGGCCGGCTGGTGGTGTCGGCGGGCTCGTCGCCCGCCGACACCAGCGAGATCAGATCTCCTCGATGCTCGATGCGTTCGGCCGGCGTGACAGGTCGATGCCGAGCTCCTCTGCGGCCCGGTAGACCTCGTCGTCGGACTCCTTCATGTCGATGGTGACGCCGTCGGACGACAGCACCTCGACGTTCAGGCACAGGGACTGCATCTCCTTGAGGAGCACCTTGAACGACTCCGGGATTCCCGAGTCCGGGATGTTCTCGCCCTTCACGATCGCCTCGTACACCTTGACCCGGCCGGGGACGTCGTCGGACTTGATGGTCAGCAGCTCCTGGAGCGTGTACGCGGCGCCGTAGGCCTCGAGGGCCCAGACCTCCATCTCACCGAAGCGCTGGCCACCGAACTGGGCCTTACCGCCGAGCGGCTGCTGGGTGATCATCGAGTACGGGCCGGTCGACCGGGCGTGGATCTTGTCGTCGACCAGGTGGTGCAGCTTCAGGATGTACATGTAGCCAACTGCCACCGGCTCGGGGAACTGCTCCCCGGAGCGGCCGTCGAACAGCATGGCCTTGCCGGTGCCGTCGACCATCCGCTGACCGTCGCGGTTGGGCTCGGTCACGGAGAGCAGACCGGTGAGCACCGCCTCGGGCACGCCGTCGAACACCGGCGTCGCTACGGGGGTGCCGGGTTCGCTCCGCTCGGCGTTGGGTGGCACCTGGCCCACCCAGGCGGCCTTCTTGTCCGCGGATGCGATGTCCCAGCCCTGCTTGGCCACCCACCCGAGGTGGGTCTCGAGCACCTGGCCGACGTTCATCCGGCCCGGCACGCCGAGCGGGTTGAGAACGATGTCCACGGCAGTGCCGTCGGGCAGGAAGGGCATGTCCTCGACCGGAAGGATCTTGGAGATGACGCCCTTGTTGCCGTGCCGGCCGGCGAGCTTGTCGCCGTCGGTGATCTTGCGTCGCGCGGCGATGTACACCCGCACCAGCTCGTTCACCCCGGCGGGCAGCTCGTCGCCGTCCTCGCGGTCGAACGTCCGGACCTCGATGACGGTCCCCGACTCGCCGTGGGGCACCTTCAGCGACGTGTCGCGCACCTCGCGCGCCTTCTCGCCGAAGATCGCGCGCAGCAGACGCTCCTCGGGGGTGAGCTCGGTCTCGCCCTTGGGCGTGACCTTGCCGACCAGGATGTCGCCGGCCGCGACCTCGGCGCCGATGCGGATGATGCCCCGCTCGTCGAGATCGGCCAGCACCTCCTCGGAGACGTTCGGGATGTCCCGGGTGATCTCCTCCGGCCCCAGCTTGGTGTCGCGGGCGTCGACCTCGTGCTCCTCGATGTGGATCGAGGAGAGGATGTCGTCCTGCACCAGGCGGGAGGACAGGATGATCGCGTCCTCGTAGTTGTGCCCCTCCCAGGACATGAACGCCACCAGGAGGTTGCGGCCAAGAGCCAGCTCGCCACCCTCGGTCGCCGGGCCGTCTGCGAGCACCGACCCGGTCACCACCCGGTCACCCTCGTCGACCAGCACGCGCTGGTTGTAGGAGGTGCCCTGGTTGGACCGGCGGAACTTGGCGATCCGGTAGGTCGTCGTCGTCGCGTCGTCGTTGCTCACCACGACGAGGTCGGCGGACACCTCGGTGACCACGCCGTCCTTGGCCGCCACGATCACGTCACCGGCGTCGATCGCCGCACGGCGCTCCATGCCGGTGCCGACCAGCGGCGCCTCGGTGCGCACCAGCGGCACGGCCTGGCGCTGCATGTTGGCGCCCATGAGTGCGCGGTTGGCGTCGTCGTGCTCCAGGAAGGGGATCATCGCGGTGGCGACGGACACCATCTGGCGCGGCGAGACGTCCATGTAGTCGACCATCGGGGGCGGCACGATCTCGACCTCGCCGCCCTTGGTGCGCACCAGGACGAGCTCCTCGGCGAAGGCACCGTTCGGCTTGAGCGGGGCGTTCGCCTGGGCGATGACGTACCGGTCCTCGTCGTCGGCGGTCAGGTAGTGCACCTCGTCGGTGACCTTGCCCTTGAGGACCTTGCGGTACGGCGTCTCGACGAACCCGAAGGGGTTGATCCGCCCGTAGGTCGCCAGCGAGCCGATCAGGCCGATGTTCGGGCCTTCCGGGGTCTCGATCGGGCACATACGGCCGTAGTGCGAGGTGTGGACGTCGCGGACCTCCATGCCGGCGCGGTCGCGGGAGAGCCCGCCCGGGCCGAGCGCGGACAGGCGGCGCTTGTGGGTCAGGCCGGCCAGCGGGTTGTTCTGGTCCATGAACTGGCTGAGCTGGGAGGTCCCGAAGAACTCCTTGATGCTCGCCACCACCGGGCGGATGTTGATCAGGGTCTGCGGCGTGATCGCCTCGACGTCCTGCGTCGTCATCCGCTCCCGGACCACGCGCTCCATCCGGGACAGCCCGGTGCGCACCTGGTTCTGGATGAGCTCGCCGACCGCACGGATGCGTCGGTTGCCGAAGTGGTCGATGTCGTCGGTCTCGACGCGGACGTCGATCGGCTCGCCGCCACGGGTGCCCTTGAGGACGGACATCTCGGCGTGCAGCGCCGCCATGTACCGGATGGTGGCCACGACGTCGGAGACCGTGAGCACCGAGTCCGACAGCGGGGCGTCGAGCCCGAGCTTCTTGTTCACCTTGTAGCGGCCGACCTTGGCCAGGTCGTAGCGCTTGGAGTTGAAGTAGAAGTTGTCGAGCAAGGCGCGACCGGCCTCCACCGTGGGCGGCTCGCCCGGGCGGATCTTCCGGTAGATGTCGAGCAGCGACTCCTCGGCGGTGTGCACGTGGTCCTTCTCGAGCGTCTCCAGCACCGCGGGGAGGTCGGCGAACTGCTCGCGGATCTCCTCCTCCGTCATGCCGAGAGCCTTGAGGAAGACGGTGACGGACTGCTTGCGCTTGCGGTCGACGCGCACGCCGACGGCGTCGCGCTTGTCGATCTCGAACTCCAGCCAGGCACCCCGCGACGGGATGATCTTGGCGGTGAAGATGTCCTTGTCCGACGTCTTGTCGGCGTTGCGCTCGAAGTACACGCCCGGGGACCGCACCAGCTGGGAGACGACGACGCGCTCGGTGCCGTTGATGATGAACGTGCCCCGCTCGGTCATGAGCGGGAACTCGCCCATGAAGACCGTCTGGCTCTTGATCTCGCCGGTGGTGTAGTTCACGAACTCGGCGGTGACGAACAGCGGCGCCGCGTAGGTGAAGTCCTTCTCCTTGCAGTCCTCAGGGTTGTACTTGGGCGGCTCGAAGCGGTGGTCGCGGAACGACAGCGACATGCTCCCGCCGAAGTCCTCGATCGGGGAGATCTCCTCGAAGATCTCCTCCAGGCCGGAAGTACCCGGGACGTCCTGACGGTTGGCGGCCGCGGCCGCGGCTACGCGGGCCTGCCAGTCGGCGTTGCCGAGGAGCCAGTCGAAGCTCTCGGTCTGCAGTCCCAGGAGGTCCGGTACCTCGAGGGGCTCGTGGATCTTGGCGAAAGAGATACGACGTGATGCTGTGCGGTTCGCTACGGCGTCGGCCTGTGATGCAGAAGGGGTGCGCGAGGCAGCCAAGAGGGGTCCTTCCCTGCGGATCGAGTGCACGCGCGCCGCGTTGTGGCCTACCGAAGTCTCAACCCAGCCCATGGCGATCGGATCGGCACCCGGGCAGCGCACGGGACCGATGGGCGGATGAGGGGTACGGGCACAAGCCAGCGCAAAGCGCTAGCGTAGCCGACCGACCTAGGCCTGTCCAACGGCATCCCGCGGACGGCTCGGCGGGTGAGCGGCCGGCATGTGGCGGACGGCCGGCATGTGCTGTGGCCCGCGCCCCTGGGGACGCGGGCCACAGCACACAACCGCCGTACTAGGTGGTCCGCCCGGTGCCGGGCGGACGCCTCACTTCAGCGTGACGGTGGCGCCGGCGCCCTCGAGGGCGGCCTTGGCCTTCTCGGCAGCTTCCTTGTTCACGCCCTCCAGGACGGCCTTGGGGGCACCGTCGACCAGGTCCTTCGCCTCCTTCAGGCCAAGGCTGGTCAGGGCGCGCACCTCCTTGATGACCTGGATCTTCTTCTCGCCTGCGGCCTCGAGGACGACGTCGAACTCGTCCTTCTCCTCCTCGACCTCGGCTGCGGGGGCGCCGCCGGCCGGGGCTGCCGCCGCCGCGACGGGCGCTGCTGCGGTGACGTCAAAAACCTCTTCGAACTGCTTCACGAACTCAGAGAGCTCGATGAGAGTGAGCTCCTTGAACGCGTCGATGAGCTCGTCGGTGGTGAGCTTCTTCGCCATGATGGCGTGTCCTTCCTGGTCTGCCCTGCCCGAGGGCAGGTCCGGTGGTGGGTCGAGAAGGCGTCAGGCCGCCTGGTCCTCGGCTGCCCGCTTCTCGCGCAGCGCATCGATAACGCGGACGGCCTGGGCCGTCGACGCTGTGAACATGTACGCCGCGCGGTACTGCGACGCCTTGAGCAGGCCGGCCACCTTGGCCAGCAGGACCTCGCGCGACTCCAGGTCCGCGAGTGTCGTGAGATCCGCAGCCGACAGGGGGCGTCCGTCGAGGACCCCACCCTTGACGACGAGCTGCGGGTTCGCCTTGGCGAAGTCACGCAGGCCCTTAGCCACCTCGACCGGGTCACCGGTCACGAAGGCGATGGCTGAGGGGCCAGTGAGCTGGGCGTCAAGACCTTCGACGCCTGCATCCCGGGCCGCGATGGCCGAGAGCGTGTTCTTCACCACGGCGTAGGTTGCGTTGCCGCCGAGCGCGCGCCGAAGCGCCTTGAGCTGGGCGACGCTGAGCCCGCGGTACTCGGTCAGCACGACTGCGTTCGACTGGCGGAACCTTTCGGTGAGCTCAGCGACCGCGGCTGCCTTGTCCGGCCTCGCCATGGCATTCCTTCCGGTGGTCGTACCGCCTGGACGTCGACACTCACCGGGTCCGGACATGAGAAGAGCCCCGCGTAGGCGCGGGGCTCGGGGGGAGGGCGCACGCGCCACAACCTGTCGAGTCACTCACCTACGCCGGCCCCCGCTCGTGCGGGACTTCGGTCCACCGTCCCGAGGGACGGCGCGACGACCTGCGGTCTTGGGCGGGCTCAGGTTACGCGAGCGGGCACCCTGGGACCAAATCCCCCGACGGGCTGTGGCGGTGCCTGCTGGGTGGCGGGTGCGCTCCGTCCACCAACCCGTGCATCATCCGTCGGACGGCGCACATCGGGGCAGACGGCGAACATCCCACGCGCGCCGTTCGCGCGGATGTTCGCTGCTCGCGTCAGGAGCGTGCAGGGGCGAAGGGCGTTCCGGGGCAGATGCGTGCCGGGAGGCCCGACGACGCAGGCCCGGTCCCTCACGGGACCGGGCCTGGAGTGCATCGGTGGCGGGTCCCG
>JGI25321J50212_10000676_pt1 | contig 35807 bp, 34 predicted proteins | sample AutmiccommuBRH23_FD_50212 | JGI IMG/M metagenome (IMG submission 50212)
GGGGAAGGCCATTGCCTGGCATTCTATTCCTATAAGGATGTGGAGAAACTGGAGAAATTCATGTCGGGCAAACCCGTAGCCGAACAGGAGATCGGGAATGCATTGCTGCAGGAGATTGTCGCCTATGCGGAAACTTCTATGTCGCGCCGGAAATTCATCCTCCATTATTTCGGGGAACAATTTGACGAGGTAAACGGAGAAGGGGCCGATATGGATGATAATNCCCGTAACCCCAAGGAAAAACAGGAGGCCTCNGGAGACGTTGTGCAACTNCTTGAGGTGGTTAAAGGGACCAACGAAAAATTTAAGGCCAGGGAAATTGTTAAAACGCTCACCGGGCGGACCAATTCCCTTATTTCCTCGCATAAGACTGATGAAAAATCATTCTTCGGGATAGGCTCCGGGAAAGACAAACATTACTGGATGGCTTTGATCCGGCAGGTACTGGTAGCCGGCCTGCTGAAAAAAGAAATCGAGCAGTACGGCATCCTGCACATGACCGCTGCAGGGGAGGCTTTTCTGAAGGAACCCGTTTCCTTTATGATGACCAAGGATCATATCTATAACGAGGAAACAGACAACGCCATCGTGAGCGCCGCCAGGAGCAGTGCCGGGGTTGCCGATGAGAATTTGCTGAAACAGTTAAAGGACCTTCGCAAAAAAGAGGCCCAGAAACAGGATATCCCCCCATATGTGATCTTTCAGGACCCCTCCCTGGAGGATATGGCCCTGAAATACCCTGTTAACATGGAAGAACTGGTGAATATCCACGGGGTAGGGGAAGGCAAGGCACGGAAATACGGAAAACCTTTCCTCGACCTGATTTCAGCCTATGTGGAAGAAAACGAAGTCATCCGGCCGGATGACCTCGTTGTGAAAAGCACAGGGGCCAACTCGGGCCTCAAGCTGTATATCATTCAGAATATAGACCGCAAATTGCCCCTGGATGATATTGCCTCCGCCAAAGGGCTTGAGTTGAGGGAGCTTGTCAAGGAAATGGAACAGATTGTTTTCAGCGGAACCAGGCTTAACCTGGGATACTGGATAGACGAAATCCTCGATGAAGACCAGCAGGAGGAAATCCACGAATATTTCCTGGATGCGGAATCGGATGATATAGAAAAGGCCCTGAAAGAGTTCGAGGGTGAATATGAAGATGAGGAATTACGTCTGTACAGGCTCAAATTTATGAGCGAGGTCGCAAATTAAAGGGCACTATTTTTTGAGTTTAATACAGCCCGGGACAGCCCGGGCTGTTTTTTATGTACCCCTCAGAAATCGTAGTGGCCGGAACTGATCATGGCTATAATCACCCCAAAATAAAGGATAACGATTACCAGCATGACCAGGGACAGCCCCAGGCCAACATAAGACAGGATGCGCCCTGTATTCACGCTTTCGTAGCCAGAATATAATTCCGGGTTTTCCATGTACATCTGTTTGGCAGTTTTGGCTTTTGAAAGCCCAATGATGCTGAAGATGGCGGCAAAGGGCCCGCAGCATACCAGGGCACCCACCACGGAGATGATACCCATGGTGAGCACGGTACTGGCGCCGGGCAGTGGTTGTTGACTCATTATAACGGGTGTTGGTTGGTTATTCTTCTATGCCCCATTGCTCCATCATTTCCCTGGATTTTTCCATATAAGCTTCCCAGCCGCCCATCTGTGATATCTGGTAGAAGGTCCAGATGAAATAGAGGATGCCAAGGACCAATCCTATGATAGCTATGATTTTGGCTGTTTTCAACTGGCTGTAGTTTGAATACAATTCAGGGTTAGCCTGGTATTTTTTTTCATCGCCGCGAATCAGGAAAAATGCTATCCCGGCCAGGATTGCGCCTGGGATGCCCCCGAAACAGCAACAGATAAAAGAGAGGATCGCCAGAACTATGGCTATGGTTACATTGGGTAGTTTTTGTTGTTCCATAATAATTTTGGTTAGATAAATTTCAGGAAAAAGTTGGTGAGAATTAACAATACGGTTGCGAGCATAAGGATAATGCTGATCTTATTGGCATAACGGATGGTAAAAAACTGGTCGGCCAACAGGAAGCCAAAAAGCAGGAGCAGGGTATAGATGGCGGGATACATTACAAATGCGGCAACAAAATCACCCTGTAACAAAAAGGCGGCTGCCCGTTGCAATCCACATCCCGGGCATTCCACACCTAAAAACTCCTTGTTGAGGCAGGGCAGCATAAAATCCTCCATGGAGGCGGTTAGTCGGGTGGTTCCGGAATTCATCCTGTATGCGTTCGCTAACCGAAAAATACTATTATTTTTGGGTAATGAAAACAAAACACACCTTTTATTTTCTTCTCATCCTTACAGGGGCGCTGCTTATGGCCAGCGGGGATTTTGTCTTCCTAAGGGAATATTCCTTCAGCCTTGGGATGGTACTTTTGATGTTCGGGGGATATAAGGCATCGCAAAGCTGGAATCATGCCGGGGAGAACGGGAAGGAAGAAAGGGAAGGAGGAAGCCGGTGAGCTCAGATTTTCAAATAGGAGACAGGGTTGAAGCGGTAGATGATACCACCAAAGGAGTGGTGGTAGCCATTAAGGAAGGATGGATTACCATAGAGAGCCGGGACGGGTTCAGCCTGCAGTACAGGCCTTCCGAACTGCTCAAAACCTCCGGCCAGGAACGGCTAAGCGTTTCTCCCTACGATGCGGCCCTGGCTAAAGCCGAAGACGAGAAAGGTGCACGCAAAAGAAAGCCCGTTCCCAGGCGAAAGGAACGCGATGCCCCTAAAATGGAAGTGGACCTGCACATCAACCAGCTCCTTCCTACTACCCGGGGGATGAGCAATCACGATATCCTGAACCTGCAGCTTGATACTGCCAGGCGGCAGCTTGAATTCGCTATGAACAGGCGTATCCGGAAGGTGGTATTTATTCACGGGGTGGGAGAGGGAACCCTCCGGGAAGAGCTTTTATACCTTTTTGGCCGGTATGAAAATGTTAGTTATTACGATGCAGATTACCAGAAGTACGGGCTTGGCGCCACAGAAGTTTATATTCGCCAGAATTAATTTGACACCGTGGTGATGGTACCAAAATCGTTGATGCTCAGGTCTGTGATGCGTTCGCCCTGCTCATTTACCAGGGAAATCCCGCTAAGCTGGATGTTGTGTTCAAAAGCGGTGGTGTCACTGGCACTCCTTACCGTTGTGATGAGCACTTCCCCGGCCGAAGCCTCTATTTCCTCATTTACCACAGGGGTACCCGGGGGGATATCGCCGCAGAAGTAGTCCTTATCTACATTGCCGGAAAAAATCCTGTAGGTAAGTTGTGACTGCCCGGGAACCGTACTGCTAAGTGTCCCGGCCGAGGCCTCGTTTTTCAGAAGGCCATTTTGGAGTTTCAGGATCAGGGCCTCATCCGAACTGATCTTAAAAAATATTGTTGTAGCCGTTGTAGCCGTTGTCCCGCAAAATTGTACTTCCTCAGCGTCAAAATCAATGGTTTCTATTTGCAGATCCCCGTCACTGCAGGCAATAAAAATGGCTGGAAACAGGAAGAAAATTAATCGTTTCATTCGCCAAATATACCGTAAAGGGAAGCGATTTTCCTAGAGCTTTAGGTGTAATTTAGATGTTTTTAAAAGAAATTCGGTTAATTTTGACGCCCTAATGCATAGCTTCCCAAAAACATGAATCGCGTATATCTGGACAACGCCGCCACCACTCAGGTAAGGGAAGGGGTCATTGCAAAAATGCAGGATGCCCTGAGCAATATCTACGGCAATCCTTCATCTACCCATGGCTTTGGGCGGACTGCCAAAACAGCCATTGAACAGGCGCGGAAAACGATCGCCGCCTGCCTCAACGCGAAAACTTCGGAGATTGTATTCACATCTGGTGGGACGGAGGCCGACAATATGATCCTCAGAAGCGCTGTTCGCGACCTGGGGGTCGAAACCATTATAACGAGCCGGATTGAACATCATGCCGTGCTCCATACGGCAGAAGAACTTGCCATGGAATATGGAACCCGGGTGCAGTACATAGACCTTGATCCTTTTGGAAACCCCGATCCGGCTCATCTGAAAGCCCTGCTCTCAAAGGATGGGTCGAAAAAGCTGGTGAGCCTGATGCACATCAACAACGAGATCGGGAACATCCTCGATTTAGCCACCGTAAGCGGCCTTTGCAGAGAATACGGCGCATTGTTTCATTCAGACACCGTACAGTCAATAGGCCATTATAAATGGGATGTACAGGAGGCAGGGGCTGATTTCCTCACCGCCGCTGCCCATAAGTTCCATGGCCCCAAGGGAGTCGGTTTTGCTTATATAAAACGCAATAGCGGACTAAAGCCACTTATTTTCGGAGGTTCACAGGAACGGGGTTTTCGTGCCGGGACCGAGGCCTGCCATAATATAATAGGCCTGGAAGCCGCTATGGTGGAGGCCTACCTGCATCTGGCGGAAGAGCAATCCTATATAGCCGGGCTGAAAGCATACTTCCTGCAAGGCCTGGAGGAAGCCCTTCCGGGGGTACGATTTAACGGGCTCTCGGGAAAACCCGGACAGAGTACCTACACCATGGTAAACGTATGCCTGCCCTTTAGCGAAGAAAAAGCCATGATGCTGCTTTTCCATTTAGACCTTAAGGGAATTGCCTGTTCCAGGGGAAGTGCCTGCCAGTCGGGGAGCAATGAAGGTTCGCATGTGCTGCAGGAGATCCTTTCGGAAGAAGACCTTAGAAAACCTTCACTGAGATTTTCCTTTTCCAAATACAATACCAGGGAGGAACTGGATTATGTAATCGACGTTTTGAAAGAGTTCCTGGAGAACTAGGGTTCCGCCCTGGCATTTAACCTTTCCTTGTCGTAAGGAAATCTCCTGGTGGCCTTTTTCATCATCCTGTCTATCAGGTCGTCGGTATTACGGCCAGACTTTTTGTTGATTTCCTCTTCGTATTTCCATAGAAGTTTGCCGGTATCCCCGTCGCTTATCTTAATTCCTATGCGGCCATAATTTGCATCTCCGAGGATGTAGTCGATAAAATTGAATTCCGATGGAACCCCTTCGGAAAGCAAGATATTCAGATCGAGGTTTCCGCTGATGATACCGTCCACTCCCAGGAGATATTCAGATCGAGGTTTCCGCTGATGATACCGTCCACTCCCAGGAATTTGCTCAGTTCCCGGATGGTGTAGGTGTCGATGTTCTCGTAGGTGATGTTATTTTGCGCTAAAATTGCGTTGGTATTGTCGGTATTCTGAAAGTCTACCGAAAACTTTTTCCGCTTTTTCCCCCTTCCGAAATAGGTTTCCAGGGCATCCTGAACCGCATAACCCTCTTTTTCCTCCAGTTTTGCCAATTCGGATCGCGGCACCTTTTCCTCCAGCTCCAGGTAGGTAAAAAACGGGATAATGGCCAGGGTGTTATGGTTCTCGCTTAACTCCTCGAATTTGTCGCTTTCGTATATCCCTTTCTGGGCATTAGCGGTCATGATGAAGAAGAGGGTAAGCAGGCTGAAATATGTTTTCACTTCATATAAGAATTTAAAGCCGGAACCAGGTGCATACCTGCAGAGTTTTTACAATTAATTACCCGGAAACCGGTGAAGACGCCTTTGGTCTGGTCGTCACCCGCNACGGGCTTATACTGCTAAAGCCACTAAAAAACNCAGTTCCTGCATTCCATTACCCCGCAGTTCCCAAATGTGGGGCGGGGGATAATTAACTTCTGACCGCAAAAATATGCCAAATTCCTAAATATGAGGACCTGGTAACTCTTAATCTATTCTCAAAAATTATACGGAAGTAGTTCCCGGACCCGTTCAGAACCATCTCATATGGCTTTAGTCGGATCTAATTCCGGAAGAAACTGCTGTTGAAGGTGGTGGAATTACCCACATTGTCTGTTACAACCACTTCAAGCTCGCAGGCAGTTTTATCCAGGATCCTGTCGTCGAAATTATAGGTAAGGGTATTGGTCTTGGGTTCGTATTCCATGAGGATCCATNNGCCGTTGAGCCTGGCGGCATACGAATCGATCCCGCTGAGGTCGTCGGATATATGGAGGCGGAGGTAGCGGTAATTCGTCAACCACTGTTTTTCCTTGAAATTTTTTGCCCACACCCTGGGGGCAATGGTATCTTTTGCCAGGGTGTAGGTACCCAGTTTCCTCGTACGGGTAGTGAGGGTATTCCCCCGCTTGTATGTGGAGGTGTATGCCGGCTGCAGGCGTTCATTAAGCCTGGCTATAAAAAGTTTGCCTTGTTCCTCAGGACTGTACCGTGAGGTATCAAAGGTAATGGTGAAATTCCTGTGCGCAGGAACGGTATTGTCATGGATGGTTACAGTATCCTGCCCTTTTTCCAGGTTTATAAAGAAATCTTCATAAAATGTATTGGCGGGAAAAAAGACTTTGGCTATCCCCAGGTCATAATTATTGGGCCTGGAGGCGATCACATAGGTATCGGTCTTAGGTGGCTCAACCTGCTTGTTCAGGGGCTCCCTTACCCCTTCCACCGGGATCCGGATCTGGGTGATATTCCCCGCGTAATCGCTGATCTCGAGGTCAACATTATAAGACAGGCCTTCCTTTACTTCCACCTTTCCGTCGTTCTTTAGCTCGCCGTAAATACTCAGGTGATTGCCAGGTACCCTGAACAGCCGCCCTACGCGGTTGTAGTACCGGCCATAGTGTTCATAATCTATGAGGGTATTAATATAGCGCGTTTCGGAAAAGGAAAATTCATCAAAATCAAGTTCGGAGTACACCGTGCCGTTCACCAGTTGCCTTATGGCATAAACCCCGTTCCTGTTTGCCGCCAGGTCTTGCCGGTCATAGGTATCAACTCCAAATCCGATAGTGCCGATCGCAAGCAGGGGGTCGGCCAGGTACGTTCCGTCTGGCTGTCTGCTAAAGTTCAGGGCAACTTTGGAGTTACTTTGGCTAACCTGTGCATCCGCCCCAAGGGGGTAGGCATATACCCCAAGGAGGGACGGTCTGGTGGCATCCCTCACATCCATCCCGTACAGCAGGGGATTGGTGGGCCTTTCAGAAACACTTTTCCTTATTTCAAAATGGAGATGGGGCCCGGAAGAACTTCCCGAATTCCCGCTAAACGCGATTACTTCGCCTTTGGCAACGCTCAGTTCCCCGTAATCCGGGAATATTTCCACTTCATAGGACTGCTTTTCGTATTGTATTTTTTTTATGTATTCTTCCAGTGCCGGGGCAAACTTCTGAAGGTGTGCATATACGGATGTATAGCCATTGGGATGCGCTACGTATATCACTTTGCCATATCCCCAGTGCGAAATTTTGATCCGTGTAACAGAACCTGCTTCGATGGCGTATACTGGCAGGCCTTCCCGTTGCTGGGTCTTGATATCAACACCGGAATGGAAATGATCGGTCCGCAATTCCCCGAAAGTCCCTGCAAGTACCAGGGGAATATCGAGCGGCGGATGGAAGTCCGGGCCCGGGGGTTCCTTTTGCGAGTAAAGGGGCGCGATCAAAAGGAGGATAAGCACATTAATCGGTAATCTCATAGCAATCCAAGTTGGTGCGAAATTAAGCAATACGGGTTAAAGGCTGAAACCATTTTATGGGGATAAATCAAAAACCCTGCCTGATAGGATGGCAGCCCCCCCCGGAAAGCGGCCAGACAATGAAGCGGCCAGTGGCAGGGAGGCCGCTGATAATATCAGAAAAACGGGCGATCCGGCTTAAAGTGTTACNTCAATAATAATTGTAAAAAACATTGCGAAGTCGGGCTGTGAATGTTAACTTTGTGCATTGCGCATTGATATTTGCATATGAGCGAATTGGTTGAAATCGTTGATTCCCTCGAAAACAAAATTAGCAAGTTGCTCCACAAGCTGGAGCTGCTAAACCAGGCTAATAGTAAGTTGGAAAAGGAACTCGCCACTGTATCCGGTGAGCGCGATGCCATCCGAAACTCCCTTCAGGATTGGGAGGAAAAGTATAATTCCCTCAAGCTCGCGAATTCAATGCTGGGCAGTGATACCAATAAAACCGAAGCAAAGCTCAAGATAAATTCATTGATCAGGGAGCTGGATTATTGCATNATCCAACTTGCTGAGTAATGTTTNGCGGAAACTATGGGGGAAAAGCTTAAAATAAAGCTTTCGATTGCAGACAGGGTATATCCTTTGACCATTGATCCCGGTCAGGAAGAAGGGTTACGCAAAGCTGCAAAGAATATAGAACAACTGGCTAAGAAATTTGAGCAAAACTATGCGGTACGCGATAAGCAGGATGTGCTTGCCATGTGTGCACTGCAGTTCGCCTCCAAACTGGAGCAGCGCGGCATAGATAAAATGGAAGATACCAAAGAGGTTGAAGAGCGCCTTAAAGCCCTGGACCAGCTGGTAAATTCCAGATTAAGCATAAAATAAGTTCTTTTACATAGATAAAGTTACTGCCCACATTGGTATTTATTTTTGACAAACTCAACACTAATTTGTTTGAAAAGGGTGAGTTTAGGTTGTAAAAGCAAGCCTTCTCAGAAAGGATCCTTGATCAATCTGTTAGCCCTAAACCTGTTTATTGGAGTTTGTACAAATCCTCCATCGATGTGGGCTTTTTTTATGCCTTGAAATCCTGCCCTGCAATAGCCGCCCCAACTGCGGCATGGAAATTTTTACGGGTAAGCCCGTGGTATTTTTAAACATACTGAAGGAAAATGGATATTACAATGATTATTATTGGGGTAGTGGCCGGCCTGATTGTTGGCTTTGTTATTGCCAAGGTCATGGAACGCGGGAAGGCTTCCCGGACCATCAGCAACGCCAAAAAGGAAGCCGAAGCCATTATCAAGGATGCCTCCCTGCAGGGTGAAAGCATCAAAAAGGACAAGATTTTTCAGGCCAAGGAAAAGTTCCTTGAACTCAAGGCCGAACATGAGAAAGTCATCATCAACAAAGATAAAAAGATCGCTGAGGCCGAGAAACGGACGCGTGACAAGGAATCCCAGATAAGCACGGAACTCTCCAAAAGCAAAAAACTCAATGAGGACCTCGAACTCAAGATCAGGGAGGTAGAGCACCGCCAGGATTTTTTTGAGAAGAAACAAGCGGAACTCGAGAAGCTGCATAAAAGCCAGGTTCAGCAACTGGAAGTAATTTCAGGCCTGTCGGCCGAGGAAGCGAAAAGCCAGCTCCTCGAATCGCTCAGGGAAACCGCAAGGAACGACGCCATGTCTTATATGCAGTCTACCCTGGAGGAAGCCAAACTTACCGCCCAGCAGGAAGCTAAAAAGATCGTTATAAACACCATTCAGCGCGTGGGTACTGAAGAGGCGGTAGAGAACTGTGTTTCCGTTTTTAACCTGGAATCTGATGACGTAAAAGGCAGGATCATTGGACGGGAGGGGCGAAATATCCGTGCCCTTGAGTCGGCCACAGGGGTGGAGATCATTGTAGACGATACCCCCGAGGCCATCATCCTGTCCTGTTTTGATTCCGTCAGGAGGGAGGTAGCCCGTTTATCCTTGCATAAACTCGTAACCGACGGCAGGATACACCCAGCCAGGATTGAGGAGATTGTTAAGAAGACTGAAAAGCAGATCGACCAGGAAATCCTGGAAATCGGGAAGCGTACGGTCATAGACCTGGGCGTACACGGCCTGCACCCGGAACTCATTAAAGCCGTTGGCCGGATGAAATACCGGTCTTCCTATGGCCAGAACCTCTTGCAACACTCCAGGGAAGTAGCAAAATTATGCGGGATCATGGCGGCAGAACTGGGGCTGAACCCCAAACTTGCCAAACGGGCAGGCTTGCTGCACGACATAGGGAAGGTGCCCAACACGGAAGCCGACGTGGAAACGCCACACGCGATCCTCGGGATGCAATGGGCGGAAAAATTTGGTGAAAAACCGGAAGTATGCAATGCTATAGGCGCGCACCACGACGAAGTGGAGATGAAATACCTCATTTCCCCGGTAATTCAGGTTTGCGATGCCATTAGCGGCGCCAGGCCGGGAGCCAGGCGGCAGGTGCTAGACTCTTATATTCAGCGGCTGAAAGATTTGGAAGACATAGCCTTCGGCTTCGGTGGTGTCCAGAAAGCCTATGCCATCCAGGCCGGTCGCGAATTACGCGTCATCGTGGAGAGCGAGAAGGTAAGTGATGAAAAGGCCGCCCAGTTGTCATTTGAGATTTCACAGAAAATCCAGACAGATATGACCTATCCCGGGCAGGTAAAAGTTACCGTAATCCGGGAAACGCGTTCGGTGCATGTAGCTAAATAGGTTTTCAGGGAAATTTTAAGCTGGGATCCCTTTTTATTCCAACTGTCAGGGCTGGCGCAGCTGCTGTATGATGGTCGCCGTATCCGCGACTACAGCAAATTCCCCGTGAAGGCTTGCCAGTTCTCCTGCCTGAATCACTTCGGCAGGGATTTTTACCCCATCAGAGCCCAATCTGTCAAAAGTTGCCGTGGCGTCTGAAACAAGGAATGTTTTATAGCCCAGGTCCCCGGCCATACGTACAGTCGCGGAAACGCAATGGTCTGTAGTAAGTCCGGCCACTACCAGGGTATGTATACCATTTTCCTCCAGATGTTCCTGAAGTTCCGTTTTAATAAAGGCGGAACCGGCCTGCTTCCCGATAAGCCTTTCACCGGGAAGTGGCCTTACTTCCTCTTTGATAGCGTTCCCGGGCTTTCCTTCGAAAAGCGGTGAAGCCTTATGGAGCGAATTGTGTTTTACATGCACTATGGGCAGGCCCAGCTGCCGCCAAATGGCCAGCAAAGCGGCTGCATTTTTTTCTGCCCCGGGATTATTCCTGCGACCCCCGTAGTAATCAAGTTCATCCAGTCCTTTCTGGATGTCTATTAACAGTAATGCCGGGCGGTCCATGCTGTTCATTGGTATTATATTGGAATGAATTGATTTTGATCTGATGGACGCCCTCTAAGCCGCTATACTTTCTGCTGCCTGTACCCTGAGGTGTTTGTTCCTGGATTATTCCCCTTCCGGAGTTGTATCTTCTCCCGTGTCCCCTTCCGCAGCCTCTGAAGTCTTGTTGAGGTTATTCTGCAGGATGTTAAGGTTTTTAAGTTTGGCTTTCCAGGTGGCCACGGCTTCCTTCTGCCTTTCGATTTTCTGCACTACCTCCTGTACCAGGGGGTTATTCTCCGAATCATTTGAAAAAAACTGCAGGTTATTTTCCAACTGCCGGATTTCGGCTTTTATGTCGGATATTTTTCTTTTGATAAAGCTGCGTTCCCTGAAGATGTCCTCATCATTCTCGGTTTTGGCGAGTTGCTGGATTTTATTACCGTATTTTAGCAATTCGGCTTCCTGCCTGCTTAGCCCGAGTTTGCTGAAAAGGGCATCGAGGATTTTGTTAAACCTCGCATTGATACCTTTTTTATTGAAGGGTACCCGGCCGGCGGATTTCCATTCTGTAATGATTTCCTTAAGCGCCGCCAGATCTTTTTCGCGTTTACCGCTAAGCTGGAAAGCCTTTAGTTTATCGAGACATTCATTCTTTTTAAGGAGATTTTCTGCCTCTTCCTTGTTTGAGTTGTTCTTTGAAGCATGAAGCCTGTCAAAATAATGGTTACAGGCATTTTTAAAGTCCTTCCAGATTTTGTCTGAATATTTCCTTGGCACATGACCTATATGTTTCCATTCTTCCTGTATGCGCTTCATTTCCGCGGTGGCGAGATCCCAGTCTTCGCTCTCTTTCAGGGAAAGCGCGGTCTCCAGCAATGCCCGCTTCTTATCCAGGTTTTCCTGCTGGTCTTTCTTCAGGTTTTTGTAGTAGGCATTTTTATTCCGGTTGAATGAGCGTACCGCTTCCTTGAACCTGGCCCATGTTTCTTCATTGACCTTTTGCGGTACCCGTCCTGCCTTAAAGAATGCCTCCCGCAGGCTTTCCACTTCACGGATCTGCTGCTGCAGCCCCCGGTGGTTATCCGCAACATTTTGGGCTATCCCGCCTATTTTGCCTATGATTTCATTTTTCTTTTCGAGGTTTTGCACAAAGGATTTCTCCAGTTCCNTGTAATGGTCCTGCCTGCGCAGATGCATGGCTTTTGTGGCATTGCTGAAGCGTTCCCATATTGCTTCCCTGTGTTCCTGGTCAACCGGCCCTATATCTTCCTTCCAGATCTTATGCAGGGTTTGCAACTCCCTGAATGCCTTGTTAAGGTCTTCTTCTGCCGCAAGGCCCTCGGCCCGTTCCACCAGTTTGAGTTTCTCTTCCAGGTTGTGCTTAAAATCGAGGTCGCGCAATTCCCGGTTAAGGTGGAGAAAGTCGTAAAAGATCTCGATATGATGGTGGTAGGTCCGCCAGACATCGTTGTAGTGGCTCCTGGGAACGGGGCCCGCGTTGCGCCACCTTTCCTGCAAATCCTTGAAATTCCGGTAAGTTGTGTTAATATCCTCCTCTACATTCACCAGGCTCTTAAGTTCTTCGATGATTTCCAGCCTTTTGGTGAGGTTCAGTTTGAGGTTTTGCTCCAGGTTCCTGTAATACTGGTTCCTTTTCTCCCGGTATTCGGAATACACTTCATTAAACTGCCGCTTGGTTACCGAGTTGTNTCGAAAATCTGCTTCATTGCCTCCNTTACTGACGAATTCCTCCTTTTTTTCATCAATGAATTCCTGGAATTTATGGTCGAACTCATATTTGATNGCATCAGCATGCTTCCTTAAAGCCTGTACTTTCTCGTTCCGTAATAGCCGTTGAAGTTCCCCGACCAGGTTCTCCATAGACATGGAGTGATAATCGGGCATGGGAATGTGGTGCCTGCTCTGGTTGTCTTCATCTTCGGCATCCTCGGCGTTGGTCTCGTCGATCTCCTCCAGAACATCCTTTTCGTCCTCCTCCTGATTTGCAGTTTCCGGTGAAGTGCCAGCGCCGGTTTTCTTCGCCTTTGCTTTTTTAGAATCGTCCTCCGGCTTAGCTCCCGACATCCCATCGGATTCTGTTACTTCAGCCCCGACATTGGCATTATCGATCTCCTTTACTACATCCTTTTCACCTTCTTCCGGTTTTGCAGATTCCGGCGCAGCGGTAGCGCCAGATTCCTCCACAGGTGCTTTTTTGGCGTGGTCCTCCGGCTCTGAGGCTGGCGTAGCATCCTCTCCGGTGTCTTCGGCAGTCACCTTTTCAGGCTTTCCCTGCTGTTCGGCTTCCGGCTGGTCTCCCGATACCTTTTCCTGTCGCGGCCTGTTTTCTGAGCCCGAACCGGAATCCCCGGATTCGGATCGATCTTCCCCCCCTACAGCATCCTGTAGTTTATGTTCCTTCTCGTCCAACATACTTCGGATTTTTAGGCCTATCCTTGCCTTTCCAAGGGTAAGATACTACTATGCTCGCACACTGCAAAGGCATTGGATGTTCTTTTTGGGCGGGGAAGCGGCTGGGAAGGGGCCCTTAGCTGCTGCTTTTTCAGGTGAAAGATATGTCAGGAATTCCAGATTTCCCAGGCTTTTTCCGCCTGCAGTTCCAACATCCTCAAGCCATTCATAATCCGTGCCCCTACACTTTCCCCTTCTTTCAAAAAACTCGTCTTCTCCGGGTTGTAGATCAGGTCGAAAAGGAGGTGGGCGCTGCCAAGATGTTCATAAGGGATGGGAGGCTTTGCGGCAATATCAGGATAGGTGCCCAGGGGGGTGGTGTTTATGATGAGCTGGTGCATCTGCAGGAGTTCCGGGCCCAGTTCGCCATAACCTATGCTGCCGGAGGCAGGCGTCCGCGAAACATAGGTAAATCCAATGCCCAGCTGNTCCAGGACATAGGCTACAGCCTTTGAGGCGCCACCTGTTCCCAGGATNAGNGCCATTTGATCCCCTGGTTGCAGCTGGGGTTCCAGGGCCTGGCGGAAGCCAAAAATATCGGTATTAAAGCCTTCCAGGCCTGACGGACTGATCCTGATGGTATTTACCGCGCCGATCTTTGCCGCTTCCGGATCAAGCAAGTCCAGGTAAGGGATTACCGATTCCTTGTACGGAATGGTGACATTGAGGCCCTTAAGCCCAGGATTCCGTTCCAGAACAAGGGGGAGACTGCTAATCTGTTCCAGATCGAAGTTGTCATAACTATGGTTCTCCAGCCCGAGGGTTGCAAACTTCCGGGTAAAATATGCCCGTGAAAAGGAATAGGAGATATTCCTGCCTACCAGGCCGAATTTATGCGCCATGCCTCCTGTTTTTTCCATACCAGTCGATTCCTAATAACACCAGGATCCCCGCGATCACCAGCAAAATGGCCCACCATGTTTCGGCATGCTCCATTTCGGGAAGGTATCTCTGGTAGTTTACAATGATTTTGTCGCCATTGGAGTCAAGTACCGGGTTTCCCGTGGCATTAGTCATATAAATGGTTTTTTTCCATGGCCAGACCACTCCCAGTGACCCTGTAATAAACCCGAGGATGACCGCTGTGGTGATATGCTTATAATGATTAAGCACATAACCGAGCAAATGGGAGAGGGAAACCAGGCCTGCTGCAGATCCCGCCGTAAATACGGCCAGTATCCGCAGGGTTTCCAAACGCTNCCGGTTTGATAAAAAGCTGAAATCGCCAATTAATAGCTCTGCCAGCGTATCATAGAGGGCATTAACCGAATCTACCAGGAGCAGGACGTAGTTCCCTAGCAGGATCAGGATAAAGGAGCCTGAAAGGCCGGGGAGGGTCATGCCCGAAACACTGATCATCCCGCAAACGAAGATGAACAGCAGGTTGTCGTTTTCGCGTGCGGGGCTCAGGAAACTAATGGATATGCCTGCCAGCAGGCCTAGTATACCGGCGGGGATGGTCTTGTTGTTCCAGTGTTCGAAGTCTTTGCCGATGTAGTAAATAGAACCTATAATCATCCCGAAAAATCCCGCCCACACATACAACTCGTTTTTCTCAAGGGCGTAATCGAGCAGTTTCGATACGCTGAAATAACTAAACAGCATCCCGGCGATGAGGAAGGTCAGGAAGGTTCCATTCACATAGCGGTAAAAACTTTGAAACCTGCCGTTGATCAAAAGCTTAAAGGCTTTTAGATTTATCTTTTGCAGGGAATAGATAAACTCTTCGTAAAAACCTACCACAAAGGCCACAATGCCCCCTGAGACCCCGGGAACCTTGTTGGCGGCACCCATACAAAGCCCTTTGATAAACAAAAAGAACTTGTCCGTTAAGGATCTGGGCTGGTGCATGGGAGACCGGGGATTATTTTTTTGAGGCTAACTTTTCGAGTATAAAAATAAGGGAAAAACCCAGGACAGCTAACAGGATGGCCTGGAGTAATTGAGGATTCCCATCATAGGCCAAAGGCGATACGTTTGTTTCCCGCACGGCAATGACCTTATCCCCGTATACCCGACTATCAAGAACCGCTTTCCATGGCCAGATTTTGTTCAGCGAACCCAGGATAAAACCGGTGAGCAGGCTAAGGGTAAGGTTTTTATAATGGCTGAACATATATTTCAGTAGCCTGGCAAAACTCAGCAACCCGAAAACAGCCCCTGCCGCTACCGTGGCAAGTATCAGTAAGTCTCGCTGATGGACCGCATCAAGGACGGTTTTATAGGAGCCCAGGAGGACAAGGATAAAGGCGCCCGAAATGCCTGGGAGGATCATTGCGCAAATGGCCAGGGCTCCCGAAATAAAAAGAAAGGGGAGGCTGGAAGTGTTTTCGATAGGGGGCAGGGTGGTAATATACCATGCCAGCGCGGCTCCTGCAAGGAGTGTGGTTATAATCCCCAGGTTCCACCGTTCTATGGCCCTGGCTACCACGATAATGCTGGCAAGCACGAGCCCGAAAAAGAAGGACCAGAGCAAAACCGGTTGATTTTCGAGCAACCAACTGATGAATTTCGCGAGGGAAACCACACTGATACCGATCCCGGTGAGCAGCGCCAGGAGGAACCCGCCGTTGGCCTGCTTCCATGCTGCAAGAAAACCCTCTTTCCTCCAGGTGGTAACCAGGTCGAAATTAAACGCATTGATAGAGCTGATCAGTTCTTCGTATATCCCTGAAATAAACGCGATGGTACCCCCTGAAACTCCGGGGACAACATCGGCAGCTCCCATGGCCATCCCTTTAAGGGTGATAATTAAAAAGTCTAACCGGCGTCGTTTTCCCATAAAAGAAAACAAATGTAACTTTTATTGGCCTCAATCTTTTGTTAAAACTATGGACTTTTAACTCAAAACGCTGCAAGAAGAGCCCGCCTGGGAAACCGGAGTAGTTGAAATTAGTGGAACTACGCGATTACAAGACGTTGCCCTGGCTTTCTGAGGTATAACTACCGCAATTAATATTTAGGAAGGTAATTTATCCGCTACACGTGCATTAAGGCTTACCCGGAGCCTCGTTGATGCCGGAAATAATGTTCTGGGCCCATTCTGAATTAAAATAGGAGGGAAAGGCTTCCTCGAAAATCCCGAGTTTGGAGTAATCTGTCTTCAGGGCCTTGATGAAACGGTGTTTCGCCTTTATAAAATCGTTGAGCATCAGCAGGATCCCTGCCATTTTATATTCCAGTTCGGCACTGTCAGGGAAAAATTCAAGCCCCTGGGTCAGGATCTGGGCGGCAGCTTCCAACTCCTTGTTGCGCGTTACCACTTCTGCCCATTCAATCCAGGTCTCCAGTTCATAGTTTCCTAGTTCCACACTTTGTTTGTAGGCAAAATCAGCCTCGTCATACTTTTTGAGGGCGGCATGGATCATAGCGCACTTTTTCCAGTACAGCGGGTTTTCCCCATCTATATTGATTGCTTTGTTAATGTAATACAGGGCGCGCTTGTAATTTTTCTTCCTGAAGTAATAATCGGTGATTGCCAGCCAGCCTTTATCGAGCAGCGGATCTTCATGAACGGTTTTGTAATAGTAAAATTTTGCCATGTCATCGTTTTGGAGTTTTTCATGGCAAATCCCCATCCTCAGGTAGGCATGGGAGGTAGGATCCTCTATGGTAATAGTGGTTTCATAATTCTCAATGGCCTCGTTATAACGCCCCAATTGCTCCAAAACCTTTCCCTTTTCAAAATATGCCCCTATAAAGGTGTCATCCGAAAAGATGGCAAAATCAAAGGCTGCCTGGGCTTCAGTCAGCATATCCTTGGTTACGTATTGCTTGCCAAGCTGATGCCAGGCTACCTGACAGTAAGGGTTGCGTTCCAGGTATTCATTGAGGTAAACAATGGCCCCGTCAAAATCTTCAAGGAACTCGAAGCAATAAATGACATTGTAGAGGGAGGAGTAATCTTCTTCATCGTAATCCACACATTTCATGAAGTTCTCCCTGGCCATCTCGAAGTTGTCCATAAACAGGTATTCCATCCCCAGCAGGGAATAGATATCAAAACTGTCCTCAGACAGTTCAAGTGCCCTGTTCAGCAGGATCACGGCTGCCTCATGGTTGTCTTTTTTGGAATAGATATTGGCGCGCTGGATATAGATTTCCTCATTATTGGCATCGAGCAGCTGTAATTCGTCCAGGATTTTTTCGGCAGTATCAAGTTTGTTTTCAAATACCATGACCTCCACATCGAGCAATTTCAGTTCGGTGACGTCCGGGTGCTGTTGCAGGCCAATACTGATAGCTTTCTTTGCAAGGGAGATCTTCCCGATGTTCAGGTAGTGGTGGATAATATCTTCAAAGTCTTCTGAATCAAAAAAGTAGACATCATCGGTCTTCAGCATGAATTCAAACTTCGCTATGGGCTGGTTGGATTGTTCGTTAGGATCTAACGCCATAGATTCGGGTTTGGTTGAACTATGGACTTAAAATTAGCCATTTTAAGACCTTTCATTTTTTCAAAATCACGCATTCTTATTAACAAAATAGTTAACAACCTTCTCTTAAAACGTTTCAATTACCTCCAAAAGTATATCACAGCCCTTATCAATTTCCTCCATGGAAATAGTGAGNGGGGGCGAAATCCGCACCGCCCTGGGTTCAAACAGCAGCCAGAAAAGCACNAGGCCTTTGGCGGCACATTCCAGGATAAGCCGGTTGGCAAGCTCCGGGCTTTCGAGGATCAGGGCGAGCATCAGCCCTTTACCGCGAATTTCATGGATTCGCGGATGTTTTAAGCGTTGCCTGAACCTGGCTTCCTTGGCGGGGATGGCAGGCATGATCCCGCCGGAACATATTTCGTTCAGTGTGGCCAGGGCCGCCGCGGCTATTACGGGATTGCCGCCAAAGGTTGTAATATGCCCCAGTTTGGGGTGGTCGCTCAGCATTTTCATAAGTGGTTCGGAGGCCGTAAATGCCCCAACGGGCATGCCGGAAGCCATCCCTTTCCCCATCACCAGGATATCGGGAACACAGTCGAACTGCTCAAAGGCAAACAGGGTTCCGGTACGGCCGAAACCCGGCTGTATCTCGTCAAGGATCAGCAAGGCACCTGTTTCCGTGCACCGTTCCCTGACCTTTTTGAGGTACCCGGGTTCCGGGAGCACAAAGCCGGCGCCTCCCTGTATGGTCTCCAGGACCACTGCAGCGGTGTTCTTCCCGATTTTGTCCAGGTCGGCCTCATTGTTGAATTCTATGAAGTGCACATCCGGGATCAGGGGCCTGAACGGGGCTTTACGCTCTTCGTAATCCATAAGGCTCAGGCTGCCCATGGTATTCCCATGGTAAGCCCGGTGTGCTGCTATCAGCCCGCTTCTGCCGGTCGCCCGCCTGGCAAGTTTAATGGCCCCTTCCATCGCTTCCGTACCTGAATTGACAAGATAGGTGCACCCCAGTCCGGCCGGGAGCAGAGACGCCAGTTTTTTGGCATATTCCACTGCGGGGGAAAGGATGTACTCCCCGTATACCATTACATGCATGTACATGGCTACCTGCTCCTGTACCGCATTTACCACCGCCGGGTGGCAGTGCCCCAGGCTGCAGGCCGATACCCCGGCAACAAAATCGAGGTGGGCCCCGCCCTCGCTGTCATAGATATAACTGCCTTTGGCACTGGTTATCTCCAATGCCAGCGGGTGGGTGGAAGTCTGTGCCTGGTATAAAAAGAAATCGTCCTTCATCTGCGCCTATTCGCCATTCCGGGAGGCCGTGCTTTTATCCGGCGGACCTGCCTTTACTTTCGGATCAGTAGTTTTATTTACCGGGTCCCCTGCATTCTCCGTCCGTTCCGCTTCCTCCGCATCAATATCTATCGGGTTATCTATCCCCCTGATTTTAACCAGGGTAACATTGTTGTCGTCCTCATCAAAAATATCCTCCATCTTTCGGATACGTTCGTCGCCCCGCCATACAAAACCTTTCAGTTTTCTGCTATTTTCCGGGAGTTCACTTTCCGGGAAGATATCCCCATCCGGGTTGGTAAAAAAGGTAATGTCTTCAATATCATTTTCAGCCATGGTCATCCGGATGGCGCTGCATATGGTTTTGTTGATCCCAATTAATTCTTCCTCATCGTTGTACATGTAATAGATAAGTTCGGTATTCTTTACCAGGTCTACGATCTTTAATTCATTATCGATGAATTTCCCGAACAGGTCTTTGCCCTTTGCCTGGTTAAAACCTGTCATCCCTATGGTGTCCTGTGAGATGACAAAGGCATTGTTGATGACTTTCAGGGAATCGAGTTTTTCGGTTTCCAGGTTGGAGATCAGGTGGATGCTGTCGCCTGTCATCTGATTTTCCACATTCCAGAGGACAGGGTCCCTGATCAGTTGGGTAATGCCGGTTTTCTGCTCAAAATGGATGGAGTCGCATTTTCCGCTCAGGTCGGTCTTGTAAAATTTGGCATTCCTGAAGGCCCTGAGGATACGCTCGTCCGGTTTCCCCGTAATCATCAGGGTATCCCCATGCATATAGAGGGAATCCTGCTGTACCAGGCTCACGGAAACTGCCCTTTTGGTGGCAAAAACGGAATCCTGTGCCTTATATACTTCCGCATAATGGGCGCGGATTACCCCTTTGTTGATGGTGTCGGTAACCTTGATGTTGTTTGTCGCCGAAGCAAACTGCGATGCCTTGTCAAAATATACGCTGTCGCCCTCAATGATACGGTTATTGTAATCGATCCTGGTGTTTTTGATCCCGTAACCGCTTTCTACCTTGGTATCGTAAAACCCGCGTTCGCAATAAAGTTTATAGGTCTCCCCGGTAATGGTGGAGGGGCCGTACATATAGGCATTCCTGGAAGTGGTATAGTAATCGAGGCGGCTTGATTCGAGGGTGTAATCAGGGTTACGGATATATACACTATCGAGGAACTGGTATTTTTTCGGGACCATAAAGTAACGTCCGATTTCGCTGGTAAGCGTATTGGCCGAATCTACGATGGTGCCCCCTGTATTGTAATAGGATTCCTGGGTGGCACGGTCGAAGTAGAGGGTGTCTGTGCGAAGTGTCATATCGGCATTCCTAAGCACCACGGACTCCCAGGCTTTGGCCAGTTTTAAATTGCCGTCGTAATTAATTTTCCCGCTGCTCATCTGAATGGAATCCCCTTGTTGCAGCCTGATATTCCCGATAGCCCTGAGTTTGTTCTCTTTTTGATAGAAGATGGCGATGTCGCACCAAAGGTCGGCGCCCTGGTGTTCAAACTGCACCTGCCTCTCGTCCTTACTGAAGATGGATGCCCCGGGATACTGGGCCTCGTCCTTGGTGAAATTGGCCCCGTATACGATATTGATCTGCTTTACTGCAGTGGTATCGGTCTGGGCTGTCAGGCCGGTGGTCAGCAAGGTGAGCAGGAGAATAAGAAAATGCCTTTTCAAGACCGGAATTTTGACCAAAAATAGGATATTTTAAAGCAGAAGGCCATTTCCTGCCAGGTTTTAGGATTTTATTGGCAGCTGCCGCTGCCTATCGCATGATAGTCTGGGTGCGGTCGGGACCCACAGAAACTATACCAATAGGCACCTCCAGCTCTTTTTCGAGAAAATCAATATAATCCACTAATGCCGCGGGGAGTTCCGAAGCCTTGCTCATTCCTGTAAGGTCCTGTTGCCAGCCCTTCATTTCGGTATATACCGGGCTGATGTTTTCCGCCTCAATATTATAAGGCAGGTGGGTTATCAGTTCACCCCTGTACCGGTAAGCCGTACAGACCTTAATTTTCCCGATCCCGCTGAGCACATCGGCTTTCATCATCATCAGGCTGGTTACCCCGTTGATGCGCACTGCATATTTCAGGGCAACCAGGTCTAGCCATCCGCAACGCCTTGGCCGGCCCGTTGTGGCCCCGAATTCATTCCCGACGCGCGCCATAGTCGCCCCGTCTTCATCAAAAAGTTCCGTTGGAAAAGGTCCGCTCCCTACCCTGGTGGCATAAGCCTTGAAAATGCCGAAAACTTTGCCTATGGTATTGGGGGCTACCCCCAGGCCGGTACAGGCACCGGCAGCGGTGGTATTGGATGAGGTTACGTAGGGGTAGGTCCCGAAATCTATATCGAGCATGGATCCCTGCGCCCCTTCGGCCAGGATCTTTTTCCCATTCCGGTGGGCCTGGTAGAGGTATTCTTCACTGTCTATGATGCTCATTTTCCCAAGGGCATCCACAGCCTTGAAGAATTCGGTTTCCAGCTCCGCGAGGTTATACTGTATGTCCACATTATAAAAGCGGATCATGGCTTCGTGCTTGTTGGCCAGGGCCCTGTATTTTTCCTGCCAGCCCTCTAGTTCCAGGTCGCCGACCCGCATCCCGTTACGCCCGGTCTTATCCATATAAGTTGGCCCTATGCCTTTAAGGGTGGAACCTATTTTGGCCTTCCCCTTGGCGGCTTCCGAAGCGGCGTCGAGCAGGCGGTGGGTGGGAAGGATCAAATGGGCTTTGCGCGAAATCAGCAGGCGGGAGGCAAAATCTATGTTGAATTTTTCCAGGTTTCTCAGCTCCTTGCAGAAGATCACGGGGTCTATCACCACGCCGTTTCCAACCACATTGATGGCATTCTCGTGGAAAATACCAGAGGGGATGGTATGCAATACATGCTTGATGCCGTCAAATTCTAGCGTGTGCCCGGCGTTGGGGCCGCCCTGGAACCTGCCGATAATATCATAGTTTTTGGTGAGTACGTCAACGATTTTTCCCTTGCCCTCGTCGCCCCATTGTAATCCTAGTAGTAAGTCTACCGCCATGAATAATAATTGGTTATTGTAAGTGGTTAGTTATTAGCGTTCTCGTGTTTGTTCCGGGTGCCATAGAAGTACAGGGAATGATTGGTGATCTTGATGTCGAAAACTTCTTCTATGGTCTTTTTTATCGACTGGATGCGTGGGTCGCAGAACTCCACAACCTCCCCTGTGTCGGTTAGGATTACGTGGTCATGCTGCCTGTCGAAATAGGATTTTTCGTACTGGGCCTGATTCTTGCCAAACTGGTGTTTGCGAACCAGTTTGCATTCCAGCAACAATTCGATGGTATTGTAAAGCGTCGCCCGGCTCACCCGGTAATTTTTATTTTTCATGCTGATATAGAGCGATTCTATATCAAAATGTTCATCACTTTCATAGATCTCCTGAAGGATGGCGTAGCGTTCGGGGGTCTTCCGGTGCCCGTTTTCTTCCAGGAAAGCCGTAAAAACGTTCTTTACAATTTCTTGATCCTTATTGCCCATGTTGACGTGCAAAACATTGCCCTGCAAAGGTACTGCTAAAAATTAAATTCTGAAGACTTTATCAATCCCGTTGATCTGCTTGAGGTTTTCGATCAGTTTTTTAAGGATGGTCTTGTTTTTAACCACAAGGGAGATCTTCCCGGTAAATGTGCCCCCGTCTGTACTGAAGTTGAGGTTCCGCATATTCACATGCATGTTGTCTGAAATGATTTCTGTGATCTCATTCATCAGTCCCAGGTTGTCTATCCCGGTTAATTTGATTTCTGCCGTAAATTCTTCCTGGGTTGAATCAATCCATTTTGCGCTGATAATGCGGTAAGCATAATTGGATTGGAGGGAGATGGCGTTGGGACAGTTTTTTTTGTGCACTTTGATGCCTTCGTTAACACTTACAAAACCGAATACATCGTCGCCCGGGATAGGGTTGCAGCATTTGGAGAGTTTGTAGTTAAGGCGTTCCTCTTCCTTGCCGAAGACCAGCATGTCGTATTTTACGGTGATCTCCTCTTTATCTATATCTTCCGGTACCTGTTTCCTCCGGATGGTATTTTTAAAGAAACTGATGAAGGCATTGTTGTAAGAGGACGCAAAGTCTTTGATTTTTTGGTTGTCTATCGCCCCGATACCTACCCTGTAAAATAGGTCGAGGCTTGTTTTGAGCTTGAAATAGACCACCATTTTATTTATGACATCCTCATTCAGGGTGACCTTCTGGGATTTCAGTTTACGCCGGAGCGCCTCCCTGCCGTCCATGGCTACTTCCTTCTTCTCCTCTCGCAGCGAGGAGCGGATCTTGGCACGGGCCCTCGCTGTGGTGGCATAATCCATCCAGTTCTGGTTGGGTTTTGCACTCTCGGAAGTAATGATTTCAACCTGGTCACCACTGTTTAGCACGGTATTCAGGGGTACCAGTTTCCCGTTTACCTTGGCACCACGGGTGCGCATCCCTACTTCGGTGTGAATGTTAAAGGCAAAATCAAGGGGGGTTGCGCCTTTGGGGAGGGACTTAAGTTCCCCTTTGGGTGTAAACACAAAGATCTCCTTGGAGTAAAGATTCAGTTTAAATTCCTCCACGAAATCTACGGCACTGCCGTTAGATGTTTCCAGGGCTTCATGCAGGCGGTTCAGCCATTCCTCAATTCCCTGCTCCTTATGGTCTCCGTGCTTGTATTTAAAGTGTGCGGCATAACCTTTTTCGGCGATTTCATGCATCCGTTCACTGCGTATCTGCACTTCCACCCATTTCCCCTTCGGCCCCATAACGGTTATGTGAAGGGCCTCATAACCCGTTGATTTGGGCGATGAGATCCAGTCCCTCAGCCGGATGGGATTAGGGGTGAAATGGTCTGTTACTATGGAATAGATCTTCCAGGCAAGGAATTTTTCATTCTGCCGGTCCGATTTATAGATGATGCGGATGGCGAACTTGTCGTATATCTCGTCAAAGGAAACATTCTGGACCATCATTTTTTTACGGATGGAATAGATTGATTTCATCCGCCCCTTGATGAAGTAATCAAGTCCTTCCTTATCGAGGGATGACCTTAAAATAGAAGAAAAATCGTCTATATATTGCTGCTGCTCTTCCTTGGTTTCCTCAATCTTCCCCTGGATGTCGTGGTATACGTCGGGTTCTGTATATTTAAGGCTAAGGTCTTCCAGTTCTGTTTTTATGTTGTAGAGCCCGATCCGGTGGGCCAGGGGGGCATAAATATACAGGGTCTCAGAGGCTATCTGCACCTGTTTATGCTCCGGCATCACATCCATGGTCAGCAGGTTGTGGTAGCGGTCGGCTATCTTGATGATGATCACCCGGACGTCGTCATTAAGGGTAAGCAGCATTTTCCGGAAGTTTTCGGCCTGCTGCGAGATATTCATGTCCTTCTTCAGGTGGGCGATCTTGGTGAGGCCGTCAACAATCCGGGCCACGGTTTCCCCAAACATCCTTTCAATGTCGACCAGGGTATATTCCGTGTCCTCCACCACATCGTGAAGCAGGGCGGAGGCAATAGACACGGCGTCCAGCCCTATTTCCGAGGCAACGATCTTTGCCACGGCTATAGGATGGAAAATGTAAGCCTCCCCCGTTTTACGGCGCTGGTTTTTGTGCGCGTCAACCGCAACATCAAAGGCCGTACGAATGAGTTTTTTATCTTCCCTACTCAGGGTCTGGTAGCTGATACGCAGTAATTCCTTGTACTGTTTGGCAATTTGCCGGTTTTCTCTCTCTACCGTAGTTACTTCCCTCCTCATATATTAAAATTACCACAATCTTTATAAGTAGGCAACAAATATTATGCCTTAAGTTGTTGGATCCGGTCCTTTAAGGGCGGATGTGAGTAATGCACAAAAACATAGGCAGGATGGGGGGTGAGGTTGCTGAGGTTATTCCGGGAGAGTTTCTTGAGGGATGAAATCAGCGGCCGGCCATCGAAGGTTTTCCTGGCGAAGGCATCCGCCTCGAATTCAAACTTCCTCGACAGGTAATTAAGCAGCAGGCCGGTTAGCTCGGAAACCGGGCTGTACAGCATGCCAAAGCCCACAAGGGCCGCATGAAAGCTGGGCTGGCTTACGCCTATGGCAAGGGATACTTCGGGGTTGTTTATAAAAAGCGACAAAATGTAAAGGGTAATCCCTGCGTTGAGGATGGAAGCGAAAAGGTTAATAACAATGTGGTTGCGTTTGTAATGCCCAACCTCATGGGCCAGGACTGCCACAATTTCTTCTTCATCCAGGTCTTTTATCAGCGTATCGAAAAGGGTAACCCGTTTTTCTTTCCCGAAGCCCGAAAAATAGGCATTTGCCTTGGTAGATCGCCTGGAGCCGTCTATTACAAAGATATTTTCCAGTTTAAAGCCCACGCTTTCGGCATAGTGTTCAATCTTGGCTTTCAGGCTGCCATCTTCAAGGGGGGTTTGCCGGTTGAAAAGCGGGACGATCAGTTTACTGTAAAAAAGGTTCATAAAGATGGTAAATGCAGTAATAAGCCCCCAGGCATAGATCCAGAAATTCTCCCCGGCAAGCTGGTATAGCCATACGACCAGGGCCAGCAGGCTACCGCCCAGGAGCAACATCAGCAGCCATCCCTTTAGTTTATCGAGCAGGAAAAGCCGTTTGGTGGATTTGTTGAACCCGAACCGCTCCTCTATAACAAAGGTATGGTACCAGGAAAAAGGTATGGTCAGGATATCGGCACCTACCAGAATGATCCCGAAAAAGGCCATGGTTTGTATAATCAACTGGTCTGAGATACTTCTCGCAAGGTTATCTACCCATTCAAACCCGCCTGAAATTAAGAATCCGAGGGAGAGCAACAGGGAAAAGCCCGAACTGAGGAGGCCAAATCTGTAATTGGTGCGTTTATAAGACTGGGACCGTTCATATTCCTCTTCCCCATAAACATCCTGAAGGTCGGCAGGTATGGGTTCCCCGAATTTTCGCGCATTCAAATGCCCCAGCACCGCTTCCGCCACGAATTGCAGGATAAGGATGGCAATGATCAGGTAAAATAAAACGCTCGTTTGCATCTGCAGGTTTCCGATTTGGTTAAAAGCCCGGTGGCGGGTTTCAGGCATGCTGCCTGCGTTGCCGCCTGGCCTCAAAGATAAGTATTGCAGCCGATACCGAGACATTCATGGAGTCTATTTGCCCTCCCATGGGAATAATGATGTTCTGATCAGACTGTTGCAGCCATTCGTCACTGAGCCCCTCAGACTCGGTACCCACCACAATGGCACAGGCCCCGCTGAAATCCACGTCGGTATAAGGCCTGGAGGCGGTGAGGGCTGCGCAAAAGATCCGGCAATGATGCTCCCTTAGGTAATGCATCACTTCCCTGGTGGTACCGGTACCCACCTGTGTGGTAAAAAGGCATCCCACGCTGGACCGGATGGTATTCGGGTTATAGAGGTCGGTTTTTGGATTGGCAATAATAACCGCATCCAGGGCAGCCGCGTCGGCGGTTCTGAGCAGGGCACCAATATTCCCGGGTTTTTCAGGGGCTTCGGCTACAAGGATCAGGGGATTATTACCACTGAGTACCAGGTGCTCCAGGCTGTGATCGCGGCTTTGGCCTATGGCCAGCACTCCCTGGGTATTACCCCGGTAGGCCATCCTGGTGTATACTTCTTCGCTGACAACCATACAAACTGCCGTTGGCGCCAGGGCTTGGCGGAGTGCCCGGAACCCTGTGGCAGGCATAATTTCCGGGCAGAAGAACAGGGTTTCTATGGTGTAACCGCCCTTTATCGCAAGTTGTAATTCGCGTTCGCCTTCCAGTACGAAAAGTCCCGTTGCCCGGCGTTCCCTTGATTTTACCCTTAAGGAAAGCACTTTCCTGACCCAGGGGTTATGAATACTGGAAATTTCCTTAAATTCATCCATACCGGCAAAAATAGGCGAATCCGTAAACATTCTGGCGGGCGGCCGACTAATTGCCGAAACAAATCAACATAATCATGAGGCCACTATTCTTTTTATTCACTATTACCCTGTTAACCTCCTGTGCTGAAAACCGTAAGGAAACAAAACAAGAGGAAAAAGAAACCACCGATACCCCGGTTGAAGTGGAGAGATCCTATCCTGAAGCCCTGAACAGGGTCTTTGAAGCCCATGGCGGACTGGAGCTATGGAAAAAGCAGCGAACACTCAGTTTCCGGATGCCGGCGGGCGAAGCCCATGAGTCGCATACCATAGACCTCCATACCCGGAAAGATTTGGTGGCGGGGCCTTCCTATTCCCTTGGATTCGACGGGCGGGAGGTTTGGCTTGCCGATGCCGGGAAAGCCTTCGGAGGCGACCCCGTCTTCTACCATAACCTGATGTTTTATTTCTACGCAATGCCCTTTGTTCTGGCAGATGACGGGATAGTATACGGGTCTGCAGACGATCTCGTTTTCGAGGGCAAGAGTTACCCTGGCATACGAATCAGTTACAAAAGCGGAGTGGGCACCAGCCCCAGGGATGAGTACTACCTCTATTACGAACCCGATTCCCATACCATGGCATGGCTTGGTTATACGGTAACCTATTTCAGCGATGCCAGTTCCGAAGACCTGCACTGGATCCGGTACGATAACTGGACAGAGGTAAACGGCCTGTTACTGCCCGAATCCTTAACCTGGTACAACTATGAAGGCAGGGCTATAAAGGATCCGAGGAGTACGGTATCATTCAACAACATTATGCTGAGCACAGACCCTATGCCCGATGGATATTTTAATGCGCCACCTGAAGCCAGCCCGGTAAATCCCAAAACGTAATGGCTTAGTAGCGGGACTGAGGGTTACAGGGGGTGCTTTTTATGAAATGTTATGAGCAGGGAAACAATCCGGTTATAGCTCCTGATTCCTTCCACCTGGTTATTTGCTTTTAAAAATGTATTGAAAACAGATTTAAATACGGGTTCCATGGGGTTTTCATACCCTTTCCAGAATTCTTCCAATTCCATGAAGTTGGCCTGAACCCCTTTGTTGAAACCAGCATAAAGTTTTGCGGATACCTCAGGGTCGCGGACTCGGATCTCCGAGAGGCAATAACTGGTAGCGTATGCAGAGGCGGCATACCTGAAATAGGGGTCTTTACTGGAGGCTGTAACCAGGTACCCGATAAAATTTGTTTCATTCTCCGCGGAATAGCCCAGCTGATGCCCTATTTCATGGCCACAAATAACGGGGTACCGGAAAAGAGGGATTTTGCGGTTTACCTGTGCTTCATTGGTGAAGGGATTGAGGTAGCCGCCATAGCCCATATAGGTGAGCATGGTACTGAAAAGTGATTTTTTTACACTGGGATGCCGGTATTGCAGGTTTGGGTAAGCCTGCCCCAGGGTTTCGTAACCAGACAGGGTCATCCTGAGGATGCTGTCCCTGTTGTAGGGTACCTGAACGGCCTGCAGGCTGTCGCCGGTGAGTTCCAGTTGCATCCGGTTTGTGCGGGCCACCAGTTGTTCGGTAAAGGCCATCAATTCGGCCAGGGAATAGCCTTCCTCCAGTTCAAGGCTTTTATAAAGCGGCCGGCGGTAATAATTAAAGCCCCACAACAGATGGAAACAGAAGTATGCAACCGAGAGTACCAGGGTTACATTTCTGAGGAATTCCAGCGTCTGCCTACGAATCCGCCGGTGGTGTTTAAAAAGGTACCATATAGTTGTAAGAGACAGCAACACATAGAGGCAGTCACCCACAGAAAAAGGGATCCAGCCGTAGAGGATCCGGAAAAAGGCAGAAATATGGGGGTAGAGCCCCTGGCTGTACCAGCTTTCCACAAATTCCGGATATTGCCGTAACCATACCACCAGGGCTATTTGTGGGAAAATAGCAAACGCAATCACATTCCTGAGCCGGTTTTTCATCGCCCTAAAAATAACCAAATCTGCCGCTTCCTGCTTTCCAATGTGTATTTTAGCGGCATAATTTTAAACTATGCATATTAACATTAGGGAGCTGGAGCCAAGGGCAGTCTGGAGTTGTTTTGCCAATCTGAACGCGGTACCACGGCCTTCGAAGAAAGAAGAAAAAGTCATCCGGTTTATGTTGGCGTACGGCCGGTCTCTGGGCCTGGAAACTTTTAAGGACAGCGTTGGCAATGTGATTATACGAAAGCCGGCTACTGCCGGGATGGAAGACAGGAAGGCGGTTGTTTTGCAAGCCCATCTTGACATGGTTCACCAGAAGAACGGGGATACTGATTTTGATTTTGAGCAACAGGGCATTGCCATGTATGCCGATGGCGACTGGGTGAAGGCCAAAGGAACCACCCTGGGGGCAGATAATGGGATGGGGGTCGCCGCCATTATGGCAATCCTGGCCAGCGATTCCATTGCACACCCGCCCCTGGAAGCCCTTTTTACGGTGGATGAAGAAACAGGGATGACGGGTGCCAAAGGGCTGGAACCGGGGCTCCTGAAAGGGGAAATCCTGTTAAACCTCGATACGGAGGAGGATGATGAGATAGACATAGGATGTGCCGGCGGGATCGATGTCACCGCCAGCGGTACGTATAAGGAGGTTCCGCCGCGCAAGGATGCCANTGCCTATAACCTCAGGGTAAAAGGCCTGCAGGGCGGCCATAGCGGGATCGATATCCACCGCGGGCTGGGGAATGCCAACAAGATCATGAACCGCCTGCTTTCGCTGGCGGCACGCGCTCACGGCCTCAGCATCAGCAACATCGAGGGCGGCGGCCTACGGAATGCCATCCCAAGGGAGAGTGTTGCAGGGGTTACCATCCCGGGGGGCAGGAAAGCGGCTTTCGAAAAGGATTTTAATGAATGGGCAGAGGATATAGCAAAGGAACTGGAAGAGACCGAACCCCAATTGACAATACAGTTCCTGCCGGCCGGCATGCCAGACAGTGTCATGGCGGGGGAGGACAGGGATAAATTACTGACAGTACTTTCAGAGGCGCATAATGGGGTATACAGCATGAGCAGCAAGATTGAAGGGCTGGTGGAATCTTCCAATAACATCGCCAGGGTAAGTGTGGGTAATGGTAAGATCGGGATAGGCTGCCTGGTACGCTCCTCGGAGGAAGAAGTAAAGGCCGGGCTTACCGCCTTGCTGCGTGCGGGCTTTGAATCGGCCGGTTACGGGGTTACTTTCAGCGGGGAATACCCGGGATGGAATCCCGACCCGGATTCTGAAATCCTCGGGGTCATGCTCAGCAGGTACCGGGCCCTCTTCAATGAAGAGCCTAAGGTGGTAGCCTGCCATGCCGGACTGGAATGCGGGATTTTAGGAGCCAGTTACCCGGGGCTGGATATGATCAGCTTTGGGCCTACCATCAGGGGGGCCCACTCTCCCGATGAACGCGTACAGGTTTCCTCGGTGGGGAAATTCTGGGGCCTTTTGTGCGACCTGCTAAAGCATATCCCGCCAAAATAAGGCAGGCTTATAATATCATTCCGGTGAGCATATAGAATGATTTTTATAATTACCGGGCATGCAGCCGGCAGCAACTGCAATAACAGGGAAGATCGGGCAGTCCGAAAGCAGTAGCAGGTCGCCGGGGATANTTNGCNCCNNAAGATGCTGCAAGCTTTTTACAGCGACCAGGACTAACTTAAAACCGGGGCGGGGTGGCTGACCCCTATCTCTATTATGCTGATTTACCGATACCGGAAGTGCGATGCTTGAATCGACATCACCATGCAAGCTTTTTTCAACCTTCGGCGTTACGGGGTGGGAGTCGGAGTCTCATCACTATGATGCATTGCTACGGATTACTAAATTTTCTTTGTTCTATCACACTCGTCCGCTGCAAGCTTTTTACAGCCTCCGGGGTTAACTTAAGATCGGGGTGGGGATGCCGGCCCCCTATCTCTATACCGCTGATGTACCGACACCGGAAGTGCGACGTTTGAATCGACATCACCATGCAAGCTTTTTACAGCCTCCGGCGTTATATTCAGACCGGGGTGGGGGCGNAAGTCACATCGCCGCATTGAATTTTGGTGGATTACTACATTCCCTTTGTACTACCACACTCGTCCACTNCAAGCTTTTTTCAGCGTCCGGGGTTAACTTAAGACCGGGGTGGGGCTGCCGGCCCCCAATCTCTATATCGCTGATTTACCGATACCGGAAGTACGATGATTGAATGGACATCACCATGCAAGCTTTTTTCAGCCTCCGGCGTCATATTCAGAGCCACCTGCCCATGTATAAAAGCGGCCTGGCCCGGGGCACGGTTTAAATGAACTATGGGGCATGGCCGGCCTGTGTTTTGATCCTTTTGTTCAAGCCGGTATCCGAAAATTTATTATATTTATGGAAGCGCGGCAGGACTATTTAAAATTTTTGGATATGGGGATCAAGAGTTTTATGGGTAGGCGGAAATTACCTGCGGAGGATGAGGTGCCGCTTAAGGTCAGCGATTATATGACCCGCAAACTGATTACCTTCAGCCCGGATCANTCTGTGGAAGATGTTATCGAGAAGCTCATCCGCAACAGGATTTCAGGAGGNCCGGTGGTNAACGATAAAAATGAACTTGTCGGCATTATCTCCGAAGGGGATTGTATCAAACANATCTCCGAAAGCAGGTATTACAATATGCCACTGGAAAATGGCAAGGTGGAACACTATATGGTTAGGAATGTGGAGACCATAGATGGGAACATGAATATTTTCGACGCTGCCAAAATGTTCCTTGAAGCCAAAAGAAGGCGTTTCCCTATTGTGGAAAACGGGAAGCTTGCCGGACAGATTTCCCAGAAGGATATCCTTAAAGCCACGGTAAAACTTAAATCCCAGAACTGGAAGTAGAGGCTTTGAGCGCCTGGTATAAAACGAAAACCCCGCAATTCGCGGGGTTTCCTGTTTTAATCATTTGTTCGCCCCAAACCTGATATTCAATTTCAGCCTCAGGTGGGTGAACCCGTTTTTATTCCGTGCCAACGATTTCCAGGTCGAATACCAGGTCTGAGTCCGGGGGAATCGGTCCGGTGCCCTGAGGGCCGTATCCCAGGTGTGACGGAATAAACAACCGCCATTTATCGCCAACTTTCATGTTGAGCAGGCCTTCCCTGAACCCGGCGATAAGGCGCGACTCCGGACTGTATTCCATGGGCACGGATTCATATCCGCCACCCTGTTCCCGCCGGGGGTCATACATCCCATGGGCGGTGGCCACATCAACATAATTGCTGTCGAACAGCGTTCCATTCATCAGGTAGCCGGCATAATTTACAAGGACCATCTGGCCAGTTCTAGGCTTTTCCCCCTCGCCGGCCTCCAATTCAAGGTATTTCAGGCCCGAGGGCATTTCCCTGGCTTCCACAATCTGGTTTGCGAATTCCCTTGCCTTGTCTGCCTTTATTTTTTCAAGGGCTTCGACCCTGGCCTCTTCCTCGGCGAAATAATCCTTCATAACCTGTAGCGCGTCAAAATCTTTTGCCTCTTTCCCGTTACGGATGATATTCACCTCATTCATCACCACATCCTGAACAGGCTTGTCGGCCACGGCGGTCTTAACATTTGCAATGGTGTCCACAACTTCCAGCCCCTCTACCACCTCTCCGAATACCGTATGTTTCCCGTCAAGGAACGGGGTTGCCGTATGGGTAATAAAAAACTGGCTGCCATTGGTTGCCACCCCGGAATTGGCCATCGACAGGATTCCGGCCTTGTCGTGCTTCAGGGAATCATTGAATTCATCCTTAAAGCGGTAGCCGGGGTTTCCACTCCCCGTACCAGTGGGATCGCCCCCCTGTATCATAAAATCCTTGATCACCCTGTGAAAAGTTACCCCGTTGTAGTATTTGCGTTCTTTGTACTGTTCATCGACAAATGGACTGGTCCCNTCTGCCAGGGTAACAAAATTNGCCACCGTGAGNGGAGTNTTACGGTATTCCAGTTTTACTATAATATCGCCCCTGTTCGTTTGTATATCCGCAAAAAGCCCGTCACCCAGGTCGGCATANTTGCCCGGTTTGCAGCTAAACATCAATGCCGTTANGGCCAATAGGAGGAAAGTGGATTTTTTCATGCTATGTATTTTAGTTTTGGACACTGTCTTGTTGTTTTTGTATTTCTAAAATGGTAATAGTTGATTTTAAAGGGATATTGGCGCCGATCCTTGCCTTATCACCGGGATATCCGTATGCCAGGGAAGAGGGGAAGAGAAAGGTTGCGGTTTCCGCTTCTTTCAGCATTTTTACACTGCTTCGGAGCCCGGGGAACAGCATGTCCCTGTCTTCCTTGTCTACAAGGTACTCGAGGTCGCCAATTTCATCCGCACGGTATATGGTATCATTGTTCAGGCTCAGGATATCAAACCTGATGGTCACAAGGTCACCGGCCTTCGGCGTATAGGTGGCCGTATCGTTTTTTTCATGATAGTAATACCAGGACCCTGCGGCACTGCTCTGGTAATCGTGGATACTGTCTTGCCTGATAATTTCCCGGATCAGGCTTTCCTCCCGGGCAAGCAGTTCCCTGCTCCGGGCAACGGATTCTTCCATAAAGCTGCCGGAGCGCACTTCTACGGGTTTGCGGGGTTCCGGGCCGCCGCATGCAAGCAGCAGGCCGAAAAATATCAGAAAAGGATACGTTTTCATTTGGTCAGTGCTTCTTTATATGTTTTCAGCAAGGATTCAAAACAGGCAATTGTTTTTTCCATGGACTCCTGGCTTCTTCCGCCAGCGGCGTTTAAATGTCCGCCCCCTGCGAAGTGGGCACGGGCAAACTCATTCACCGAAAAATCGCCCTCGGAACGAAAGGAGATCTTAATGATGCCTTCGTCCNNGCTTTCTATAAAAATGGCTGCGAGGCGGATCCCTTCAAGGGTAAGCCCGTAATTCACAAACCCTTCCGTATCTCCTTTTTTATATTGATGCGCGTCCAGTTCTTCCTGCCTTAAACTGGTATAGGCCGTATTGTATTCTTTCAGGATCACCATATTCGTAAGGGCACAACCAAGGAGTTGCAGCCTCTCAGGGGTGTTGGTGTCGAATATTTTATTATGGATCTCCGTGTTCCTGGCACCCCGGTCTATAAGTTCTGCTGCGACCCTGTGGGTACGGCTGGTAGTAGCCGTGTATTTAAAAGAGCCGGTATCTGTAAGGATTCCGGCATAGAGGCAATTGGCAATTTCCGTCCCGATTTTGTCCAGGTCTCCCAACTGTTCTATGAAATTGTAGACCATTTCACAGGTTGAGCTCATTGAAACATCCGAATAGGTTGCCACCGCGTAATCCCCCGGTGCCTGGTGGTGGTCGATCATCAGGAAGGCCGACTTTGAAGCTTCCAGGGCTCCCCTCATGGCGCCCACCCTGTCGAGGTGGTTAAAATCGAGCGTAAAGATAAGGTCAGCCTCTGCCAGGAGGACCGAAGCCCGTTCCTGTTCCTTTTCAAAATTCAGGATTTTATCATTCCCCGGCATCCATTTAAGGAATTTTGGGTAATCGTTGGGTGAAATCACCACCGTATTATGGCCGGAAGCTGCCAGGTAATGCCTGAGTCCCAGGCAGGCCCCCATGGCATCCCCATCTGGGTTTTTATGGGGCACGATAACAATCTTTGCCGGCGTACTCAGCAGCTGCCGAAAGGTTTGAAGGTCCTTTGAATTCATTCGGGCAAAGATACAATTTAATACTAACGGGCACAGTGCGGACGGGGAATTTTAAATCGGTGGCAGCCTGAAGTCAGCCGCGTTTTGCAAGGGGCGCAGAATATTGTTGTGGGTTGGAGGCAGAAAATGTACTTTTGCACAAAATTTTTTGAAATGACAGGGAACAGGACGTTTACCATGATCAAACCGGATGCCGTTGAAAACGGCCATATCGGTGCCATCCTGGAAAAAATAAATTCAGCCGGGTTTAAGATCATTGCCATGAAATACACCCAGCTCAGCAGAAGGGACGCCAGGAGGTTCTACGACATACATAAGGAGCGCCCGTTCTTTGAGGAACTGGTGGATTTTATGACCCGCGGCCCCATTGTTTCGGCCATCCTGGAAAAGGAGAATGCCGTGGAGGATTTCCGTGCCCTTATAGGCGCCACCAACCCTCAGGAGGCAGCCGAGGGCACCATCCGGAAGTTATATGCAAAAGATATTGGGGAAAATGCCATCCATGGCTCAGATAGCGATGAAAATGCCCTGATTGAAGGGTCTTTCCACTTTTCCGGAAGGGAGATCTACGGATCCTGAAACCCGGCAGTTCATAATCGTTACGGGCTTTACCCCGGATGTTAGCGGAGCACCAGGTTTTTTACGAGCTCCCGCCCAAGTTCTTCGTTCATCATAGCGATGATCTTGCTTTTCCCCAGGCTGAGCTCTTCCCTTAAGACAGAAGAGGAAAGGGAAACAAAGAGCGTATCATTCCTCAGTTCAACTGCCGTGGTATAATTATTCACCCCTTTCCCCATCAGGTTCTTCCAGGCATGCCTGGCATTCACCTTATCCATACCCGGCTGCAGTTTATTCGCAGCGATGAATTCCCTCAGGACACCTCCCAGGGAAGGGTCTTTTTCTTTCTTATTGCTCATGGTGTGGCTACTAAAGGTTGATACCGCCTATAATGGTAGGTATAATTTTCCTGATTGACAACACTGAAACTTTCCGGGCCAAGGTTTAACAATCGCTCCTCCCATTCAGTATCGCCTGCCCTGTACAGCATATAGAACCTGCCATTCCTTTCCTGTATGCTGAAAAGGGCCGCATCATCGGAGGTGATGAAGGTGCCGTCAACCTGAGGCTGTAATTTTTTCCGGTACCCATCCGCCCCGTCGAGTTTCAGGAAATCTATGGTGGGGTTCAGCCCATAGTCCCGGGATTGGC
>JGI25321J50212_10000700_pt1 | contig 34846 bp, 34 predicted proteins | sample AutmiccommuBRH23_FD_50212 | JGI IMG/M metagenome (IMG submission 50212)
TCACCGAAGGTAAACATGCAAACCTGGTACTCCTAAACGAGAACCCCCTGGACGACATCAGGAATACCAGGACTATAGAAGGCGTATTTCTGAATGGGGAATGGTTTAACAGAGCACGGCTCGATAAAATGCTGCAGGAGGTGGAAGAGGCCTTTAAATAGGAATGCTTAAAGGGTCAATGTTCATACAATAGCCTCCTTATTATATTTGTTTCTGTACTGCAAAGGTGAAATGCCGGTAATCTTTCTGAATACCTCGCGAAAGGCTTTCACATCCGAATAACCAACATCATACATCACTTCATTGATGGTCTTCCGACTGGTTTCAAAGGCTCTTTTGGCTGATTCAACTTTTACCCGTTGCGCATATTCAAGCGGTGTATTTCCGGTAGCTTTGATAAACCTCCTGTCGAATGTGCGCCTGCCCACCGAGAACCTGGACGACAACTGTTCAACCGAGATCTTCTCATGAGGTTTACTTTCAATATAAGCCTGTGCTTTTTTCACCATTTCATCCCCATGAAGCTTCTGCCCCCTGAATATTGTATAAACAGACTGCCTGTTTCGATCTATTTCAATCTGAAAAACCTTGGAACAATAAATTGCCGTTTGCCGGTCATAATATTTTTCCACCAGATAAATCATCAGGTTCAGGAATGAATAAGCGCCCCCATTGGTATAAATCCCATTTTCATCGGTAAGCAATTTATCAGGCTGTAAATCAACCTCAGGAAACATCTTTCTGAAATCTTCCGCAACAGCCCAATGGGTGGAACAACTTTTCCCATCCAGTAAACCGGATGAAGCGAGCATAAATGCCCCGGTACATATACTGGCTATTTCGGCACCCATTTTATACTGTTGCCCAATCCAGTCTATTAGGGCCCTGTTTCCTGCCACCGCATTTTGGTAATTATGGTTCAAAGAAGGGATAATGATGAGATTGGTTTTTGTAATGGCTGATATGCTGGTGTGTGGCTTTACAGTGAACAAACCGTCATAAAACTCCACTTCCCTTGAGATACCTGCTAATTGAATGGTAAACAATTCATTGCGGCCGTTTTCCTTCCACCGGGCATTGGCCCTTGAGAAAATCTTGTATGCCCCCACAATACTGCTTAGGTTGTTCTGTCCGTCGGGCACGATGATGGTAAGATGCTTCATGGCATTCCTTTTTGTAAAGATAGCAGCTTGTAATGTCCAAATCAACCCGCTACAAAGTCTGTTTTACCCCCTGATTGGGGAGCAGGCAGGCGATAAATTTGTCTTTAAATAGTTTTTAACCCTTTGAATTATAATGAATATGAAAACATCCGATTTCTCGCTAACGCTCCTGCTCGACCAAAGCCCCGAAGTAGTTTTTAATGCGGTAAATAATATCAGGGGGTGGTGGTCTGAGGAAATTGAAGGAAAAACCGATACCCTCAATGAGGAGTTTAACTATCGCTACAAAGACGTTCACCGCTGCAAAATGAGGATCACAGCCTGTACTCCCAATTCAAAGATTGAATGGCTTGTTTTGGAAAACTATTTCAGTTTTACGGAAGACAAGAGTGAATGGAAGGGAACCAGAATACGTTTTGAAATATCTCAAAAGGATAAACAAACACAGCTGCGTTTTACCCACCTCGGGTTGGGCCCCCAATATGAATGTTTTGAAGTTTGCAGGGATGGTTGGACGAATTATATAAATAATAGCCTCCACAGCCTGATTACTGCCGGCAAAGGCCAGCCTAACCCCAGGGAGGGCGATGGCTTCAATGCCCGCTTAGCCGAAAAATGGAATTTACAGTAGTACCTTATTTCCACAAAAGGGTTTTCTGAACGTATAACTATAAAGGCATAAAATGGAAAATCGCAGTTTTACCACCACGCTGTTGGTCAGGCGAACTCCTGCAGAAGTTTACGAATCCATCAATAATGTCCGCGGTTGGTGGACACAGAATTTGCACGGAGAATCGCAAAATCTGAATGACGAATTTGAGGTTCGTTTTGGGAGTGTGCATTATTCCAAACAAAAATTAATAGAGGTTGTACCCAACGAAAAAGTCGTTTGGCTTATTACGGACAGCTGTTTGAGTTTTCTTAAGGATAAAAGTGAATGGACAGGCTCAAAAATAAGTTTTGAAATTTCCGAAATGGGAGCCAAAACCCAGCTCCGCTTTACGCACCATGGCCTGGTTCCCGGAATTGAATGCTACGGGGCATGTTCGGAGGCCTGGTCTTCTTACCTGGAAAACAGTTTGTATCGGCTGTTAAGTACCGGGATAGGCACACCCGCCGCCATAGATGGATGAGGGCCAGGTGTGGCTGCTTATAACGGGAGCTAAGGCCGGGGCTCATGTAAACCCGGGCAATTTTCCTGCCTGTACACATTCGTACACACCTGTAAGCCTGAGGATATCGGCATGCCGCGGGTACTGCACATATGCCAATTTCACCGGTTGTCCGGGGATCTTCCTGTTTCACTATTGACCTGTCCGGCGATTTCCTTTCTTGTTTATTTTGCTTTCTACAATGTTCGTTGTCTTTCAGGCTTCCCTGCAGTGAATAACTGACAACGATCTCCAAAAATGGCATACTTTTGGTTCATCTAATCCGGACAATCAATCATCAATCCTATGAAATCACTATTCCTGCTTATCCCAACCATGTTCTTTCTCATGTGTGAAAGCCCTTCCGGCGAAGAACGGCCAATGGAAGATCCTACCGGCTATTCAGATTTTTCAGAAATGACACCTGAATTGAAATCGGCCCCGAGGGCCGAAAGTATTCAGGCAACGGAAGATGCCACAGCCATTACCAAGAAGAATATTAAAACAGGGGGGATGACTTTTAAGTCGGATGACATTGATGCCGACTATAAGAAAATTTTGGCGTTGCTACCCGGTTTTAAAGCCTATGTAGAGAATGAAAACCAAACCAAATCGGAGCAGCGTATCCAATACGACCTGACTATACGGGTACCCTCAGACCGATACGACAGTCTGTACAACAGCCTTTCAAACCTGGCGGGCCGGGTGGAGCACAAATATACCAATGTACAGGATGTCACCGAACGTTACTACGATCTGCAGACCCGGATCAAAAATAAACAGGTCCTTGAGCAGCGGTATATCGAGCTGTTGGCCAAGGCGGCTGAAGTAAAGGACATGCTGGAAATAGAAAGGCAGTTGAACGAGGTCCGTACCGAGATTGAAAGCCTTCAGGGACAGTTTAATTACCTGAGTCAGCAGGTAAGCCTCAGTACTTTGCAACTCTCATTTTACGAAATCCTGCCCTACACCTATGAAGACAGCCAGCGGCCCGGTTTCGGAAACCGTATTTTAAGCGCCCTGAGCAACGGCTGGAAAGGCCTGCAGGTTTTTGTCCTGGGGCTGGTTACCATCTGGCCGCTCTATGTGCTGGTAGCTTTTGGCATTTTATTGTTTATTGTAATCAGGAAGCAGGTGAAGAAAAGGAGGTAAACGAAAGCAGATCAGAATTAAATCCCATAAGCAATGCCCCAAATCCTTAAACATTCCCGATAATTCAGTATTTTCATTCAACCGATAAGGAACTGCTTTATGGAAGCAAGAATAACCATGGTCTCCCTTGGGGTAAGAGACCTTGGCAAGGCTACTGCCTTTTACGAAACCGTCCTGGGATGGGAGAAAACAATGGCAAGTAATGAAAGCATCTCTTTTTTCCGGCTGAATGGGATCCTCCTGGGATTATACGGCTGGGAACCCCTGGCCGGAGATGCCGGTGTGCCATCGGAGGGGGTAGGTTTTCGAGGGGTTGCACTGGCCTATAATACCCGTTCAAAGGAAGAAGTGGATTATGTTTTCAGGGAGCTTGAGGGGAAGGGGGCTACCATTGTAAAAGCACCGGAGGAAGTTTTCTGGGGGGGCTATAGCGGCTATTTTTCCGACCCCGACGGGCACCTCTGGGAAGTGGCATGGAACCCTCACCTGCAATTGGATGAGCAGGGAAATGTGAAGAGCTAATGTCATAGGCTATTTCTGTATGGGGATTTGCATGCACATAACATAAACACGGAACAGACCTTGAACTTTGAATCTTGAACCTTGAACCAAAGCCCTTAACTCAGAAGCAAACTAAATAATACCGTATGAAAAATACTTCCAACCAAAGGCGCGACTTTATAAAGAAAAGCAGCCTGGGAACCCTGGGCCTTACGATTTTACCTTCCCTTTACGGCAAGTTGGCCGCAAGCGACAGGCTGCGGGTGGCCCACATCGGGGTGAACGGGATGGGGAATAACCATATGCAATGGTTTGCTGCCCTGCCCGGGGTCGAGATTGCAGCCCTCTGCGATGTAGATTCCCGGCATTTGTCAGCCAGCATTAAACGAATGGAGCAGGAATTGCAACCAGGCCGGAAAGTGGATGGTTATGAGGACTTTCGCCGCATCCTCGACCGGACCGATATAGATGCCATCACCTGTGCCACTCCCGACCACTGGCATGCACAGATTGCTGCCATGGCATTCCAGGCGGGGAAAGATGTTTACGGGGAAAAGCCCCTGTCTTATGATGTACGGGAAGGGCAGATGATGCTGCGGGAACAGCAAAAACACGGGCGTATCTTTCAGCTCGGAACACAAATACATGCTACAGACAATTACCACCGGGTGGCCGAACTAATCCAATCAGGCGCGATTGGCAAGGTACATACCATACGGCTGTGGAAGGACAGTGTTCCGCCACTGCTGAAAAGTTCCGGGATCCAAAAGCCGCCCTCACAACTCAATTACGACCTGTGGCTGGGCCCTGCCCCTTACGCGGACTACATCCCGGAACGCTGCCACCTTACATATCGCTATTTCCTTGACTATTCAGGCGGAGTCTACGCCGATTTCTGGTGCCATATAGCGGATATCGCCTGGTGGGCCGCCCAACCCAAAGGCCTCAGGAGTATCGATGCCCGGGGCGATGTTGCCGAAGGCTTTGCCGATACCCCGGGAAATATCGACATAGATTACGATTTTGAGAACCTTAAGCTCCACTGGACAACAAAGCCACCCCAGGTGCCGGGAGCTGCAAATAGAAACATAGGGGCTTATTTTGAAGGTGAAAAAGGAACCCTCATCTGCGATTATGAAACCCGTGAAATTACCATAGACGGGGAAGTTATGACGGATATCGCCGAAGTACCCCAGACTATCCCACGATCCCCAGGGCATCAGCAGGATTTTATGAATGCCGTAAAAAACCGGTCCAAACCGGAATCGGACCTTGCCTATGCCCGCGAAATGACACTCCCTATGCACCTCGGGTTGATCTCATGGCGCCTGGGACGCAAACTGGAATGGGATGCCGGAAAGGAAAAATTCAGGGGCGATCCCGAAGCGGACAAACTCCTATCCCGAAAATCGCGGAAAAAGTGGCGGTTAGTAAAGTAGTCGGGATATTCCAATATGAATTATGAGGTTTCGGTATGCATGAATATAGCGGTCTAATCCGCTTCTTTTGCTCTTGTTTACTTAGCAGCGGCCATCAACCTGCAACTATCAGCCAATTTTTAGTAGTTTAGTAGCCTAACCGTACCCCAGCATGAAAAGTATAAAACCATTCGTCCGGATACCACTTATAATATGCCTGCTCCTCATATCCTCCGGCTTAATCGCTCAGGGGAACTGGGAAACCCCGGAAGCAATCAACAGCCCCGTTCCAAGGCATGAGAACGCCTTTGTTAAGGTTGGGGATAAGTTCTACCTGCTGGGAGGCAGGGGGATCAAAGCAGTAGGGATCTTTGATCCTGCCTCCAAAACCTGGTCGGAAGGTGCGCCGGTACCCCTGGAAATATCGCACTTCCAGGCCGTTAGCCACCAGGGATTGATCTACGTAATGGGCGGCCTGGTGGGCGGGTGGCCGTCTGAAACCCCGCTGTCGCATATCCTGATTTACAACCCTTTGATGGATAGCTGGCTCATTGGCCCCGAAATCCCTGCACACAGACAGCGCGGTGCTGCCGGTGCGGTGGCATATAACGACAAGATTTATTTGGTATGCGGGATTGTTAACGGACATACCTCAGGCTGGGTGTCCTGGTTTGATGAATATGACCCGGCTACCAACAAGTGGTCCGAATTGCAGGATGCCCCAAGGGCACGCGACCACATACAGGTTGCAGTGGTTAACGACAAGTTGGTTGTTGCCGGGGGCCGTAAATCGGGTTATTTGGGTCAGGGCCTGGAAGCAACCATAGCAGAAACGGATATTTACGATTTTAATGCCGGCAAATGGAGTACCCTGCCGTCACCGGCAGGAGATATCCCGACCCAACGCGCCGGTGGGACTGCCGTTGCCGTTGGCGACGAGATGATCATAATTGGAGGAGAAAGCGGCACCCAGGTTGCTGCCCATTCCGAAGTGGAGGCTCTTGATATCACAACCGGGAAATGGCGCAGCCTGCCTCTTCTGCAAAGGGGTCGACACGGAACCCAGGTATTGTTATCGGAGGCCAGCCTTTATATAGCTGCCGGCTGTGGCAACCGGGGGGGCTCACCCGAACTCGACTCCTTTGAGGCCTACGAGATTCCGGGGCTCACCGGTACGGCCAACCTGCCCGTTGTTGCCGGGCAAGCCGCCCTCTCCGAATCGCAAATCGATTTTGGCAGTACCCGGCCATATTCTACCAAAGCTGTCACCGTGGAACTTAGCAATACCAGCGGCAACCAGGCAATCCCCATTGTGTACATGGTAAGTTCACCGACGATGGAATTCAAGGCGGATTTCCCATACAAATTGCCCTATGTTCTTGCACCGGGAAAAAGCGTACCTTTTAAAGTGTATTATACCCCTACCGGCACCCAGCCTGATGAAGGGACGTTATTCATCAAGGTTATGGACAGGGGAAAATTGCAACCGCTGGAACTGGAACTTAAGGGAAACTGAAAGCAATCCGGGTTAAACTATGATGCCTATGAGGGGAATTTTACTCTTTTTAATAATGGTCCCTGTTTTTATCCATGCCCAGGATACGATTTCCTATGAACGCGTACCCGAAGCCCGCATTAACAAGCAGCGCCTGGCCTTTGTGACCAGCCTGTCAGACCGTATCCTGACGGCCCAGCAGGGCGGGGGATTTTACCAGTTAACTGATCAGGAGGCAGACGTCGCCATGAGGAGCGGGCTGAGCGAAGCTGTACAGAAACAGGCCTATTCACAGCTTAGCCGCTCATTCGGGGAATACCAGGGGCTGGTATTCGATGAAATGCTGATCCCTGCCCAGGGCACACCCTATGAGATCTACCGCTTCAGGGGAATGTTCGGGGCGAACAAGACGGGGGTGGAAATCAGGTCTGTGCTTAACCCCGAAGGAAAACTGGCAGGCTTTTACTATAAGCCATGGCAGAACCGGCTATAGGCAGGCTGCAGGCCCTACCCGCCAATGGCAGCTCCTATAATCGGAATCAGGAATGTTATTTGTTGGCTTCTGCCAGCTGCCTGGTATCTGCAAACTGCTGAAAGCCAATGATTTTTCCATCTTTGATCGTCCATAAATGCGCTGCCTGGACATCGATCACAGCCTGGTTTTTGTTCAATTTTCCATGGTAACGCAAAGTTGCAAGTACCTGGTTGCCGGCCATTTCATGCAGTTGAATGTCGGCCAGCCTGAAGTATTCATATTCCGCACCGAGGCGGGCAAATAGCCCGTTTAATACGGCATCCGGGCCTATGTAAGGATTGCCGTCCGCATAGGGATTCCCTTCCGCTTCATTCCATACTATATTGGCATCCATGGCACTTAGCACTGAAGGGATATCTCCTGCTGAAAAGGCCTTGTACACCCCGTCGATAATGGCAAGGTTTCCGGGGTTCGATATGAGCCCCAGCTGTTGCATGAATACCATATTGTCCATAAAATCATGCTCCCTGGCTATCTTGCCGTTTTTCATTTTAACCAGGGTTACGCCATCAATATCCACCGGTTTGCCCGTAGGGGGGATGCCGAAAAAATCCCCGGTATGTGTTCCCTTGAAATTCCAGTGTTTTACGATTTCATCGCCCTGCCCCAGAATTTTTACAACCCCGAATTGAATATCGGAAAAACCAGTCAGAAAGTTGCCGTAGTAGGCTTTGACATTTTCGATCCCCACTATATTTTCGGGCTTTGTAATAAGTACAATTTCCTTATCGAAGTTCGTTTCATTGATCAGCTCCAGTTTTCGGTTGTTCAGGATGTCGTCCCAAACCTGGGAATACATTTTGATGTCCCGGTTTATATTGTTTTTTTGTGCGGATATGGTCGAAAAACTACTAATAACCAGGATAAACAGGATTTTCAGGCCCCTGCCCGGGATGGTTTTACTTAAATGCTTCATGGATGAGGATTTTACGGTTGGGATTTTTGGTTTCATAGTGTTTTTGATTGACGGATACCGTCCTGTATGCCTGCAATATGCAGGATTAAGAAACGATAGGTTGAATAAAGGGTATTTGGTCGTCCCTCGCAAGACCGATTGGACGAATCGGTGCTTTGACTTCCCCAATGACGATTTTTAATAAACGGGCAATGCCGGCAACCGGCCTGTTGAGCGATGGAGTGAAAGCCAGTCCCGGCCCGAAAAGGTTCCCGGATAACTTATCGCCGGGTCCTTAAATTCGTACAGGCACCAACTGCCAATATTCCTTAAAATTGACGTATCTTTCTTTGTGTATCCTGCCTGGGCATAATAAAACCAATTCTTAAAATAGCACCAATGGGTAAAAATGCGATAGTACTCTTATTTTGCCTGTTGCTGGTAGTCTCCTGCCAACAGCCTGCGGTTAAATCCCCAGGGTTGATAGCACTGAAGGGGGCAACTATCTTCGACGGGAACGGGAACCGCCTTGATCATGGTACCATCCTGGTACTGGATGGCAAAATAGAAGCAATAGGTGATTCATCACTCGGCATTCCTTCCGATGCGGAAATCAGGGATTTCAGTGGAAAATTTATTTGTCCCGGCATCGTGGATGCCCATGTACACTTTTCCCAGACTGGTTTTGTTGATGGGAGGCCGGATGCGCTCGACATCAGGGATTCCATAGATTACCTGGAGCTGCAGGCCCGGCTGCAAACCCGGCCGGAGCCCTATTATGAAGCTTATTTGCGATCCGGAGTTACGGCTGTGTACGATGTTGGTGGTTTTCCATGGAGCATCGGCCTTCAGAAATCCGCCGAGAATAATTTAATGGCACCCCATGTGGCGGCTGCAGGGCCTTTGTTAACGCCCACCCCCCAGGAAGCTCTGGCAACCTTTAATACCCCTTCTGAAAGGCAAATGCTGGAACTCACTTCTCCNGAATTCGGTCGGAAAGCAGTGGTGATGAATACGGATTTAGGATCGACAGGCATCAAAATCTGGCAGATTAACCTGCAGGATCCGGATTTTATGGCCAGCCTCAGGGCAGTGGCCGAAGAAACCAAAGCCAGGGGCAACAAACTTATAGTGCATGCCACCACACTCGACCAGGCAAAAGCCGCCCTGGATCTGGGTGCCAGGGTATTGGTTCACAGCGTGGAAGACAAGGAACTGGATGTAGCATTCCTGGCAAAAGCCAGGCAGCAGGAAGTGATTTATATCCCTACCCTCGTGGTGCTGAGAGGCTACTATAATACCTATAAAGCTATCCTCGACGGCGGCTTTCAGATACAGGACCCCAACGGGGTGGTGGATGAGCACACAAGATCACTGCTCGCAGGGGCCGCGGGCTTCGGAGCTCTGGTCGACACTACCACCCTTAGGAACGGCCTGCCAGCGATAGAGCGCTATATTGGCTTTGCAGACAGTATTATGGCCCTGAACCTTATGAAAGCCTACAGAAGCGGTATCCGGATAGCACCGGGCACCGATGCGGGAAACCCCGGGACCCTGCACGGGATATCTATTTTCGACGAACTGGAAGCCATGCAGCGGGCCGGGATCCCCGCCGCCGACCTATTGGTTATGGCAACCCGAAACGGGGCTGCGGCCATGGATCGGGCTGCCGACTTCGGCACGCTGGAAAAGGGCAAGCAGGCAGACCTGGTGGTAACTGAGAAAGATCCCGCAACAGATATTGCTAACCTGCGCTCGCTTACCCATGTCATGCGCGGGGGGGTCCTCCGCCCGGTAACCGAGGATTTCGCGGATATTAGCCCCTGATTTTTCTTGGGTTTCCGGACTTTATTCGCTTGACATTATTTAATTTTACTGAAGAGCATTTATAAACTGGAATTAAACTGATCATTATATGAAAACACTAAGAATTCTTTTGGTTGCCGGGTTACTTATCGCCTTTGGTACAACCTATTCACAAACAAGGAAGGATAAGAAGATAATGGAAGATGCCACAGAGGCAAAAAGTATGCTTTTAAAGGCCAATTCGGAGCTTGAGGAATTTTTTGAAAATAGCGCAGGATATGTGATCTTCCCCAATGTAGGCAAAGGGGGCTTCATTGTTGGCGGTGCCTCGGGCAATGGGGTTGTTTATGAAAATGGCACGGCTGTTGGGATGGCCGACCTTAAAAAGCTGAACATAGGCTTCCAGGCCGGAGGGCAGGCCATAATTGAAGTAATCTTCTTTGAGACGCCGGTTGACCTGGACCGGTTTAAGTCGGAGAACTTCGAATTTTCCGCCGAAACCTCGGCTGTAGCACTGAAGAGCGGGATTGCCTTCAATGCCAAATACAAAGATGGGGTAGCGGTTTTCGCCCTCCCAAAAGCGGGCCTGATGGCCGATGCTTCTGTAGGGGGCCAGCGCTTTGAATACAGGCCCTTTTAACAGCTAGTTAGAATATTAAAGCCCGGCATTTTGCAGGGCTTTTTTTTGGGATATTCTTCGCAGGTTTAAAGCAGCAGCCGTGCTATTTCGGGCCAGTTATGTACCCTTTCAAAATGGTTTTCATTGATGTTGTGAGGGGAGGTATATAACAACGGCCTGCCTTTAAACCGTTGCAGGTTGTAGGAACGGTCGTCTATCAGGATATCGCCCTGCAGTACATGTTTATGCCCCAGCAGGATCCGGTGCTGCCATGAGATGAAGGGGAAATAGTTATCGAGCCAGTCGCTTTTCTCCCGGAGGCTGTTGGGGAACTGCATGGCCGCCGAAGCTATATACACCTCGTATTTCCCCTGTAGCTCCTTTACAACCCGGATACTGTCTTCTATAGGTTTCAACGCACTGAAAAAACCCTCGGCCCTGGCATGGTCGCGCACGCTTTGCTGCCTTTCTTCGGGGACACATTGCCAGACTTCTTTCCCCATACATTCCTCCAGGGTGAGGTTCTCAGAGAAATCCCGGTTATATATTTCAATATGTGCCCCGTAGGTATCGGCCAGCACTTCATCCATGTCCAGGTAAATAACCATAGCTCTANTTTTTTGCAAAGATCGGCAAAAACAGTCAATTCCTGAAATAGTGCCCGCGGTTGTACCGGACNCTAGTACCGGGCCTTCCCGGGATGACTCGCTGGTATACACAGCTGCACAGGCCCCTGGAATATCGCAACGGGTAACAATCAAATAACGAAAAGATAAATTTCACCTCACAACCTTGTCAGGTAAATCCCGGAACTTTGCGTTAAGAATTTCCCGGTCCATGAAATCAATAAGGAACCTCCTTTCCTCCTGGAATACGAAATGGTGCATCAAATTGCTATGGACCTATTCTTCGCCCCTTAAGTACAAGAAAATCAGAAGCCAACCAACGGTACCTGTCCCATGAAAAAAAGAGCGGTGGACCTCGTGGTCCTCTCAGACATCCACCTGGGAACCTATGGCTGCCATGCCAGGGAATTACACAAATACCTCAAATCCATTAAGCCCAGGGAAGTAGTGTTGAATGGCGATATTGTTGATATCTGGCAGTTCAGCAAGCGGTACTGGCCCAAATCACATATGAAAGTTGTAAAGCACATTATGGACTGGTCTGCAAAAGGGGTGAAGGTGCATTATGTTACCGGGAACCACGATGAACTCCTGCGTAAATTTGTGGGCTTTCGCCTGGGCTCCTTCAGCATCGCCAATAAAGTATTGCTGGACCTGAATGGCAAAAAGGCCTGGTTCTTCCATGGCGATGTATTTGATGTGACCATGCAGCATTCCAAATGGATCGCAAAACTGGGGGCTATGGGATATGATTCCCTTATCCTGCTTAACCGCCTTGTAAACTATTGCAGTGTGAAACTGGGTTATAGCCCCATTTCCATGTCGCAAAAAATCAAAAACGGGGTAAAATCNGCAATAAAATTCATCAATAATTTTGAGAAGGTCGCTGCCGGCATTGCCATTGAGAATCATTATGATTATGTGGTCTGCGGTCATATTCACCAGCCGGAGATCAAAACCGTAACGACTGATTCAGGGTCTGTTACCTATTTAAATTCGGGCGATTGGGTAGAAAACCTGACAGCCCTGGAATATCACCGGAAAAAATGGCGGTTATACCGTTACAGGCATGATACGGTATTGATGCATCACGAAGAGGCAGTTTCTGTAATGGAGGAAGAGGCCATGGAAACCGAACTCCTCTTCCGTAACCTTGTGCGGGAATTTCGGGGCGGCATGACCACCCCNGGAAATTAGCCCCNTTGCACCTTTTATAACCGCTTAAAAATGAAAATACTCTATGCCGTACAGGGGACCGGCAACGGCCATATAAGCCGTGCCAGGGATATTATCCCAATTCTCCGCAAAAAAGCGGACAGCCTGGATATCGTTGTGAGTGGGACTCAAGCGGATGTCCAGCTTCCGTACCCGGTAAGGTTCCGGTATAAGGGCCTTAGTTTTATATTCGGGGAAGACGGGGGCGTTGACGTATGGAGAACCTATTTAAGGGCAAATGCCAGGCGCCTTCAGCGTGAGGTAAACAGCCTTCCAGTACAGGAATATGATCTCGTAATCAGTGATTTTGAACCGGTATCCGCCTGGGCCTGCAGATTGAGGAACCAGCCCTGTGTGAGCCTGAGCCACCAGGCGGCAGTACTTGCAGACGAATCTCCCAAACCCCCTAAAGGCGATCTGCTGGGGGCGCTTATCCTCCGGAAATATGCCCCGGCGACCATGGAGTTCGGTTTCCACTTCAAAGCCTATCAACCCAATATCTTTACCCCGGTGATCCGCCAGGAAATACGGCAGGCACGGGTTGCAGACGGAAGCCATTATACAGTTTACCTCCCCTCGTACAGTGAGGAGAAACTTGTAAAAATACTTTCGCTTATCGAAAATGCCAGGTGGGAAGTATTTTCCAAGCATAGCGTACGGCCCAGGGAAACCGGGAACATCGTCATCAGGCCAGTTTCAAACACCGCATTTATTCAAAGTATGGCCGGCAGCAGGGGCGTTCTCTGCGGAGCCGGATTCGAGACCCCTGCCGAAGCCCTGTACCTGAATAAAAAGCTGATGGTGATCCCAATGAAACGCCAGTATGAGCAGCAGTGCAATATGGCCGCCCTCCGTGATATGGGGGTGCCGGCCATAAAATCCCTGAAGCGCAAACACCTTCAACCACTTCAGGAGTGGGTTGAAAGCGATTTACGGGTGGCAGTCAGTTATCCCGATTGTACCGAACAAATCATAGACCAGGTCCTGGAAACAGCTTTATTGCCCCGCTTTCCACTTTCCTATGGCGGCAGCAACTTCTGAAACAGACTTTCCCCTGAGCCCCCCTGATTTCGGATCGGATTTTGCCTGGGGTGTGGCAAGCGCAGCCTACCAGGTGGAAGGCGCTTTTGATGTGGAAGACAAGGGCCCATCTATCTGGGATACCTTTACATTGCGCAGGGGTGCTACCTTCCATGGACATCACGGCCAGGTCGCCTGCGATTTTTACAATCGTTACCGGGAAGATCTCAGGTTGATGCAGTCAATGAACCTGGCCCATTTCCGCTACTCCATCGCATGGTCCAGGGTGATGCCGGATGGGATGGGAGCCGTATCGATAAAAGGGCTTGATTTTTATGACCGCCTCCTGGACGCCTGCCTGGAAAGGGAGATAACACCATGGATTACCCTGTATCACTGGGACCTGCCCCAGGTGTTACAGGATAAAGGCGGCTGGAAGAACAGGGACATCGTGGGATGGTTTGGCGACTATGCCGCCCTGTGTGCCCGTCGTTTTGGAGACCGGGTAAAACATTGGATGGTACTCAACGAGCCCATGGTTTTTACGGGGGCCGGGTATTTCCTTGGCGTGCATGCCCCGGGTGAAAAAGGCTTAAAGAACTTCCTTCCTGCGGCGCACCACGCCGTATTATGCCAGGCTGCGGGGGGCAGGGTGCTTAAATCGGAATGTCACCAATCTTTAATAGGGACAACTTTTTCCTGTTCACATATCAGCCCCTACACCAGCGATGAAAAAGACAGAATTGCCGCGACCCGGGCCGACGCCCTGCTCAACCGCATGTTCCTTGAACCGGCATTGGGGATGGGATATCCTACAGAAAGCCTGGGGTTGCTTAAAAGGATGGAGCCTTTTATTCAGGCAAATGATATGTCTGAGGCGAAATTTGAATTTGACTTTATCGGCCTACAGAATTATACCCGCGAGGTGGTAACCCACAGCTGCTTTGTGCCTTACCTCCGCGCCAAAATAGTAAAGGCGCCCAAAAGGAAAGTTCCTATCACCCTAATGGACTGGGAAGTGTACCCCCGGGGAATGTATAACATGATTAAGCAGTTTAGCGCATATCGCGGGGTGCACAAGATTATTATAAGTGAGAACGGGGCAGCTTTCACGGATGAACTTCAGGAAGGCAGGGTTCACGACCCCAGGCGAATGGCTTACTTGCAGGAGTACCTTAAGGAGGTCCACAGGGCCATAAAAGAAGGAGCCCCCGTACACGGATATTTTGTCTGGACCTTTACGGATAACTTTGAATGGGCAGAAGGCTATTACCCGCGTTTTGGACTGGTTTACACCGATTTTCCCACGCAAAGGCGTATCGTTAAATCGTCCGGCCACTGGTATGCGGGTTTTATCGGGAAGCGCCCGGAAGGTTCATAGGCTTTAAGCATCTGACTCTACCGGGGCAGTACTCATTCCGATGATTTCCCAGTTCTGCCCCCCTGACTGGTAAGCAGCCAGGCCTATAAAGCCAATGGCAGAATGTGCCTTAAGGGAACGGGTATTCGTGGCATCCACTTCTGTGATTATCCAGTCATATTCCTTTTGCAGGTAAGTTCGCATGCTGTTGTATAGTCCCCTGAAGACCCCCTGCCCCCTATATGGTTTGGCAACACATACCTGCCCCATTACCATAAAGCGGGCATCGGGTGCCAGTACCGGTTTCAACTCCGCAAACATGGGTTGCAACACCGGGATGTCATCAGCAAAAGCCGGGTGCATACTTAGGGCGTACCCTGCCAGGATTTCCCCATCCAGCGCAATGACATGCCTGCAAACCCTATTCATTTGTTCGAGCAATGATAGGTTGTGCCGGACGGTTAAAAACCCTTCCGACTTTTTTTCTTCCGGGCTGAGGTTTTCAGGCAGGTTGTTCCGCTGTAGTTCGAGGATCTGTTCCAGATGCGTCCTGCCGGATGCCTGTTGGTAATTAAGTTTCATCTCCTAGAGGCCGAGCCAGGATTTCCTGGCCTGGAGAATTTCATTTGAAGGGGTTTCTCCGTAAGATTCCGCAAGGCCGATTGTATAGGACGGATGAGGAGCTGCTACCAGGATGGTGCTGCGCTCCTGGCCCCTGCTCAGGTATCGGACCTGCAGGCTGTCGCCCCGGGCAAATTCTGGCAGGGTCGTTGTTTCTCCAGATTCCATGTGCAGGCCGTTAACCGAGAGCAGGATATCCCCTTTTTCCAGCCCGGACATATAGGCAGGGCTTCCTTTAAGGGGATTATTCCCGATGACCGGCATGCCGTTTTCTCCGATGGATGTTGATATCCCCAGCCAGGCAGCATCTTCGTCCCGCTTTAATACTACGCCTACCTCTTTAAACAGCGCCTCGTAGTCTGGCATCCCGCTTTTGTAGATAAATTGATCAAAATAACGGTCTCCGAAGGCTTTACCCGCATAGCGGTTCAGGCTGCTGTGCAGGTCTTCAATGGTATATGGCCGCTCATTCCTTCCAAAGGCATCCCATAGCGATTTCATATAACCATCCAGGGTAAGGCCGTGCTGCCTGAGGGAAAGGTCGAGTGCCAGTCCCAGCATGNTGCCGTAGGTATAGTAGGAAATAAAAGTGTTTTCNCGGTTAACNGGGTCAACTGAAGTTGCCGCATCCACAAAAGGAGCCTGGTAGCTCATCTGAATGGGGTTAAAGAATTCCCTGGCCGGAGAATTCCAGACATAGTTAAAGGAGGGTGCCAGGTCTGCCACATAGGCTTCCGGACTTATAATCCCGGCCCGGCAAAGGATCAGGTTTGTATAATAACTTGTAAACCCTTCCGCGAACCAAAGGGCGCCACTCATGTTTGCTTTCTCAAAGTCAAAAGGTTCCAGGGANGCCGGCCGGAGGCGTTCAACGTTCCAGGCGTGGAAGAATTCATGCGAGACCGTNCCNATATTCCCGGCCATGCCTCCTTCTTCCAGTGGACGNGGGCTGCTTAACACCGTTGAATTGCGGTGCTCCATTCCGTCGCCCGAGACATGTGGGAGGTAACAGGCAAGGAAGGTATAGCGTCCGTGGTCAAAGGAGGGGTACTCTCCGAAGACAGCCTTTTCTTCCTCCACAATTTTCTTTACCTGCTCCACATAAGTGTCGAAGGAACTTTCCTGGCCGGAATGATGCAGGACAAACTGGATGGTATAGGAGTTGCCATTTGAATTTACAGGGAATTCCATGATGGAAAAATTGCTTATCTCCGTGGGGCTGTCCATAAAATACTGCAGGTTGGGGGCGGAATAGGTGGTGCCTGAAACCAGGGGTAACTGGGTGGCAACTTTCCAGCTAAGGTCTTCCCGCACATCAAAAGTAACCTCGAGGGGGCTTTCCGCAAATTCCGGGGCATACAGGAAAGTGGCAGGGATATTCAGGTGCGCATGGGTTTCGTCAATCTGGGAATACGTTCCATCGGCCCGGTCTGCGTAAAGGATATATCGCACATGCACTTTGCCGTTGTGCCCAACCACCTGCCAGGAATAGGGGTCCGGCCTGAAGACCTGCAGCATTTTTCCGTTGCCGTCTGTCGCCTCAAGGCCATAAACGTTTTTCGCGAATTCATGCAGGGCATACCGCCCTGGGGAGGTACGGCTCATCCTCATATCCAGGGTGTCTGTTTGCACGCCGGAGAAGCTGGCGGTCACCAGGGCCTCATGGTGTACCGCGTTGGGGAAGGAAATGGTATAACTGATGGTCTGGCCCCCTGCAAAAACAGGCAGCAGGAGCATTATAAGTGTCATTCGGCAGAGCCACATAATTAAACTTGCTTGGGGTACGAATATACTAACTAATCGGTGGTATAAAAACAGTATATACTACCTTTGGGATTATGGAGGATTTTCCACAAAAACTCGCCGAAAAACTTGCCGAACGCAAGGATGCCGATGCCCTTCGCAGCTTGAAGGTAGCTCCCGGCCTGGTTGATTTTTCTTCCAATGATTACCTGGGTCTGGCAGGGAATGAAGGCATATATTCCTGGGCGGGTCAGTTGGTGGCCGGGGCCTCCTGCGCTCTGAACGGAGCCACTGGCTCACGCCTGCTCACCGGCAATCACGAATTATATACCAGGCTGGAGACCTTACTGGAACGGTTGCATGGCGCACCTGCCCTGGTTTTTAATTCGGGTTACGATGCCAATATGGGTTTTTTTGCCTCGGTACCACAACGGGGCGACATAGTATTTTATGATGAATATGCCCACGCCAGTATCCGCGATGGTATCCGGATGGGATTGGCAAGGAGTTACAAGTTCAGGCATAACGACCTGGAAGGATTGAAGGCTCAGATAAAAAAGAATACCGGGGAGCCCGGAAAAAAATCTGAGGGACGCATTAATCCGGCTGAAGTATATGTGGTAACCGAATCAGTTTTTTCCATGGATGGGGATTCCCCGGACCTAAGTGCCATGGTAAAGCTTTGCAAGGCGTTCGGCTGCCGCCTGGTTGTGGATGAGGCCCATGCCCTTGGGGTGCAGGGTACAGGAGCCAGGGGGATGCTAATGGAAATGGGGCTGCAGGGGCAGGTTTTTGCGCGTATTATCACCTTCGGCAAGGCATTGGGCGCGCACGGGGCTGCCATTATAGGGGAGCGGATGCTTAAAGATTACCTGCTGAATTTTGCCCGGAGTTTTATCTATACTACCGCCCTGTCGCCCCATAGTGTGGCAACCCTGTTGGCGGCCCACCATTTTGTAGCCACGGAAAGTGGCCTGGAAAAGCAAAAGGAACTCAGGGATAATATCGGTATTTTCAGGCAGGCAGTAAGCTCCCTTCAANTGGAGAGGTATTTTATTGCAAGCAATTCGCCCATCCACAGCTGCCTGATACCGGGGAATACGAATGTAAAAAAGGCCTCTGAACAGTTGAGGCAGAAAGGCTTTGATGTACGGCCAATCCTTTCACCTACAGTCCCCGCAGGGCAGGAACGCCTCAGGTTCTGCCTGCACAGCTTTAATACCAGGGCGCAAATGGAACATGCCCTGGAAACCTTACAACTTATTTTGGATTGATAATGGAACAGGAGTTTTATACAATAGGGGCCTTTGAATACGTGGCAGATGTACAGATCATTCGCACCAAACTCGAATCTGAAGGTATCCCTGTTTTCCTGCGCGACGAATATACACTCAACACCGATCCCCTTATAAGCTCGGCCATTGGCGGGGTAAAGTTGCAGGTTTATACCCGCGACAGGGAAAGGGCACTCGCCATTTATAATGAGGTGCGTTCTTATGCTGTGGATGATGAAGGAAAACCGGTAATATGCCCTAACTGTAAAGCCCGGAGGTCTGAAGTTTTCTACAGCAGGAAGAAACTACTGCATAAGCTCTTCCCTTTTCTTGAACCGAGGAAGTACAGATGCCTGAATTGCGAGATGATCACCAAACCCACCAGGCCGTGAAGCGAATTTTTGTAACCGGCATCTCAACCGGCGTTGGGAAAACCATAGCCTCTGCCATCATAGCGGAAGCCCTGCAGGCTGATTACTGGAAGCCTGTACAAGCCGGAGATCTGGATGATTCAGATAGTATGAAGGTAAAAGGGCTGCTCAGCAACGGGCTCAGCAAAATCCACGATAATGCCTATGCATTACATAGCCCAATGAGCCCCCATGCCGCAGCGGCCATAGACGGAATCCGGATCAACCCCGGCCATATAAACGAACCTGAGACCGAAAACCACCTTGTAATCGAAGGGGCAGGCGGCCTGTTGGTGCCCCTGAATGAGCAGGATACCATCCTGGACCTGATCAAACCGGATTATAAGGTGATAGTGGTTTCCCGCCATTACCTGGGAAGCATCAACCATACGCTCCTTACCATTGAATGCCTTAAACAACGCGGGATACAGTCCTTCCTGCTTTTCAATGGGGATGAAAACCCGGCGACGGAGCAGATCATCCTGAAAATGGGCGGGGTGCCACTATTGGGAAGGATTGGGGAGGAGAAAATGTTCAACCGGGAAATCGTACTAACCTATGCACGAGAGCTGGCACCCGTACTGCGTTCACTGTAGGCGCCTGTGGATCTCAGCCCTGTCTACCAGGGCCACCACCTCGTAATGGGTTTGCAGGTAATTTAGCATATACTGGTTTTCTTCTTCTTCCTTCTCACCAAAGATCCTGCGTTCATACCTGGTAACTACGATTTCGGGCCGCAGGGTATCCATAATATAGGCCAGTTCTTCCATGGAAGTTTCCCTTGGGTTATCGTAAAATCGGAACAGCTCATCCCGACACAGGTTACTGGGGTGGGTTGCTGCCCTGGTAGGCGGGTTTGCGGGGAGTAACCAGTAACCTATATGGTATTCCAGGAAGAAGACATCGGTTGTTTCCATGTTGTTTCGTTCCAGGTAGGCCGGAACACTGAATCCCTCCCCGTTAAAAAAAGTACCCCTTTCAATTTTGTAACGCACAACATCGTAATATTCCTTATAGGATTCCATTGGGAGCAGTAAAAACACCAGTACTCCCCACGATTTCCATTTAGCCGTGAGTGGTGGCAGCGCCCGCTGCAAGACGATGCCCGCAAGCACCAGGAAGGTGGGGTGGAATTGTATCAGGTAATGTCCGTTTACCCGCCCACCCTGTATAAAGGAAAGGACTACCCCTATAACTGCGAAGCTCAGCAACCTAACCGCCTGATCTCTGGGTGGGAGCCATTTTGTTTTGAACCCTATATAAAAGAAAAGGAATGTAAAAACGGCGATGGGAGCCAGTTTTAATAACGAATACCTCCTTGCTTCGGTGTATTCAAGCGGGGCAAGGATTACAGAATTCCACCAAAGCCGGGAATGGCCCTCAATTCCGAAGGGCAGCCAACAGAGGAATACCACCGTCAGAAGGCCGGAACCAAAAACCATTGCCTCCGCGAATCCTTTCAGGGGTCGCCTGTTCCTGATCCCCTGCGAGATCAGGTAGAGGGCCGGTAAGGCTACGGCATATGCAAGGTTGAGCTTAATCATTATGGCGGCTCCCATAAAAAAGCCGGCAAACAACACATGCCATATATTCTTCTGGTTTATGAGCAGGTAGAGCCCGGGCATAAAAAAAATCATGCTGAGGTGCTCAGACATCACCCCTTGCAAGCTGCCAAAAAGGCTTAGCAGGTACACGCAAACAACGCCCGTAAGCAGCCCCATTTGCCTTGAACCAAGCTGTTTGCCTAACAGATAAGTGAAAAAAGCCGTGATGCTTACAGCAAGAACTCCTGCGGTTCTGATGGCGATAAAACTCTTTCCGAATATGGAAATTACCCCGNCAAATAAGAGGTATACGAGCGGGGGTTTAAGGTCCCAAAGTTCCGTATAGGGCAGGTGCCCGNTCACCCAGGATTCGGCCATAAGAATAAAGGTACTCTCGTCCCGGTCTATGTAATCCCTGAAAAAAAACGGCAGCCTCACAATAAATGCCAGCACGGCCAGGAACATGAAAACGTACCGGTCTTTGAGCCCATTGGCGTCAGGTTGCTTACTGTAGAGGTATTTCGTGAACATAGTAAACTATTCCCCTTTGGCATAAGTTTTCCGGGCCAGCCTGTTCCCCGGGGATTCCAAAACCGCAGAAAGATATAAATTTAAGCCCGATGTNCGAAAGGAAAGGCATGCCGCATCAATATATATTTTCCCATCTTTGCAGCATCGTTAAAAAGTAACCTTTTGAGACCGCCCGTTTTGAATTCAATTTCGGATCGCGACAGCCGCTATGTGTGGCACCCGCTTACCCAGCACAAACTGCAGCCCCCCAGCTTGCCGATCAGCAGGGCCAAAGGCGCCTTGTTGTTTGATGAGGCAGGAAAAAGCTATATAGACGGTATTGCTTCCTGGTACACCTGCATGTACGGCCATTGCCATCCCTTTATCCTGGAGAAGGTGTGGGCTCAGATGCAGCAACTGGACCAGGTGGTTTTTACCGGGTTTACCCATGAACCGGCAGTAGCGCTTGCAGAAGCCCTGATCGGGATCCTCCCCTTCGGGCAACAGAAGGTATTTTATTCAGACAACGGGTCAACGGCAGTGGAGATAGGGATTAAAATGGCCCTGCAGTATTTTGCTAACCGTGGAGAGAAACGCCCGGTTTTACTGGCTTTTGAGAACGGCTTTCACGGCGACACTTTCGGTGCTATGTCGGTTTCCGGCCTGTCGGTCTACAACGGTCCCTTTGAGGACTTTTTCCTGCAGGTGGAACGAATCCCGGTACCGGATGAAAACAATATCGGCGAGCTTTTAAGCAGGCTCGAAAAACGGCTTGTCCGCAAGGACCTGGCTGCCTTTATCTACGAGCCCCTGGTCCAGGGTGCTGCAGGGATGAAAATGCATTCCCCTGCCGGCCTCGACCAGATCCTTGCCCTTTTGCGGACCCACGGGGTGCTCACCATTGCCGATGAGGTAATGACCGGTTTTGGTAAGACAGGCACCTTTTTCGCATCAGACCAGCTCCAGACCAAGCCCGATATTGTATGCCTTTCCAAGGCGCTTACTGCCGGTTTGTTGCCAATGGCGGCCACCAGTTGCAGCGAACAGATATACCAGGCGTTTTACAGTGACGACCTGGTAAAAGGTCTTTTCCATGGCCATACCTATACAGCCAACCCGCTTGCCTGTACCGCAGCCCTTGCAGGGATCAGCCTGTTGCGGTCGGAGGAAACCCGCATACAAATGAAGCGGATTGAAGCTGAACACCACAAGTTTGAAAATGAGATTAAAGCACATCCCATGGTAGCAACCACACGCCAGTGCGGGGTTATTTTCGCCCTCGACCTTAACCTTCCCATGGAGCGCTACGGACGATTAAGGGATCGGCTCTACACCCACTTTATGGATCGTGGGGTGTTCCTTCGCCCGCTTGGGAATACTATTTATATCCTGCCGCCATATTGTATCTCAGAAAGCGAACTGCAACAGGTGTACGCGAGCATTCAGTCTGTCCTGGAAACTATTCAGGAACTTTGAGTACCCCTGTCTCCATAACCGCTCTTGGCTCCGTTTCCCCCCTGGGAGGCTCCCTTGACGAAGCATGGGATGCCTACAAGCGACCCGGTCATTTGCTCCAGCCATTCGATTTTGGCAATGGACATAACAATTGGGCGGGCCCATTGCCTCCCGGATTGCAAAATCAGGTGCAGCGTCTCGGGGAAGAAGATCATCTCTATGCCAAACTGGATAACAGCGTAAAATACGCCCTTCTGGCTGCCCGGAAAGCACTGGAAATGGCCGGGTGGGAGCGGGGCGGCCCTTATGGGGTCAATATAGGTTCTTCAAGGGGCGCAACCGGCCTTTTCGAAAGGTACCATGAGGAATATTTAAAGGATCGCAGAACAGCTGCCCTGGCTTCCCCAACCACAACCCTGGGCAATATTTCATCCTGGGTTGCCCATGACCTTCAGGCACAGGGTCCGGAAATTTCCCATTCCATTACCTGTTCCACCGCCCTCCATGCCATGCTCAACGGTATTGCCTGGCTCCGGAGCGGGATGGCCGACAAGTTTATGGCCGGTGGAAGCGAGGCCCCGCTCACTTCCTTTACCATTGCCCAGATGCACGCGTTAAAAATATACGCTGCCCAGCCAGATAATGTCAGCCAGCCTTACCCCTGCAGGGCATTGGATCTTCAGAAACAGTCGAATTCCATGGTACTGGGTGAAGGCGCCTCCCTGGCCTGCCTGGAGGCAGGGGTTCCGGAAAATGCCCTGGCCATAGTGGAGGGGGTAGGCTATGCNACGGAGGTTCTNNAACACAGCGTATCCCTGTCGACTGATGCGCGCTGCTTTCAACGGTCTATGGGCATGGCCCTGGGCAAGCTGGCCCCGGAAGAGGTAGATGTGGTGGTAATGCACGCCCCGGGAACCCTTAAAGGCGACCTGGCNGANTACANGGCAATTGAAAAGGTTTTTGGCANCAGGCTGCCTGCCCTTACTACCAACAAATGGAAAATCGGGCATACCTTNGGGGCTTCGGGAATGCTAAGCGTGGAAATGGCCATCCTTATGCTCCGGCACAGGGAATACGTTGGGATACCCTACCTGGAAGATGCCATTGAGCCGGGAACCATCAACAGAGTAATGGTAAACGCCGTGGGTTTTGGAGGGAATGCAGTTAGCATTCTGCTGAAGGCCCCGCAGGTTAATGGGTAATGAAGCGCCTTCTTATCAATTTGAGGCAGCATTCTTGGAATTAATGATCATTATCAGCTATTTTTGAGCTATAAACCATCCATATGAGTGAGGAAAGACATAACTGGACCCAGGAAGAGATCCTTGATATTTACAATCGTCCCATGATGGAATTGTTATATGAGGCCGCCACGGTTCACAGAAAATACCATGACCCGAATACAGTTCAGGTCTCCACCCTCCTCTCCATTAAAACCGGGGGCTGCCCGGAAGATTGCGGCTATTGTCCGCAGGCAGCCCGATACCATACCGATATTGAAGGGAACGAGCTGATGACCGTCTCGCAGGTGAAAGCACAGGCATTGAGGGCAAGGGCCTCAGGCAGTTCAAGGGTATGCATGGGTGCCGCGTGGAGGAACGTGAAGGATGGGCCCGAATTCGACCAGGTACTCGAAATGGTGCGCACCATCAACAAGATAGGGATGGAGGTTTGCTGTACGCTGGGGATGCTGACAGAAAACCAGGCCAGGCGCCTGGCTGAGGCTGGCTTGTATGCCTACAACCATAATCTTGATACTTCGGAGGATTACTATAAAGATGTTATTTCTACCAGGGCTTTCAAAGACCGCCTGGACACCATAGAAAATGTCAGGAAAAGCAATGTTACCGTGTGCAGCGGAGGTATTATCGGGATGGGTGAAAGCCTGAAAGACCGGGCGGGAATGCTGGTTGCCCTGTCTACCTTGAATCCACAACCGGAATCGGTGCCTATCAATGCCCTGGTTGCCGTAGAAGGTACCCCCATGGAAGATATGGAGCCCGTGCCTATCTGGGATATGATCCGGATGGTTGCCACAACCCGCATCGTTATGCCCAAAACCCAGGTACGCTTGTCGGCAGGCCGAACGGCCATGAGCCGTGAAGGCCAGGCACTATGTTTCTTTGCAGGGGCTAATTCTATTTTTGCGGGAGACAAGCTTCTTACAACGCCCAATCCCGATGTGGCGGAGGATATGGAGATGTTCGAACTACTGGGCCTCAGCCCGCAGAAAGCCTTTGTTAAAAACCCGCAACCCCGCACGGTTGAGGAGGACGAATCCGCTTTTCACCCCCTTGGTGAGAAACCCAGGTGGACGCGCCCGGGACATCTTATCGAGCGGAATGAGGCTGCCAGCAAAAGGTCCAAACTGCCAGGCCTTTCTTAAGCACAGGTTAATTTTTCGTAAGGAAATTCCGTAAGTTTTATACCTTTAACCGCAGCTAAACAAACTTTTCCGCATTGAAACTTAAGGAGATCGACCGAGTCAAAAGCCTTAGTAAAGAGGAGTTTCTCAAATGCTATTATAAACCCCAGCTGCCGGTGGTGATGGAACACCAGATTGCCCATTGGCCTGCCTACTCCAGGTGGAACCTGGATTATATGAAAAAGGTGGCCGGCAGCAGGGAAGTACCATTGTATGACAACAGGCCGGTAAACCATAAGGATGGTTTCAACCAGGCCCACGCCCGGATGCGATTGGCAGACTATATAGACCTGCTCAAAAGGGAGCCCACAAAATACCGCATATTTCTCTGGAATGTACTAAAGGAGGTCCCCCAGCTACAGGAGGATTTTGATTTCCCTGATTTTGGATTGCCCATCATGAAGAGCCTGCCCATGCTTTTCTTCGGGGGGAAGGAATCCTATACGTTTATGCACTACGACATAGACCTGGGCAATATTTTCCACTACCATTTTGAAGGAAAGAAAGAATGCATCCTGTTTCCCCAATCCCAGACCCCGTATCTTTATAAGGTGCCCCATTCACTGATCACCCACGAAAGCATAGATTTTGCAAACCCCGACCTCGACAGGTGGCCCGCCCTGAAGCAGGTAGAAGGCTACCACACCCATCTGGAACATGGTGAGGTCCTGTACATGCCCGAAGGTTATTGGCATTATATGCGCTATATAACCCCCGGATTTTCCATGAGCCACAGGGCCATGGCCCGGAACCCGAGGAACCTGGCCAAAGCCCTGTATAATGTAGCGGTCATGCGTTACTACGACAACCTGATGCGAAAGATTAAGGGTGAGGAATGGATAGAGTGGAAAAACAGGCAGGCCGTTGAAAGAACGCACAGGCAACTGGAAAGGAGTATGGTTTAGTAAGCAGTGGCAGTGGCAGCAGGCAGACGATAGTGGGATTATTGATACGTGTATTCGATTATACGTGTATGTGTTTATTTGGAATTTGGCCCCGATAGTTATCGGGGTGGAATTTGTTAATTGCCTCCGACCAACTCCTGCACCTTTTCATAAACCAGCCCGGGTTCCCAGCCCCGGTACAACAGGTAATCGGCAAGTTTGCGTTTACGGATTAAAGGATGTTTTTCGCGCAGCTGGCCCAGCCTTTTTATTGCCAGCTCATGAAGGGTGTCTTCATAGGGTTCCGACTCTATTTCGCTGAGCGCCGCCTGGATATTATACCGGGATAGNTGCCGTTGTTCCAGTTCCCTTACAATCCGCCGCCTGCCCCATTTTTTTTGATGGAATTTCCCCCGTGCAAAAGTCCTCGCAAAACGTTCTTCATTCAGGAAATCATTTTTTATAAGGTGGACGATGATCTGATCTATAGCCTCCGGGATCATCCGCATTGCCCGGAGTTTGCCGGAAACCTCCAGGTGGCAGCGTTCCTGGTAGGCGCAGTAGCGTTCCATTTTACGGATGGCTTCTGTGATGGTGTAGGTTTCTCCTGGTTTTTCCATATCAGGTTACGAAGACCATGTTAATCGTTCCACCGCACGGTGAGTTCTTTGCCCGAAGTGGCATATACGCTATACCCTCCGGCAGGTTCTTCAATGCTTATATCACCGGGGCTAAGCTCGTAAATCCTACCTTCCTTTTCTGGCAGGTGCAGCGAAATTTTCCAGCCCGGAAAGGTTTGCAACACACGAAAGCTGCTGCCTTCCTCCCCCCGTTCAAAAAAAACCGATACTTCATTGCCGGCTATATGTACGTTTTTGAGTGAAGCCCTNTCCCAGGCGGCAGGCATCTGGGGGCGGATAACCACCCTTTTCTCTGAAGCCATNGGCCGGATACCAAAAAACTGCTGNACAACAGGGATGGCAAAACTATAAATGTTCCAGGCCTGGGTGATCATCCCGTAATCAGGGGATACTTCATACATGCTGCCCGGCAGGGCATAGCTGAAGGTGCGACTCATCCGCCGGAGGTATTCCAGGGCCTTGTCGGGCCTTCCGTAATTGTTTTCCGCTACGGCCTGCACCCCGGTCGGCAGGGTCATTACGGCCCCGGTATAGGAGAATACTTTGCTGCCCCGGAACGAACCTTCGTCAGCACCGGCCGATTCATCGCCGTCGATCCCGGTAACGAACACCCCGAACGGGTTTGTGAATTTTGAAGCGGTTTCAAGGGCTTTGATGGCTTTTGCACTATCGGCTATCATCATTTCCATTGGGGTATTTACCACCCAGTTGTGGTGGAGGACAAATGGCCTCAATTCCGATGATGGGTTCCTTTTTATGGTTTCAGCAGTTTGTTTGAGTTCTGCAATTGCCCAGGGCTTGTTTAGGGTATCGGCCCGGATTATGGCGTCTTCTATCAACTGCAGGGCCTGGGCGTCGGTTCCCAGGAAATCGGCATAGGATTCAAATGCAGGTGACCAGAATTCTGAATTGATTTTCGCTTTCAGGATGTCCGCGGTCTCCCGGTATTCCCCTGCAAGTTCGTCTTCCCCCAGTTCCGCTGCCATTTTGGCTGCATCGGCAAAGGCCCTTTGGGTATAAACAGCCACGTCGATCATTTCACTGTTAAGCCCATGGATTTCCATCATCCCGAAGCCGTCCGGGAAAAGGTTGTTGTTGCTGTCGTTCTCTTCCATTAGCCATTTAAGGCCCGCTTTTACTGTAGGGAAGTAGCGTTTCAGAAACTGCATATCACCATTCCAGCGGTATACCTCCCATATGAGGGAAGCAAACTGCGGGGTTTCATTGATATTCCCTTTGTTAAACACCACTCCATTGGTAGACATTTCATGCAGGATACGCCCGTTGCCATTAATTGCGGAGGAAACACTGTCGAGCAGGGCGATGGTATTATAAACAGCTTCTGTTTGCCCTACCGCCATATAGCCTTTGAGGGCGTACTCGCTGTCTACCCCAAACCACCAGGGGTAATCGGGGATACCAGCGGTGATCCCGCTGCCGATTTCCGGCACGGTGCGGATGAGCCAGTCACAATTGTATTTAAGCCATTCGAAGGTTTGCTGCAACTGTTCGTCCGGGACACTGAGTTCAGACATTTGCGCCAGGTTTTTATAGCGCAATTTCTTGGAATCCAGGGCAAGCTGCCACCCGGCCCGTATGTCGCCGTAGGTTGCCAGGGCGGCCTCCCGGCCCTGATAGGAGCCTGCTATGGCAATATTAACCAGCTTTGACTTCCCCGGGTCGATATCCAGCGCGTAGCGGAGGCTGCGGGAAACCCCTTTACCGCTATAAGGGTTATCAATTTCCTTCCGGGAATCCGGGGGGAGGTCAGCCCCGAAAACGGTGAACCAGGGATTACCTTCATCGCGTATCATCCAGGCGGCCGGATCCTCCAGGTATTCTGCCAGGTCCTGCCCGTCGTTCATCCCGCTATTTTCGCCAAGCCAGGTAGGCCGCAGGTCGGCATGGCCGGTAAATTCAAAATGTAACTCCCTCGCAACTTTACCCTTGTTGGTCACCCGGAACTGTATGGCAATCCCCTCTGTATCATCGGGTACGAATTGCCATCGTTCCACCTCAAGGCCGAGCGAATCCAGCTGGTAACTATGTTTATTTGCGAAAGGATAGTTTACAAAACTTGTGGCATCTCCCAGTGATATGGAATCCCCGTCTGAGTACAGGGTGGCTTCAAAGCCATCCATCAACTTAATGGGATGGTTCCAGATACCCCCCATTTCACCCTTAATATGCCAGCCGATTTCGGGGAAACTCCCGTCCTGGTGGCCAACCATGTACACCCTGTTGCCTGCCGTAACATAAGGGGACTTCAGGTATTCCGGTTTTCCTTGAATAGACGGTGCCTGCCCGATTATATCCTCCATGGCGGCCTGCTCAACTTCCGGCGCACAGCCCGAAAGGCACAGCAGCAATGTCCAGAGCAGAGGTAGATAATATGGTTTCATTGGTTTTTTGATATGGTATGGCTATAAAAATACCATAAATAGTGGAAATAACCCCGGTAAGCCTTGAAGTAGCTACTTAAACGGAAGGGCAAAAAAAAAAGCGGCCTCACAAGTGTGGCCGCTTTTATCTATGCTTCTATCGGTTGCCCGTCTTTATCAAGAAAATGGTATTCAAGGTACGTATAGGCGTCCCTTGGTTGCACTTTTACCCACTTCTTGTATTCCAGAAACCATTTGGACCGGATAGAAGGGAATCCTTTGGTCAGATAGGCTGCAATAAAAGGATGCGTATTAATCACAATACTCTTATCCTTTGCAGGCCCCTTCATCATCCTTTCCATGTCTTCATTAATCTTCTCTATAAGGAGGATGGGAGCTTCCACTTCCTGGCCGTTGCCGCTGGGGTCAACTTCGGTAGTCTTGATATTCACTTCGGGTCGTACCCGCTGTCTGGTAATTTGCACCAGGCCGAATTTACTCGGCGGCAGGATCTTATGCTTTGCCCTGTCATCCTTCATCTCCTTTCGCAGATGGTCGTAGAGCTTTCTCCTGTGATCGCCCTTAACCATATCTATGAAATCGATTACGATGATGCCACCCATGTCGCGCAGGCGCAATTGTCTTGCTATCTCCGTTGCAGCCAGCATGTTTACCTCAAGGGCGGTGTCCTCCTGATTTTTTGCTTTGTTCGAACGGTTACCGCTGTTCACGTCTATAACGTGTAAGGCTTCGGTATGTTCTATTATCAGATAGGCACCTTTACTCATGGATGCTGTCCGGCCAAATGAAGTTTTTATCTGCCTGTCGATCCCGAATTTTTCAAAAATGGGAACATTGGATGCGTACAACTTTACGATGGATTCTTTCTCAGGGGCAATTTCGTGCACATAGTCCTTAATTTGATTATAGAGCGTCTCGTCATCCACATGAATGCCCGTAAAGGAGTCGTTAAAAACATCCCTCAGGATGGAAGAAGCCCTGTTGACTTCAACCAGCACCTTGGAGGGGGTGGGCGCCCTATACAATTTCTTACACAATGCTGTCCATTTGGCCAGCAAGTTTTGAAGATCCTTGTCCAGTTCCGCTACTTTTTTGCCTTCTGCCACTGTCCTGATAATTACTCCGAAACCTCTGGGCTTGATACTTTTAACAAGTCTCTTGAGCCGGTCCTTTTCTTCTTTGCTCGCGATTTTCTGTGAAACCGAAACGCGGTCTGAAAAGGGGACCATCACCAGATAACGGCCTGCAATAGACAGTTCCGAGCTTATCCGTGGTCCTTTGGTCGAAATGGGTTCCTTTACTATCTGGACTAATAAGGATTGATTAGCCTTGACAACATCCTTAATGCTGCCATTCTTATCGATATCCTTCTCGAATGAAAATTTCTTCAGGGAGTAATCTCTTAACTTCCCAGTGCTTACCTGTTTGACGAATTTCAACATGGAAGCCAGCTGGGGGCCCAGGTCGTGGTAATGCAGAAAGGCATCTTTTTCATACCCCACATTTACAAATGCTGCATTTAGACCGGTTACGGGCTTGCGTATTTTGGCGATCAGAATATCGCCTACATTGAAGTTATTGCTGTCTTCCTCTTTGTGTAATTCTATAAGCTTTCCATCCTTTAACAAGGCAAAATCGACGGTATTGGAATCGGATCTTACGACTAATTCTCTGTTCACCTGAATCAATTTATATTCATCCCCTATAAGTAAAACAGGGACGAATGGATTAAACAATAGTTGTTACAGGTCGTATAAACCCGTCGAAATCCTTTTGGAATTTCTATGTCAATGAACGTATAAAATGAAAAAGTAGTTGTAAAAACTACTTTTTCTTATGACGGTTGGCTCTCCTCCGCTTTTTGCGCTTATGGGTCGCCACCTTGTGTCTTTTTCTTTTTTTACCACTCGGCATAAAGCTCTGCTTTTAAACGATTATTATTTTACTTGCACGTTACTCTTTACCCCTTCTACAAAAACCTTTGCAGGCTTAAATGCCGGAATGTTGTGAGCTGGTATCTTAATGGTTGTGTTTTTAGAGATGTTCCTGCCGGTTTTTTCAGCCCTTGTTTTAATAATAAAACTGCCAAATCCTCTCAGGTAGACATTATCTCCGTTTTCCAGAGAACTTTTTACTTCTTCCATAAAGGTTTCTACAGTTGCCTGTACATCACCTTTTTCAATTCCCAGTTTCTCTGAGATTCTCGATACGATATCCGCTTTCGTCATTTTTAAATTAAATTATTCAGTATGTTTTTAAGGCTTGCAAATATATAAATTAAATTCATTCTTTTAAGCCTAAGGAACTAATTTTAAGTTCCTAAAGGGCTACTTTTGCTGCTTATTTTCAGTGCATGGCTTTTTCTGACGAAATATTGCGTTGGTACGCTTCGAACAAACGAAGCCTTCCCTGGCGGGAGACAACGGACCCCTATAAAATATGGCTTTCCGAAATCATGCTGCAGCAGACCAGGGTAGAACAGGGCCTGCCGTATTACGAGAAATTCCTCAGGCATTTTCCCACTGTGGAGGAGTTGTCTGAGGCAGGAGAAAAAAAAGTGTTAAAGTTATGGCAGGGCCTCGGTTACTATTCAAGGGCGAGGAATCTGCACGCAACGGCGAAAATGGTGAGCCAAAAGCTGGGCGGCCGTTTCCCCGGGACTTACGAAGACCTGTTGCAACTTAAAGGAGTAGGCGATTATACCGCCAGCGCAATTGGTTCCATATGCTTCGGTCTGCCTGAACCCGTGGTAGACGGCAACGTATACCGGGTGCTGGCGCGTTATTTCGGCGTTGATATGCCCGTAAACGGGTCGGCCGGAAAACGGTATTTCAAACAATTGGCAAGGGAAGTAATGGATACGGACACCCCGGGCGATTACAACCAGGCTATTATGGAATTCGGGGCGAGGCAATGTACGCCTTCCAAACCCGGCTGCGCGAATTGCCCGCTTGGAAACGCCTGTGTGGCCTTGAAAGAAAAGAAGGTTGCGCAACTCCCTGTAAAAACGAAAAAAGGAGCCGTGCGCAAAAGGTATTTCAATTACCTTGTACCCATTGATGCAGATTTTAAAACCCTGCTAAGGCAGCGCCGGGAAACTGATATATGGCGACATTTATATGAATTCCCGCTGCTGGAATCGGAGGGCATCGTGGCCGAACCGGAGATCCTGCAATGGTTGCCCGAAATGTTAAACGGGCTGGAAAAGCCAATGGTAGAGCAGGTGAAAGAGGCTGAAATTGTACATAAACTGAGCCATCAGCACCTGTACACCCGCTTCTGGATCGTGCGCAGCCAGGGCAGCCTCGTAGGGGGCATCCCCCTGGGAGAACTGGAGGAATACCCCGTACCCGTATTGATCGCAGATTTTATTAAAACCCTTAAAAATTCGTACTTTTGACCTAAGAAAGAAATTTATGAGCGGAACATTGAATAAAGTGATGCTGATCGGGCATCTGGGAGATGAGGTTAAGATGCACTATTTTGAAGGGGGCAATTGTATTGCCAGGTTTCCTATTGCAACCAATGAAACCTATACCAACCGTCAGACCGGGGAGAAAGTAACCAATACGGAATGGCATAATATCGTGGTGCGGAACAAGGCTGCCGAAGTCTGCGAAAAATACCTGAACAAAGGCGACAAGATATATGTTGAGGGCCGACTTAAAACAAGGCAGTGGCAGGGCGAAGACGGCCAAACACGCTATACAACTGAAATACATGTGCAGGATTTTACGTTCCTTTCTACCACAGGTGGCGGATCCAATGAAGCCCCTTCAGGCTCCATGGATTCCGGATCCTCTTCTTCAACCGGCAGGCAGGTACCCAAGCAAACGGTAAATGAACCCGGGGAGGAAGAAGATGACCTGCCATTTTAAAATTTGAAATATAATTCGTGACTATTGGACCCTGACCCCTTTCCTTTGCTGCCCTTGGTAACGGGTATTGGCGGCGCGTTTGTGCTTAAAGTCGCGGTAACGGTTTTACTGCTTTGCTGCTCTGCCCTTATATCCGGAGCGGAGGTAGCATTTTTTGGTTTGTCTGCCACCGATTTAAACGAAATCGCGGAGAAGAAGACCCCCCGGGGCCAGATAGTCGTAAAATTACTGGAACGTCCTAAAAAACTGCTGGCCACCGTACTTATTGCCAATAACGCCATTAATATTGGGATAGTACTGATTTTTGATACAATAGGAGATGTAATTTTTTCAGACATCACCTACCTCCTTTTCGGGCTGGTTTCGGTTCGTTTCCTCCTGGAGGTGGTGGTAGCTACCTTTATGATCCTTATGTTCGGGGAGATCCTCCCGAAGATCTACGCCAACAGGAACCGCGTTTTCTTTTCACATTTCATGGCCTACCCGCTCAGGGTTCTCGATATACTTTTTACACCCCTTAGTGCTCCTATGAGGTCTGCTACCATATTCCTGTACAGGAAACTCGGCAGACAAAAATCCAATTTCAGTGTCGACCACCTTTCACAGGCCCTGGAACTCACTTCTGAAGGTGATACATCTAAGGAACAGCAGAAAATCCTTGAGGGGATTGTGACCTTTGGCAATACGGATACCAAACAGGTAATGCGCCCCCGGATCGATACTTTCGCCCTTCGCGAGAAAATGAAATTCCCCGAGGTCCTGGAGGAAATCCAAAAGCACGGCTATTCGCGCATCCCGGTATTTTCTGAGAACATGGACAATGTACTGGGGGTTCTTTATGTAAAGGACCTTTTGCCTTTTATAGACAGGAAGTCCTTCAACTGGATATCGCTGATACGCGAGCCTTACTTTGTGCCTGAAAACAAGAAACTCGATGACCTGCTGCTGGAATTCCAGACAAAGAAAAACCACCTGGCTGTCGTGGTGGACGAATACGGTGGTACCTCCGGCATTGTAACCCTCGAAGACATTATTGAGGAGATTGTGGGGGATATCAGCGATGAATTTGATGACGAAGACCTGGTATTTTCCAAGCTCGACGATAATAATTATGTTTTTGAGGGAAAGACCACCTTGAAGGATTTCTACAGGGTGGTGCGCATTGAGGAGGAAGAACAATTCGAGGCACGGAAAGGGGAATCCGAAACCATTGCGGGCTTTGTCCTGGAAATTGCCGGCAGCTTCCCCAAAAGGGGCGAGAAAGTGCAGTTTAACGGCTATACCTTCCAGGTTGAAAGCATGGATAAAAAACGCCTGAAGCAAATTAAAGTAACTTTGCCAAATGTTGCATAAAACGGCCACTATAGTAATTCTCTTCGGCATGCTGATGCAGTCCTGCGGTGAGGATACCATCCCCAGGCCCAGGGCCATGCTGCGCCTGGAATACCCGGGGCATGAAGAGGTGCCGCTCAGATCGGACTGCCCTTATACCTTTCAATACAACCAGCTCGCCGAGGTACGGTTTAAGGAGGGCTGTGCACTGGACCTGGACTATCCCATGATGAAAGGTTCCATTTTTATCACCTATAAACCCGTGCAGGGCAATCTCCGTGAATTGCTTACCGATGCGCAAAAGTTGTCCTATGAACATACGGTTAAAGCAGATAATATAACGGAACAGCCCTTCGTTAATCCGGAAGGCAGCGTTTACGGCATGTTCTNCGAGGTACAGGGGAATGCCGCCTCCCAGGCCCAGTTTTATGTTACCGACAGTGTAAGCCATTTTGTAACNGGATCCCTTTATTTTTATGCACGGCCTAATTATGACTCCATCTACCCTGCTGCCGTTTACCTGCAAAGGGATATCCGGCAAATTATGCAAAGTTTCAGATGGAACGAATGAAACCTGACTTACAATAACACAGGAACTTTTTAATCCAAACCTATGGACGCCGCCAGCCTGAGATCGTGCCAGGCATTAATAAGCCCGCACATTATCAGAACCCCTGTTCTGAGGTCACCGGCCATTGACAGGATTGCCGGCGCCGAAGTGTATTTCAAGTGCGAGAATTTTCAGGAGATGGGCGCTTATAAAATCAGGGG
>JGI25321J50212_10000739_pt1 | contig 33562 bp, 29 predicted proteins | sample AutmiccommuBRH23_FD_50212 | JGI IMG/M metagenome (IMG submission 50212)
CCGTAACTGGTACTCCCCCTCGGGTTGGTGTAAAGCACCGCATAGCCAGCTGCCGCATAGAGTTGGATTTCTGCCGAAAACAGGGGTCCGTAACTGGTGAAAGGGCCACCGTGGATTTCCAGGATAAGCGGGTATTTCTTTGAAGGGTCAAATCCCGGGGGCTTTACAAGCCAACCCTGGATCTCCCTTTGGTCAAAAGATGATTTCCATCGCAGTTCTTCAATCTGCCCCAGTTCCCTGAAGGAAAACAGGTCGTCGTTAATAGCTGTCAGCCGCTTGTTTTCCCCGTTGTTCCAAACCGCCAGGTCTGAAGGTTGGTGGGTATTGCCAAGGGTGTAGGCCATGCGGTTGTTTTCGGAAACCGTAAAGGAGGCCTCGCTATAGGGCCTGCCCAGGGAAAGCCCCCCCAGGCCGTCGGTAATGGTACGGACCTTCCCGCTAAGGGCCACATGGCCGATCTTGGTTTCACCCGATTCATCATACTGAAAATACAGGCCTTTACCATTGCCTTCCCACTGTACTTCGGCTACGTCCCTGTCTAAAGTCGGGGTTAAATCCTTCAAACCCGAGCCATCCGAATTCATTACATACAGTTGGGTTACCTGGTAGCCCTGATAGCGGTCGTCGAAGCCGCTGAAAGCGATCATGTCGCCATCAGGGGACACAACCGGGCTATGGTCCGGGCCCTGGCGCGAAGTAAGTGCCTCCACGCCACCATCCGCAAGGGTAAGCCTGTAGATCTCACTGTTCCGGGGGTCGAATTCGTGATCTTCATGCAGGTTGGCCGAAAAAATAAGGGCCCGCTGGTCGGCAGACCAAACCGGTGTCCCGTGATCAAACTTGCTAAAAGTGTGCTGTATCGGGGTGCCCCCGGCTATTGAAAGGGTAAAAATCTGCTCGTAGCCGTCTTTCAGATACCCCCGGCCATCAAAGCGGTAGGTCATCTCATCAATAAAGGCAGGGGGCTCGTTCCATTTGGCACCTTCCGGTTTTGCCGGTAGTTTTATCGGGGATTCCTTCTTTTCAGGAACAAACATGGTAAATGCCAGTTGCCTGCTGTCGCCCGACCATGAAACGCCATTTGGGGCCTCGGGGGTATTGGTCAGGGCATGCTGCTGCCTGGTATCCATCCACATCAGGTAGAGCCTGGTCCTGTCGCCTTCCATGTTTGATTTAAAGATGATTTTTTCCCCGTCAGGAGACCATCGCGGGTAGCTGTCGTTTTGGTTGCCGGTGGTAAGCGGGCGGTTCATGCTGCCGTCTGAATTGATAATCCAGAGGTTCGACAGGTTTTTATCTGTCATGATATCCTTGAAGTTCCTCACATACACGATCTGTTCGCCATCCGGCGATATCTGAGGATCTGAAATATATTCCAGGCTGAAGATATCTGTAAGTTCCAGGGGTGATTTTTCCTGTGCGGGGATTGTTAAACAGCTTGCAAGGCACATCAACAGGAAAAATATGTTTTTTTTCATGGCAATTTTATTGAAATATACTATTTCATCTATTGAGTAGTACCGCCAATCGCGGTGGAAATTGGCCGGTAATATAAAAAAAGGGTTTCTAATTCTGGCGCTAAAATAATAAAACCCGGAAAGATCCGGGTTTTAAGGCAACAAGTGAGCCAGGCTGATTTGAAAAAGGAAGCTATTGCCTGGCCGCCGCGGCTACCCGGCCGCTGAGGCCGCTGAGGTCTTCGCGGAAGATCCACAGTTCTTCCACTTCTCCATGGGAGGTCTCCTCCACATCCCCGAGGAATTTTATAAAGCTGCCGTCGCCGTGTACCGCTTCAAATTTTATGGGAAAGGTATCGGGCCTTCCAAGCCAGGCCGTAGCCGGAAAGAAATCGATCCAGGCGAGATCCTTACCGCCGTTATTAGCCAATTCGTTGGTATACACCCCATAGGTATGATCCGGATATTCCTGCATATATACCTTCTGTATTTTTTTGATCACCTTATCTATAAATTCGGTATGCCGGAATCGTTTCAGGTCAACATAGGAAACCAGCAGGTTCTTAAGATCGAAATCCGCCGGAAAATGTGATAACTCCGGTCGGAAGCGCCAGTAATCCTGGTCGCCCTCAACCTTCATATTAGGCATTACCTTGGTGTTCCAGTCAGCGTCATGCTCGCTGCCGGCCGGGCCCTGGTCTACCGCGCTCCATGGAAGAGGCCCCCTCACCCATACATACTTGCCCGTGTTGGGTCCGCTCGAGATCAAGTAGACCCTGGCCGCATGCAGGCCGTTTGCATGGTACTTTTTATTGTGGGCGGCAAGGCCGGCTTCAAATTCTGTTACCCTGGCCGGGTCAGGAGTTAGGAGGCCGTTTTCAAAAACGGTAAAACTGTCCTGGATCTGCGCGAGTAAACAGAGGGGGAAGAGCAGGAGAATGCAGTAAATATTTTTCATAGAGTCCTATTAAAAGTTTGCCTGTAATAAGGATACAATAAAGGGGGTAGCTCTTATGCTGATATACCCCCTTCATAATTGTCACAACTTTCTTCGCACCCCTGTGCTATTCTTCCGGGATTTCTTCCTCCACGGTCTGNGCAGCTGCCAGNGCCTGCATTTCAGCCGTGTANGCCGACATGTCATAATAGGCATGTTCTTCCACTATTTTCCCGCCTTCAAACTGCAGCGTCAGGTGTACCGGAATGGTCAGGGTTTTTCCACCCGAAGCCAGGGTCCCTTTCCAGTTACCCCAGAAATTCACCCATGTTTCACCGAGGTCATCAATAACCATCTCATANAAGATGTCTTCATCTTCAAATTCGTAATTNCTCACATTACTGAGGACCTGAGATAAGCCTTCCCTTACTTCCCCGGGGGTACCTGCCTTAGTGGTATTGTGGTAAAGTTTGGCTGTGTCTGCATAATGCCCCATCCAGGAATCCCATTTCCCTTCCTCATAGTCCTTTATAAGGGCTTTTGCCACATCTATTTCCGGGGAGGAGGAGGCATAGCGCGGGGCGGTGTCCTTGCANGCCGCAAAAAGCAGCAGGGTAAGTGCAAGTGTTACAAGTTTTTTCATGTTGAATTTAAATTTAATGTTAATTACAAAGTTTGTCAGGTGTTATTCTGTCTGAATAAAGGGTAATGCGGCAAGCTTACTCCGGGGAGTAGCCCAGGTCCGGGCGCATGTTTCCCGGGATAACTTCAAATTTGGTCACATAGTCCATGGCCTTGTCAAAAACGGGTTTGGCCGCATCCCCCAGGCGTGCCTGGTTTGCCAGAGAGTTTTGCTCATAGGTAAGCGGGTCTTTGTCGGCGATGGCCACCATGAAAAAATCATTGGGGGCGCCAAATCCGCTGCGGTATACCCGGTACTCCATCTCAGATCCGCTGGATTCATAAAGTTCCTTAATGCCTTTCATGGCTTCGGCAAGCTGGTCGTTCATGGCAGGGGTCGTATGCAGGTAATAGAATTTGCGGAAGTTCTTGCCTTCGGGCATTTGGGTAATCCCGGCTGGCATATAAGACAGCTCGGGGTCGAGGTAAATTACATAATTGAAGTGTTTGGTATAATAACCGTCCATTTCGCTTAACAATTTGGCAAGATTATCCTGCCCCATTTTTTCAGACAGGGTACCGAAAAGTTCGCGGTCCAGATCGGCCATATTATTCAGCGGCCCTACATACAGGTACCGGAAATCCGCTGTTTGTGCAGTGATCCATTGTTCATCCTGAATGTTGTGTTTTTTTAGGTTGTCTATGAGTTGTTTACCTATGGCTTCATATTCATCGGCCATTGCTGGTTTAACATGGTCTTCATGGACCCAGAATGCCTGGGGTTTTTCCATTTGTGCCTGCATTCCGGTAGCTAACAGGATCAGGAGGGTGTACAGGTTCAATTTAAGTGTTCTCATCATATAAGGGTTTAATGGTTTTTAGTATTCTTTATTGTCGCATGATTTACTCCAGTACGGGAGGGAGCAAAGTATATCCAAGTTGTTGTAACAGGTCCAGTTCGTTGAAATACACTTTCTCCATGTATAGTTTACCTGCTTCGTCGAAATACAGGTAAGACATGCCATTTATCTTAATTTTTTTCCCGGTGGCTCCCATTTCGCCATAGATGCCGGTATTCGACCCTTCGGTACTCCAAAGCATAATGGCCTTTCCTTGTTGTACAACGGCTTCCTCCATGGTCAGCCTTAAATCGGGGAACGCGGTAAAATACACTTCCAGGTGCGACTGCATTTCTCTTTGTGAACCGGCTACTTCAATCCCATTGAGGTTGCGGTTAAATTTTCCCGCACAGAGTTTCTTCAGGAAGGTGGTGTCCTTCCGGTTCCACAAGGAGTCTATATATGAATGCATATTCCTCATCACAACACTGTCTGCCGGCGTTCCGGAGATGGCCTCGTCTTTCGCGTCTCCGCCTTCGCATGCCATACACACCAGAATGGAAACCGACAAAACGAACAGGATCAGTTTCATGGAAGAACAGGCATTTGGAACTGCCTTAACCCCTAAGTAAGTTCTAATGATAAAAGCTGCCAAGGAACATAGGACGAAGCGGGCCCTGAATTGTCCGAATCCTGTACTTTATTTATCAGGAGGCGGCATGGCTTATTTTTTGTATATTTATTTGCCCCGATCCCCCTGTACAACAAGAAGTTGTAAGAAATGACAAAACACTGGTCAACAGTATTTTCAGTCTTCACCGGTTGTCTCTTAAGTACAAGTCCTGTTATTTCTCAGATTCTGGATCCCGCCAGCGAAAAGTCCTACAACAAAGTATTCGCAGAAACGGATAATTTCGGGCCTTCATACCTGCAAATGCTGGAGGATGCCCTGCCCAACCTGCAACCTGATTCCATAAAACTCGATGCCTGGAACGACCTGGCATATTACACCCATACCCGCAATCTTTTGGCAGCCCTGAACATTACGAAACAAGGCCTGGCTTATGCAGCCCGGAAAGGCAGTACCCTTTGGGAGGGCCGGTTTCAGGTTACCCTGGGTTCCATCCTGCTACGGATGGAAAAACTCGACAGTGCAAGGACGGTACTGGAAAGCGCAAAAAATAAGGTCCGGGAGGCAGACCTCCCTTTTCTCAACACCCAATTGGGATATGTGTACGAACGCCAGGGCCAGTTGGGCCTGGCCACCGATTATGCGCTGACATCCCTGCGGATCGCCAAAAAACTGGGCGACACAAAAGGCATTGCCCTGGCCTATAGCGATCTGAGTAATATCTTCTGGAAGCAGGCCAAACACGAACAGGCACTGGAATATGGCCTGGCGTCCCTCAAATTGTTCGAGGAGCGGGGGATGAATGATCTCGATTACGATTTTACCCTCTATGTGGTGGGCAATAATTACCTGGCACTAAAAGAGTATTCCCGGGCCCTGGACCATTACAAACATGCCATTGCCATCGGGGAACGCTATGGATTCTACAACAACCTCAGCGATGTTTATATTTCCATGGTAGACCTGTATTCCTACCTGAAGGAATATGAGAAAGCCGAGCAGGCCGGCCACAGCGCCCTTAAATATGCCCGCTTGCTCGACAATAATTTTATGGTGATGCGCTCGCTGCTCTCCATCGGAAAGCTACAGAACCTTCAGGGAAAATTTATTTCTTCCATTGAAAGCCTGGAAAAGAGCATAGCCGTGGCTACTGAAGATTTCGGGGATGAATATTACCTGAGCCAGGCTTACGAAACCCTCGGAAAATCATATGCGGGGAACCATGAATACCAGAAAGCATACCTGGCACTTGCCCGGTATGATGAATTGAAGAACAGCATATTTACAGCCGAAGCCGACGAACGCACCTCCTTGCTGCATACAGAATTCCAGGTAGCCGAGAAAGATTCCACCATTTTGCTGCAGAAAACCCAGATCCGGAAGCAGAAGACCCGGCAAACGCTGATTATCATCATTACAGGCCTCCTTCTTATGTACCTGGTACTGCTCTACAAGGCCGTTAAAAATAACCGTCGCAAGAATATGCTGCTCCTAAAACAGAATGAGGAAAAGGAATTCCTTTTAAAGGAAATACACCACAGGGTTAAAAACAACCTGGAGATTGTTTCAAGCCTGCTCTCCCTGCAGTCGTCACGCATCAGCGACCCCAAAGTTGCCGAGGCCTTACAGAAGAGCCAGCAGCGGGTGCAGAGCATGAGTATGATCCACCAGAAGCTCTACCAGGGAAAAAGTATTTCAACAATCGAAATGAAGGATTATTTTGAGAATTTGGGGAGCCATATTTTAAACAGTTTCGGGGCCGAAGGACGGGTAACGATATGCTGCGCCATGGAACGCCTGGAACTCGAAGTAGACCAGGCAATTCCCATAGGGCTGATCGTAAATGAGTTATTGACAAATTCCCTGAAGTATGCCTTTCCCGAACATACGAGTGGCAGGATACAAATTGGCCTCAAAAAGGAGAACGGCAGCCTCTACCTGAATGTTTCAGATAATGGGGTGGGCCGCGGGGGTGGTAAAGGGGCAGGTACCGGATTCGGAACCCAGCTTATCCAACTCCTTACCCAGCAACTGGACGGCAAAATGTACCTGAACGGGCAGGCAGGCATGTCTGTTTCTTTTGAATTCCAACACCATAAAGCAGCATAAAATATGAATCGGAAAGTCCGGATTTTAATCGTTGAAGACGATATGATCATTGCAGCCAACATTTCCCTGCAGCTAACCAGGCTGGGATACGAGGTAATTGGCATAGAATCAAGAGGTGAAGAAGCTGTATCCCATGCATGTCGCAACCCTCCGGACATCATCCTGATGGATATTAACCTCAGGGGGGCGATCAACGGGATTGAGGCGGCCCATGCCATTCGCAGGCATCGGGAAATCCCCATTGTGTACCTGACGGCAAACAATGACGAGGCCACTTTTACGAAGGCGAAAGAGACCCAGCCCCATGCCTTTATTTCCAAACCCTTCAGTACCCTGAACCTCCAGAGGGCTATAGCCCTGGTGGCTGAACAGCTCGGCGACGCCCAGCCCGGGAACAGCGGATTACAGGTAATGGACGACAGGATCTTTGTGAGGCATAACGGCAAAATGGTGAAATTAATGCTGGCCGAGATACTGTATATTGAGGCAGAGCGGAATTATTGCAATATTGTTACCGGGAAAGGCCATTACCTGGTGGTCTGCACCCTGAAGACCATTGAAAACGAACTGCCGGATGCCCATTTCATAAGGGTCCATCGGTCTTATGTAGTGAACATCTCTAAACTGGATGTCCTTTCGGAAAACCACCTGGAGATTGGCCGGAAAGTCATCCCGGTGAGCAGGACACACAAGGAATTGCTCTTAGGGCGCCTCCACCTTATTTAGGCCCGGCCTTTCCGTGTTCCCTGATAGCCCGGGCCACGGAAACAGCAGCCGGGTCTCCGCCGGATTCCAATTCCCTGATGATCTTTTCATGATCCTCTGGCCGGCCCTGCGAAAGTTTATAAGCCGCCTGTACCTCTTCCACTTTAATTTTAAAGCCCACCACCCCGCGTATCTGTCTGAGGGTTTTTGCAGAGAGGCCGGCAAGGGTTACCGGATGTTTTGAATTGCTTTCATACCGGGCCATCAGCCTGTCAAGCGAGGCATAGAGTTCCCTGTCGTCCAGGATGTTTAGGGTACCGTAAATATGCACGGCAATGTAATCCCATGTGGGAACCTCCTCTTCCCGGTACCAGGAGGAAGATACATAGGCATGTGGCCCATTGAAGATACTAAGTACCGGTTCCTTTTCGCCGAAACCTTCCCATTGCGGATTCGCCCTGGATATATGGCCCACCAAACAATGGCCCCCTGCGGAATCCTCCTCCAGTTCCATGGGTATATGTGTAGCCCAAGGCCTGCCGTCAACCTGATTTACGAGGATTCCGAAAGCATTTGCCCTGATAAATTCCATTACCTCTGCAAGGTTTTCGTTTTTGTAATGATGAGGGATATACATTAGGAGTCGAATTAAGTTTCCGGGGCAAATTTAAAGGAAAAGGGAACTTAATCATGGCTACTTTACAATTCATCCACTCCCGTTGACATTTCGGTTGTACTTTTTTCGTTTAAAACGGCAAGTGCGCCATCTTTGTAAATAGAAATAAAGAGGCATCAGGGCCGAAATTGCTGAAGCAGTCTGTATGATACAGGAAGTAGGATCTTTTTTCTACTTTTAATAAAGAACTTATGGCTGGTCAGGAAAATTTTTGCAATCACGCTGCCTGCCGGTCTTCCGGGAATTTAAAAAAAGTAATAACTGGCAAATGAGAAACCCTTTGAGAACATTGCTGCTCGGCCTGCTGATAGGATTGATCATGACAGTGATCTTTCTGGGCATCGACGTGCTAAAGGGAGGGATGCCGGTAATGCTTCCGGTATTCTGGAAGGAAACGGCATATACCTTTTTATATTCCGTGGTACTTACTTTTATTAACAAAGGATTTTTCGAATATCTGGGGCGGCTGAACATATGGGAGCGGTATGCCAGGTACCGTATCCTTATAGGTGCAATCGGGAGTATTTTAATTTCCATGGCCGGCATCCTGTTGATAAGGATGTTCATAGAAATTTCCATGGAAGGCGAAAGCTGGGATGAATTTCTTGCAACGGAAAATGCCCTTTTTTACCTCTTCGCCCTGCTGATCACCCTGGTGATCTCGGTGATCTTCCACGCCATCCATTTTTATAAACACTGGCAGGAAAGCAAGGTAAAGGAACAAAAGATCATTGCCGGGACGGCATCGGCCAAATTCGATGCATTAAAGAACCAGTTGGATCCCCATTTTTTATTTAACAGCCTGAACGTGCTTACCAGCCTTATTGAGGAAGACCCGAGGCAGGCCCAAAAGTTTACCACTTCGCTCTCCAAGGTGTACCGTTACGTACTGGAACAGAAGAATAAAGACCTGGTAACCGTGAATGAAGAACTGGAATTCGCCCGGACATACGTTCAATTGCTGAAAATGCGTTTTGAAGACAGCCTGGTTTTTGATATCCCCGAAACCGTTGCCAACCCGGAAGCAAAGATTGTGCCCCTCTCCCTACAGTTGCTGCTTGAAAATGCGGTAAAACACAATATGGTAACCGCCTCCAGGCCCCTGCGCATCAAAGTAATGGAAGCCAATGGCATGCTGGTGGTAACCAACAACCTCCAGGAAAAGGAAGTAGTGCGGAATGGCAGCGGGGTAGGCCTGATGAACATCCGGCAGCGGTATGGCCTGTTAACCAGCAGGCAGCTGATCATTAACAAAACGGCGACTGACTTTGAAGTACAATTGCCAATCCTTACCAAACAACTTACACCTATGGAAACGCAGAAGGCTTATATAGAAGACAAGCGCTACCAAAAGGCCAGGGAACAGGTTAAAGCCATTAAAGAGTTTTACGGGAATGTTGCGGCCTATTGCATCGTAATCCCCATCCTCGCCTGGCTCAATTACCGTACCACCAGTTTCCCCTGGATCATCTTCCCGGTGATGGGCTGGGGATTCGGGCTCCTGATGCATGGCCTGGAAGCGTATGGTTATAACCCGCTCCTTGGCAAACGCTGGGAAGAGAGGAAAATCCGGGAATTGATGGAAAATGAGGATTTTTAGGGAGGTTCTAATCGTAACGGTTCATCCCGCTGATACGACGTTTCGGCAGGATAAAGTTTTCAACCTCTTTACCTTGAGAGAAATTTGAATAAAATAATATAAACACCAAAACCATTATTATGAAAGACGAGCAGAGGGAACACAAATACCTCAGGGCCAGGGAAAGGGTGGAGAAGCTACGGAAATTTTACGGCAACCTCACCGCCTACATCGTTGTTATTACCTTGCTGGCCCTGATTAATTACTGGACCAATGAATATCGTTACATGTGGTTCCTGTGGGCAGCGTTCGGATGGGGGATAGGGCTTCTGTTCCATGCTATTTCGGTTTTCAACCTGAACCCCTTCTTTGGGAGGGAATGGGAAGAACGCAAAATCAAGGAATTCATGAAGGAAGAAGAGAAACATCATAAATGGGAATAAAATTCAAGGCTATGAATTTCACTGACAGAGTAACAGGACAGGACGAGGAGAAATACAAAAGGGCAAAGAAGCGCATTGAGGAAATCAAGGGGTTCTACGGGCACCTGGGCGCATACCTGATCATTAACGCGGCCCTACTGTTGGTATTTTACATCTCTGCCCGTAACGACGGGGAAAGCTTCTGGCAGGCAGGGCATTTTTTTACACTGCTTTTCTGGGGTATAGGATTGCTGTTCCATGCCATACACACTTTTCAGATTAACCCTTTTTTCGGCAAGAAATGGGAAGAAAGGCAGATCCGGAAGTATATTGAACAGGATAAAAAGGAATCAGAGAAATATCGTTGATTCATTAATATTTCCGGGGTCTCATCCGCCTGGAACGTACGGTTGGTTTATAATAACTCCGGGATAAGGTATTATTGGGTTGTAAGTTTTGAAAGCCGGAAAGAACACACTTTTCAGGTTAATAAAGAGTTACCCGGGGAGGGAGTCAGGAACCCACCTTTTATGTACCCTTACAGGTGGCGGAAACACCACTTTAAATTTGACTGATCTATGAATGTTATCATTATAGAGGATGAAAAACCTGCTGCCCGCCGGCTGTCCAGGTTATTGCAGGAAATGGGGATGGATGTCCGGGCGATGCTGCATTCCGTATCGGAAGCGGTTGACTGGTTTCAGGCGAATCCACATCCGGACCTTATCCTGCTGGATATACAGCTTTCTGATGGCCTTTGCTTCGAGATCTTTGAACTGATTGATGTGCACAGCGCCATCATCTTTACAACGGCCTACGATGAATATGCCCTCCAGGCATTTAAACTGAACAGTATAGATTACCTGCTGAAACCCATAGACGAAGAGGAACTGAACCTTGCCATCCGGAAGTTCGAAAAGCTGAAACCGGGAAACCGGAAAATTGCGCTTGATTTTGAAGACATCAAAAAGCTGCTTGTGAATCCGGTGGAGCGGGAATTCAAAAAGCGATTTACCGCAAGGGTAGGGCAGCACCTCAAAATCCTCAATGCCGACGAGATTGAATGTTTCTACAGCGAGAACAAAGGTACTTATGCGGCTACAGGTGACGGGAGGAACTACCTGTTGGAAACTACCCTCGACCAACTGGAAACCGAATTGCAGCCAGCGATTTTTTTCAGGGTCAGCAGGAAGTATTACATAAACATTAACCACATAAAAGACATAGTCGCCTATACCAATTCCCGTCTTAAAATTAAACTCAACCGCTTTAACGGACAAGAAATCATCGTTAGCCGGGAACGCGTCAGGGACTTTAAGTTATGGTTGGAATAATTTTATTTAAAGCGCTGGTAATAAATGATTAAACTTTATATAATAGCAACTATAAATATTTCTTATAGTAGCTTTTTTAGCGCTTTTCAGGGGTTCAGTCCACCCTGTTGTCGTCAAAAGCCGACGGGAGTAATTTTGGGATAAGCTTGATAAATATCGGAAGCAGTACCGCCCCTCCCGGAAGGATAAAAATAGCCAGGGAGGGGATGCTTTTAAATATGTCTATGAGTTGCGCCTGCACCTTCTTTTTTTCTACAACACTTAGTTCCTTCACCGTAGATTTGGATAAAAGGTACACCAGTTCTTTACTCCCCGCAAGTTCTTTTTGAAGCCGTTTGCTGTTTCTCATGATCAGTTTTATAACCACCTTAGCCATGCTGTCGTAGAACTGCACAGCCAGGTTTTGTTCCTTCAGGTGCGGGATCCTGAAGGCGTTTTCGTGGAAGAAACGGGTTACTTCCCCCAGGGCTTTGGCTATATTCTCGGTGGTATGGCCCAGGTCTTTCCCTATTCCATAGATAAATTCGGATTCCAGGTAATCAAGCGACTGGTCTTCCCATACGGTCAGGCAGGCAACATCCAGGAAATACTGGCTTTCCTCCGGGCTGAACTGATCGCTGAGCTTCTCCCTGTAACGCGCATCAAAACGTTCCCTGGAACTCTCGATAAAGGTCAGGGAAGAAGCGAACAATTGTGCCAGGCGTTCATCTTTCCTGGTTTTTTCGCGTGAACTCAACGCATGGTAGGTAATGTTAATGGTTATGTATTCAAGTAGTTGGGCGTGGTGTTTTACATGCTCGTCGCTTTCCAGGAATTTGCGGAAGGTAAGGACATCAATAAACAGCAGGGAATTGGTAATAATGTTGTTGAAGGTTTTGCTTATAACATTGTCTTCAAGGTATACCCGGGAATCTATCAACTTCTCCAGTTGGGATGAGGTCTTTTTCCCGGTGAGTATTTTATTCAGGAAAGAGATCGCACCAACATCCAGTTGCCGGTAGAACAGGAAAATCGCCTCCAGAAAGTCCTTGAAACTACTGCCTCCATGTTTTAAACAATAGGTAAAATACAAGCCGGATAAGAGGTTGATTTTGGCCTTCTCATCTTCTGATAACGGATGCTCCGGACTGATAAAGGCCGGGATGTTTATGTTGATCCCATAGATAAACCCTGTTTCTTTCAGGGATTCATAAAGTGCTGTAAAATCCGCATAACGGCAGCTATCACCGTTCACCAGATGTCCAAACTTTTCTATCCAACCCGTCGCGGAGGGGTTCATGGTTTCCCGATTAATCCGTCAAAGTAAAGCAAAATAAAAACAATTCGTATCGGGGCCTTTCAATTGTGCAGGGAGTTAAAATTCACTTAACATAATTTTAACTTTTATAACCAAACCCCCGGAGCATAATCCCGTAGGTATGCGTGAGTATAACCTTTAAAAATAACTTATAATGAGAAAATCAAGACTATTACCCGTGCTGGCGGCAATTGCCATTACCGGGATGATGCTGGTGGCGGCAGACCATATAGATGCGCCGTCATCCATGGGAACCACTGCGGATATTGCCGATTTTTACGCATTTGAACCTGCGGCTGATTCGCAGAATACCGCATTTGTGGTGAATTTGCAAACCGATGTTTTACCAGACCTCGCATACGGGACGTTCGACGAGGGCGTGTTGACCGAAATCAATGTAGACCTGGACGGTGACTTGCTTGAGGACTTCGTCATCCAGGCTATCCCCCGCAACGGCAGGATGTACTTCTTCGCCGGAGCCCCTGACCAGACCGGCCTGGATAGCGGTGTAATGGCTGATGCCCCGCTTGGGGATGTGGAAATTTCAGGTCCCGACGCCATTGTTGAAACTACCGACGAGGGGGTGAGCCTCTTCGCGGGCCCCAGGCAGGACGCTTTTTTCTTCGACTTTTTCCAGTTCAATGCGGTAATTAACCCGGATATCAATTCCGCCCCCGGTGGATTTTTACCACCGGAAGATGCCACGGATACCTTTGAAGGTGCCAATACCATGTCGATAGCCGTTGAGCTTCCCAACAGTATGCTGGGAACGCCCACAGCCCAGAATGCCCTTGGACTGCCAGTGTACAAGACGTGGGTAACTACCAACAGGAAACAATAATAACATCCTTAAAACGAAAAAAATGAAAATGCACAGTTTAAAATATTTCTGCCTGCCGCTTTTTGCCCTTGCGCTTTTAAGTGCCTGCAGCAACGATGACAATTCAGTTGAAATGACCGCTGCAAGTTGCAGTGACGGCCTCATGAACGGTAACGAAACGGGCGTTGATTGCGGCGGCCCCTCCTGCATGCCTTGCGGCGATGGAATGGAGCCGATGCAACCTGATTTTACGGGGACTTACAGCCAGGTCGACCATATGGGCCGCCCCGGGATCAATACCGTCTTAAGTTTCGACATGGATGGGCAGCCCAGTGTAAAGGACGCGCATAATGTGACCATTCCATCCGAAATGGCCCTAAATTTCCAGGCCGGGTTTGAGGCAAGGGTTGAGCAGTACCACGATGTATATGCGAACAAACTGGGGCTCGATCCTATGGATGTGAACTATGAGGCCAATATTTTGGGGCTGGACGTAACCACCCTGACCACCGTACTTGCAGCCGATGTGCTGGAGGTGGCTCCTGATGCCCCTACGGTTTATTTCGACCCCGGCACAGACAACGATGGCGACGGCCGCATCCTGGTCCCCGACGGTGACGAGATTGGCCTTACCGGCAGGAGGTTGCAGGATGATATTGTGGACGTTTCCCTGATCCTGCTTTTCGGTGGGGCGGAAGGCGACAGGTTTAACGGCCAGGATCTGGATATGGACGGGGTAGCTGATCTGCCCAGGCTTACCTCTGACGGCGTAGGCCTCACTGCCGGGAATATTACCGATAACTTCCCCTATATAGGCGCCCCCGAATAAAATATACCCGGGAAATGTACCCTGCGCGGTACTTCCACCCGGGATTGGGAATTAAATTGCTAAAAAGAAAATGGGGGGCGGCAAAGCCCCCCTCAATTTAGAATAATACGTAAAAACAACTTCTATGAAACCTTATCTCCTTACCTTACTGATAGCCGCCCTGGGACTGCTATCGTGTAACCGGCCCGGGCCGGTAACGGTCAGCAGCCCACAGGATTACAACGTTTACCTCAATAACGAACCCATAAAGACCAGTTCCAGATATTTTGAACTATGGAATTCCAAAATTAAGGATGACAGCCTGCAGCTTACAAGTTTTGGACATGTTGCCAGCGAATACCAGCGATATTTCCAAGGCACCGGTAATGTTGAATTCCTGCGGAAAGCTGAACAGGCAATACGGAAGGCCGTAGAAATCGCTGCGATAGGGAAAGCTGATTACAACCGTGCCCTCGCGCGTATTTATATCTCGCAGCACCGCTTCCGGGAAGCTCTTGTACACGCCAGCCTGGCAAGGAAGTATGGCAGCGGACTGAAAGAAACCCGCTATCTGATGTTCGATGTATTAATGGAGTTGGGGCAATACAGCGAAGCCGAAAAATACCTGGACAGTGTAAAGAATTTTTCGGATTTTGGATATCTGATCCGGATTGCAAAGTGGAACGACCATAAAGGAAATCTGGATACAACCATAGGATTTATGGAAAAGGCCGCCCGGAAAGCCGAAGAAAGCAGGAACAGGAACCTCCTGCTCTGGTCTTACACCAACCTCGGCGATTATTATGGCCATGCCGGCCGGATCAGGGATTCTTATAACTGTTACCTTAAATCACTTGCCCTGGATCCAGCCAATGCCTATGCCAAGAAGGGGATAGCATGGATTGTGTTTTCCCATGAGAAAAACCCGGCTGAAGCCATGAGAATCCTCGATTCGGTAAGCGGGTACTACAAAGCACCGGATTACTACCTCCTGAAATCGGAAATAGCCGATTATATGGGAGACGACCGGCAGCGCCTGTTTAACCTCGATCAGTATTTCAAAATGGTGAAAAACCCGGCATATGGCGATATGTATAATGCCCATAATGTAAAATTTTACCTTGATCACACGGTGCAATACGACCGCGCCCTGGAACTTGCGGAGAAGGAAGTGGCTAACCGTCCGACGCCGGAAACATACGACCTCCTGGCATATACCCATTTCAAGCGGGGCAACCGGGAAGAGGCCCGGTCTATTGTGGAAGAATACATCCTTGGTAAAACCTTTGAGCCTGCGATCCTGTTACATGCAGCGGAAATCTTAAAGGCATCGGGGGAGCAGGAGAAGGCCCGGGAACTTAAATCCGGGTTACTCGGAGCCCTTTACGAATTGGGCCCGACAAGGGAAGATAAAATCAGGAAGCTTTAGCTTTTCAGATCAGGATATACACCTAAAATTGAAGCAGTTGTAGTTTAAAGGGTACCGGTATTAAATGCCCGGTGCCCTTGATTACAGGCATTCTGTTAAGATAATTTTAACTTTTTTGTAGGTTATCTTGGATGAAATGATTAAATTTACCGTCCAACTGTATTTAAGTGCGGGCAGTTTTAATACGCCGGCTTGTACATAAGGGAAGAATTATTAGTTTCCAAGTATTGTTACCCCAAATCTGATATGTTATGGAATACTTCCTGTTTTTTACCTGGTTTGCCCTAATGCTCTTTGTTGTTCTTAAGATCTGGATGGCTAATAAAGCTTTGCAGAATTCACTCAAAAAACGTTGAAGCCATAGAGCAACATTACTCTCAGTTTCTTTACTAACCGTTTATACTCCAACCGCCATCCGCGGGGAATCGTNATGATTTCCGCCTTGCACCCTTTGCAGGCTGTGGGAGGCCCGGGGTTACTTGTCCTTTAGGGGGAGTTCCTGTCGTAGTACGATCCGTTTACCTCTGCTATAATTCTATTCCGGATGTTTCCGGTAGTTAACTGCTTAAGCCCGGAAATTAAAAAGGTGGTTTTTACCTTAAGTGACAGGAAATACCAATTTTATAATCCGGCTACGGTCCAAAAATCCCTGGTGTCACCGGGATGTTCAGGAAGTTATGCTTCCAAGGGTGTATAACTGCTCCATATTGGGCGACTCACTGCCTCCGGCAGGCTCCAGTGTGATTCCAAAACCTTCCGATTCGTTGGGGTTTGCCAGGGCAAATATTTTATTGTCATCCGAGTCAAAATTATCAAGCAGGCCAATACTGGTAGGAGTGAGGGGCGACATTTTAAGGGACCAAACCTGGTAGACCATCCCAGGGGGAGGTTTGGGAAGGCCCTGGGCATCGATTAATACGGTTCCGTTGGATTTATTCCAATAGACCCGGGCATAAGATTGCGGTGCTACGTCCTGGCCTTCAAGGGCAACTACGGCAATGTCCCTGTCCCTGATGGAATTCAATAATTCAAGGGCCGAATCACGGGAATTCCGGGCCTGAAAGATCTGTTCCTGCAATACCTGTACCTCGCTGGACCTTAAGAGCATCTCGGAACGCATGTTCTTATTCTGCAGGTAAAACCACCAGAGGCCGGCCCCGAGTAATATTGCCGCCGCCCAGCCCGCCCAGGCGGACCAGTTAGTCCTCCCGCTCTTAATGTGGACCACAGGGGTGGGATCCTCCACATCGATACGCTTTATAATATCGGAAAAACCCTTACGTTTCCCGGTTTTTATGGCCGCGGTACTGCTCAGGTCGAGAATTGACTTCTCGATGGCGATAATTTCCTCCCTGATCTCAGGGTATTCCTGCGCATAGCGGTATACCTCAAGGTTCTGATCCTCACTGAGTACACCTGCCACATATAGTTCCAGGATGCCCGACGATATGTACTGTTCTACATCCATTCCAGTGTGATATTTTCCCTAAGTTTAGAGATACAGTTTCTGTTCCTTGTTTTAACCGTCCCAAGGGGGATGTCGAGTTCTTCCGAGACTTCCCTCTGGGTATACCCTTTGAAGTATAACAACTCGATCAGCTGAATGCATTTTTCCTGCAAGGTCAGTAACATCTTTTTAAGGCCGGTTGTATCGATGGTATCATTTTTATAATCGGCCTGTTCCAGGATATCTACGAAGTAATGCGCCGGGAGGTTCTTTTTTTGGTTTTTGTAGGATTTTGAACGCACTTTATCGATGGCCGTGTTCCTTGCGATATTGAGGATCCAGGTGAAAAAGCGCCCTTTGGAGGGGTTATAGCTCCCGGAATTATCCCAGACCTTTACGAATACATCCTGTGCGAGCTCCTCTGCAAGCTCCCCATCGCGAACAATGGTATGGATTACGCCGCGGATATTTTGGTTATACATATCGTACAACATCTCAAAAGCGATTATATCCCGTTTTTGGAAGCGCTGCACCAATAACTCCAGTTCCATAGAAAGATTTTAAAGCCCCTAAATATAAAGAAAGCTGCCCATGCGGCAGCCCTCTTTTTTAACAAATTAACAAAGTGTTTTAACTCATTCGATAATTCCGGTACAACTAACACGGTCCCCGGCGGCCCCGGTAGGCTGGGTGGTAAAGTCATCTACCCCCTGATGTACTATGACCGCTTTCCCAAGGATGTTCCTGTTCGGATCGTCACAGCCTATGCACCAAAGTTCCGTGCTAAATTCCACTCTGCCATTCCCTTCGGCATCGGCGGTAAAATTACCAATGTCTCCTTTATGATACCCGGCTTCATCCCCCCATTTTCCATGTGGCTCGGAGGTCGGGTTCCAATGCCCGCCGGTGGAGGTTCCGTCATCAGCAGAACAGTCGGCTTCCTCATGCAGGTGAATGGCATGTTCACCTTCGGTAAGGCCCGAAAATTCGGCTATCATCTTTACTCCGCCATCCGTTTCCGTGAAGGTAACCTCCCCTTTAACATTGCTGTTGCTTTTGGGCTCCATACTAAAGGAGATCGATTTTTCCTGCATTTCTTCCACTTTCATTTCGGTGGCTTCCTCTATGTTGCCGGCTTCCTCCTTCATATCTTTTTTGGCTTCCTTGCACTGATAGGATGCCAAAAGGGCAAGCCCTAGAACCATTACGCTTATTTTTCTCATTTTTCTTAAATTTTAAATGTTCCCTAAAGGTATGGATTATTACATGGCAAGTCAACCACCGGTCAGCCCGATTTTAACAATATCCGGGTTTCCCTTAACCCGATTTTCAGATTTTCACATAAAATCAACGATTTGTCAATTCTGGTCTGAGATGATTTGTAACGGCCGATCATATATATAATACTGCGTTTTTTACCCGCGGTGAAGGCATCGAAAATCATTTTTGCCCCGGGGTCACTTTCCAATACCGCTTCAAGTTCTTCTGGCATATCGGCCCCGTACCGGCTGGTGTCCTCAAAAAGCTGTAGTTGGAAATAGTCGTTCGGGGAGATGCCCAGTTCCTTCTGCTTGTCTTTTCCAAAGGTCAGGTAATAAGCCCCCTGCCACTTCAGAAGGGCGGCATAAAAGCTCAGGGAGATATTCCGATGTCGGGCTTCCGCCCGTACCCGCTTGTATTGTTTATCAAGGAAGGGTTTCACCACCTTATCTGGTAACCTTATGGCGTGCCTTCCGGTGATGCATACTTCAAATTCAGGACTTTTCAACATGCCGGCTAATTCGTAATCTTATTCCACCAATTCGGTTATAATTCGGATCTCACTGTGCAGGGTACGGTGCACCGGGCATTTGTTGGCTATTTCCAGCAGCCGGTTCCTTTGTTCCGGGCTAAGCGGGCCCTTAAGCTCCACCGTCCTTTGAAACGTATCGATCTTTGCCTGCCCCGATTCACAATTCTTGCAGTCTTCTGCATGGTTTTTGCCGTATGAGGTGTGAACCTTTACATGCTCCAGTGGCCAGCTCTTACGTTTCGCGTACATCTGCAGGGTCATGGCGGTACAGGAAGCCAGGCCTGCTGATACCAGCTCATAGGGGGAAGGTCCAAAATCATTGCCCCCTGCGGATACCGGTTCATCGGCCGTCATATAATGGCGGCCAACTTTCATGGACGTGGTAAACCCCTCTCCGACATCAAGGCCCGCCACCACCTGGTGATCCGTATCAAGTAAAGGAACCTGGGGTATAAGGACATAGCGCTTTGCCCAGCTGGCGATCACGTCGCCTGCATAAAGTGAATCTTTTTTTTCCGAAAGCAGATGATCGGCCCCGTCCAGGGATATAAAACTTTTGGGATGGTGGGCGTTTAGATACAATTCCTCGGCATTCCTTATCCCAACGATGGCATCCTGTGGGGAATGCAGGAACAGGAGTGCCTTTCGGAGGCTTTTAATGCTTGTGAGTAATTTTTTGTCTTCAAGGTCATCCAGAAATTGTTGCCTTACCGTAAATTCCCGGCCGCCCAGGTCTACCGTGGCCTGTCCGTGGTTTTCAATTTCACTGAGTTTGCCTGTAAGCTGCTTTTTAACATGGATGGGCTCCGAGGGGGCCCCTATAGTGGCAATGGCAGTGACCGATTCTATGTTTGCAGCTGCAAAAATGGCGGCGGCGCCCCCAAGGGAATGGCCTATCAGTAATGATGGCGATTTATAGGAATTGCTGAGGAATTCCGCTGCATCGATCAGGTCTTCCACATTCCCTGAAAAATTGGTTTCGGAAAATTCCCCCTCACTTTCCCCCAGGCCGGTAAAATCAAACCTTAGAACGCCAAACCCCCTTGACACCAAAGCTGTGCTTATGTTTCTCACGGCGGTGAGGTTTTTGGTACAGGTAAAACAATGGGCAAACAGCGCAAAGTTGTGAGGTTGGCTATCTATGGGAAGTTCCAGCCGACCGGCAAGTTCGTGGCCTTCGCGGTTCTGGAACCGAACTTTTTTCAGGTTCATGGTGAAGTGATTTTATGTTGATCAGTTTCAGGGTGCCGTCTTTGTTTTTCTTAAGTCGGGGTTAAAGAAGAATCCTATCTGTAAACGGTCGAAATCCGCGCCGGGGAAGTGGTTCTTCAGGTAACCCAGTTGCAGGCTGGAAACAGGTGATAACCTTATCCCCAGAGCCGCATATGCCCGGTTCTGTCCAAACACCTCGTCCTGCAGGTTCAGGAATATTTCGTCATAAAAGTTAAGGAAAAATACGGTGCTGAGCGGCAATGTAAGTTGCAGGCGGTATCTGGCCCGGTGCTGGGTATCAGATCCCTGGTCGAGAAACCGTTGTTCCAGGCGGTACCGGTGCTCTATGGCAACTTTCCAAACCGAATTGGTAAGGATAAACTGTTCAAAAATACGGTGTTCCCTCGAATCAAGAGATCCCGGGGGCTCGCCGAAAGTACCGTCTGTGGCTATATAACCATAACCCAGGGTAGCTGTTGCGGAGGGGTTAATGTGATAGTTGAGCCCGGTACGCAGGAGCAGTTGGTTGAAGTTATTGGTGGTTTCGTATAACCTCAATTGGGCTTCGGAATGAATACTGAACCGATCGCTGATCTTGTTGGTACCGAAGTACATATACCAAGCGCCCCACTGGTTTTCGCCCGTTTCCTGGGCAAGGCCCCGGAAGGCTAGAAAACAAAAACATATTAAACACAAGAGGGCCCGGCATATCTTACCGGCTGCCCGCATTCCGGGCGATTTCTGCAAGTTTTTCATCTATGGCTGTTCTGTCGAGCCACCGCCCCCTCACCATCACCCCCGAAAGTGCCTTAAGGGCGCTTAAATCTTCAAGGGGATTCGCATCCAATAGTAACAGGTCGGCGGCCATTCCAGCTTCAATGATACCAAATTTATCTTCCATTCCAAAAAAACGTGCCGGGTTCATGGTGCCGGACTGCAGGATTTCGAGCGGGCTCAGGCCTGCCTCCTTCATTCCCGCAATTTCGTGATGGATGGAAAAGCCAGGGACATTGAATAACTGCGGCGCATCGGAACCCAATAACATCCCATGGCCGCCTTCCTGCAACGCTTTTATCAATTGCCTGCGGATGGCGGTAAATTGATCCCATTGTGATTCTTCAAAACCGGAACCTGGCCCTGTGGATTCAAGTTTCCGCTGTTTCCATTCATCCAGGGTCCCGGCGGGCATATACCGCATTTCGGGCTGCTGCAAAAGCGCATCGGCATCCACCGGGGCAAACCATCGTTCGAACAGGCTTTGCGTAGGTACGATCCAAACCCGGTGCCTTCTGGCCATACGCACGAGTTCATCAATTTTTGCCGTATCGGCCAGGCTTGTAAAATTAAAGCCGAAAAACCCGTTGGCCGACTGGTCAACATCTGCCGTCTCAGGCACCAGTCCTTCCAGGAATCCGTCAACATGGTCAATGGAGGCATAACCACTTTCCAGGGCGTGGCGTATCCCTACAGCTACGGGGACATGTCCGGCAAAGGGGATCCCCGCTTTCCTGGCCCTGGCGACAAGGGTATCAAAAGGATCCAGAGGGATCCCGGGATGGATCTTCAAAAAATCATATCCTGCTTTTGCATAGGTAGCTACCAGGGAATCTGCCGCCCCGGGGGTGGCCACCGTATTCCCATTAAGGGAGGGGCTCGACGTAAAGATCCGGGGACCCAGTATTTCCCCGCTGTTAACTTTTTGGCGTAATTCGAGATGGGAGGGATGGCCAAGCATCCCCCTGATGGTGGTAATCCCGTTTGAGAGATAGAGAAAAAGGGTTTCCTCCAGGCGCTCGTTCGTGGTTGGAGGTGATGGGATATGGGCATGCATTTCCGCCAGCCCTGGAAGCAGATATTTCCCGCTGCCCTCGATGCGGGTCGAAAATCCATCAGGGTTTTCCACGGCAGGGGTAATGGAATATATTTTCCCGGAATCTACCACCACCTGCTGATGTTCCCGTACCTCACCGCTGCGTACGTCTATGATGTTCACATCGGAAATCAGGATGGCAGTGGGGCTTATGGCTGCCTCCCGCGGGCCGCAAGCCGATAACACCATGGTTATGGCGAAAAAAAGGCTGATTTTGTTCATGGCTTTACAATTAGTTACGTGATTTAATATTTTCAAGGCACAACCGGATAATTTCCTCTATGCGGGCCTGCCTGGTCTGCGGCCGTTTTGCCTCGTTGAGCCAGTACAGGTAGCTTTTCCGATAGGTGCGGCTGAAAGACGCATAATTGCTTTCCGCCCGGGGATTGGCATTGAAGGCCACCTGAAGGTCGTGGGGGACAATACAGTTCTCCACATCATCCAGCGCCGCCCAGGAACCATCCTGCTTCGCCTGTTCAATTCTGGCCAGCCCGCTGGGATGCATCAGCCCCTCCTCCTCAAGTTCCGTTACATACGTTTTATTGAGTTTGCTCCAGGTACTTTTGGGTTTCCTCGGGCAAAAATATTGCATGCGTTTACCGTTGCCCAGGCTTTTTACCGTGCTGTCTATCCATCCGAAACAAAGCGCGACCCTTACCGCTTCTTCCCATCTCATACTCTCATTTGAATGTGCCACTGTATAGAAAATAAGGTACGCCCCCCTGCAACAATCGTGGTTTGCCTTCAGCCATTCCCGCCAGGCATTGCAGTCTTTAAAATAATGTTCCGCAATGATGCTCATATTTTGTCACTTTAACACTAAAAATGAAAGGGAAGCATTACTTTATTTGCTAATTCCCATACACAATACATATCTTTAAATCTTGTTTCCAAATTATTTACAACTTTCCAAATTAAATATAACGCAAAACTAACAGTATGAAAAATTCTTTATGGCTCGCGGTATTCCTCTGCGGCTTTATGATCCTTGGTTGTACCAATAAAAGGGACGGGAAACCACGGGTTTTGGTCTTTTCCAAAACCATGGGCTTTAAGCATGCTTCCATTCCAAAAGGTATTGCAGCAATCCAGGAATTGGGCAGGCAACATAATTTTGAAGTGGATACCACCAAGAATTCCGCTTATTTCGAAGAGGATTCCCTAAAACAGTATTCTGCGGTAATTTTTCTGAACACTACGGGAGACATCCTTGATTTTAAGCAGGAAGCGGCCTTTGAGCGTTATATGCAATCCGGCGGTGGATTTGTTGGCGTACACTCGGCGACGGATACCGAATATGACTGGAACTGGTACGGCAAACTGGTAGGAGGTTATTTTCAGAGCCATCCTGCAGGGACTCCGGAAGCTGATTTTATTATAAAGGACCGGGATTTTGCGGCCACTGAGTTTTTTACCGATTCTGTCTGGCACCGTACGGATGAGATGTACAATTTTAAAAAACTGAACCCCGATGTTCACGTACTGATCACCGTGGATGAAGGCACATATGAGGGTGGGACCAACGGAGACCACCACCCTATGAGCTGGTACCATGAATACGATGGCGGCAGGGCATTCTATACCGCCCTGGGCCATACGGATGCTTCCTATGAGGAAGAGCAATATCTTAAGCACCTGCTGGGAGGGATACAATACGCAATCGGGGATAACCTTGAACCGGATTATACTAAAGCACACAGCCAGCTACCGCCGGATGCAGACCGATTTACAAAGGTGAGCCTTGTGCGAGGAGAATTCTTTGAACCTACCGAAATGACCATCCTTCCGGATAACAACGTCCTAATCGGGCAAAGGCGCGGGGAGGTCATGTATTTCAACCAGGAGACAGGTGAGTTAAAGGAAGTAGCCAAACTTGATGTATATCACAAGACATTGAATACCCCTGGCGTTAATGCGGAAGAGGGATTGATGGGGCTGCAGAAAGACCCCGACTATGCGAGCAATAACTGGATTTATATCTATTACGCCCCTACAGGGGATGCGTGGGTTAACCGCCTTTCGCGATTCAAATTCAGCAATGGCACCTTTGATATGGCATCTGAACAGGTGATCCTGGAAGTAGACAGCCAGCGGGAGATTTGCTGCCACACGGGGGGGTCTATTGCCTTTGGCCCGGACCGGATGCTTTATCTTTCAACCGGCGACAATTCCACCCCTTTCAATGAAAAGGGCGTCCCCTATGTAAATAATGGCTTTGCCCCCCTTAATGATATTCCCGGGCACGAACAATACGATGCCCGCCGTTCATCGGGCAATACGAACGACCTGAGGGGAAAGATCCTCAGGATTATTGTTAAGGAAGACGGCTCCTACGAAATTCCGGAAGGAAACCTTTTCCCCCGGGGTACGGATAAAACCCGGCCGGAGATTTTCACCATGGGCCACAGGAACCCATACAGGATTTCTGTCGATCCNAAAAACGGATGGGTCTACTGGGGGGATGTGGGACCTGATGCCAGGGCCGACAGTTTGTCTACCAGGGGGCCAAGGGGTTATGATGAAATGAACCAGGCCCGCGAAGCCGGNAATTTTGGATGGCCGCTCTTTATCGGAGATAACAAAGCGTATCTGGATTACGATTACANTACCGGGGAAAGCGGCAATGCCTTTGATCCNGAGAAGCCTGTAAACGATTCCCGGAACAATACGGGGCTTAGAGAATTGCCCAAAGCCATGCCGGCTTACGTATATTACCCCTATACCGAATCCGGGGATTTCCCACAGGTGGGCACCGGCGGACGAAACGCCATGGCAGGCCCTGTTTTCTATGCCGACCTTTATCCGGGCGAAAAATCAGTACCGTCGTATTATGACGGGAAGGTAATCATCTATGAGTGGATGCGCGGATGGATGAAGGCAGTAAGCCTGTTTGAGGACGGGACCTTCAATAAAATGGAGCCTTTTGCTTCCGAAATCAAAGTGAACAACCTGATCGATATGGAAATGGGCCCCGACGGAAGGCTTTACCTCCTGGAATACGGAAGCGGATGGTTTTCCAAGAACGACGATTCGGGACTTAGTTATATTGAATACAATGGCGGCAACCGCCCGCCACTGATAGACCAGCTTATTGTCGACAAAACTTCGGGCAGCCTGCCATTGAAGATCAATGCGCGTGTTGAAGCGATCGACCGGGAAAAGGATGCAGTAACCTATATCTGGAACCTCGGAGACGGAAGCAGTACGGAGACTACCGAACCACAGATCAGCCATACTTATGAAACCGCTGGTGCCTATAAGGTCTCCGTGGAGGTGAAGGATGCCAAAAATGCCGGTGCAGTAAGTGAAACGGTGGAAGTAGTGGCCGGGAATTCAAGGCCCGAAGTGGCAATTGCGATCAAAGGCGGTAATTCTTCCTTCTACATTCCCGGTAAACCGGTTTCCTATGAAGTTACCGTAACGGATGCCGACGGATCCCAGCAAATAAACCCCGACAATATTTATGTTTCGGTTGATTATATGGCGGGGATGGACCAGGTAAACAACTCCCTGGGGCATCAGCAGGTCTCTGCAACGGTAACCGGTAAGGCGCTTACCCTTGGCCTGGATTGCAAAACCTGCCACAAGGAAAATGAAAAATCAATCGGGCCGTCCTATATGGATGTTTCCAGTCGCTACCAGGAGGATTCCGAGGCTATGTCCTACCTTGGAAAAAAGATCGTGGAAGGCGGTAGCGGCGTATGGGGTGAGGTAATGATGCCTGCCCATCCGGACGTAAGCCGNNATGAAGCTAGGCAGATCGCGGCTTATATCATGTCGCTGGCAGGGGANGGCCAGGTGAAGAACTCCCTGCCACCGGCAGGAACTATTATGCCTGAAGCCAAGGCTCCGGATCAGGTTTTGGTGCTCACCGCAAGCTATACAGACAATGGGGAAGGCAATGCCAGGCCGCTTACCGGCATACAGTCCGTAGCCCTTCCGGGCAGTACCCTGTCATTCTCTCCGAAACTCAGGAAGGAAGGGATTGCAGATATTAACTTCAACGGAATGGATTTGCTGCTCCTGTCTGGAAATGAAGGCTGGTTTTCCCTGGATGAAATAGACCTTAGCGGGGTATCGTCGATAAACCTGACGGTAGGATGGCAGGCCCCTCCGGCTGTGGGATATGACTTTGAAGTACGGCTCGATAACCCCTCGGGGGAACTTGCAGGAAAAGGTAGTTTGAATGTCCCTTTAAGCGGACAGGGTACACTGGTTAACCTTCCCTTGCAAAAAGCCTATTCGGGTAAAAGGAATATTCATATCCTTTACCGTAAGCAAAAGGAAATTGACTCAGAGGTTGTAGTAGCCCTGATGAATGCCACTTTTAATTAGGGAAACGGGTTATTGAAAAAGGTTGGCCTGCGCCAACCTTTTTTTTTGAATTTCCCGGGAGCCGGCAGCTGCTCAAAAGTATGCAAGCTATTCCCCGTTCAATGCGGTGAGAGAGTGTTTTTGAAATGATTCCTTAAGTTGTTTGATCCATATGGAGTATCCTGCCTTGTTCATATGTATACCATCCCACTTAAAGTATTGCATATCCGGTTTCCCCCTGCCATTCAGGAAGTCATTGGTACAATCCACGTAATGCACCAGGGGTTCTTCATCGGCGAAAGCCTTGATCATTTCATTGGCCTTTTGTATTTCGGGCCATACATCCCACCTTCCCGGGGTAGGAGTGATAGGCAGGATGTAAAGGTGGGCGCCGGGTAGTTCCTGGCGGAAATCCNCGATCAGGAAACGCATACGTCTGAATACGGTAAGGGCATCCTTGTCGTTTTGTTTTCNGGCAAGGTCATTGGTGCCGGCAAACAGCACAACGGTTGAAGGCTGGTATTGGTAGATCAACTCCTTCCTGTAATGGATAACATCGTTGATCTTGGAGCCCCCGAAGCCAAAATTGGTTACCCGGAAAGGGCGTAAATCTTCCTGCATACTATCCCAGAATCGAAAGGATGAACTTCCCACGAACAGGATGGATTCTGACACTTCATCTGTGTCACTTCCGTTGGTAAGCTTTTCAACTGTTTCCTTCCAAACCCCTGGATTATCGGACTCCATCATTTGCAATTCCCTGCGGATCCACAGGAACTGATTTGTAAGCAGGCCCAGGAACAACAGTATCACGCCCGCATTGATTCCCGTCCTGATCAGTTTGTATCTCCTGGCGGGGATAATGAGTTTTAAAAACGGGTTGATGGAAGGTGTATCTTTCATATAAGCTTTATAATCTTCACCAAATTCCTCAATAAGATCCCGAACTTCAAAAATTAAAGCTATACGGATGTATATGGTCATTCCAAGAGCAAGTACCAGATGGCCAACTGTAAAATATGGGGTTGCCCAGTGAATGAGGAGCCAGCCCAGGTAGATGGGATGCCGCATCAGCCGGTACAACAATGGTTTTTTTAAAGTACCGGAACTTCCCTGCGGCTCCTGCCTGAGGCCAAAAAACCTCAAATGATCGAGTTGAAAGGTACTGGCCACTATAAGGAAACAACCAATTGCGAACAGGACAACGCTAATTGTGCCCGAAAGTGTCCCTCTTAAATCGAAAATAACCAGTGGGATAGGCTTCCAGGCCTGCATGAACAGCAGCAGGACAACGCTTGTAGCCAGTAGGTAAATACTCCGTGGGTTCACTCTGGGGAAATTACGCTGCAGCCAGTGCTTGTAGAATTTCCGGGACATTAATGTATGTTGCATGGCAAATAGTAGTATCAGCAGGATGTTCACAAGCAGGGATGGCAGNAAATCGGCNGTATGCCCGCTATTGAGATTCCAGATCCCNATGAAACCGATAATGAAATCCAGATACAACAGCGTGACAATAAGGCTGCTAATGTAAATGATGACTTTTAAGGATGAATTAATGACGTTCGACTTCATTTTTACAAATCTTTTTTAATGTTATGGCCTGAACTATCAGGGCAGGCCTGTATTGTTTTTCGGACTGCAAAAATAAAACGAACTACTGCCTGAAGCCCGGCAATGCAGGTAGACCAATGGTCAACAGCGAATCCAAACCGGGGGTACAAAAGGTAGACAAATGGCGGTTTTAAGGCCTGAGACTAAACTGAATGAAAAAGCCCGGCAAATGCCAGGCTTTTTTGTACGTCAACAGGCTTATTACCGGCCAGGGGGGGCGTCTTTATAACTACTATAGACTGCGCCGCGGAAGTTTTTATGCAACCCTATCTGATCATAGGGGAAAAGCTGTACGAACATTACGGCGGCAAGATCGTTCAGGGGGTCTATCCAAAAAAGTGTGCTGGCCGCACCGTCCCAGAAAAACTCGCCTGTTACGCCGTAGTTTTCGTCGGGGGAGGAGGGAGGGCTATGCCTTACGGCGAAATCGATACCAAAACCAACCTGCCCCTTGGAGGGAAGGAAATTGCGTTCAGTAACCGAATCGGCAAGCTGGTTAGTGGCCATAAGGGTTACCGTTTCAGGGTTCAGGATGCTTACCCCTTCCAGGCTTCCCCGGTTTAACAGCATCCGGGCGAAGGCCATATAATTGTCGATCGTAGAGGTAAGGCCTGATCCGCCCCGTCTCAAGGGCCATTTTTGCAGGTAGTCTGTTTTGGCTTCCGCGTCCGGGACCCTTGTAAGGGAATCTTCCGTCTGGCGGTACATTGCTGCAAATGCACCCTGGTCTTCCTCAGGGACCAAATAGCGCGTCTTGTTCATCCCTAACGGGTCCAGCACATGCTCCCTCGTATATTCCTCAAATGGCCTGCCGGAGATTTTCTCCACCAGGTAGGCCTGAACATCCACGCAGGGGCCGTATTCCCATTGTTCCCCCGGGTGGAACCAAAGGGGGACCGAGGCCAGTTTGGCCGACATCTGTTCCAGGGTGTTTTCCCTGTTCATGGGATCGGCCTCCCGTAGTTTTTCGCTTAGGCCCGGAATATCAGGCCGGTTGGGGAACCCGGCAGTATGCCTTGTAATATCCCTTACGGTTATTGGCCGGTTGGGCTTTTCCAGCAGCATTTTCCCGTTGTCGTCCACCCCCGTATATACCATAGCATCAGCATATTCCGGCAGGTATTTTTCCAGTGGGTCATCCAACTGGAAGGCACCATCTTCATAAAGAGTCATGAGCGCTACCCCGGTAACCGGTTTGGTCATGGAGTAAATCTGTACAATAGTATTGCGGTCCATAGGCACTTTGGCTTCCCGGTCTGCATAACCAAATGCATTGAAATAAACTTCCCGGCCCTTTTCATAGACCATCGCGGAAATGCCGGCTATCTGCCCCTGTTCAACAAATGCCTGTAAGACGGAATCTATACGCTCTACGGCTGCAGCATCCACTACGGCACTCATTTCGGTGTTCACCTGTTTTTCAGGACCCTTTTCCTGTTCTTTACAGCCGAAGGTCAGCAGCAGCAGGCCGAGGTAAATAAAAATCGATCGCTTCATATAAATTGATTTGTCCGGTGGAGGCGTACTACCTCCGGTGATTTATAACTAATGCCCTGGGGGTTTATGATTCAGGGTTCATTGAGGTTTTTTGATTCTATATAGTAGTCGGGATCTACCTGCAAGCCGGTTGATAAACCTTCCAAAGATTCCGATTTCCATTCGGCGGCGGGGAATAGCCAATAACTGCTGCTGTTAACGGATACTTCCACAGGCATGTCGAAATCCTTGACGATATTGGTATACCGGTAATGAAGGGTATTCCCTTCTATAAGGTACTCCAGCAAAGGGATCATCCCGGTTCGCAGGTACTGGTTGAAGAAGGCACTCAGGTCTTTTCCGGTAGCCTGGCTCATGTAGGCCTCAACCTGTTCCGTGCTAACTGTCTGGTGGTAAAAAGTTTCATTCAGGCCTCTAAGTACCTGCCTCCAGAGGCTGTCGTCCTCAACAAGCTGCCGCAGGGTGTGCAGCATATTGGCCCCTTTGAAGTACATATCACCGCTACCACTCTGGTTCACTTCATAGGGCCCGATTATCGGACGGTCGTTCTTAATCTGTTTCCTGAGGCCGATTACATAGTCCGAAGCTGCTTCCTTTCCATAATGATAGTCCAGATATAAACTTTCCGAATAGGTGGTGAAGCCCTCATGGATCCACATATCGGCACTGTCTATGTATGTAATGTTGTTGGCAAACCATTCGTGTCCGGCTTCGTGGATAATGATATAGTCGAAATTCATTCCCCAGCCCGTACCGGAGAGGTCGTACCCAAGGTATCCGTTCTGGTATCTGTTCCCGTAGGTGACAGAACTCTGGTGTTCCATTCCCAGGTACGGAACCTCTACCAGTTTAAAACTGTCTTCGTAAAAGGGATAGGGTCCGAACCAGTGTTCGAACGCCTCCAGCATAAGGGGCACCTGTTTAAATTGTTCCCTGGCCTTCTCCAGGTTCTCGGGTAATACGTAGTATTCCAGGTCCAGTTTGCCTTTTTCACCATCATAGGAAGATCCAAAGTTGGCATACCGGGCAAGGTTTACATTGACCCCATAGTTGTTTATTGGGTTTTTTACATACCAGTGGTAGGTGGTGGTTTCGCCGCCCTGCTCGACATTTCGCAACCTTCCGTTGGCAACCCCGGTAAGGTGGCTGGGAGCCGTGATGCTAATGGCCATACTGTCTACCTCATCATACATATGGTCTTTGTTGGGCCACCAGACACTGGCTCCAAGGCCCTGGCATGAGGTTGCTGCGAAGGTATTCCCCTCCGGGTCTTCTTCCCAGCTGAAGCCGCCGTCCCAGGGTGCGTTCTTTGCAACCTTTGGGTGCCCCTCGTAAAAAACCACAAGTTCATTGACATCACCCTGCAGCTGGGGTTTATTAAGGCGGATAAAATGGGCGTTGACTTTGGAACTGAAAGTGAGTTCCTCCCCATCCTGGGTTACTTTTTTCAACACCATGGGCGGCTGCAGGTCTAGTTGCAGGGTTTCGCCGGGTTTTTCAACGGTATATCGGATGGTATTACTTCCGGAAATAAACTGCCTGTCGGGTTCCACCGCCACTTTCAGGTGGTAATAATTAAGGTCCCACCAGGCTCTCCCGGGCGTGATGCTGCCCCTTAGGCTGTCCTGTTCTGTAAATCGGAATTGTTGTGCCTGTACCGTGGGCGCCAGGCAGGCGAACAGGCATACTAATAAAACTTTATTCATTTAATGGTATTTGGTAATCTGTACTGCATTTTTTATGCCATTTGGTGATCCCCGAAGGTGGGTTCAGGATGTTTCACCAGGGATGGCGACTTAAATTATATGGCCTGTTCCAGCAGGAAAGCATAATCGCTCCCCCTGACAATGGCAGTCAGGTCTTTGCTGTTTAATAATTCATATATGGCCAGTTGTTTATCTTNCTGATTTTCATAATACGATTTGGTNATCAGGTAACCCAGCGTATATCCGAGGTCGTGCGGCCTGTCCTGTATGCTCTCCCCGTTGTATAACCAGGCNGACAGGTCGTCACTGAACAGTTCCGTTTTAAGGTCTGCAAGTATTTTTTGTCTGGTCGACGNGTCTTCAAGNTATTCCAGATTACTGTTTCTCAAAGGTTGGCGGGTACATATTTCCACCAGCAGGTCGCAAACCCCTTCCTGNACTAAATTAAACAAAACATTGTTGTTGTTTACCGGGTCTGNGTAATTCTGTTGGAAATGCATCAGTTCGTGCAGGGTAATAGCGGGCAGGCTCGATATTTCCATGATGGCGTCCTTTTGCCAATCGGTTAGTTCTTCGGTTGGGACCACTTTTGATTTTCCATACATATCGCCTCCTACAAAAAGACCCATCTCCGTGGCGGTACCGCCTGAGTTGAGGATGCCCGGTACCACAAAAACCTTGGGAAACACAGCCTGCGGATAGAGTTCCTTGAACCTGTACATCCCTTCGGTGGTAATATCCTTCAGGGCCAGAAGCCGATCCGGGTCAAAGTGCTGCTGCAGGCTGCTGTAGTAGTCAGGGGCGGCATTGATCATCTGTCCGTACATAGCTTCCGTACTGTTATAGCGCACGACATAGAAATCGCGAATCTCCCTGGGACCCCTAAAAATATACTCTTTTAATATCTTTTTGGCATTGCTCCTGTCTTCTTTGGCCCTTTCAAAATAGGGCCAGAACTGCTCCATCGCACCTGGTTCCAGGCTAAAATTGCCAACATTTTTCAATTCGGACTGTATGGAATCCAATCGCAGATAGAGGCGTTTCCATTCTTCGCCCTGATGCAGCCCGGGTTTGGTTCCAAGGCGGGAGAGGATATGGGGGTTGGCCATGCCACAGTCGATGGCCTTATGGAGGCAGTATACCACGGAATCCGCATTCCCGGCCTGCTGGTACATGGAAGCAGCTTCTATAAAAAGCTGGGACGCCTGCAGGTCGCGGTTGGCCCATACCAGCTTATTTGCGAAGGCTGCATAGGCACCGGTACTGTCGAGCCGGTCGTAATCATCGAAGAGTACATTCAGGTCGGGCAGGTAATAGGCATCAATCCCTGATTTTTTACCAGTGCAGGCCAACAGGAGGAAGAACATGGCTGCTAAGCCTGTATTTGTGATTACTGATTTCACCGTATTGGCCTTTTATTCCCTGAACACCCCCGTAGGGAAGGAAACCGGGCTTTCGAAGCCGTTTTCACCCACAGAGGATACACCAAAGAAATAGTTGTCTATTACAAAACCATCCAAAACAAATGAGTCCACATCACCAACAAAGCGCGAATGATCCCAGGTAGGACTGGTGGTATCGCGCCAGTAAACCTTATAACCCTTAGCACCCTCTGACTTTTTCCAGCGCAATTTAGCAGCCGCCTCAACAACGCCGCCAATTTGCACATCAGTGGGAGAGGAAGGTGCCCACGCCAGGGATGCCAGGTTAATGGCATTTACAGCCGTAAGTTTTTTGGCGTACCCGAAATTTACGTGTTCCAGTACATCCCCGTAGGCTATTCCACCTTCCAGCCTGATATCCTGGTGTTGCTGGGTATAATTCTCATGGGCCTCCATAATGCGTACCCCTGCAAATCCGGCGTCGTTGAATGGCCTGTGATGGCCTCCGCGGCCGAACCTGTCGAGGCGGTAAACAAGCATGGGATTCATTTCCGGCATATAGGTGGATGTTGTCCGGTGGATATACCGTGCGAGTTGTCTTGAGATCCCGTCTACTTCGCCCCCGTAATAACGGCGCGCATTCCGTTGTTCCTCCGTTTCAGTGGGGGGTACCGGTTCCGAAAATATCCGGAAATCCCTGTTGCTTATGACCCCGTCGACCCCGGTAATATTGCCGATCATATCGTTGTTAAGGATTCCGGTTATTTCCCAGCCTTCTTTCTTGGCATGTTCTGCCAGGCCTTTACCCCCGAATAATCCCTGTTCTTCCCCGGAAAGCCCTACATACATAATACTGCCTTCGAACTGGTGCCGCGAGAGGACCCTTGCAGCCTCAATGGTCCCGGCCATTCCGCTGGCATTATCGTTGGCCCCCGGGGAATCGGAGCTGAAGTTGTTCGGGTCGCTTACCCGCGAATCAATATCCCCGCTCATGATAATTAAACGGTTCGGAAATTTGGTGCCTCTTTGTATGGCAACCACATTCACTACCCATACATCGCGGA
>JGI25321J50212_10000774_pt1 | contig 32031 bp, 27 predicted proteins | sample AutmiccommuBRH23_FD_50212 | JGI IMG/M metagenome (IMG submission 50212)
AGCGGCCGTTCCTGCGCCCAGCGCAGCTCCCAGTTGCGGTCGTCATAGGTCAGCACGGTGCCGGTACGCAGGCGCTTCTTCAACGCTTCGCCCTGCTCGCCGGTGACCGTCGCGGCCGATTCCTGCAGCGCCTGCTGCACCTCGGCCAGCGCAGGCAGCGGGATGTGCGGCGGCAACACCCGATCGAGGATGCCGTCGCGGCGCATGTAGGCGTGGGCCAGCACGTAGTCGCCGATNGACTGCGACTGCCGCAGCCCGCCGCAGTGGCCGATCATCAGCCAGCAATGCGGGCGCAGCACGGCCAGGTGGTCGGTGATGTTCTTCGCGTTGGACGGACCGACGCCGATGTTGACCAGGGTGATGCCATGGCCATCGTCGGCGATCAGGTGGTAGGCCGGCATCTGGTAGCGGTGCCACATCACGCCACCGATGATCGCCTGCGCCTCGCCCTCCTCCATGCCGCGCTCGATGATCACGTTGCCCGGCAACACCATGCGCGTGAAGCGGGTGTCGTCGCGCAGCATGTCGAGGCCGTGGCGGATGAACTGGTCGACGTAGCGGTGGTAGTTGGTCAGCAGGATCCACGGCTGTACGTGGCGCCAATCGCTGCCGGTGTAGTGCACAAGCCGACGCAGCGAGAAGTCCACCCGCGCGCCATCGAACAGTGCCAGCGGATAGGGATCGGCGTGCTCCCAGTCGTAGAGCCCGTCGGCGATATCGTCGGTAGCGGCGGACAGGTCGGTACTGGGGAATACCCGCGCCAGCTCGGCGGCGGTCACGCCGGTGCCGGCCAGCTCGTCGCCCTGCTCGATGACGTACGGATAAGGGATGTTGCGGTCGCTCATGCCGACCTCAACGGTGACGTTGAAGTCCTGGATCAGCGGTTTCAGCTGATCGAGCAGATAGGCGCGGAACGCCGCCGGATGGGTCACGGTGACGCTGTACACGCCGGGCGCCTGGACCTTGGCGTAGGCACGGGTCGAGGCCGGCACTTCGCCGTGGCACTCGTAGGTCAGGCGCAGCTGCGGGTAGCGGAACAGGTTGCGCTCCGCGGCGCTGGGCTCGGTGCGGCTGGTTACNTAGCGTTTGAGCGCCTGGTTGAGNGCCGCTGTGGCCTGCGCGTGCAGCTCGGCCAGCTTGTCGACCGCCTCCTCAGCGCAGGTGGCGACGGTGAAGGTTCTGGATTCGTTGGAAGTCATGGCTCATCCTGGCTTAACACACGGGCCTATCTTGGCTGCATTTGGTGACGGATGTATACGCAGCCGAGCGGTTGGAGCCGCATCCGAGACGCCGGCGCGCTGGAAATGTGCGCCGTCATCGGCGAAAAAAAATCCGACGCCAGAGCCTGNCGTCGGATTCGGGNACCGCTTCGAGCCCGCCGCCGATGCATTGCTGCATCNGCCGCACAGGCTCCTACCGATTACTTGTCCAGCAGCATGGTGCCGTTCTTGGCGAAGTTGGCATGCCANGAGAAGGCTTTTTCCAGCACGTGCGGGGTGTGACCGCCACGCTGTTTCGCCTCTTCGAGGTAGGCGAGCGCCTGGNCCCTGTAGTCCGGGTGCATGCAGTTGTTGATGATTCGCGCCGCCGCCTCGACGGGCGCCAGCCCGCGCAGATCGGCATAGCCCTGCTCGGTGATGATCACGTCGACGTCGTGGTTGGTGTGATCCACGTGCGTGACGAACGGTACGATGGAGGAGATCTTGCCGTCCTTCGCCGTCGAGGTCGTCACGAAGATGCTGATACGTGCGTTGCGGGCGAAGTCACCCGAGCCGCCGATACCATTCATCATGTGGGTGCCGTTGACGTGCGTGGAGTTCACGTTGCCGTAGATGTCGGCTTCCAGCGCAGTGTTGAAGGAGATGATCCCCAGCCGGCGGATCACTTCCGGATGGTTGGAGATCTCCTGCGGACGGAACACCACCTTGCCGGCGTACTTGGCGAGGTCCGAGGCCAGGTTGTCCACGCGCTTCTTCGACAGGGAGAAGGCGGTGGCGGCGGCGAACTTCACCACTCCGGCGTCGATCAGGTCGAAAACGCCGTCCTGCAGCACTTCGGAAGCGACGGTCAGGTCCTTGAACTCCGAAGTCTTCATGCCGGCCAGCACCGCGTTGGCCACCGAGCCCACACCGGACTGCAGCGGAGCCAGGCTGTTGGTCAGGCGTCCCAGCTTCACTTCCTCACGCAGGAAGTCCAGCAGGTTGTCGGCGATCTTCTGGGTTTCGGCGTTCGGCTCGAACAGCGGGGAAGGAATGTCCGGCTCGCTGGACAGCACGATACCGCGCACCTTGGCCGGATCGACCGGGATACCGATCGAGCCGATGCGCTTGCTGACGTTGTAGACCGGGATGTCCTTGCGCGAATCCTCGCCGGCCGGGCCGGGAATGTAGATGTCGTGCATGCCTTCGTACTCGCGCGGAGCAGAGGTGTTCAGCTCGATGATCACGTGCTTGGCGTTCTGCACGAAGATCGGCGAGTTACCGACCGAACCGGTCGGGATGATCTGGCCATCCTCGGTGATCGCAGCCGCCTCGATGATGGCGTAGTCGACCTGCGGCAGCACGCCTTGACGCAGCAGTTCCGCGGTATGGGACAGGTGCTGGTCGATGTAGAGCACCTCGCCGGCGTTGATCTTCTTGCGCTGCACCGGGTTGCCCTGATACGGAATGCGCTTGTTGATGATGCCGGCTTCGGCCATCGACTGGTCGGCTGCCGGGCCCATGGACGCGCCGGTGAACAGGTTGACCTTGAATTTCTCGCGCTGGCCGCGTTCGGACAGTGCCTTCGGAAACACCTTCGGCTCCCCGAACAGGGTGAAGCCGCTCATGCCCAGCGTCATGCCGTCCTCGATCCACGACGCGGCCTCTTCTGCCGAGACGACCTTGTCGAGAAACGCTGCGTTGCGGATGTACTTGTTTAGATCGGTTGCCATGAACTCACCTCAGAAACTCATCGAATGCTCGTCCGTGAAGGCTCTGCAAAGAAATTCGCCAGGCCTGACGAGGCAGGGAGACGGCCACTTGATGTCCGGAGACAAAGCGCCCATGTCTTTTGCCGCTCAATATCGGAACCTCAAAAAATCATGCGGCACTTGCAACCCCGTAACGTAGTCGCTCGCCCCATTCTAGGAGCACCAGCTCGTTTGGCTGTTATACAAAGGTACTAGCAGGCCGCCGCACAGGAGAGGTCATAGCCGGTATCGACGCCCAGCGCAACCGCGACCGGCCGGCGGCGAGGCGTTCGCAGGCCGACTTCACGCGGTTAAACCGGGCCACCCAGGCTGTCGCCGCGCCCAAAGCGCCGCCTGAACGCTGTCAAATCAGGAAACGAACCGGGCACCGCCGTCACTTCCCCGCGCTGGTCTTCGCCACCATACTCGCGCCCGCCCGACTGTATTCAACGGTAGCCCCACGGTCGCGGGCAGGGCGATGATCGAAACAGACAGGTAGGCATCATGCAAGCAACACCCGTGGAAACGAGCACTCGTCGTCGACTGCAACAGCTCATCGAGCAGCCAGCCGTTCAGCGCAGCATTCTGCTGCTGATCGTGATCAACGCGGCCATCCTCGGCATGCAGACCTCGCCGGCACTGGTGGCCAGCTGGGGCGAGCTGCTCAGAGTGCTCGACATGTTGATCCTCGGCGTATTCGTAGTGGAAATCGCAGCGCGCATCTACGTTCATCGCGCGGCGTTTTTCCGTGATCCCTGGAGCCTGTTCGATTTCACCGTGGTTGCCATCGCGCTGGTGCCCGCCAGCGGCCCGTTCAGCGTTCTACGTGCCCTGCGCGTACTGCGGGTGATGCGCATGGTCACCATGGTGCCGTCGATGCGCCGCGTGGTCGGCGCGCTGCTGTCAGCCATTCCCGGTCTTGGCTCGATTGCCATGGTGCTGGCGCTGGTCTTCTACGTTTCCGCAGTGATCGCCACCGGGCTGTTCGGCGCCGACTTCCCCGAGTGGTTCGGCAACCTCGGTCGTTCGATCTACACACTGTTCCAGGTGATGACGCTGGAAAGCTGGTCGATGGGCATCGTGCGCCCGCTGATGGACGTATTCCCCTACGCCTGGGTGTTCTTCATCCCGTTCATCCTGATTGCCACCTTCACCATGCTCAACCTGTTCATCGCCATCATCGTCAACGCGATGCAGACGGTTACCGATGCTGACCACGAAGCCACCCAGGCAACCATCGAGGCGGCACGCGAGCACATCGAGGCCGACCTGCATGAGGAGGTCCGCGCCCTGCGTGGGGAAATCGCCGAGCTCAAGGACCTGCTACGCGGGCAGGCGCGCCGCTAGGCGACGCAACCCTGCCACGGAGTCACAGATGCGGCGCACTGCGCGCCAGCAGCGCGTCGATGTCGAGCCCGCGCGGCAACGTTCCATAAACCCGCCCGTGCACTTCCAGGCGACTGGCGATGAAGGCATCCGAAACGGCGGCGTTGCCCGCTTCGAGCAGCAGTTTGGCCTGCAGGCCGACGGCAACGTCCTCGGTGAGCTGGCGGGCGCGGTACTGGATGTCCTCGGTGTCGCCGAAGGCGGCCTTCAGCCGCCGGATATGCGCCTTCAGGCGGGCGTCGCCGTGACCGTCGCCGAGCTCGGCGAACAGTACTTCGAGCACGCCCGGCTCCTTCGATAGCGCGCGCAAGACGTCTAGGCACTGCACGTTGCCGGAACCTTCCCAGATGGAATTCACCGGTGCCTCGCGATACAGCCGCGGCAGGATGGTTTCCTCGACGTAGCCGGCACCACCCAGGCATTCGCTGGCCTCGGCGATCATGCTCGGCGCGCGTTTGCAGATCCAGTACTTGCCGACGGCGGTGACCAGCCGGGCGAACTTGTCTTCGTGCTCATCATGGCGATTGTCCTGGGCACGGCCCATGCGCAGGGTCAGCGCCAGCGCCGCTTCGCTTTCCAGGGCGAGATCGGCCAGTACGTTCTGCATCAGCGGCTGCTCCAGCAGGACCCGGCCGCCGACCTGGCGGTGCGCGCAATGGTGCATGGCCTGGGTCAGGGCCTGACGCATCAGCGAGCTGGAACCGATCATGCAATCGAAACGGGTCGAGGAGACCATCTCGATGATGGTCGGCACGCCGCGCCCTTCCTCACCGACCATCCAGGCCAGCGCGCCGCGGTACTCGACTTCGCTGGAGGCGTTGGCCCAGTTGCCCAGCTTGTTCTTCAGGCGCTGGATGTAGAACTGGTTGCGCGTGCCATCCGGGCGATGGCGCGGCAGCAGGAAGCAGGACAGGCCCTTGTCGGTCTGCGCCAGGGTGAGGAANGCATCGCACATCGGCGCCGAACAGAACCACTTGTGCCCGACCAGCTCGTAGGTCTGCCCGGGGCCACCGGCGCCAACCGGATAGGCGCGTGTGCTGTTGGCGCGCACGTCGGTGCCGCCCTGTTTCTCGGTCATCGCCATACCGATGGTGACGCCGGCCTTCTGCTCCATCGGCAGGTTGCGCGGGTCATATTCGCGGGCAAGGATCTTCGGCAGCCAGCGTTCGGCGAGATCCGGCTGCAGGCGCAGGGCGGGCACGCTGGCGTAGGTCATGGTCAGCGGGCAGCTGCTGCCGGCCTCGGCCTGGTTGTGCAGGTACATCAAGGCGGCACGCGCCACCTGGGCACCGGGTTGCGGGTCGCTCCAGGGCAGCGACGGAATACCGTGCTCGACGGCGCTGCGCATCAGTTCATGATAGGCCGGGTGAAACTCCACCAGGTCGATGCGATGGCCGTAGCGGTCATGACTCTTGAACAACGGCCTGTTCTCGTTGGCGAGAAAGCCGGCCTGCATCAGCGGCCCACCGGCAAGCGCGCCGTAGACGTCCAGCCGCGCCTGCGCCCAGCCCGCCTGATAACGCTGTACCCACTGCTGCAACGGCAAGTCGATGCGATAGAGATTGGCACCGTCGAGTGGCGGAACCTGGTTGGTGACCTCATGGGTTTCGGCGCAACTCTGCAGATTCATCTGGGCGTCCTCCTTCGATACCGGCGCAGCTGCCAGCAAGCGTAGTCGGCCTGGGCGGTGCGTCGGCCGCGCGGCAATGGATCGGCAGTGAAACATGCTGCGCGGCGAGGATTGAAGCGAGGTATCGGCCAAAAGGTCCGCGCGTCAGGCAATCGGCGCGCTGGGCGGAAGTCCGTTGGCACGGCCCGCGGCGAGCCCATCCGCGGCGCTCAGCGGCAGGCGCAGGCGCACGCAGAAGCGGCTACCCAGCCCAGGTCGCGATTGCTGATCGAGCTGTCCACCCATCACTTCGATCAGCCCCCGACTGATTGCCAGGCCGATGCCGAGGCCGCCGTAGCGCCGGGTCATGGAGCCGTCGACCTGACGGAACTGGTGATAGAGGAAGGCCTGATCGGCGTCGCTGAAACCGATGCCGCTGTCGACGACCTCGATATTCAGCAGCAGCTCGCGCTGCTCCACCGCGCCGGCGAAACGCAGCGTGACGGCTCCGCGGGAAGTGAACTTGACGGCGTTGTCGAGCAGATGACAGATGCTCTGTTCCAGCTTCTCGCCATCGCCGTACACGCGGNCGGGCAGTTTCTCGTCGAACTCGAGATCGAAGGCCAGGCCCTTGTCCTGCGCCCGCGGGTCGAACTGCTGCTGCAGCCGTGCCGCANCTTCCCGCAGACTGAAACGCTGATCCTGCAGGCGCAGCTTGCCGGCGCGCAGTTCGCTGAGCACCAGNATGTTGTTGACCAGGCGCATCATGTCGCGCGCCGAGCCGGTGGCGATNTGCTGGTANTGCTGCAGCTCTTCCGCCGTATCCGAGCTNGGCAACAGCTCCAGGGCNCCCATGACNCCCATCATCGGCGTGCGCAGTTCGTGGCTGATATTGGAGAGAAACTCGTCCTTGAGCCGGTTGCTCTCGGCCAGCTCGCNGTTCAGCTGTTCCAGCTCGGCTCGGGCGTTTTCCAGGATCTTCGCCCGTTCGTCCTTCAGCGCGTTGATGCGATCGGCCAGCGCCATCGACAGCAGCACTACTTCCAGCGCGGCGCCAAGCTGGCTGGCGTACATGGTCAGGAAGTTGTGCGGCAGGTGCCCGAGCACCATCAGCGTGTTGATCTGCCCGCCGACCAGCAGCGCGCTCCAGGCGATGATGAAGTAGCGCGCCACGCGCATGCCACGCAGCCAGGCCAGGATGCCGGCGGCAAACACNGCCAGGGTGAACAGCAGCGCCAGCGCGGTGGCCAGGCGCAGGGCCACTCCGTAATCGGCGGCCATTGCGAGCGCCATCACCAGCACCGAGAAGACAATGATCAGCCGCAGCAGCCAATCCACCCAGCGGCTGTGCTCGGCGGTGCGCAGGAAGCTGCGGGTAAACAGGCAGCCGAACAGCCCGGTGGCCCCGATCAGCAGCGGCGTCGCGGCATTGGCCCACCAGGGACGATCCGGCCAGAGGAACTGCACACCGGCGCCGTTCACCGAGACCTGGTAGAGGCCGAACGCGGCGATGTAGAGGATGTAGTAGAGATAGCTGGGATCGCGGATGCTGATATAGATGAACAGGTTGTAGACCAGCATCGCCAGCAGTACGCCGTAGATCATGCCCAGCACATAGAGCCGCCCGGGTTGCGCCTCAAGATAGGCGTGATGCGACCAGAGACTCAGGGGCACCTGGATCGAACCCTCGCTTTGCACGCGCAGGTACAGGCGCTGGGGCCGATCAGTCGGCAACTGCACTTCGAACAGGTAGTTGCCCTGGCCGATCTCGCGACTGGCCCAGGGGCGGGTGTCGCCGGTGTCGCGCGCCAGGCGGTAACCGCCTTTGCCGTCCGGCAGGTACAGCTGCAGGCTGTCGAGCGGCGGATAGGCCACCTCCAGCAACCAGCGTCGCGCGCCTTGCACGGTTTGCGGACGGTAATGCAGATCGACGCGCACCCAATGCGCGGAGCGCGAATAGCCGGCGTTGAACACCGCGGTCCGGTGAGGCAGGAAGTGACTTTCGAACGCGGGCGAGGCGACCTCGTCGATCTGCGCGTCGCCAAATGGATCCTCGAACACCCGCATGTGCTGCCCGAGTGGCAGGTGACGGGTGTGTTCGTCCAGTTCGACGGCAGCGGCCAGGGCCGGCAAGAGGGCCAGGATAAGCAGGAAGACGTACCGCATGATGCCTCGTGCAGGCCAGGCGACGAAAACGGATTCACGCCCCGCGAACCCCGCCACCCGGTCCGAAAACCAAAGTGCCAGCAATCTACCACAGCGATGGTTGCAGCCGGAAAAGGCGAATGCCTGAGGGATCGATCGTCCGATGGCCGGCGAGCGCCGCAGCGGCGGTTAAACGCACAACTGCCGCGTCCCGCCAGCGCTGTTTGGTGATAAGCTCGCACGCCATGAAAAACCCTACTTCAAGACCCGTCGTCCTCTGTCTGTCCGGCCATGATCCCAGTGGCGGCGCCGGCCTGCAGGCGGACATCGAAGCCCTCCTGGCGCAAGCCTGTCACGCCGCACCGACGGTCACCGCACTGACCGTGCAGGACACTGTCAACGTCACCGACTTCCGCGTCCTCGACCGCGAATGGGTGCTCGCCCAGGCCAACGCAGTGATCGCCGATATGCCGATCGCGGCAGTCAAGCTCGGCATGCTCGGCTCGGTGGAAATGGTCGAGACCGTTCTCGAGATCATGGCCAGGCTGCCCGGCGTGCCGCTGGTCTGCGATCCGGTGCTGCGCGCCGGTGGCGGCGGCGCGCTGGGCAAGGATGATGTCGGCTTCGCCATGCGCGAGCGGTTGTTCCCGGTGTCGACCATCGCCACACCGAACCTGCCGGAAGCCCGCATCCTCGCCGAGCTGCCCGAGGGCAGCGCCGACGAATGTGCCGAACGCCTGCTGCCGCACATCCGCCACCTGCTGATCACCGGCGGCCACGGCGATGAAAGCGAAGTGCATAACCGTCTTTACTGCCGCGATGGTAGCCGCCACGATTTCACCTGCGCGCGCCTGCCCGGCAGCTATCACGGTTCCGGCTGCACACTGGCCAGCGCCCTGGCCGGCCGTCTGGCGCTGGGCGAGGAGCTGACCAGTGCCGTCCGTTCGGCGCTCGACTACACCTGGCGCACCCTGCGCGATGCCGAGGCGCCCGGCCACGGGCAATTCGTCCCGCGGCGCCTGCCACTGGACCTGGTCTGACTGGAGAGCAGCGCATGAAGGATTCGACCCGCCTGCGCGGCCTGTACGCCATCACCGACAGCAAGTTGCTCGCCGATGGCCGTTTGCTGCCGTATGTCGAAGCCGCGTTGAAAGGTGGCGCCCGCCTGCTGCAGTACCGCGACAAATCCAGTGACGAGGCCCGTCGCTTGCGTGAGGCCGATGCGTTGCAGGAACTCTGCGCCCGCCATGGCGCGCAACTGATCATCAACGACGACGCCGAGCTGGCGGCGCGACTGGGTGTCGGCCTGCACTTAGGCCAGGAAGATGGCTCGCTGGCCGCCGCCCGTGCCCTGCTCGGCCGCCAGGCAATCATCGGCGCCACCTGCCATGCGCAGCTGCCGCTGGCCGAGCAGGCCGCGCGTGAGGGTGCCAGCTATGTCGCCTTCGGCCGCTTCTTCCAGTCGCAGACAAAGCCGGGCGCACCCTCGGCCGGTCCCGAGCTGCTGCGCGAAGCCCGCGCCCGCATTGGCCTGCCGATTGTTGCCATTGGCGGCATCACGCCGGAAACGGCACCAAGCCTGATCGCCGAGGGCGTGCAGATGATCGCCGTGGTGCACGCGCTGTTCGCCGCTGACAGCCCGGCCGAGGTCGAGCGCCGCGCCAGAGCGTTCAGCCAGTTGTTCAATACCCCCTGATTCCGCCACGGCTGACCCGCCACATGGCGGTCAGCCCCTGTTCTGCGAGGCCCGCATGTCCCGTTCCGAAACCCTTTTTGCCAGCGCCCAGACCCACATCCCTGGCGGCGTCAATTCCCCCGTGCGCGCCTTTCGCAGCGTCGGCGGCACCCCGCTGTTTCTCAAGCACGCCGCCGGCGCCTATGTGATCGACGAAGATGACAAGCGCTACGTCGACTACGTCGGCTCCTGGGGCCCGATGATTCTCGGCCACAGCCACCCTGAGGTGCTCGATGCCGTGCGCCGCCAGCTCGAACACGGGCTGTCCTACGGCGCGCCGACCGCCATGGAAACCGAGATGGCCGAACTGGTCTGCCGCCTGGTGCCATCCATGGAGATGGTGCGCATGGTCAGCTCCGGCACCGAAGCGACCATGAGCGCGATCCGCCTGGCCCGTGGCTACACCGGCCGCGACGACATCATCAAGTTCGAAGGTTGCTATCACGGTCACTCCGACAGCCTACTGGTCAAAGCCGGCTCCGGCGCCCTGACCCAGGGCGTGCCGAGCTCGGCCGGGGTGCCGGCGGATTTCGCCAAGCACACCCTGACCCTGGCCTACAACGACCTAGCAGAAGTCGAAGCCACGCTGAAGGAAAAGGGCGAGCAGGTCGCCTGCATCATCGTCGAGCCGGTCGCCGGCAACATGAACTGCGTTCCTCCGGCACCGGGCTTCCTCGAAGGCCTGCGCACCCTGTGTGACGCGTATGGCGTGGTGCTGATCTTCGACGAAGTGATGACCGGTTTCCGCGTCGCCCTCGGCGGCGCCCAGGCCTACTACGGCGTGACGCCGGACCTGTCGACCTTCGGCAAGATCATCGGCGGCGGCATGCCGGTCGGCTGCTTTGGCGGCAAGCGCGCCATCATGCAGCACATCGCCCCGCTCGGCCCGGTCTACCAGGCCGGCACCCTGTCGGGCAATCCACTGGCGATGGCCGCGGGACTGACCACGCTGGGCCTGATCAGCCGCCCCGGCTTCCATGACGAACTGAGCGCCTACACCAGCCGTATGCTGCAAGGCCTGCAGGACCGCGCCGATGCCGCTGGCATCCCCTTCGTCACCACCCAGGTCGGTGGCATGTTCGGTCTGTATTTCAGCGGCGCCGATGACATCGTGACCTTCGCCGATGTCATGGCCAGCGATGCCGACCGCTTCAAGCGCTTCTTCCATCTGATGCTCGAAGGCGGCGTCTACCTGGCACCGAGCGCGTTCGAGGCCGGTTTCACCTCCATCGCCCATGGCGACACCGAGCTCGCAATCACTCTGGACGCCGCCGAGCGCGCCTTCGCCAAGCTCAAGTGAACCCGACGATGGAATTGCTGCAGAGCATCCTGCTCGCCCTGACTGCCGGCACCAGCGCACTGCTGATCGGCCGCGCCCGGCGCCGTTACGGCGAGGCGGACCAGCCAGCGCTGTTCAGCGCACTGCTTGGCTTCATCCTGACGGCCGCCAGCGCTGCGTGCGCCGCGGCGAGCCTGCTTGGCATGGATCTGGAGGAGGCGTACCAGTGGCTGGAGCGCGCCAGCCTGCTGCTCGGTTTGCCGCTGATCGCGGTAGCTGCGCTGACCCTGGCGCGGCGCTGGGTGTGGAGTCGACCGAACTGGGGTCGCGTGGTGTTGGGGCTGTGCGTGTTCTTCGAACTGGCGCGACAGCTGGGCTGGAGCGAGCCCTACGCCTTCGGCCTGATGCTGACCAGTGCGCTGCTGGTGGTCTACGCCGGCGCGCTGCAATGGCCGGCAAGCCTGCCGACCCTTGCCGGCCTGGCGGCTGGCGCGCTTCTGCTGGGCGCGGCACCGCTGCCGAACGGCGTGTCGATCGTCCATCCGCTCGGCGACCTGAGACCGCTGCTGTTGGCCATCGCCAGCCCGCTGCTGGCCATTCTGCTGGTGCGCCTGCCGGGCAGCACACGCGAGGACAGTCCGGCAGTCGCGTAAAAAGCCGATGACAGGCGGTTAAAGGCTTTGTAAGCAGGCTGCAGCTTATCCATAATGTGACGGCTGGCTCGTTCCAGCCTTTCATTACCGCCCTGCTCCTCGAGGCGCCAGATTTTCATGATCCGCACCGGCCGCATCCTGTCTTTGGGCTGTCTGCTGCTTCTCTCGCCTCTCACGGCCCTGGCCGGCGGGAATACCCTGCTGATCCCGGCGACCGCGCGCTGCGCGCTCGACACCCTTCCCGAAGAACTCCCCGAAGCACTGCGCAACTGCCAGCAGGCCGCCAGCGAAGGCGATGTGCAAGCCGCCTACGAGCTGGGCGAGTTTCACTACGACGGCAAGCGTGCGCCACGCGACCTGGCCAAGGCGCTGTACTGGTTCGAGCAGGCCTCACTGCGCGGTCATGCAGCCGCGCAACACCGGCTCGGCGTGATGTTCTTCCGCGGTGAAGGGGTCAAGGCCAACAACGTCCAGGCCTACATCGTGCTGAAGATGGCTGCCGTGAATGGCGAAGACGATGCGCTGGATACCGCCGACCGAGTTTCCGGACAGATGCGTCGCGACGAGCTGGAAATTGCCACCCAGGTCCTCGGGCAGATCTTCCGCGACTACCTGATGCAACTGCAGGCCGCCGACGCGCCGCAGATCCCCTGAACAATCGAGAAACCCCACGGCATCCACCCGCGCTTTCCCCTGCTCGGTCGTGGGCATATAATCGCCGGTCATTTTTTGCACAACGCCGGCCCGTAACATGACCCGCAAGCTTTTCATCGAAACCCATGGCTGCCAGATGAACGAGTACGACAGCTCGCGCATGGTGGACCTGCTGGGCGAACACCAGGCAATGGAGATCACCGAGAACCCGGCAGAAGCCGACGTGATTCTTCTCAATACCTGCTCGATCCGCGAAAAGGCCCAGGAAAAGGTCTTCTCGCAACTGGGTCGCTGGCGCGAACTGAAGCTGGACAATCCGCAACTGGTGATCGGCGTCGGCGGCTGCGTGGCCAGCCAGGAAGGCGCGGCCATTCGCGACCGCGCCCCGTACGTCGACGTGGTCTTCGGGCCGCAGACCCTGCATCGTCTGCCGGAAATGATCGACGCCGCGCGCACCACCAAGAAACCGCAGGTGGACATTTCGTTCCCCGAGATCGAGAAGTTCGACCGCCTGCCAGAGCCGCGCGTCGACGGCCCCAGTGCCTTCGTTTCNGTCATGGAAGGCTGCAGCAAGTACTGCACCTTCTGNGTGGTGCCCTACACCCGCGGCGAAGAAGTCAGCCGCCCGCTGGCCGACGTGCTGGCGGAAGTCGTCCACCTGGCCGAAAACGGCGTGAAGGAAGTCACCCTGCTGGGGCAGAACGTCAATGGCTATCGCTACGACGGGCATGACTTCGCCGACCTGCTGCACGCCGTCGCCGCAGTAGAAGGCATCGGCCGTATCCGCTACACCACCAGCCATCCACTGGAGTTCTCCGACGCGATCATCCAGGCCCATGCGGACATCCCGCAGCTGGTGAAATATCTGCATCTGCCGGTGCAGGCCGGGTCCGACCGCATCCTCGCGGCGATGAAGCGCAACCACACCGCCCTGGAGTACAAGTCGCGCATCCGCCGGCTCAAGGCCGCAGTGCCGGACATCCTGATCAGCTCGGACTTCATCGTCGGCTTCCCCGGCGAGACCGACAAGGACTTCGAGCAGACCATGAAGCTGATTGAGGATGTCGGCTTCGACTTTTCCTACTCCTTCGTCTACAGCTCGCGCCCCGGCACCCCGGCCGCGGATCTGGCCGACGACACCCCGGACGAGGTGAAAAAGCAGCGCCTGGCGATCCTCCAGCAGCGCATCAATCAGCAGGGCTTCGAGAACAGCCGACGGATGGTAGGTACCACTCAGCGCATCCTCGTCAGCGACTACTCGAAGAAGGACCCTGGCATGCTGCAGGGCCGTACCGAGCACAATCGCATCGTCAACTTCCGCTGCGACAACCCGCGACTGATCGGCCAATTCGTCGACGTGCACATCGACGACGCGCTGCCGCACTCGCTACGTGGCACCTTGCTAGGTTGAGAACCGGGCATGCGGCCCCCATGTGATTGCATCGGGGCCGCGACTGCGCTTTCCGCTTTGCGCCCGCGGCGCTATTCTTCCCTCACCACTTCGCCGACCACGGCCACATATAAAAGCCCTTGAACGCACCCATAGAACCGCATCGTTTCACCCTCGAACCCTTTGAAGCCCGTCGCTTCGCCAATCTCTGCGGCCAATTCGACGAGCATCTGCGCCTGATCGAACAGCGCCTGGAACTGGANATCCGCAACCGCGGCAACCAGTTCGAGCTGATCGGCCCAACCGACGCGGCCAAGTCTGCCGAACAGCTGCTGCGCCGGCTGTACCGGGAAACCAAGAACACCGAGCTCTCTCCGGACATGGTGCATCTGTACCTGCAGGAATCCGGAATGGAGGAGCTGGCCAATCCGAATGCGCACCAGGGCGTCGCCCTGCGCACCAAGAAGGGCATGATCCGCCCCCGCGGTGCGAATCAGCAGCGCTACGTCAAAGCCATCCTCGACAACGACATCAACTTCGGCGTCGGTCCGGCCGGTACCGGCAAGACCTACCTCGCCGTCGCCTGTGCCGTGGACGCGCTGGAGCGCGAACAGGTGCGCCGCATCCTCCTTGTACGCCCGGCGGTGGAAGCCGGCGAGAAGCTCGGCTTCCTGCCCGGCGACCTGGCACAGAAGATCGACCCCTACCTGCGCCCCCTCTACGACGCGCTCTACGAGATGCTCGGNTTCGAGCATGTGGCACGGCTGATCGAGAAACAGGTGATCGAGATCGCCCCGCTGGCCTACATGCGCGGCCGCACGCTGAACAACAGCTTCATCATCCTCGATGAAAGCCAGAACACCACCCAGGAACAGATGAAGATGTTCCTTACGCGGATCGGCTTCGGCTCCACCGCGGTGATCACCGGCGACATCACCCAGGTCGACCTGCCCCGCGGCACCAAGAGCGGTCTGGCGCACGTCATCGAGGTGCTCAAGGACGTCAACGGCATCAGCTTCACCCACTTCAAGCCAAAGGACGTCGTTCGCCATCCGCTGGTGCAGCGCATCGTCGAGGCCTACGAGTCCTTCGAGGATCGCCAGTCGCCGGCCAGCAAGCGTGCCGCGCAGGACGCCAGCGATGATTGAGCTCGACCTGCAGTGCGCCAGCACGGGCGCTGCGCCGGCCCTCGCCGATCTGCAGCGCTGGTGCGAACTGGCGCTACGCCAGCGTAGCGGCGACTCGGAGCTGACCATTCGCCTGGTGGACGAGGAAGAAGGGCGCGAGCTGAACCGCACCTGGCGGCAGAAGGACTACGCGACCAACGTGCTGTCGTTCCCGGCAGACGTTCCCGACGAACTGCTGGACATCCCGCTGCTCGGCGACCTGGTCATCTGCGTCCCGGTGGTCGAGCGCGAAGCCGCGGAACAGGGCAAGGCACTGGCCGCACACTGGGCGCATCTGGTCATCCATGGCTGTCTGCATCTGCTCGGCTACGATCACATCGACGATGCCGAAGCCGAAGAGATGGAAGAGCTGGAGCGTCAACTGCTGGCCGAGCTGGGTCATCCCGACCCCTATGCCGAAGAATCGCCCGTCATGGGCACTTGCAAGGACTCCTGAGTCAACGACATGAGCGAAGATCGATCGATCAGCGGGCAGAAGACCTGGCTGGAAAAAATCACCCAGGCTTTTGCCCATGAGCCCAAGAATCGCCAGGAGCTGCTGGAAATCCTGCGCGAAGCCCATCAGAACAAGCTGCTCGACAGCGAGGCGCTGGCCATCGTCGAAGGTGCCATCCAGGTCGCCGATCTGCAGGTACGCGACATCATGGTGCCACGCTCGCAGGTGATCAGCATCAAGGCCGATCAATCCCCCCGCGAGTTTCTGCCGGCCATCATCGGTGCCGCACACTCGCGTTATCCGGTCGTCGGTGAAAGCCTCGATGAAGTGATCGGCGTGCTGCTGGCCAAAGACCTGCTGCCGCTGATCCTCAAGGATGAACACCACAGTTTCGACATCAAGGATCTGCTGCGCCCGGCCACCTTCGTGCCGGAGTCCAAGCGTCTCAACGTACTGCTGCGCGAATTCCGCGCCAACCACAACCACATGGCCATCGTCATCGACGAGTACGGCGGCGTGGCCGGCCTGGTGACCATCGAAGACGTGCTGGAGCAGATCGTCGGCGACATCGAGGACGAGCATGACGTCGAGGAAGACAGCTACATCCGCCCGCTGCCCAGCGGCGACTTCCTGGTCAAGGCGCTCACCCCGATCGACAGCTTCAACGAATACTTCGGCAGCGCCTTCCCCGACGACGAATTCGATACCGTCGCCGGCCTGGTGATGAGCACCTTCGGGCACCTGCCCAAGCGCAACGAAGTCACCGAGATCGACGGGTTCCGCGTGCGCGTGCTCAACGCCGACAGCCGCCGCGTGCATATGCTGCGCCTGAGCCGCACCGCGGGCGCGTAAGCCGGCACGAGCCGTTCCGCGCAGCCGACCCTGCGCGGACGCTCGTCCGCCAGCTGCTTGCCGGCCAACTTCATCGCCCTTAGCCTCCCTCCCCGCACCGCTGCGCAAGGAACTTCCATGCACTGGATCACCCGTCCCGGATGGCCGGGCAACCTGCTGGCACTGGTCGCCGGCACACTGACCACGCTGTCGCTGGCGCCTTTCGACATCTGGCCGCTGGCGCTGCTCTCGGTGGCGCTGCTGTACCTTGGCCTGCGCGAAACCGCAGCGAAGCAGGCGGCGCAGCGCGGCTGGTGCTACGGCTTTGGGCTATTCGCCTCGGGGGTCAGCTGGGTCTACGTCAGCATCCATGACTTCGGCGCGGCCTCGCCGGCGCTGGCCGGATTGCTCACCCTCGGCTTCGTCGCCGGCCTGGCGCTGTTCTTCGCCCTGCTCGGCTGGCTCTGGGTGCGCCTGCTGCGCAATCGCCATTCCGCACTTGGCGATGCGCTGGCCTTCGCCGCACTCTGGCTGGCGCTGGATGCGCTGCGTGGCTGGATTCTCACCGGCTTTCCCTGGCTGTACATCGGCTACAGCCAGCTGGATGGTCCGCTGGCCGGACTGGCTCCGCTCGGCGGGGTCTGGTTGCTGAGCTTTGCCGTCGCACTGAGCGCCACCCTGCTCGCGGCGATCCCGCGACTGCTTGCCGACAAAGCACGCCTGGCCGCCGCCGTCGTGCTGCTGCTTTCCCCCTGGCTGGCAGGCCTGACACTCAAGGACCATGCCTGGACGACCAGCAAGGGCGAACCGCTGACCGTTGCCGCAGTGCAGGGCAACGTCGCACAAAGCATGAAGTGGGACCCGAAGAAGCTCGAGATGCAGCTGCTGCTGTATCGCGACATGACCTTCGGTAGTCGCCCGGCAGACCTGATCGTCTGGCCGGAAACCGCGGTACCGATCCTCAAGGATCATGCCGAGGGCTACCTGACGATGATGGCCGGCTTCGCCAACCAGCGCGAATCGGCACTCATCACCGGCGTACCGGTACGCCAGCCCAATGCGGCTGGCGAGCTGCGCTATTACAACGGACTGACCAGCACCGGTGACGGTGCCGGCACCTACCTCAAGCAGAAACTGGTGCCGTTCGGCGAGTACGTACCGCTGCAGGATCTGCTGCGCGGCCTGATCGCCTTCTTCGACCTGCCGATGTCCGACTTCGCCCGCGGCGAATCCGGCCAACCACTGTTGCAGGCGAAGGGCCTGCAGATCGCGCCATACATCTGCTACGAGGTGGTCTACCCGGAGTTCGCCGCAGGGCTCGCGGCGCAGAGCGATCTGCTGCTGACGGTGAGCAACGATGCCTGGTTCGGCCGCTCCATCGGTCCGCTGCAACACCTGCAGATGGCGCAGATGCGCGCTCTGGAAGCCGGGCGCTGGATGATCCGCGCGACGAACAACGGCATCACCGTGCTGATCGACCCCTACGGGCAGATCACCGAGCAGATTCCGCAGTTCGAACAGGCCGTGCTGTATGGCGACGTCACCCCGATGCAGGGGCTGACGCCGTATCTGCGCTGGCGCTCCTGGCCGCTGATCGCGGTATGCGTGCTGCTGCTCGGTTGGGCACTGATCAGGCGCAAGGCATAGCCTCATCTATGCGAAGCTGCTGGGACCTGAACGGGTCTTTTGACTGCCGCTGAGAGGGCTTCATCGCAAGCCAGGCGATTATGCCGACCGCTGCGCCGCTCTTGCCCAGCTCCGAGCTGGCTTTGCTCGCGGCCAAGGCCGTTCCTACAGCCGCCAACGTGGGGGCGACCTTGACCGCGAATGGCGAGTTGCGGGCTGAGGCGCACCCACGACCGTACACTCAGGTTAATGCGTTCGACTCAGTCGTTCGCGGAGCGGTACACAAGCGGGTAAACCGCCATACCGACGACCTCGTTGAGCAACATGCCGTTCTGCCAGAAGGCCTTGGCCTCCGGCAACCAGCCATTCAACGGCCGACCATTGGGCACGCCCATGAAGCCCACCGGCGCAGCGATCACCTCGATCCCGTTCTGCTCGAAGCACCAGCGCGAGCGCGGCATGTGCGAGGCGGATGTCACCAGCACCACCCGCTCGATGCCCGCCTCACGCAGCATCTCGGCGCTGAAAACCGCGTTCTCCCAGGTCGTCCGGCTACGCTCCTCGAGCCAGCGCGTGGCGACGCCAAAGTCGCGCTGCAGCACCTCCGCGCCGAGCATCGCCTCGCTGGGTGGCTGGCCGTAGTGCAGCCCGCCACTGGTGAGAATCGGCAGGCCGCTGGTCTTGGCTAACCGCGCCGCATAACGCAAGCGCTCCAGCGCGATGTAGCCGGGCTGATCGCCGCCCCATGCCGGATCACTCTGCTCGCGCCCGGCCCCCAGCACCACGATGGCGCCGGCCTCTTCATCCAGCTGCATCCACTGCGCCTCGACCAGCGCCGGCTCGCGCTCACCAGCCGCGCCGTCCATTCGACGACGACCGGCAGGCTCATCAACCAGAGCCCAACCAACCCCGTGACGAAGCACAGCGCCGCCAGCTTTGGCGCGCGCCGGCGCAGCCACCATCCGAGCAACAGCAGGAGTAGCAGCACGCCCGGCGGCAAAAGCAGCTGCTTGAAGAAATAGCGAATAGGCATCCGACCTCCGCGGCAAAGGCAGACACTCTAGCCGCAGCCGGCGGATTTGTCGGCCACTGCTCAATGCCGCGGATAGGTGTGCAGACGCTGCCTGGCGCGCAGCAGCTGCGACCCGCAGACGTGGCAGGCTGCGGGGCCGGCGCCTTCCGGCCAACTCACTTCGGCGTTGCACAGCGCGCAACTCAGCGTCTGTTGCAACGCCAGCGGCGCGTGGCGGCCATGCGCGCCGTGCCGTTGTCGACTACCACTGCGCACAGCCGGACGCAGCGCCTGGCGCGACAGGTGAGCCTGCTCCTCCGCCGCGGCATGCCAGCCCGAGAGCCATTGGGAATCACGCTGCAGATACGCACGGATCAGCTCGAATTCCGCCGGCGTCAAACCGCGCACTTCCAGCTCGCCAGCACCGTCCGCATCACCGGACGTAGCACGTTCGGCCTCCTGCAGGGCCGAGCTCAGTCGCTGCAACACCCTTGCATAAAGACTACTGTCCTCAGATCGTGGCTCTCGGTCCATCAACCTCACCTCACATTCGTCCCGCCCCTGGATCAAGCGTAGCTCAGCCTGACGCGCTCAAGCCGCGCACGACGGACGGAGCTCTGGAGCAGCGGCAAATGGGGTTTCCCTAGGCCGCGGGGGGTCATGTATGCTACGGCGCTTCCATGCCTCCGCCCGCAGCCCGCCGGGTCGCGTTTGCGCCAGGTCCGCCGGACCTGCCAACGTGCCCGCGACAATGCGTTCGCGGAGAGCCAGCCCCCATCCCAACGCCAGTAGCCATGCACGAACAGTATCAGCCCCGCGAAATCGAAGCCGCCGCGCAATCCCATTGGGACGCGCAGAAATCCTTTGAAGTGAGCGAACAGCCAGGCAAGGACACCTTCTATTGCCTGTCGATGTTCCCCTACCCCAGCGGCAAGCTGCACATGGGTCACGTGCGCAACTACACCATCGGCGACGTGATCGCGCGCTATCAGCGCATGCAGGGCAAGAATGTCCTGCAACCCATGGGCTGGGACGCGTTCGGCATGCCGGCGGAAAACGCCGCGATGAAGAATCAGGTGGCACCGGCGAAGTGGACCTACGAAAACATCGCCTACATGAAGGCCCAGCTGAAAAGCCTCGGCCTGGCGGTCGACTGGACGCGTGAAGTCACCACCTGCAAGCCGGACTACTACCGCTGGGAGCAGTGGCTATTTACCCGCCTGTACGAAAAGGGCGTGATCTACCGCAAGAACGGCACCGTCAACTGGGACCCGGTCGACCAGACCGTACTGGCCAACGAGCAGGTCATCGACGGCCGTGGCTGGCGTTCCGGCGCGTTGATCGAGAAGCGCGAAATCCCGATGTACTACTTCAAGATCACCGCCTACGCGGATGAGCTGCTNGAGAGTCTGGACGANCTGGATGGCTGGCCGGAACAGGTCAAGACCATGCAGCGCAACTGGATCGGCAAGTCGCGCGGCATGGAGATCAGCTTCCCCTACGACGTGGCCAGCATCGGCAGCGAAGGCGTGATGAAGGTCTTCACCACCCGTCCCGATACGCTGATGGGTGCAACTTACGTCGCGGTGGCCGCCGAGCACCCGCTGGCCACGCTCGCCGCGCAGAACAATCCCGAGCTGCANGCCTTCATCGATGANTGCAAGCGTGGCGGCGTCGCCGAAGCCGACATCGCCACNCAGGAGAAGAAGGGCCTCGCCACTTCACTGCGCGTGCAGCATCCGCTGACTGGCGAGTTGCTGCCGGTGTGGGTCGCCAACTACGTGCTGATGAACTACGGCGAAGGCGCGGTCATGGCCGTCCCGGCGCACGACGAGCGCGANTTCGAGTTCGCCAGCAAGTACGNCCTGCCGATCAAGCCGGTGGTACGCACCAGCNCCGGCGACCAGACCCCGGCACCCTGGCAGGACGCCTACGGNGAACACGGCGAGCTGATCAATTCCGGCATCTTCGACGGCCTCGACTTCGACGGCGCGTTCGATGCCATCGAAGTGGCGCTGCAGAAGAAAGGCCTCGGCCAGGCACGCACCCAGTTCCGCCTGCGCGACTGGGGCATCAGCCGTCAGCGCTACTGGGGCTGCCCGATCCCGATCATCCACTGCGACAGCTGCGGCGACGTCGCGGTCCCCGAAGACCAGCTGCCGGTCGTGCTGCCGGAAGACGTGGTACCGGACGGCGCCGGCAGCCCGCTGGCGCGCATGCCGGAGTTCTACGAATGCAGCTGCCCGAAGTGCGGCGCGCCGGCCAAGCGTGAAACCGACACCATGGACACCTTCGTCGAGTCGTCNTGGTATTTCGCCCGCTACGCCAGCCCGAACTACGANNAGGGCATGGTCGACCCGGCCGCGGCCAACCACTGGCTGCCGGTGGATCAGTATATCGGCGGCATCGAGCACGCCATCCTGCACCTGCTCTACGCGCGCTTCTTCCACAAGCTGATGCGTGACGAAGGCCTGGTCAGCTCCAACGAGCCGTTCAAGAACCTGCTGACCCAGGGCATGGTGGTCGCCGACACCTACTACCGCACCCTGGAAAACGGCGGCAAGGACTGGTTCAACCCGGCCGACGTGATCGTCGAGCGTGATGCCAAGGCCAAGATCATCGGCGCGAAGCTGGCCAGCGATGGCCTGCCGGTGGAAATCGGCGGCACCGAGAAGATGTCCAAGTCGAAGAACAACGGCGTCGACCCGCAGGCCATGATCGATGCATACGGCGCAGATACCTGCCGCCTGTTCATGATGTTCGCNTCGCCGCCGGACATGAGCCTGGANTGGTCCGACTCCGGCGTCGAGGGCGCCAGCCGCTTCCTGCGTCGCGTCTGGCGTCTGGCTCATGCACATGTCAGCGCTGGCGTCGCAGGCACGCTGGACACCGCCAGCCTGAGCGACGAGCAGAAGGCCGTACGCCGCGCGATCCATCTCGCCATCAAGCAGGCCAGCGTCGATGTCGGCCAGCATCACAAATTCAACACCGCCATCGCCCAGGTGATGACGCTGATGAACGTGCTGGAGAAAGCCGCGACCGCCAGCGAGCAGGATCGCGCGCTGTTGCAGGAGGGCCTGGAAACGGTCGCCCTGCTGCTCGCACCGATCACACCGCACATCTCTCACGAACTGTGGCAGCGACTCGGCAAACAAGGCGCGATCATTGACGCGCAATGGCCGAAGGTCGACGAGTCCGCCCTGGTGCAGGACAGCCTGACGCTGGTGGTACAGGTCAACGGCAAGCTGCGCGGGCAGATCGAAGTGCCGGCCGCGGCAAGCCGCGAGGAGGTCGAGGCTGCTGCCCGTGGCAATGAGAACGTGCTGCGCTTCACCGAGGGCCTGACGATCCGCAAGGTCATCGTGGTGCCGGGCAAGCTGGTCAACATCGTCGCTAACTGATTCGGCCCCGGCGTCCGCGCCGGGCCTGCAAGGGGATAACAAGATGAACAAACGGAATCTGGTGGTGCTGGGCCTGACACTGCTGCTGAGCGCTTGCGGCTTCCAGCTGCGCGGCACCGGTGACGTGGAGTTCGGTCTCAAGGAGATCGACCTGCAGGCCCGCAACAGCTACGGCGAAACGGTTCAGCAGCTCGAAGACCTGCTCAAGAGCAATGGCGTGCGGGTTTACCCGGGCGCCAAGTACAGCCTGAACCTTGCCCGCGAGCAGACCCGCCAGCGCACCGCCAGCTACACCAGCTCGGCACGCAGCGCCGAGTATGAGCTGACCAGCACCCTCGATTACGAATTCCNCGGCCCGCAGAACATGCTGCTGCTCGAGGACAGCATCGAAGTGCAGAAGGTCTACGTGCACGACAGCAACAACCTGATCGGCTCGTCCCAGGAAGGNGATCAGCTGCGCCAGGAAATGCGCCGCGAGCTGCTGCAGCAGCTGACCCTGCGTATCCAGCGCATCACCCCGGCGCAGCTCGACCGCCTGCAACAGGAAGCCGAAGCCAAGGCCCGCGCCGAGGCTGAAGCCATGGAAGCTGCCCGTCGTGCCCAGGACGCGCAGCCGCAACAGTCGCCCATCCAGCTGCCCATCCAGTAACAGGTAACGGGGGCCTCAAGGCCCCCGTCTTCGCACCATGAAGCTTTCTCCCGCTCAGCTCGGCAAACACCTGCAAGGCCCGCTGGCGCCCNTGTACGTCGTCTGTGGCGACGAGCACCTGCTGTGCCAGGAAGCCTGCGATGCGATCCGCNCAGCGACCCGAGCGCAGGGCTTCAGTGAGCGTCAGGTCTTTCACGTGGAGACCGGCTTCGACTGGAGCCAGNTGATCGAAGCCGGTGCGAGTCTTTCGCTGTTCGCCGAGAAGCGCCTGCTCGAACTGCGCATCCCCAANGGCAAGCCCGGTGACAAGGGTGCCGCGGCGCTGCTGGAATATCTGGCCCGCCCCGCCGAGGACACCGTGCTGCTGGTCAGTCTGCCCAAGCTCGACGGCAGCACCCAGAAGACCAAGTGGGCCAAGGCGCTGATCGATGGCAAGGACGTGCAGTTCCTGCAGATCTGGCCAGTGGATGCCGCGCAGCTGCCGCAGTGGATACGTCAGAGGCTGGCCCAGGCGGGCCTGTCCGCGGACCAGGAAGCCGTCGAACTGATAAGCGCCCGGGTCGAAGGCAACCTGTTGGCCGCGGCGCAGGAAATCGAAAAGCTCAAGCTGCTGGCCGAAGCCGGACAGGTCACCGCGGAAACCGTCCAGGCCGCGGTGGCTGATAGCGCCCGTTACGATGTATTCGGCCTGATCGACGCCCTGCACGGCCAGGCGGCCCATGCGCTGCACATGCTGGAGGGCCTGCGCGGTGAGGGCGTCGAGGCGCCGGTGATCCTCTGGGCGCTGGCCCGCGAACTGCGCCTGCTGGCCAATATTGCGCAGCAATATGCCCAGGGCACTCCGCTCGAGCGTGCCTTCAGCCAGGCCCGCCCGCCGGTCTGGGATAAGCGTCGCCCGCTGGTTTCCAAAGCACTGCAACGGCATGACGCGGCCGGCTGGAACCAGTTGCTGAGAGACGCGCAACGCATCGACGAGCAGATCAAGGGCCAGGCCGCCGGGGATCCCTGGATCGGTCTGGCGGACATTTGCCTGCAACTGAGTGGCCGCCGGATCGGTACCTGACGAGCGAATCGCGGAGAGCGAATTCACGCCGCGGCGCACTGGACATTTTTTGTACAAGGCCTATGATTCCCTCGCCCGATAGCGGGCCATTTGAGGGAGTCGAAAAATGAGCACACGCAAGAAACGGCCGAACAAGGCCAAGCACCTGGTTGCGCAACCCCTGTTCCGCCTCCGCCAGGAAACGCCGAAAAAAGGCAAAGGCAGCTACCGCCGCGAAGCCTCCCAGTCCACCAACTGGGAGGCTTCGGTCCTTCTGGCAGCCTGAAAACCCAACACCGCCAAAGCGTGATAATGTCTGCGGCCGACGACACGTTTCGAGAGCGGTGCATGTATCACACCTTCGTTCCCGTTCTGCTGCTACGTACCCTGGTTGCCGCTTCGGCGATGAGCCTGGTCGTTGCCTGTGCAGCCGAACCCCTCGCGCAGTCCACTCTGGTCAGCAACGTCCCCGCTGCCAGCCAGCCTAGTGACGCCACCATCGCCGATGTCCGTTCGGAAGCCACCCACCTGAGCTTCAGCCAGTGGCGCGAGCAGTTCCGCGCTGAAGCCCTTGCGGCCGGTATCTCCGCCGCGACCTTCGACCAGGCCTTCGCCGGCGTCCAGCCCGATCCAGCGGTGATCGAGGCGGACCGTAGCCAGCCCGAGTTCACCCGGCCCGTCTGGCAGTACCTGGAAGGCGCCATTTCGCCACAGCGCGTGCGCAGCGGTCGCCGCTTGCTTAGCGAGCACGCCACCACACTGGATCAGATCGAGGCCCGCTACGGCGTCGATCGCGAAACCCTGGTTGCCGTCTGGGGACTGGAAAGCAGCTTCGGCCAGATCATGGGCGACAAATCGGTGATTCGTTCCCTTGCGACCCTCGCCCACGAGGGTCGCCGTCCGGCATTCGCCAAGAGTCAGCTGATTGCAGCGCTGGACATCCTCCAGCACGGCGACGTCGCGCCACAGCGCATGCGCGGCTCCTGGGCTGGTGCCATGGGGCAGACGCAGTTCATTCCGACCACNTACAACACCCATGCCGTGGATTTCGATGGCGACGGCAAGCGCGATATCTGGAANAGCTCGGCNGACGCCCTTGCCTCCGCCGCGCATTACCTTCAGGCATCCGGCTGGAAACAGGGTAAGGCCTGGGGCTTCGAGGTAGAGCTACCCGAAGGGTTCGACTACGCCTTGGCCGACACCGAGATNCGCAAGCCGCTGGCCGAATGGCGCCGCCTCGGCCTGCGCAACCTGCCCGGCGACCAGGAAGAAGCCAGCGCCAGCCTGCTGCTGCCTGCCGGCCATCGTGGCCCGGCATTCCTCATCATGGACAATTTCCGCGCCATCCTGCGCTACAACAACTCCTCGGCATATGCCCTGGCGATCGGCCTGCTGGCAGAGAATTTCCAGGGCAAAGGCGAGGTCGCGGGCAGCTGGCCACGCGGCGAACAGCCACTCAGCCGCTCCGAGCGGCTTGAACTGCAAGAACGTCTAGTCGCTCAGGGCTTCGACCCGGGCACCCCGGACGGCATCATNGGCGCCAATACCCGCAAGGCTATCCGCGGCTTCCAGCAACGCCTGGGTTGGCCGGCCGATGGCCATCCCACTCAGGAGCTGCTCGGGCGACTGCGCGCCCACAACTGATCGAGTTGGGCTTGGCGCCATACACAAAAGCCCCGGCAGACTGCCGGGGCTTTTTTTTATCCCTGCAACAGGGTCAGTGTTTGATGGCTACTTCGTAGAGGTAGTCCGGCAGCGGGTCGATGATTACCTGCTGGCCTTGATAGTGGGCCTTCACTGCCTCGCGCGCGACCACGCCATGTGGCACGCGCTGATCACCACCAAGGCGCTGGCGTGCGCGGTAGTCGATCACGCAGCCGTCGGTCTCGACCCAGAAGTGCGGTGAAACCACCTTACCGTCCAGTTCGACCTGCCCCAACATCGCTCGGTATGGAATGTGCTGCTTGGCCAGCCGCGTCACCACCAAGCGGCTCATCGCGTCGCACTCGACCTTCGCGGCATCCAGATCGTCAAGCAAGTCCTTCAATTGGGGTTCGTTCATCTGCAGTGGCCCTCGGTTGGCCTCATGGTGTAAACGAACGCCACTATAGACCAAAGTCTAATGCGGCGTAATGCCGCAATTTTCTTGCCAACCGNTTGGCAGTTCCCGCGCCATGCGCTTTCGCAAGGCGCATGGCGGACGGAAAAGAAAAAACCGCGCAGACAGCCTGGACTGTCTGCGCGGTCTTTCAAGAGCCGCAANAACTTTACGGTTTCAGTCTTTNTTGGCTCCGTGCGCCTGCTGATCGGCATGGTACGACGAGCGCACCAGCGGNCCTGAGGCGATGTTCTTGAAGCCCATCTTCATCCCCTCTTCGGCAAACCAGGCGAAGGTGTCGGGATGAACGAAGCGCTGCACCGGGAGGTGGTTACGNGAAGGCTGCAGGTACTGACCCAGGGTCAGCATGTCGATATCGTGCTCGCGCATGCGGTGCATGACCTCGATGACNTCCTCGTCGGTCTCGCCGAGGCCGAGCATCAGTCCCGACTTGGTCGGCACGCCCGGCACGCGCTGCTTGAACTTCTCCAGAAGATCCAGTGACCACTCGAAATCCGAGCCCGGCCGCGACGACTTGTATAGCCGCGGTACGGTCTCCAGATTGTGGTTGAACACATCCGGCGGCTCGCTGGCNGTGATATCCAAAGCGATATCCATNCGCCCACGGTAGTCGGGCACCAGGGTTTCCAGCTGGATCGACGGCGACAGCTTGCGAATCTCGCGCAGGCAATCGGCAAAGTGCTGGGCGCCACCGTCGCGCAGATCGTCGCGATCCACCGAGGTGATGACCACGTACTTCAGGCGCATGTCGGCGATGGCCTGGGCCAGGTTCTTCGGCTCATCCGGGTCCAGCGCATTCGGCCGGCCGTGGCCGACGTCGCAGAACGGGCAGCGNCGGGTGCAGATGTCGCCCATGATCATGAAGGTCGCGGTTCCGCTGGAGAAGCACTCGCCCAGGTTGGGNCAGGAGGCTTCCTCGCAGACGCTGTGCAGTTTGTGCTTGCGCAGGGTCTGCTTGATCTGGTCGACCTCCGGGGAAACCGGAATGCGCACGCGAATCCAGTCCGGCTTCTTCGGCAGCTCATCGGTGGGGATGATCTTCACCGGAATCCGCGCAACCTTCTCGGCACCACGCAGTTTGACGCCAGCCTCTACCTTGGCCGGGCGCTTGCCTGCCGTTTCTACACTACTCATATGCTTCGATTCCGCCCGCGAGGGTCTTCTGTTGCGCGTATCCGAGCTGCCGGACCAGATNACCACGCAGTCGATCGGCCACTTCAGAGATGTCGATCGGCCCGATCAGGTCACGCAGCTGGGTCATGGGCAGCCCTGCATAACCGCAGGGGTTGATGCGCCGGAAAGGTTCGAGATCCATGTCCACGTTCAGCGCCAGGCCGTGGAAGGAACGGCCATTGCGAATGCGCAGGCCCAGAGACGCGATCTTCGCACCGTTGACGTAAACGCCCGGCGCATCCGCTTTGGCAGCCGCCTCGATGCCATAGCNGGCGAGCAGATCGATCAGNCTCTGCTCGATACGACTCACCAGCTCGCGCACACCGATACCGAGTCGGCGCACATCGAGCAACAGATAACCAACCAGTTGGCCGGGCCCGTGATAGGTCACCTGACCGCCTCGATCCACCTGCACTACCGGAATTTCGCCAGGGAACAGCAGGTGCTCGGCCTTACCGGCCTGGCCCTGAGTGAATACGGGCGGGTGCTGCAGCAGCCAGATTTCGTCGCCACTGTCTGCATCGCGCGTGTTGGTGAAGTGCTGCATGGCCTGCCAGGCAGTCCGGTACTCGATCTGGCCGAGCTCACGCACGCCCACTTCGAGGGTCATCACAGCACCATGTGAACACGGCCAGTGGCGCGCAGGTCGACGTGAATGGCCTGCAGCTGCTCTACGCCGGTGGCGGTGATCAGCACCTGCAGCGAAAGGAATCGCCCGTTGCGGCTGTCGCGGGTGACGACGGTGGTTTCGTCGAAATCCGGCGCGTGGCGCTGGATGACTTCGATCACGACCTCACGGAAGCCTTCGCCAGCGTCGCCGATCACCTTGATCGGGTAGCGCTCGCAGGGGAAGTCAATCTTGGGTGCTGCGACATCTTGGTTATCGGTCATGGGCGTAACGGACTCGTGATCCGCACGTGCGCCGCGGCGGGATCAGCCGCGGTGCACTCGCGCGTGGTCAGTTGAACAGGCTGTAGAAGAAGAGGCGAATGCTATCCCAAAACCGGCGGAACAGCCCACCCTCTTCGATGGTTTCCAGCGCCACCAGATCGGTGCTGCGGACGACCTTGTCCTCCAGCTTGACCTCGACCTTGCCGATGACGTCACCCTGCTGGATCGGTGCGGTGAGTGTGCCGTTGAAGCTCATGACCGCTTGCAGCTTCTCTGCCTGGCCACGCGGCAGGGTCATGGTCAGGTCCTGTGCCAGGCCCGCCTTAAGCTTGTCCTGCTGGCCTTTCCAGACCTGCGCCTGAGCCAGCTCGGTGCCCTTCTGGTAGAAGGTGCGGGTCTCGAAGAAGCGGAAGCCATAGGTCAGCAGCTTCTGGGTCTCCGCCGCGCGGGCCTGCTCGCTGTCGGTACCGAACACCACCGAGATCAGGCGCATGTTGTCACGCACGGCAGAGGCCACCAGGCAGTAGCCGGCCTCTTCGGTATGACCGGTTTTCAGGCCGTCGACGGTCTTGTCGCGCCACAGCAACAGGTTGCGGTTGGGCTGCTTGATGTTGTTCCAGAAGAACTCTTTCTGCGCGTAGATGGCGTAGTGCGCCGGGTCTTCGTAGATGATCGCGCGAGCCAGCTTGGCCATGTCGTTGGCCGAGGAATAATGATCCGGGTCCGGCAGGCCGGTGGCATTCATGAAATGGCTGTTGGTCATGCCCAGGCGCTGAGCCGTGCTGTTCATCAGGTCGGCAAAGGCCTCTTCGCTGCCGGCGATGTGCTCGGCCATGGCAACGCTGGCGTCGTTGCCCGACTGAATGATGATGCCATGCAGCAGATCGTCGACCGAGACCTGCGTGTTGACCTGGATGAACATCCGCGAGCCGCCGGTACGCCAGGCCTTCTCGCTCACCGTGACCATGTCGCTGTCGCTGATCTGACCCTTCTGGATTTCCAGGGTGGCGATGTAGGCGGTCATCAGCTTGGTCAGGCTCGCTGGCGGCAGGCGCTCGTCACCGTTGTGCTCGACCAGTACCTCGCCGCTGGCCGCGTCCATCAGCATGTAGGACTTGGCCGCCAGCTGCGGGGCGGACGGTACGATCTGCGCTGCCCAGACGGTCGGGGTGACCGTCAGCACTGCCAGGACTATGAAGCGTTGCACGAGGCTGGTGATGTTCATCCGAATCTCAAATTAGTCAGGTAAAACGAAGGCAAGGTTTGCAGCGATCAGTCAGCGGCAACGCGCCGCGGCTGTCCGAGGTTGGCCAGGCGTACGCTCTCTTCGAGCTGCATGGCCTCATCCGGTGTGTCGATGGGTCCCAGGCGCACGCGGTGCAGGGTCTGCTGGTTGTGTACCACCGAGCTGATGAACACCGGGGCAGAGACCACGCCGCTCAGCTTGTCCTTGAGCAACTGCGCTGCATCCGGATTGGCGAAGGCGCCAACCTGGAGAAACAGGCCAGAGGCTGCGGGCGAAGCGTTTTTTTTTGCATCGACTTCCAGCGGCACCGTGGCCGCAGCGTGCTGCTGGGGCGGCGGCGTGTACTGTTCGATCGGCTGCGCGACATTGCTGGCGGGCTTGCTCGCAACCATCTCCGGCTGCGCCATCATCGTCGGCACCGGTCGGCCCTGGTCGGCCCACCATTGCTGAGGGTCGATGCCTTCGACCTTTACCCGCGCCGTTCCGCTCTCGGCATAGCCGAGCTTCTTCGCCGCGGCGAAAGACAGATCGATGATCCGATCGGAGTAGAACGGACCACGGTCATTGACGCGCAAGACCACGGTGCGCCCGTTATCCAGATTGGTGACCTTGACGTAAGTGGGCAAGGGCAGCGTCTTGTGCGCCGCGCTCATGCCATAAAGGTCGTACTTCTCGCCATTGGCGGTGGGCTGGCCGTGAAACTTGGTGCCATACCAGGATGCCGTCCCGGTAGCCGAATAACGTCGACCATCGCTGATTGGAAAGTAGGTCTTGCCCAGCACCGTATAGGGATTGGCCTTGTAACGGCCGTAATGCGGCATCGGCGTGGCATCGGGGATCTGCGAAACGTCGACGTCCCACCAGGGCGCGCCGTCCTTGTGCGGACGGCTGTAGTCGCCGGGACCACTGATACCGGTACTCTTGCTTGGTGCACTGCTCGGTGTCGGCGTCGATGAGCAGCTCGCCAGCAGCGCCCCGGCGACACCCAGCGCGACCAGCCTTGTCCAGATCACGGTCATTGTTCGCCTCGCGCTTCGGCCAGCAGCTGGGACAGCTGATGCACGGCCATCGCATACATCACGCTACGGTTGTAGCGGGTAATGACATAGAAATTTGGCAGGCCCAGCCAGTACTCATCACCCTCTGCGCCATCCAGGCGGAAAGCGGTAATGGCCGTATCGTCGGCCACCGACTTGTCGAACTGCCAGCCCAGGCTACGCATTTCGCCGGCATTTCTTCTGCGACTCCAGGCCGACGGTCAGCCCTTCTTCATAGCGCTCGCCGCCTACCTTGGCCCGCGCCACCACCGGCTCGCCCGCAGCCCAGCCATGTTGCTTGAAGTAACTGGCCGCACTGCCGATGGCATCGGTGGGGTTGTTCCAGATATCGATGTGCCCGTCGCCGTCGAAATCCACCGCGTAGGCGCGGAAGCTGCTCGGCATGAACTGCGGCAGTCCCATCGCACCCGCGTAGGAGCCCTTGAGCGTAAGCGGGTCGACCTGCTCCTCACGGGTCAGCAGCAGGAACTCCTTGAGCTGCTGACGGAAAAACGGCTGACGCGGAGGGTAATCGAAGCCCAGCGTCGACAGCGCATCGATCACCCGATGGCTACCGGTATTGCGGCCGTAGAAGGTTTCCACGCCGATGATCGCGACGATGATTTCCGCCGGCACGCCGTATTCGGTTTCCGCACGAGTCAGCGCGGCTTCGTTCTCCCGCCAGAAATCGACGCCCTGGGCGATGCGCGAGTCGGTGAGGAAGATAGGTCGGTATTCCTTCCACGGCTTGACCCGCTCCGCAGGACGCGAAATGGCATCGAGAATCGCCTGCTTGCGCTCGGCCTGCTTGAACAGGTCACGCAGCTGCTCGTCGGCAAATCCGTAGTCGCGGGTCATCTCCGCGATGAACTCGTCCACGTTGGCGCCGGTGTAATCGGCCGCCTGCAGCGGCAGGCTTCCCAGCACAGCGCCGGCCAAAGCCACGCCCCCTAGCATCCGCGCCATCAAGCCACGCCGTAATGAAGTCAACAAATTCACTCTCGTCAAACCTGCGCGATCCACTTGCGATGGGTGTGGATCGACATCAAAACCCCGAACCCTGACAGCAGGGTCACCAATGAAGTTCCGCCATAACTAATGAAGGGCAATGGCACCCCCACCACCGGCAACAGCCCACTGACCATACCGATATTGACGAAAACGTAAACAAAGAAGGTCATCGTCAGCGCACCGGCCAGCAGTTTTCCAAACAGCGTTTGCGCCTGCACGGTGATAACAAGGCCGCGGGTGATCAGCAGACCATACACCAGCAGCAGCAGGCAGACCCCGACCAGGCCGAACTCTTCAGCGAGCACGGCGATGATAAAGTCCGTGTGGCTTTCCGGCAAAAAATCCAGGTGCGACTGCGTGCCTGCCAGCCAGCCCTTGCCGAACACCCCACCCGAACCGATCGCCGCCTTCGACTGGATGATGTTCCAGCCAGTGCCCAGCGGATCGCTTTCCGGATCGAGAAACGTCAGTACTCGCTGCTTCTGGTAGTTGTGCAGTACGAAGTACCACATCGCCACAGCGATGGGCACGATCGCCGTGACCGCGCCAATGATCCAGCGCCAACGCAG